>JAEEGL010065867.1_pt1 | contig 126430 bp, 125 predicted proteins | sample 9134231 | NCBI WGS metagenome assembly JAEEGL01 (sample SAMN16246548, study PRJNA631951) | gut metagenome | biome: gut microbiome; feature: rumen; material: fiber-attached | host: Bos | place: Iran: Karaj | collected 2018-10 | reverse complement strand
GCCGCCGGGATTGTCGCCGCCGCCGGGCGTGGTTGTCGCCTTATCATACTGAAGACCGATTTTGAAGGTGACACCGGCAGGCGTTTCCTTCTGCATGATCTTTGCGCTGATTGAAACCTTGGAGCCGGACTTGAATGCCGTGCTGTCCAGCGTATAGTACACGCCGTCAGTGGCTGCCTGTCTGCCGGTTACGGCCAGAGATTTGCTGCCGCCCGCTGCCACATCAGAGGTCACTGCGACCTGTGCTGTGCCGCGCGCCTTCCAGCTGCCGTCACCGCTCTCGAATGTACTGTTCAGAATTGTGCTGTCTGCTGCCGCAGCCTGAAATACGGAGCAGACGGATGCTGCAATGCTCAGAGAAAGTATTGCCGCTACTGTCCTTTTCATGAAAATCATCCTTTCAAAACGTAAATTTGAACAGTTGATTTTCCCCGAAAGCCTTGATGTCCAATTTCTATTTTTTCACAGCAGCAGCGCCCCTGACAGTGCTGCTGCTGTTTCCCCCGTTGGGTTACTGGCCTTCCCGGAAGAAGGAAGGCAGAATGTCATACACATAATGGCGCACATTGCCCCACCAGTGATTACGACCGTCTGCGACCATGTAGCAGAAGTTGTCCTTGGAGAGATCCCAGCCCTCAGAGAAGTGGCTGTCGTTTCTCAGTTCTTCCATCTGCGGATTCATGTTCGGGCACGCAATATCCGTCGAGCCCGTCGCACACATAATGAAATACTCGCCCTTCTTGAGGCCGAATCTGTCAATGGCATCCGTCACGGCGCCCATGCCCTGATAGCTGTGACCGGACAGCGGCATGATATATGCACAGATGTCCAGGCAGTTATTGGCAACGCCCCATGTGGAAACAGAGCCCATCGAGAAACCGCCGTATCCGCGGTGCATTCTGGAAGCCTTGAGGCTTTCATCCGAGGTGTTCTTGTTTGCGTAGGTCGAATATTTGCCCTCGACAAACGGAACCACACTCTGACGCCACTCTTTCCAGAAGTTCTCAGCCTGCGTTCTGTTGAAGGTCGGGAACACAACGATCATCGGGTCGATTTCGCCCGCTTCGATCATGTGGTCAATCATATTCGGAATCATCGTATCGTCCTGCGCGACCAGCGTATTTTCATTTTCGCCGCCGCCGTGCATCAGATAGAAGATGTTGTACTGCTTGTTTTCGTCGTAGTTATACGGCAGATAGACGTTCAGCTTATTGCCGCCGTTGACGCCGTTATAGCTCTCGTTGATCACTCTGCCCTTATGCTCCGCATTGTTGAAATAATAACCCGGAGCCTCATGGAATCTGATTTCCTTATACTGATAATTGCTCTTGACCGGAGCCGGCGTGGTCGTCGTTGTCGGAGCAGGAGTCGTTGCAGGCGGAGCGGTCGTCGTCGGAGCAACCTTTTCCGGATAGTCCTTTGTTTCACCGGTCAGGAACTTCGTAAACCACTTGATATCAGACGAATCCACGACGGAATTCTGATCCACGTCCGCAGCCTTCTTCGCAGCCTTGTCAGCAAAGCTCTTGAGGATACCGGACTTTGCAAGTGTCAGATCCGCAGAAGTGATTTTGCCGTCAGCATTGACATCGCCGAGCAGAACCTCAGGATCGGGTTCGACACTTCCGGCGCCCTTGAACTCCCACCAGTCCACATTGAACAGATAGCCGTCCGTGCCGGAGAAACGGAGATACAGGTCATGCTTGCCGGTTGCGCCGTTGACATTGCCCTTCACTTCCGTGAACTCCTGCCAGCCGCCGGTCACCGGGCATGTTGCCGTGCCGATAATCGGGCCGGTTGCGCTGTCGAGATGCAGCTCAATCTTGCCGCCCTCGCCGTCGGAAGCGACACTCGCGGTAAACTCCGTTGCGCCCTCGCCGAAATCGACGCCCTTGAGCATGATATAATCGCCGTTCTCAATGAAGCCGATCGCCTGCGAACCGTTGCCCGCAGATTCGACCTTGACACCCTCGGACCATGCCATGGTTTCAGCCTCAACCCTGCGGTACGGATTGAAAGCCTCGATCTGATCCGGGCCGTTCTTGGTAGATTTCAGCGCCGGGATCGAACCGTCCGAATTATAGGTAAATTCTTCACATGCTGCGCTGCGGTTGAAGGAACCGCCACCGCGCAGACCGTTCATGTGATAGAACGAATAGGAATGTCCCTTGTAGTCGATGATGCCGCCGTGCGTCGTGAAGCAGTTGGAGCCCTCATGGATCGTTCCGCGGAATGTCCACGGGCCAGTCACGGACGGGCCGGTGCAGTACGAAATGCTCTCACCGCTGAATGCATCGACAAATGAAGCAAATACAAGATAGTAAAGGCTGTCATGCTTATAGATCCACGGGCCTTCGCCGTATCTTGTGCCACCGGGGAGCGAAAGATTGAACTTCTGAATCGGGCCGTCGAGCGTCACCATGTCCTCTTTCAGCTTGACATAGTAGCAGTCCGGGTTGCCGAACATCAGCCAAGCCTGACCGTCGTCGTCAATGATGACAGTCGGATCAATGTAAGCCCAGTTCGGGCCGACAAGCTCCTTGCCGTTCACATCCTTGAACGGGCCGGACGGAGAATCTGCAACGAACACGCCGATGACTCTGCCGCTGCCGGTCGAGCTTTCACCGGTAATATAGTAATAGTACTTACCGTTGCGCTCGATGCACTGGGATGCCCAGGCGGAATTTGCTTTGATCCACTTGATATCGGTATCCTTGAGGATCACGCCGTGGTTCGTCCAGTTCTGCATATCTGTCGTCGAAAAGCACTGGTATCCTGTCATGTAATAGTTGTCGTTGTTGCCGTCCCTGTCCATGCCGGTATAAACATAGAGTTCATCCCCGAAGACGACAGGTGCCGGATCCGGCGAAAAGCTGGTCTGGCAGATCGGATTGTTCGCAGAGCCCGTCAAAGACGCAGTCTGCATGAGTGTGCATGCGCAGATAGACGCAGCTACCGCGCACGTCAGCTGTTTCCTCATATTCTATTCCCCCTAAATAAAATTGAAAAAAATATAATATCTCTTGTATATTATACCGCTAGGATACAATACACTATTGTCATTATAACGAATTTTTTCCCAAACTGCAACATACAAAGCACAGATAAACTGGATAAAATGCAGATATTTCAATACATCTTCTTAAAATTGTTCTAATATTACCGAAAGGCGCTTATGTTGCAGATGTGTAATCGGGATGTTGTATTGCTTAAAACAGTCTGAAACCGGCGTCTTTTCGGCAAATGCACGTACAACTAATTATAATTTGTCTGTATTCGTCAAACTGGACAATTTACAGAACGCAAAACGCGGAAACCGTCAGGTTCCCGCGTTTGTCCGGTATGCACTCAGAATTCTGCAACGTCCTCCGGGCGTCCGACCACGAGCATGTGATGTCCCGGCTGGAATTTATAGTCTGCGTGCGGCAGAATGATTGTTCCCTTCTCGTCCTTGACCGCCACGACAATCAATTTATATTTCGCACGGAAATTCAGTTCTTTCAGCGTTTTCCCCAGCCAGCGCTTATGCGGCATCAGTTCGTAAATCGCGTAATCATTGCCGAGTTCCACCGCGTCAAAGATGCGGTCATTGCTCTCCCGCGTTGCAATGCGCTCCGCGATATCATTTTCCGGGTAGATGATCTGATCCGCGCCGTTGCGGAGCAGGAACTTCGCCTGAATCGCATTGGACGCCTTGGTGATCACCTTTTTCGCGCCGAGCTCCTTGAGCAGCGAGGAAATCTGAAGGCTTGCCTGGAAATTGCCGCCGACGCAGACAAAGCAGACGTCAAAATCCGGGATACCGTATGAACGCAGTACCTCCTCACTCGTACAGTCGCCGCACTTGGCGCTGTCCACCGATGCGAGCAGATCGTCCAGCTTGGACGGATCCTTATCCGCGATCATGATTTCACATTTCGTCTTTATGAGCTTGCTGCAAAGAATATGTCCGAAGGTATCCATTCCGATAATCAAAAACTGTTTCATAGCTGATCCTTTCTTTATCCGACTTGTATCTGCTCTGTCGGGAGCGAAACGGGAATCCGGTGCCGCTTTGCGATCATCGCAAGTGCAAAGGAAACGCTGCCCACTCTGCCGAGATACATCAGGAAAATGATAATGGCACGGGATACCGGGCCGAGTGCCCGTGTGATTCCCGTTGTCATGCCGACCGTGCTGACGGCGGAGATTGTTTCAAACAGCACATCGCGCAGCGGGATGCCGTCCGCCGCACAGATCGCAATGGCGCCGGTCAGGGCAAGTCCCGCGTTCATGGAAATGACCGTCACCGCAGCGCGCAGCACCGTCATGGGAATCGTCCGTCCGAAGGCCGTCGCCTCCTCCTGATTGCGAAGTCCCGCCGCGACATAGAGCACCGCGACCGCAACGGTAGTCATCTTCATGCCGCCCGCCGTCGAGCCGGAACCGCCGCCGATAAACATCAGAATATAGGTCAGCAGCAGAGAGCCATCCGTCAGCCCGGCGGTATCAGTCGTGTTGAAGCCCGCAGTTCGCGGCGTCACTGCGTCAAACAGCGCGCAGAGCCATTTTTCATGCTCCGGCAAGCCGGCGAAATTGCCGTTTTCCATCACACGGAACAGCAGCGTTCCGCAGATCAACAGCACTGCGGTCATCGTCAGCGTCAGCTTTGTGTGCAGCGAACAGCGGTACAGACGACATTTCCGGTTCCAGAGGTCACTCCAGACCCAGAATCCGAGTGCACCGAGCACAATCAGCGTGCAGACGGTCAGATTGACGAGCCAGTCGCCGGAGAACATCACCAGCGAGGAATACTCGCCGCTGACGCTGCCCATGAGGTCGAATCCGGCATTGCAGAATGCGGTGATTGCATGAAAGATACCGTAATAGATTCCGCGCGGCACACCAAGCATCGGAATGAATTTGATCGAGAGCAGCACCGCGCCGATGCCCTCAAAAAGAAATGTACCAAACAGAATCCGCCGTATAAACGGCAGAATATCACCGATCTGCGAATAGTTGATGCTGTCCACCAGAATTACGCGGAAGCGCAGTCCGATGCGACGACGCATCATCAGCAAAAACAGTGCAGATACGGACATAAATCCCAGTCCGCCGATCTGGATCAGCACGAGCAGCACGATCTGCCCGAACAGCGACCAGTATGTGCCTGTATCGACAACAACAAGTCCCGTCACACAGGAGGCCGATGCTGCTGTAAACAGGCAGTCAAAAAACGGCGTCACAGTATGCGCCGCGGACGAGACCGGCAGCATCAGCAGAAGCGCACCGGCCAGGATCATCAGCAGAAAGCCCAGTGCAATGACCTGCACGGACGTCAGCTTCGGTTTCTTCATGATCGTTCCATCCCTCCTCATACCCGTCTATTATATCATAATACGGAGAAAAATGCAACAAGTATCTGAAACCGGCTGCATGCACCGAATACAGAAGCCGCATTCCGGCTGCAAACCGGAATGCGGCTGATTGTTTTCGTTATGCTTTTGCTGCCTGTGCAAGCGCACGGAAAATCTGCTGCTGCACCGGCAGACGCTCCCATCGCCGGAACGCCGCGCCGTATTCCCTGTGCAGTGCGGCGGCATCCGCCGATTCAAGCTGCGGGATCAGCTCTGCTGTCAGGCCGTGAACCGCAATCAGCATCCAGTAAATGCTCTTGGGATCCTCATGCCGCTTCGGAACCGTGTACATAAAGGAGAGCAGCTCCCGCACCGCGGCGGAATCCGGCGCGGACGCCGCATATTCTTTCAGCGCTGCCTCCAGCGCATCGGCAAATTCCGCATGGCAGGGATCATCGCCGGGCTTTTTCCCGATGCCGAACATCCCGTCCGTCGGCTTGCGGTTCTTCTCAGCGGCCATTGCCTTTTCAAGATAGGTGTCATAGATCTTCCGGATCGCTGCTGTCGGCATCTTCCTTCTCCTTTTCTTCTGATTCCTGTGCGGCCTTGTCAATCTGCCAGCGCTTGAAAATGTATACGCCGAAGCAGACCGCTGCCAGCATAAAGGCACCGCCGATCAGCCGCGCGGTCAGAGAGCTCATGCTTTCGCTCTCCCCTGCTGCGATCTTCCAGCCGAGAAAGAAAATATACCCTGCCACGACTGTCCGCAGCACCGCCGCCGTCGCTGCCTTGTTCTGTCCGTTCATACCGGTCACTCCTTCCGTATACCGATAAGCTCCGGCATCCTGCCGCCAGCAGGATACCGGAGCTTTCTGAAATCATAATCAGCCAGCCTTGCCGGTCTTGTGGTTGGAAACAACGTCGAAGATAACAGCAACGAGAAGCACCGCGCCCTTGACGACATACTGCCAGTTATTGTCCAGACCGATGATCGACATGCCCTGGTTAATGACGCCCAGCAGAATCGCACCGACCATGATGCCCGGAACGGTACCGCTTCCGCCGTATGCCGAAGCACCGCCGATGAAGCAGGAGCCGATTGCGTCCATCTCGAAGGAGTTACCGGTATCACCGTTGACAGAACCGATACGCGCTGCCATCAGCAGGCCGGAAAGACCTGCGAGCAAAGACATGGACGTATATGCAAGGAAATACACGCGCTCGGTGTTGATGCCGGAGAGTCTGGTCGCCTTTTCATTGCCGCCGACTGCATAGAAGTATCTGCCGAATGCAGTCTTGGAGGTGATGAATGCATAGATCAGAACGACCGCCAGCACCCACAGTGCCATAACCGGAATGCCCTTGTAATTGGTGAGCTTCCAGGTGTAGTACAGCAGCAGCACATCAATCGCAATGATCTTGCCGAACTCAGAGGCAGCCGGAATCTGCTTATAGCCCTTCTTCGCCTTCTGCGCACGGCTTCTGGCCGTGTTGACAAGCAGGAGCACTGCGATGATAATGCCGACAACGAACGCCGACCATTTCTTCTCGCCGCCGTCCAGTCCGGGCACATTGATATACGATGCAAAAATATTGAGGAAGGTCTTATTGTTGATGGCGATGGTCTTGGAGCCGAGGATTGCACGGCCAAGACCGCGGAACAGGAACATGCCTGCCAATGTACAGATAAAGGGCGGGATATGGATATTGCCGATCCAGAAGCCCTGCCATACGCCGATGATAACGGAAAGCACAAGGCAGAGCAGAATGACCAGAATCGAATTCATGCCCATCGCCAGGAGCTGCGCCGCAATCGCACCGATCAGACAGACCGTTGAGCCGACGGAGAGGTCGATGTTACCGCCCGTCAGAATACAGAGCAGCATGCCGCAAGCCATGACCAGAACATATGCATTCTGGAGCAGCAGGTTCGAGAGGTTCTGCGGATACAGCAGACGTCCGCCCGTCAGCACTGCAAAAAGAATAAAGACCACGCACAGGGCGATGACCATAGTATACTTCTTGATAAAAGCCTTTGTTTTCATGTTGCATTCCCTCGCTTATTATTTATCAGACTGGAGGATCGCTGCCATGATCTTTTCCTGCGTTGCCTCGGCAGCAGGCATTTCCGCGATCATTTTCCCCTCGTTCATGACGTAGATACGGTCACACATGCCCAGCAGCTCCGGCATTTCGGAGGAGATCATCACAACGGATTTGCCCTGTGCAACGAGATCGTTCATAATGCAGTAAATCTCGTATTTTGCACCAACGTCGATGCCGCGGGTCGGTTCGTCGAGAATCAGCACCTCGGGATCCGCAAACATCCATTTGGAAAGCAGCACCTTCTGCTGGTTGCCGCCGGAGAGATTGCCGACATTCTGCTGCACGCTCGGTGTCTTGGTGCGCAGCTTTTCCCTGTAATCCTCCGCCACGGCATTTTCCTTGTCCACATCAATGATGCCCTTGCTGCAAACCTTTTCCAGCCTTGACATGGTAATATTTTTGGCAATGCTTTCAGTCAGGATCAGTCCGTTGCCCTTTCTGTCCTCTGTCACATATGCAAGTCCCGCTTCAATCGCCTCACGGGCGGTTTTCAGCGTCTTCGGCACGCCGTCGATCAGCACTTCGCCGCTGATGTCCGTGCCGTAGGATCTGCCGAAGATCGACATGGCGAGCTCCGTGCGTCCCGCGCCCTGAAGGCCGGAGAATCCGACGATCTCGCCGCGGTGAACATTGAACGACACGCCGTCCACGACCTTTTTCTCGGTATAGAGCGGATGATGAACCGTCCAGTTCTTCACCTCCATGCCGATACGGTCGCTGATCTTGTGCTCACGGGACGGATACCGGTCGCTGAGCTCACGGCCGACCATGCCCTGAATGATCCGCTCCTCATTGATATTCCGGTCTGAATTGTCAATGGTTTCAATCGTTGCGCCGTCACGGATGACCGTGATCTTGTCCGCAACGTAGGCGATTTCATTGAGCTTGTGCGAGATGATAATAGAGGTCATGCCCTCCTTCTTGAACTGAAGGAGCAGATCCAGGAGCATTCTGGCATCCTCCTCGTTGAGGGAGGAGGTCGGCTCGTCCAGGATCAGCAGCTTGACCTGCTTGCTCAGTGCCTTTGCAATCTCGACAAGCTGCTGCTTGCCGGTACCGATGTCCTTGATCAGCGTGGTGGCTTCTTCTTTGAGCCCGACCTGCTTCATATGCGTTTCCGCTTCATGATAGGTACGGTCCCAGTCAATGCCGAGCCTGCCCTTGCGCTCGTTGCCGAGGAACATATTTTCACCGATGGAAAGCTCCGGAATCAGGGCAAGCTCCTGATGAATGATGACAATGCCCTCCGTTTCGCTGTCATGCAGTGTTTTGAACTGACAGACCTTGCCGTTATAGACAATATCGCCTGTATAGCTGCCGAAGGGGTATGTGCCGCTGAGCACGTTCATCAGCGTGGATTTTCCCGCGCCGTTCTCACCGACAAGCGCATGGATTTCTCCGCGCTCGACCTTGAGATTGACATTGTCAAGCGCCTTGACGCCGGGAAACTCCTTTGTGATGTTTTTCATTTCGAGAATGAGATCCGCCAAGGATATCCCTCCCTGTAACTGAGAATAAGCCGGAATGCTCCGGCGTGTCTGCATACACGAGCAGGGCAGGCATGGCCCGCCCTGCTGAGATGATCGTCGGTTTTACAGATCAGGTCGTTTCTGCAGTGGATTCGAGGTACTTTTCATTCGCGTCCCACTTGTACAGACCGGTGTCAACCAGCTTCTGGAGGTTGTCCTTGGTGATGACATACGGAACGAGCAGATAGGACGGAACGACCTTCACGCCGTTGTTGTAGGAACTGGTATCATAGCTTGCATCAGCGCCGAGGGAACTCAGCAGGCCTTCATCCGGCGTACCGCCCTCAAGGATCGCCTTGGCAACAGCCAGCGTTGCACCTGCTTCATCATTGACGTTCTTATAAACGGTCATCGTCTGGATGCCGTCAACGATGTTGCGGAGGTTTGTGATATCGCCGTCCTGACCGGTCAGAATCGGCTGATTGTCGCCAGCATAGTCAGAGGTAATCGCCTTTGCGACGCCCATTGCGGTGGAGTCATTGGAGCAGAGTGCGACATCCAGCTTCGTACCGTCAGAATAGTAGGAAGCAAGCGTGTTCTGCATGTTATCAAACGCGGTATCGGTTTTCCACTCCGGCGTTGCGACCTGCTCAAACTTGGTCTTGCCGGACGGAATGACCAGCTTGCCCTCGTCGATGTACGGCTTCAGAGCGTCATAAGCGCCGTTGAAGAAGAAGCCGGCGTTGTTGTCGGCCGGGTCACCGGCGGTGAACTCGATATTGAACGGGCCAGCTTCGGTGTCGAGTTTCAGCTGATCTCTGACGAACTCGCCCTGCAGCTTGCCGACGGTATAGTTATCGAAGGAAACATAGTAGCTGACAGCATCGGTATTCATGATCAGACGGTCGTATGCAATGACCGGGATATTCTTTGCCTTCGCATCATCCAGCGTCTGCGTCAGGGTGCTGCCGTCGATTGCAGCGATCATGAGCAGGTCAACACCGTCGGCGATCATGCTCTGAATATCGTTGTTCTGCTGATCGGTCTTGTTATCGGAATACTTGAGCTCAACTTTGTAGCCCGAATCCTCAAACTGCTTCTTCAGATATTCGCCATCTCTGTTCCAGCGTTCGAGGGACTTGGTCGGCATTGCGATACCGACAGTCTTGGTGCCGGATGCCTTCTGACCGGAGTTCGCCGCAGGCGTGGTTTCCGTACCGCATGCTGCGAGGGATGCGCACAGGGTCAGGGACGCGAGTGCTGCAAAGACCTTTTTTGCCGTTGTTTTCATAGATAATGACCTCCTTCAAATAATTGCTCTTCCAGTTTTAGAAGTACGTTCAGACTTCTATATTTTCATTTTACTCATTCACAGTACATATGTCAATACAATCAGTAAGATTTCAGTTAGTCTATACAATCTGAATACGCAGTTTCTGTGCAATTTTACCGTAGAATCTGTCTGTCTGTTCTGAAAATGTATGTACATCCTGCAAACGAAAAGTACAACCTGCCCGTTCCCACAAAAAAGCAGCCCCGAAGGACTGCTTTTTTGTGCCTGTTTGAATTCACGAGCCGGTGCCGCTGTATTTCAGGGCGCCGTACATCCAGAGCTTATAGCTCAGGAAGAAAAACAGACATCCGACCAGTGGCGAAAGCCATGAAAGCACCGGAACCGCATCCGGACGCAGGATCACAAGGCTCGGATAATACGCGATAAATGCGATCGGCATGACAAATGTAAAGACAAACCGGAACACCGGACTGAAAATTGTGATCGGATATTTTGCGTAATCTTTGAATTTAAACGCCAGATCCAGCACGTAAAACGAATTCTGGATCCAGAAGCAGGACGCCGCCGCTGCATTTTGCAGCGCAATCATGATCAGCGACGCCGTCACCAGAAATGTCAGCGTTTTCAGCACCGCAAGCGGCGTCAGCGCCAGCCCGAGCTTTGCCCATGCATAGGCAAGCGTGCCGACGCCGAAGGCAAGCTGTCCGAGTCCCTTGATGTCAAACACCTCGGACTGATAATAGAAAAACAGATTGATCGGACGGAAGCAGTATTTGATGAAGTCACCGGAGTACACATGCATTCTGAGGCTCCAGTTATTGTCAAAGAGGCACTGCACCGGCGTCAGGGAAACCAGCGAAAAGCCGTACAGAAACAGCATTTCGTGATAGCTCCAGCCGTTGATCGACGGGAAGTTCCGGAACAGAATCCAGAAGCTGACAAAGCCTGCAATGTTCGTGCAGATCATACCGATTGTCGAGATGATGAAGTCGGCGCGGTAGCTCATTTTGCTTTTTAAGTCCTGTGCAAGAATTTTGCGGTAAATGCGCAGATAAAAGCGCAGTCCGTTACGGTTCATAATGTCCTCCTTTCTTTGTCGATGCTGCATAGTATTCACGCGGGACGGGTTCGGGGCGGATGCAGAGGTCGTGATCGGTCTTTTCCCAGAGCATTCTGACCGTATCGGTCATTCTGACGGCGTCGCAGATATATACAAGTGCATTGCCGAGCTGTGCATACGAAACAGCGCCCGCTGCGTCAAAGGCGTCCTTATAATTCGGATAATACTCCGAAACACAGGTATCGGATGCCGCGGTATAATGGGTATGGAACGGCGGGGACTGGATCTCGTTTCCGCTGTAATCCCTGATTGTGATAACAAAGCCGTCCTCCCGCAAACGGTCGGAAATGCCCAGGCGCTCGTCAACAGCATGCAGATAGGTATTCCGCTCATGCCCGACACCGATCAGCAGCACCTTTCCGTGTTCCTCATACAGTCTGCTCAGACAGCAGCCGACCGGCGCCGGAGAAGCACAGCACTCCTCACCTTTCACATAATCTGCAGCGCTTCTGCCGAACACTGCAACAGAATGCGTCGGATGCAGCGAGCGGACGCCGTCCTTCCGGAAGGCCGCGACCTTTGCCAGCGTGCCGATGCACGGAACAGTTTCCCGCACATCGTAGTACGGATGCTCGCGCACGACCGTGTCCCAGGTGTGTGTCGGAACAATCAGCAGGCCGTCGTGCAGATAGGTGCGCAGCCCGTCGATCAGGCCGTCTGCGCCGTTCTCGATCTTACCGACCGAACGGAGTGAAGCGTGAACGGTGACCTTGTCATCCGGCCGGATGCCGTTTTCGCGCAGAAACGCATGAATATCATTCTGTGTCAGCATGGTCAGCCTCCGTTCACCGTGATCTGCCGCAGCGAAGCCTTCCAAAACAGCTTGCTCAGCAGTACCATAAACACGCACCAGAACAGCTGCAACCCGAGCACCGGCAGCACGGTTTCCGGACGGGCGCTGCCGTCCAGCAGAATGGTCAGCGGTGCGTTATAGATCGACTGGAACGGCAGGAAGTATGCAACGCGCCGCAGTGTTTCCGGGAAGAACGCGAGGGGAATTGTCGCGCCGGAAAGCAGCAGCACAATCACCTGCTTCATGATGTTGATGCCCCAGATCGACTCCGTGAACAGGCAGACCGTCCCGACCATGAAATCAATGCTGTAATTGATGATGATGGCCATGACGACCGATACCGCAAAATACAGCAGATTGATGCCGAGCGGCACCGCACCGTGCGTCACGATGCAGACTGCGAGAAAGGTCGGCAGGAAGGTCGTGCAGAAATTGGTCACAAAGCTGCCGGAATACGACCAGAACAGATAGCTCCGGTATTCCATCGGCTTTAACAGATCCAGCACAATCTTGCCGGACTGAATCGCTCTGCCGATCTCCCAGACGGTGTACATCTCCGTGAAGCTGTACAGCGCGGTCGCCAGTACCAGATAGATCAGCGTATCCGAAAAGGTCATGCCGTTGACGACATCCGTCCCGGCAGAGGCATAGATCGCCTTCCAGAGAAAATATACAACAATCAGATACAGAATATTGCCGACGAACATGACAAAGGCGGACAGCCGGAACTGCAATGCCTCGATGATTCCGGCACGCGTGAGGGTGAGATACTTTCTGAGGTTCATTCCACACCCTCCTCGTAGATCTTCTTGATGACGTCCTCCGTGGAGATTTCCTCCAGCTGCATGTCGCGGATGCGGTAATCTTTCTGGAGCTGCGTCAGAACGTCCATGACGCGCTGCTTTTCCTCATCGACCAGCACGGAAATCCACTCGTCGTCCGCGGAAACCGTACATTCCGGGAGCTTCCTGCCGATCTGCTCCGCATGCTCTTTGAGATTACCGCTCACGCGGATTTTCAGCGTCCGGTAGGAACCGAAGAAGCGCTTTAAGTGCTCCGTGTCGTTGTCGTAGAGCATTTTGCCCTTGTCAATGATGACAATTCTGCGGCATAGCGCATCCACGTCGCCCATGTCATGCGTCGTCAGGATGACAGTCGTCTTTTTCTGCTCGTTGAGCGCGTGAATCAGCGTGCGGATATTCGCCTTCATGGACACATCCAGACCGATTGTCGGCTCATCGAGGAACACAATCTTCGGGTTATGTAAAAACGCCGCGAGAATATCGCTCAGCGTACGCTGTCCCAGCGACATCTGCCGGACAGGCTTGTGAAGCAGCGGCTCAATATCGACCAGCGACTGATACAGCTTTAACATGCTGTCGTAGTCCTCGTCGCTGATGCGGTAAATATCCTTGAGAATGCGGAACGATTCGATCAGCGGGAGCGCCCACCAGAGCTGCGTGCGCTGTCCGAACACGACACCGATCTGCTGTGCATTCTGCGTGCGGTTCTGATACGGGACATTTCCCGCAACAAGAATCTCGCCGGAGGTCGGCTCCAGCACGCCGGTCATCATTTTGATCGTTGTTGATTTACCGGCACCGTTCGGCCCCAGATAGCCGACAATCTCCCCCTGCTCAACAGTCATGGAGATATTGTCAACGGCGCGCACGGTTTTATAATCACGCGAGAACAGGTCTTTCAGGCTCCCCTTCAGACCCTCCCGCCGGTTCAGCACCTTAAATTCCTTGGTGACATTTTTGATTTCGATCATTGCAGACATGATGTTACCTTCTTTCTGTATACGGTACGCAGAGCGTCCCCTGCCTTTGGTCAGCGGCGTGTGAGAATAGGATAAGCATAGCACAAAACGGACTCTGCGTCAAGTAATCGCGCAGTTTATCGGAGTTTTCGACAAAACCTGAACGCAGAATCCGCATTGTATCCGCTTGCAGTCTGCGGCTGAACGGCAGGTGTTCACATGTCATGAACGTCCGTCGCCGGAATCTCCTTCGCAAGGAGCTTCACCGGCAGATCGCCCTGCTCCGGCAGATCGTCCGCCGTTTTGCCGTGCGGTGCATTGCGCTGAATCTCAGCATCAGGCAGCGGCTGCCGGATCGCATGTGCGCCGGAGCTGCCGTTTTTCTTCTGCTTCATCAATCTCACCTCCGCAGACAGTATGCCCGCTGCACCGGAGATGATGCAAAAGCAGGCACCTCCCTTCCGGGAAATGCCTGCTTCACGGTTATTCGAGTGCCGCTTTCAGTGCCTCGTTCATCTTCTGATAGGACATCAGCACCGTATCGTCCAGTGCCAGATCCGTGTAATTACGGATGTAGTCCCGGATCATCGTGATGACCTCCGCGGGCGGGAACAGATTGAACTTCTTCATGTCCGCACCGCTGACAGAGGAGAGCGCGTAGGTCGTGACATTCTTCACCTTGTCCTCCGCATACTGCCGCAGCTTCATCGTTTCCAGAATCATCGCGGAATGCTTCTTTCTATCAGAAACATTTTCCATATAATTGGAAAGATGCGCAGTCGTGACAAATCCGCCGACCTTCATCGGGCGCGGCTTGGTGTGATAGGTAAAGGTTTCGTTGAATTTACCGGTCAGCTGTGCCATCACCAGCTTGTTCTCATCCCATTTCCGGGAATTGTAGATCATGTACTGCGTCAGGTCGTTTCCGAACTGCTTGCGGATCACCGCAAGGAACACCTCGACCAGCAGCGCAGGCACCGCGCGGAAGAACGCCGTGCAGTCATCGCGCTCTGCCAGCATGCTCAGGCGCAGGAAATAATCCGAAGCAGGCGTGATTCCCGCTGCCAGCTCTGCCTGTCCCAGATCACGGAAGCGCTGGACGGCGGCAGGCCATCTGCCGCTGCTGCGCAGAACGGCAGCATCCAGCAGTGCGGTAAACGCCGGTGCGGGCGGCTGCTCCATGCGCAGGCAAATTGCCTGTGCAGCAGCATATTCATGCGCATCAATCAGAACCGTGAGCAGCTTCTTCTGCTCGTCTGCAATCAGCGCTGCAGGATCAACCGCCGGAACCTCCGGCTCAGCGGGTGTTTCCTCAGCGGCCTCCGGCGCAGCAGCATCCGGTTCATCCGCCGCAGTTTCCGGTACTTCAGCTGTATCTTCTGCTGCATTGTCAGCGGGTGCCTCTGCATCCTCCGCTGCTTCGTCAGCTGTATCATCAGCATCGTCCGCAGCAGGAGCTTCTGCAATCTCTTCGCCGGAATCCGCTGCTTCATCAGCTGCATCGGAATCCTCTGCATCTGCATCATTTTCTTCGTCATCCTTCAGATGCACAATCGGTGCAGAGCCTTCCTCCTCGCCGAAGCCGTCAAAGAAGTCCGGCGGCAGCTCGTCATCATCGTCCTCCGTGACAACAGGCTCCGGATCAGGCTCCTGCGGGCATTCACCGGCCAGCGCGGTAAACGCCTCGCGCATTGCGTCCGTGCCGGAGAACACATTGACGATCAGCTCCGAGCCCTGCGGCGCCTGATCGCGGATATCCGTCAGAATGCCGCGGAAATCCTCGCGCAGGAACTCTGCGGAAGCATCGTCCTTCACATCCAGGCGAAGAATGACCTGAACCTCCGGCGCAGGACTGAGCTGCTCCAGCGCATTGTGGAAGCGGCGGTCCTGCTGCTCCAGCATCGGCGCATCACCGGAAAAATACAGATAGACCTTGTCCGGCTTTTCCTGCCGGCAGATCTGAAGAAGAGGTCCCTCCTGAACGCCGATGACAGCGTTGGTCACGGGATCGCGTTCTTCTTTGTACGGATCGTTGACGCCGACAGGGGAAAACAGAATTTTCATCAGAAAGCACACCTCGTTTCTGCAAATTTGAATAGTTATATTATAATTGATTTTGCACAGATTGTCAAGAAGAATGATAAAATCTTCATCTTTCCGCTTGACCTTTTTCCGGTTCTGTGATACAATGGTCGCAGAACAAATACGGGAGTGTAATATCATGGAGAAAATCCGCAGACATATTATCTTTTCCGGCGACGTGCAGGGCGTCGGATTCCGGTACCGCGCAAAACAGGCTGCCGGATATTACGGCATATCCGGTTGGGTGCGCAATCTCTGGGACGGCTCCGTCGAAATGGAGGCCGAAGGGTGCGCAAAGGATCTTGACGACATGATGCTTGCGCTGGAGCGGAACACCTGGGCGCAGATTGATGATATCCGCAGCGAAACCATTCCCGTTCACAACGATCATACCTTTGAAATCAGATACTGAAAAAGAGCATGGCCGTGCGGTCATGCTCTTTCTTTGTTGATTCAGCCGGTCAGTCTTGCAATGCGCGATGCGGTATCCGCAAGAATCTCCTCCTTGGAGATTCCGGCGTAATACTGCCCGTTCTCATAGAGAATCTTTCCGGCGCACATCGTCAGCTTCACATCGGCGCGGCTGCCGCTCAGCACAAGGCTCTCCGGAATATGATGCGGCGGCTGGAGATTCGGGGCGCTCAGATCAATCAGAATCAGATCCGCCTGCTTGCCCTCCGCCAGAATGTCGCAGTCTGTCAGCCCCATGGCACGCGCACCGCCGACGGTCGCCGCCCTGAGCATTTCTGCTGCCGGGAGCGCCGCAGCGTCGTCATGCCGGAGCTTTTGCAGCACTGCACCAAGATACATCTCCCGGAACGGATCCAGCGCATTATTCGATGCCGGGCCGTCCGTGCCGAGCGCGAGCTGTACGCCCTCCTCATATGCCTCCTTCAGCGGTGCGATACCGCTGGCCAGCTTTGCATTGGAGCACGGGCAGGAAACCATCCACAGGCCGTTTTTTCTGAACACAGTGCGGTCAGCTTCGTCAAACCAGACACAGTGATACGCGCCGCCGCCGTACTGCCACATGCCGAGCGATTCAAAATACTGCGCCGGAGATGTGCCGTGCCGCGCAATGCATTCCTCATGCTCGCGCTTTGTTTCGCTCATGTGGGTATAGACCGGCTCATGCTCAGACTGCGCCAGCCTTGCGACCTCGCGGTGCAGGCTCTCGTCGCTCGTATACTCCGCATGGAATCCAAGACGGTATTTCACCAGCGGATGCATGTTCCGGTACTTCTGAAACTGATCGTTCAGGCGCTCCACGTCTGCCGCCGTGCCGTTGATGCTGCCGCAGAACACGAGCCGCATCCCGGATTCGGTAAAGGCCACGGCACTGCTCTCCGGATAAAAATACATGTCAAATGCAGCGGTTGTACCGGACGCGAGATATTCGAGGATCGCCAGCCGGTCAAAGGCATAGACATCGTCCGGCGTCAGTCTGTCCTCATAGGGGAACACCTTTTCAAACAGCCACGTCTGGAGCGGCACATCCTCGGCAAACGACCGCAGAAACGTCATCGCGGAATGCGTATGCGCATTTTTGAAGCTCGGCATCAGCAGATTGCCCTGCGCGTCGATCTCCCGCTCAAATACGGGCAGCTCCGCGGGCGTTTCCCCGATGTAGGAGATGCGGTCGCCGTCCGTCCAGAGTTCTCCCTCTTTGACCGCGCAGCCGTCTGCCATGGTCATGATCTTTGCATTGTAGAATCGAATCATATATATTCATCGCTCCTTTTGTATAAACTAATTTATGTATCGCTCTGTGTCACACCGAGGCGATCACGCTTCATGGTTCGTAAATGTATTCCAAATCATCGAAATCAAGATCACCGACATATATCTCGGTGACAGATTCGGTATCTTTCCCGCATAGCTCGTCTGAATAAATGCTGAAATGCCCGCTTTCGTGACCAACAATCTGACCGTCTTTGTAATAAAGCAGCTTAAAACTAGGAAGGCCGTCTAAATCGTCAACGGTTTGCCTGAATGTCAAATAGATATTTTTTTCGTTCCTATTGAATGTAACTAGCTCGACGCCGTCATTTTTTCCGCGCATCCATTCAGACTGCATCTTTGTGCTTTCATCCATAGTCATATCGTCAGTTATCTCAGTATCAAAGTTAAATGCGAAAAAGTTATTTTTGCCAGCTTCAAGCGTGATTATATCTTCCGATTTTCCTATTACATTTCCGGTTGAATCTTTTAAAATCACGGTTCGTTTTACCTGTGAATCTACTTTTCCGCATACTTTTTCGATAATATTTGTGTGATTCAAATACTTGCTTTGATAGACGGCGCGTTCAATGTCGTCAAAGCAATCCTCTGCTGTAATTGATTTAGTTGTTTCTGTTTTCGTAGGCTCTTCTTTTTTAGCCGTTGATTTAGCCGGTTCTTTAACAACAGACGATTCACTCGCAGGCTTTGACGACGCCGCTTTATCAACTCCGCGAATAATCGGCAAAACTTCTCTGAGCCCGAAGAACGCGGAAACGGCTATGATAGCTACAATAATGACAGGGTTCATTTTTTTCGGCTGCTGCGGTGCAGATTGCGGAGCATTGCATACCGGGCACACAACAGCATTGCTGTCGATTTGGTTTCGACAGTTCCAACATGTTTTAGCACTCATAAAAACACTTCCTTTCATCGTTGCAGATGCTTCACGATACGCTTTATATTGGTACCACATTATAGATGATAGCAGCTTTGCGCACAGTGCGTCAGTATTCCTACATTCATAATGCTGCATAAGGAATTGAACGAAATTTTAAGCATCCAAACCGCGCGTCTGCCGCAGCGCTTCCTGCATGGACGACACCGCCAGCGATATGCTGCCGATCTCATCCTGCATATCTGAAAAGAGCGTCTGCCCCTGCACGGAAAGATACGTGCCATAATGCTCAAGCAGCAACTGTGCCTGGCCCAGAATCCGCGCAACCGTCCGCATCCCCGCCTGACGGTAGCTCTCGTTCATGATGCGGTCATACTGGAAAAAGCTGACCGTATGCAGAAACTGCGCCATATAGGCATAGAACAGCTGCTCCATTTTCTCATAAAGACTGTCCTCACGGAACTGCTTTTCCAGCTTGCTCCGCATCGCGTGCCGCTCATGGAATACCGTAATCAATCTGCACGCCTCCGTGCTCCACGCCCTGACGATCTCGCCGAACGGGCCGAGGTCAAACGTCCGCGCAGAATCGGACAGATACGTGTATTCCTTTGTAATCAGATGTTTACGGTACTCGGAATCCATGCCGCCGTGCAGCAGCAGGTCGGCTGTCAGGCCGTAATTGACCTTTGTGCGGCTGCGCAGATGCTTCTTTTCCCAGTTCATGATCTGCTTTAAGACCTTTTCCTCTTTCAGATATTTCTGCATACAGCCGCCTCCTTTCCTGTCAGAATCTCCGGAATATTACAGTACCGCATGGATCTCCGCAATCGACTGCCGCACGAGCTGTTCAAACTGCGGCGCAGCCTTATCGGCGGCCTCCTTGACCTCCTCATGCGAGAGCGGATGCGGGGAGATGCCCGCAGCCAGATTGCTGATGCAGGACACGCCGCAGATCTCCATGCCGCAGTGTCTTGCTGCGATTGCTTCAATCGCCGTGCTCATGCCGACGGCATCCGCGCCGAGCAGGCGGAACATCCGGATCTCTGCCGGGGATTCATAGGCAGGGCCGGCCGTCTGAACATACACGCCTTCTTTCAGCGGAATGTCGGCATTGACCGCGACCTTCCGAATAATCTTCTGCAAACGCTCACTGTAAATTGCACTCATATCCGGGAACCGGACGCCGAGCGCGTCAATGTTCTCCCCTCTGAGCGGAGAGGGCACAAAGCTGGAAATCTGATCGGTGATGAGCATGAACTCGCCCGCCTTCATGCCAGGCTGGATGCCGCCTGCCGCATTCGTCAGAAACAGTACCCTTGCGCCGAGCCGGTGCAGCAGTCTGAGCGGCAGCACCGCTTCCTGCGGCGTATAGCCCTCATACATATGCACTCTGCCCTGCATGACCGCGACCGGCACGCCGTCACAGTAACCGAACACGAATTTTCCCGCATGTCCCCAGACCGTAGAAACCGGGAAATCCGGAATATCCTTATAATCCAGCGTCTGCTTTACGTCGATCCTTTCCGCAAAGCCGCCGAGACCGGAGCCCAGCACCAAAGCAATCTCCGGCTTGAAATCCACGCGCGCCGCAACAAACGCGCAGCATGCATCGAGCTGTTCTTTGACTGTCATCTGAAAATCTCCTCCGTTTCATTTCCGTTCTGAATCACTGCATCCGGCTTTTCAAAGACTGCAATCTCCGGATTGATGAACACAGCCGCCGGATTTTCCGGCTTTGCATCAAGCTGCTCCGGGAATGCCTCCGGGTTTTCCGGTACGGCATCCAGCGATTCCGGCACCGCTTCCGGATTTTCGGGAAGCGCCTCCGCCTCCTCAATGACCGCATCCGGATTCTCAATCATCTCCTGTCCGGTCAGCACCTGGTCATACAAATGCGTGAACGCCAGCGAGAGCTTTTTCGAGAGTGCATCGGCGCTGTCCTGCGCCAGCTGCATATCCGCCTCCATGAGCGCATTGAGCCGGTTCGTTTCGTCCATCAGATTCCGTTCGATCATGATTCCGTGGTGCCCGATCAGCTCTATGCAGCGGTCTGCGGAATCCTGCAAATCCTCTGCATAGCCGGTCAGCGCGGAGAGCAGCGCTTCGTTTGTCACGTCCGGCGCCATATGTGCAGCGATCTGCTTTTCCATCCCGTCGACCTGCCTGCCGATCTGCGTCAGACTTTCGGTTACCAGCTTCAGCTCCGCCTCCTGCATGTTGCAGAGCGTATCAACGGAATCGTTCAGCTTTTTGACGGTGAATGCAGAATACCGCTCCAGCTTTGCGTCCAGCGCCTTCTGCTGTTCCGCAAGCGCATTGAGTTTCTGATCCATGTCCGTCAGCATCTTCGCCAGGATATTTGCCTGTTCGCTCATTGCAGATCCCTCCTGTTCCAGTTTGCAGTCCTGTGCCGGATTATCACTCAGGCATTGCCGTAAAGATAAATCCGCTGTTCTTCTGTCAGCGTGTCAATTTCAATATCCATGCTTTGCAGCTTGCGGCGTGCGACAGCCTCATCAACCGCACGCGGGACATTGTTCAGCACGGTCGTCACCGAATCCCTGTGCTCAATCAGCCATTTTGCACTCAGCGCCTGAATCGCAAAGCTCATGTCCATTATTTCCGCGGGATGCCCGTCACCGGCAGCCAGATTGACCAGTCTGCCCTCGGCAAGCACATAGACCGTCACGCCGTTCGGCAGCGTGTAGCCCATGATATTGTTCCGCGCTTCAAATGTCCTGACGGCCAGCTTTCTGAGCCCCGCCATATCGACCTCGACATCAAAATGACCGGCATTGCAGAGAATGGCGCCCTCATGCATATTGAGGAAGCTGTTTTCGGTGATGACATGATTGCAGCCGGTGACCGTGACAAAGAAGTCGCCGATTTTCGCGGCCTCCTCCATTTTCATGACCGTGAAGCCGTCCATGACCGCCTCAATCGCCTTGACCGGATCGACCTCGGTAACGATGACCTTCGCGCCGAGTCCCTTTGCGCGCATCGCGGCACCCTTGCCGCACCAGCCGTAGCCCGCAATGACAACGGTCTTTCCCGCAACAATCAGGTTCGTCGTGCGGTTGATGCCGTCCCAGACGGACTGCCCGGTGCCGTAGCGGTTGTCAAACAGATGCTTGCAGTCTGCGTCATTGACCAGCATCATCGGGAATATCAGTTCCCCGGCCGCTGCCATCGCTTTCAGGCGCAGAATGCCGGTTGTCGTTTCCTCGCAGCCTCCGATCACGTTTTCCAGCAGCGCCGGATATTCCTGATGAATCAGCGTGACGAGGTCGCCGCCGTCGTCAATGATGAAATGCGGTGCGGATTCAATCACGCGGCGGGTGTGTCTTTCGTATTCCTCCGGCGTTGTGCCGTGCCATGCATAGACATTCAGTCCGCTGTGAACAAGCGCCGCCGCAATATCATCCTGTGTGGAAAGCGGATTCGAGCCGGTGATATACATTTCCGCGCCGCCCGCCGCCAGCACCCGGCAGAGGTAAGCAGTCTTGGCCTCCAGATGAATCGACAGCGCAATGCGCTTTCCGGCAAACGGCTTCGTTTCCGCAAATTCCGCCTCAATTCCGCGCAGCAGCGGCATATGACTTCTGACCCACGCGATCTTCTGCTCGCCGGATTCCCAGAGGGCAGGGTCGCGGATTTCGCTCTGATTGTTCATAGACAGTAAACCTCCTGAAAATATTGCAGTTGTCCTGTGCTGTTATTTTACCATATTTTCAGCAGAATTGCAAGTGAAAACCGCCGTTTCTCTGATTCTTCCGCCCGGAAATCTCCGGAACCACTTGACGAAAAACAGTTTTTGTAGTAAAATGTATAAGGATATTTGTGCGCCGCAGGATCTGCGGCGGCAGATACAAAAGCGTGCTGTACGGCAGTGCCCGTACAGACTGAAAAGAGGAATACGGCATGAATACAGAAGTGCATACACAGTCCTCGCTGTTTGCCGCCCGGAATCTGACAATGCTTGTCGATTTCTATGAGCTGACCATGGCAAACGGCTTCCTGGAAAACGGGCTCGGCAGCGTAACCGTCTGCTTTGACCTGTTCTTCCGCAAGGTGCCCGATCAGGGCGGCTATGCCATCATGGCAGGTCTGGAGCAGGCAATCGACTATCTGAAAAGCCTGCGCTTTACGGACGCGGATATTCAGTATCTGCGTGAAAAGCAGATTTTCTCCGAAGCATTCCTGCAATATCTTGCAGATTTTGAATTCACTTGCGATGTCTGGGCGATCCCCGAGGGCACCCCGATCTTCCCGAATGAGCCGCTGATGACTGTCCGCGGCCCGGCCATGCAGGCGCAGTTCATCGAAACGATGCTGCTGCTGACGGTCAATCACCAGTCGCTGATTGCCACAAAGGCGAACCGCATTGTCCGTGCGGCGGACGGCAGACCGGTCATGGAATTCGGCTCCCGCAGAGCACAGGGCAGCGACGGCGCGCTTTACGGCGCAAGAGCTGCGTATATCGCAGGTGCAGCAGGGACGGCCTGCGCGATCTGCGACCGCGAATTCGGCGTTCCGGCACTCGGCACCATGGCGCACAGCTGGGTGCAGCTGTTCCCGTCCGAGCTGGAGGCATTCCGTGCCTATGCAAAGGTCTATCCGGATGCATGCACGCTGCTTGTCGATACCTTCCATGTACTGAAATCCGGCGTGCCGAATGCAATCACCGTATTCAAGGAGCTGAAAGCGGCAGGCCATGTCCCGCAGGGTATCCGCATCGACAGCGGCGATATTGCCTATCTCTCCAAGAAGGCACGCATCATGCTGGACGAAGCCGGACTGCCGGAGGTCAAAATCGTTGCCTCCAATTCCCTTGACGAATACATCATCCGCGACCTGCTCGTACAGGGTGCGCAGATCGACAGCTTCGGCGTCGGCGAACGCCTTGTCACCTCGCGCTCCGAGCCGGTATTCGGCGGCGTATACAAGCTCGCTGCGGCCGGAACGGCGGAGCATCCGGATGTGATGATCCCGAAGATCAAAATTTCCGAGAACGCCGCAAAGATCACAAATCCCGGCTTCAAAACCCCGTGGAGATTGTTCGACGGCGAAACCGGCATGGCAATCGCGGACGTGATCACGCTGGCCGATGAGGTCATCGACGACACGCAGCCGTATGTCATTTTCGATCCGGAGTTCACCTACAAGCGCAAGACGCTGACGAATTTCCGCGCCGTGAAGCTCCAGGTTCCGGTCTTTGAAAAGGGAAAGTGCGTTTACGAATCCCCGTCCATCGGTGAGATGCGCAGCTATTGTGAGGCACAGCTCGATACGATCTGGGACGAGGTCAAGCGCTTTGAAAACCCGCACGCTTACTATGTCGATCTCTCCGAGCCGCTCTGGAAGCTGAAGCGCGAGCTGCTCGATAAATATTTCGCGGACTGATATGCGCACAGGTGATCTTTCCGCAAATCAGCCGCTGACCCGCATTCATATGGGTTCCGCCCGCATCGCAATGGATCTGACGGACGGCAGTGAGCGCGGCGAATATGTTTCGCAGGATTATATTCTGCATACGCTCGGAAGGCCGGTGCGTTCCGTCAATCTGATGTACTGCTATTATCCGCTGGATGAGGGATTTCCGCTCCGGGCGAGGGATGCCTTCCCGGACAGAGCGGTTTCCTTCCAGTGGGATTATCCCTATGACGACTATTTTCCGTATACCGGCGGGCTGAACGGCTCCCGCGGCGGCGCTGTGTTCCGGCAGATGCAGGACATCCGCCGCCACGGACAGGACGTCACGCTGACGCTGACCTGCGACCCGCACATCACGGACGAGCATCTCATTGCAATCGCCGAGGATCTGAAGCCCTACGGCCCGCTGATGCTCCGGCTCAATCACGAGGCAACCGGCAGCTGGTTCGCATTCAGCAAGCGCGCCTCCTATGAGGAGGTTGCCGCATTTTTCGTCCATGCATCGGAGGTGATCCGTGCGCATGCGCCGAATGTGCAGACCGTGATCTGCATCGGCGGCATTGAGGATCCCGCATCCGCAGAAATGGTGCGCGAGGCGGAGTTTGCCTGCACAATCCCCGCGGCGGATATCTGGTCGGTGGACAAATACATGGCGCTGCACTGGGGCTGGCCGTTCGATGTCGCAAAGCCGGGCGGACGCTCACACCGGCGGGATACGTATCAGAATGTCTATGACCTGACGAAACGCTCATTCCGCAGATTCACGGAACTGAACAACGGGCAGACAAAGCCCATGGTCATGAGCGAGTTCAATGCCGACGGTGACGTTACCGGGCCGTATGAGCAATGCGATATGGTGGACGGCTTCTTCCGGCTGCTGAAGGCGGATCCGGAACGCTGGCTCACCGCCATCAACTTTTATCAGTTCCGCGACCGCGGCCGTCTGGGACTGGAAACCGAGGAGCCGTCCGATCCCCGCTGCGGCATTGCACAGCCTGTGATGCAGACCTTCAAAAGCTGGCTGCGCGACAGCATGTTCCTGCCGGAAATCACCGGACAGGAACCCGCTGTACTCCCCGTCACGCTCCGCTGGGGCGGCGCCGAGGACGCAGAGGGGCTTGCGATTCCGCTGCATCTGGATGATAACCCGCATTTCTGCGAGCTGTACTTTTCCGACGAAGGGAACTATATGCTGGAATGCAACGGCAAATGGTTTTATAAGGCGCCGCAGACGAAATTTGTCGATCTGATGCCCGCATTCTATGAGGATACGCTCATGACGCCCTGCGATTTGCAGATCAGGCTGTTCGCACCGCCCGCATCCGGCAAAAATGAACCGGAACACGGCGACGATTTGCTGAACAGCTATACGACAGTCACAAGTCTGCCGGAAATCCGCATCGCATACGACCCTGTGGAGGCAAGCCGTGACTGATACACTTTTTGTGACCGATCTGGACGGGACGCTGCTCCTGCCGGATGTTTCTGTTTCTGAACGCTCCAAAGCCATTCTCAGTGCGCTGCTCAGAGAGGGCTTGCAGCTGACCGTCGCAACGGCACGCACATCCTTTACGGTGATGCCGCTGCTGGAAGGACTGCCGCTCACACTCCCGCTGATTCTGCAAAACGGCTCCGTGCTGCACGACCCCGTCAAAAACCGGATTGTCGATGCGGCGGGCATCCCGCAGGACGCGTTCCTTGCCGTCTGTGCGCTGTACAGGGAATTCGGCTTCAACGGCTTTGTGTTCTGTGTGCCGTCCGATCAGCTCCGCTGCTGCTACACGGCGCTCAGCACGCCGCATATGCAGCGCTATTATCAGGCGCGGCACGACCGGTTCGGCAAGCCGTTTTATCAGGTTCCGAGCATGGAATCGCTGAAATCGGAATGTCCGGTGTATATGTCGCTCAATGCGCCGAAGCCGCAGCTTGATCCGCTGCGTGAGGCACTTCGCAAAATCGGCGGCATCACCGTCGCATATTATCAGGATGTATATGAGCCGGAGATCTGGTATCTGGAAATCTCCGCGCCGGAAGCATCCAAATTCCACGGCGTTCAGAAGGTGCGGCGCCTGACCGGTGCCCGTCATGTGACAGGCTTCGGGGACAACCGCAACGACTTTCCGCTGTTTGACGCCTGCGATACGAAAATTGCGGTCGGCAATGCAGCGGATGTCCTGAAAGAACGCGCCGATCTGATCATCGGCTGCAACACAGAGGACGCCGTCGCCGAATATCTGCAATCATTATTTCACGGAGGTGTGCTATGAAAACGAGAATGCGCTCAACCATCGCGCTGACGGCTGCGCTGGTCTGCCTGACCGGCTGCGGAAAGCAGGGCCCGACACCGAAGCCAGACGAATCCGCAAAAAGCGCTGTCGGCATCAGCCTCCCGGATGATGCCGCAAGCTCCGCGCCAGACCTGGTCGTCACGGAGGATTCCGCCGCGGCTGTCCCGGAGGATCCGGATGCTTACGCGCAGCCGCAGCTCTGCACCGTTTCCGGCAGCTTTACCGCGACCGTGCGCAAGCTGATTCCGGATTACGTGACCGATCCCGACACGCCGCGTGCAGCCGTTGTCACGCTGTTCCAGGACGGCCCGTTCGTCATCAGGCTCACCGATGAGCTCTGCGCCAAATTGCAAGAGGACAAAACCTTTACGTTCCTCGTCGGAGAACAGGACGTCGAGCTTTGCCAGTGGGAATTTTCCAACGGCGGCTTTGTGAAGGACATCGCGCTCAAGGAGCAGAAAATTCAGATCACCGATGTCCGCGAGGCAACCGATGAGGAATACGGCCTCGAAGGCATGCGCATCGAGTGCGCGCCGAAATCGTAAATCAACAGTTCCGCGTGAACTGAAAAAAGGAGAATACACATGAAAAAACTGATGCTTGGAAATGAAGCATTCGCAAGAGGTCTTTATGAGGCAGGCTGCCGGTTCGCGTCCAGCTATCCGGGCACCCCGTCCACAGAGATCACCGAAACCATTGCAAAGTACGACGAAGTATACGCAGAATGGGCGCCGAATGAAAAGGTTGCCGTCGAATCTGCACTCGGCGCGAGCTTTGCAGGCGCAAGAGCATTCGCCGCGATGAAGCACGTCGGTCTGAATGTCGCCGCGGATCCGCTGTACACCGCATCCTATACCGGCGTCAACGGCGGTCTGGTCATCGCCGTGGCCGATGATCCGGGTATGCATTCCTCTCAGAATGAACAGGATTCCCGTCATCATGCCATCGCTTCCAAGGTTCCGATGCTGGAGCCGTCCGATTCGCAAGAGTGCAAGGACTTCGCAATGCTCGGCTATGAAATTTCCGAGGAGTTTGATACGCCGGTGCTCGTGCGCACCGCAACAAGAGTTGCACACTCACAGAGCGCCGTGGAGCAGCTTCCCCGCCAGGAAAAGGAGCTCAAGCCCTACGTCAAGACACCGCAGAAGTACGTCATGGTGCCGGCGAATGCAAAGAACCGCCACGTTGTCGTGGAGGAGCGCACAAGAAAGCTGATCGCATACGCGGAAACCGCTCCGATCAACAAGGTCGAGGACAACGGCTCCGACATCGGCGTCATCACCTGCGGCGCTGCGTATCAGTACGCAAAGGATGCGCTCGGTAATAAGGTCAACTATCTCAAGCTCGGCATGACCAATCCGCTGCCCGACAAGCTCTTCCTTGATTTTGCCGCAAAGTGCAAAACCGTTTACATCATTGAGGAGCTGGACGGCATTCTCGAGGCACACGCAAAGGCGCTGGGCATCGACTGCAAGGGCAAGGAGATCTTCGGCAACATCGGTGAGCTGAATCAGGTCATCATCGCGGAAAAGCTGCTCGGTCAGACGCCGGAGGTCACCGCATATCCGGAACAGCTGCCGATCCGTCCGCCGGTCATGTGCGCGGGATGTCCGCACCGCGGCGTATTCTATACGCTGGCCAAGCACAAGATCACCGTTTCCGGCGATATCGGCTGCTATACGCTCGGCGCAGCAAAGCCGCTGGAATCCATCGACTGGACGATCTGCATGGGCTCCTCTGTTTCCTGCCTGCACGGCTTCAACAAGGTGCTCGGTGAGCAGTCCCAGAACAAGACCGTTGCGGTCATCGGCGATTCCACCTTTATGCACACCGGCCTGAACAGCCTTGTCAATGTTGCGTATAACGCATCCAATTCCACCGTCATTATCCTTGACAATTCCATCACCGGCATGACCGGTCACCAGCAGAACCCGACCACGGGCAAGAACCTCAAGGGCGACCCGGCTGCGGCTGTCGATCTGGTCGCGCTCTGTCATGCAATCGGCATCAAGCGCGTCAGAGTCGCGGATCCGTATAAACTGTCCGAAATGGAGCAGGCCATCACCGAGGAGCTCGCCGTCAATGAGCCTTCCGTCATCATCAGCCGCCGTCCGTGCGCGCTGCTGAAATATGTCAAGCACAATCCGCCGCTCCATGTCGATACTGACAAGTGCAAGAGCTGCAAAATGTGCCTGAAGCTCGGCTGCCATGCCATCTCCATGAAGGACGGCAAGGCCTGCATCGACCATACCCAGTGCGTCGGCTGCGGCATCTGCGAGGAGCTCTGCAAATTCGGTGCAATCGGCAAATGAGTATCATAAAGAAAACGACCGGCGTCAGGATCCGGAAGATTGACTGCCCGTACTGCGGCATCCGCATGGAATACCAGGGCGCACAGCGCATCCAGCTCGGGCAGTGGGGCATGTTTCTGGAGCACTGGGACAATTTGCTTTCCGGTGCGCTTCACGTACAGATCTATGAATGCCCGAAATGCGGAAAGCTCGAAATGTTCCGCATTCACAAAAAGCGATAATTACGAACGTAAAGGAGTTCTGTAAATGGAAACGAAATCTGTTATGATCGTCGGCGTCGGCGGACAGGGTTCCCTGCTCGCAAGCCGCATCCTCGGCAATGTACTGCTCCAGCAGGGCTTTGCCGTCAAGGTCAGTGAGGTACACGGCATGAGCCAGCGCGGCGGCTCCGTTGTCACCTACGTCAAATACGGCGATGCCGTCTATTCCCCGACCGTCGAAAAGGGCGAGGCGGACGTCATTATCTCTTTTGAGCTGCTGGAGGCAGCCCGCTGGGCAGGCTATCTGAAAAAGGGCGGCAAGATCGTCACCTCCACCCAGACGCTCGATCCGATGCCGGTGATCACCGGCGCGGCAAGCTATCCGACCGGCATCATCGAAAACCTCAGGGGCATGGGCATTGACGTTACCGCTGTCGATGCGCTCTCGCTCGCAGAACAGGCAGGCAGTTCAAAGGCATCGAACGTCGTGCTGATGGGCGTCGTATCCAAGAAGATGGATTTTGATGAGGCGATCTGGCAGGAAGCCCTGAACCAGTGCGTACCGGAAAAGTTCATCGAAATGAACCGCAAGGCATTCGCACTCGGCAGAGCTGCCGAATAAACGGACACAATGCCGGAAAGTAAGGATCCGGCTGTAAAATATTCCGGAAAACCTGCATCACCCATTTTATCTGAAAGGAATGAATCCCCATGGAAAAGTACTGGCAGGCGGACATTGAAACAATGTCCCGCGAGGACATGAAAGCACTCCAGAGCGAACGGCTCGTGAAACAGGTACGCCATGTCTACGACAATGTTCCCTATTACAGGGATCTCATGGACAAAAAAGGCGTCACGCCGGACGATATTCAGTCTGTTGACGACCTGCACAAGCTGCCGTTTCTCTCCAAGGCAGACCTGCGTGAAGCGTATCCGACCGGTATGCTCGCCGTCCCGATGAAGGACTGCGTCCGCATCCACTCCACCAGCGGCACCACCGGCAGACGCGTCGTGGCATTTTACACGCAGAATGACGTCGATCTCTGGGAGGACTGCTGCGCCAGAGCCATTACCGCGGCCGGCGGCACCGCAGACGATGTCTGCCAGGTCGCATACGGCTACGGCCTGTTCACGGGCGGCTTCGGCCTCAACGGCGGCTCGCACAAGGTCGGCTGCCTGACGCTGCCGATGTCCTCCGGCAACACCGAGCGCCAGATCCAGTTCATGCGCGACCTCGGTGCCACGATCCTCTGCTGCACGCCGTCCTACGCCGCATACATCGGCGAAACGCTGCACGACATGGGTCTGACACCGGACGATATTCAGCTGAAAGCCGGTATCTTCGGCGCAGAGCCGTGGACAGAGGAAATGCGCAGATCCATTGAGCAGTCGCTCGGCATCAAGGCATACGACATTTACGGCCTGACCGAGTCCTCCGGCCCCGGCGTTGCATTCGAGTGCTGTGAGCAGACCGGTATGCACATCAATGAGGATCACTTTATCCCCGAGATCATTGATCCGGAAACCGGCGAGGTGCTCCCGGAGGGAACCGTCGGCGAGCTGGTCTTTACCAGCATTACAAAGGAGGCATTCCCGCTGCTGCGCTACCGCACACGCGACCTCTGCGTCCTTTCCAGAAAGAAGTGCTCCTGCGGCAGAACGCTCATCAAAATGGCAAAGCCGAAGGGCAGAAGCGACGATATGATGATTATCCGCGGCGTCAATGTGTTCCCGTCGCAGATCGAAACCGTGCTGATCGAGCAGGGCTACTCCCCGAACTACCTCATCGAGGTGGACAGAAAGAACAACTCCGATACGCTGGACATCAGCGTGGAGATGAACCCGGAGCAGTTCTCCGACAAGGTCAAGGATCTCCAGGAAAAGGAGCGCAGCCTTGCAGGCGCAATCAAGACGATGCTCGGCATCAGCCCGAAGGTGCATCTCGTCGCCCCGAAGACCATTACCAGAAGCGAGGGCAAGGCCGTGCGCGTCATCGACAAGCGCAAGCTGCATGACTGAGCTTCACGACAATCTGTTCAAATCATAAAGGAGCATCACCACGTTGAATAAGCATTTTCTGACAATTCTGACCGCAGCTACGGCAGCCGCGCTGCTGACCGGCTGCGGTACCGGCAGCACTGCAAAGGGCGGCACATTTATCTCCGTCAACGGCATCCGCAATCTGGCTGCGGAATACCGCTCAGATCCGGACGCTGCGCTGGATGCAGTCCTGGCAGAGGAAACGGACTCCGAAGCAACGATTGCTCTGAATCAGGACAATTCGTTTTCTGTCACACAGCGCCTCAGTTCCAATCTTGCGGTCACATGGAACGGCACGTACAGCACCGAACAGTCTGCGCTGAAATTCAGCTATACCGGCGCAGAGGTCACCGGTAATGCCGATCCGAAGCGCTTTACTGACCGGATCCCGTCCCTGAATGAAGCAGGCGGATATCCGGATACGGCCGCACCGCGCATTTATCTTGCAGATGCCGCAAAAGTCTACTCCAAATTACCGATCGGGATTCTGCGCAGAAGCGATGCGGAAGCGCCCTCCGATACAGAGCTGCACGGCGACTTTCTTTGCATCCCGATGTACGGTCTGACCGTGGACGGCAAATATGAAACCGGCAAGGATTTTACGCTGAATTACATTCCGGCGGACACACTCCGGGACGACAAGTATTCCAGCGCGTATTACAATGATGCGGAAATGAGCTATTCTCAGCAGACGGACGCGGAAAAGCTGGACATTGAGCTCCGGCTGCTCGCAAACCGCTACGGTATTGAAAACAGCGAAAACATGCAGTTCCGCCTGCAATTCACCGGCGGGAAATGGGAGATGACCGGAAGTGACGGCAGTCCGTTCAGCCACGGTGCGTATACGGAAAGCAAGCAGCATCCGGGCTTCATCAGCATGTATGAGGAGCCGGACGACCCGAGTGCGAAAAATGTGCTGGACAATCTGTATCCGCTGTTTCTGTATATCGACAGCAACACCGGCAGAAGCTATTATCCGGGATTTGTCAGAAAACCGTAATACCCCCGAAAAAAGGAGGATTCTACTATGGAAACGATCAAGCAGTTTTCTATCTTCGTTGAAAATAAACAGGGCAAAATGGCAGAGCTGACCAGACTGATTGCAGATGCAGGCATTGACCTTCGCACGCTCAGCCTGGCGGATACGCGCGATTTCGGCATTCTGCGCATCATCGTCAACAAGCCCGCAGAAACCGAAGCGCTTCTCCGTGAGAACGGCTGGACCTTCAAAATCACCTCGGTCATCGGCGTCAAGGTGCCGGACTGCCCCGGCGGCGTCGCAACCGTGCTGAAGGCACTCAATGAAGCAAATGTCAACGTCGAGTATATGTACGCATTCGTGAACCGCACCCCCGGCAGAGCCGATACGGTCATCTGCGTCGATGATGAGGAGGCTGCATTCAGCATCCTTCGCAGCAAAAACATCGACCTGCTCACCGAAGCAGAGGCATATGACATCTGATCCGCGGCATTTTCACCTTCTGCATACAAAAATCATCAGAGCTATTGACTTTTGCATGTAAAACATGTATAATAATATATGTAGGAAAAAAGAAGGCCGGATCCGTGCATCCAGCCAAAACAGTCGCTGCGGCAGCAGAATGTACAGGCTGCGGCGCGGAATGGAGTGTGTATCATGAGTATCTTTGACAAAGTCAGTGACATGAGCCGCGGACTCAGTGAGAAGGCGTCCAATGTTTCTGAGGTCAGCAACCTCAAGCGGAAGATCCTCTACGAGGAGGAGCGAATCGTTGAGATTTTTGCGGATCTCGGCAAAAAGTATTATAAAAACCCGGATGAGGATCCGGCAGTTTTCCGTGCGCTGTGCGATGATATTGATGCACGCCGCCGCCGCATCAAGAAGATGAAGTTTGAGCTGAACACGCTCCGCGGCTACAAAATGTGCCCGAAGTGCGATGCTGAAAACAGCGAGAAAAATATTTTCTGCGGTGTCTGCGGTGCCCGCCTTCCCGATCCGGATGACGAGGATTTCACCTCTCTGGAGGAGAACGATTACTACACCGAAACCAGCAATCAGTTCTTCAATGCCGACAGCACCGGCAACATTGGTATTTAATCGACACAACAGACCGTCCGCACCATGCAGGCGGTCTGTTTTTGAAAGGAGCAGCTTATGATTTCTAATGCTTCCATTGCGATCATGCTCGGCGGTATCGCATTCATCTGCGTAATGGTGATCTGCCTGATGCTGTATTACAAATTCAAATATCACACCAAAATCACAACCTTTCTGATCGGTGCTGCGACATTTATCCTGTTCGCGCTGGTGCTCGAGCAGCTGATGCATGTCCTCGTGCTGTTCAAGCTGCCTGTCGGAGAAAAAATACAAAACAATATCTGGCTGTATGCACTCTACGGCGGACTGGCAGCGGGCGTTTTTGAGGAAACCGGCCGTCTGATCGCCATGAAATTCCTGCTGAAAAAGGAACACAGCAAACCGCACACTGCACTGATGTACGGCGCAGGTCACGGCGGCATCGAAGCGCTTCTGCTCGGCGGGCTCAGTCTTTTAAGCAATCTGATCTATTCGTTCATGATCAACGCCGGGCAGGAACAAATGCTGCTCAGTCAGATACCCGCGGAACAGCAGGAAACCGTGCAGGCATCGTTCAACCAGCTGAAAGAAACGTCGCCTGCCCTGTTTGCCGCAATACCGGCAGAACGCGTGTCAGCCGTCACGCTGCATATTGCGCTTTCGGTGCTGGTATGGACAGCGGTCGTGAAGAAAAAGCCGACGATGTACCTGCTGGCGATACTCCTGCACTTTTTACTTGACGCAGTAGCCGTGCTCCTCAAAGACAAGATTCCGATTGCCGCGCTGGAGCTGCTGCTCTTTGTGATAAGCGTTCTGTCCGCGCTCCTGGCCTATGCGGTCTGGAAGAAGCATCTGGCCGGCGGACAGCAGGAAACTGTCCCGGAAGAAACGGCCATTGCGGAAGAATCCTTATCAGAATAATTAAACTGACGCCCGTGCTTCGGTACGGGCGTTTTTGTGTTCTACCGGAAAGCAGACAGGCATAGGATGTACCAAGACAGACGAAAGGCGGTACATCCGATGACGATTCACAGCAGCTATCAGCAGATTCTCCCCTACCTGACGCCGGAGCTCCGGCAGCCGCTCTCCGCTGTTGCGGAGCCGGACAGCTTGCAGGAAATCCGGCTGCGGCGCAGCAGATCCCTGCAAATCATCCGGCAGGGACAGGCGTTCTCTGTTTCACAGACAGGCAGCCTGCTCCCGCCGCATCAGGACGGCATCCGCGTCACCGGACAGGCTGTGGATACAATGTTCCGGAACCTCTGCGCACATTCTCTGCACAGCTTTCAGGACGCGATCCGGCAGGGGTATCTGACGCTCTCCGGCGGCAGCCGTGCCGGGTTCTGCGGTACGGCTGTCCTGCGCGGCGGCGGAACAGATACTCTCCGCGACATCAGCGGGATCAACCTTCGCATCGCCTCGGAACGCATCGGCTGTGCAGAAGCGCTTGCGGCTGCAATCGGAGATCCGCGCACAGACGGCGGCGTGCTGCTCGCGGGGCCGCCTGCATCCGGGAAAACAACGCTCCTGCGTGATCTTGCAAGAATTCTCGGCAATCTCATGCGCGTCTGTATTCTGGACGAACGCGGCGAGCTTGCCGCCGTCCGGAACGGAATGCCGCAGTTCGACGTCGGCACACAGACCGACATCTTTGACGGGTATCCGAAAGCCGAAGCCATTGAGATTGCAGTGCGCGTCATGTCGCCTGAGCTGCTGATCTGTGACGAGATCGGCGGACAGGCCGAAGCAGATATGCTTTTGCACACCATGCACACCGGCGTCAGTCTGATCGCTTCGGCACATGCCGCCGACCTGCAAACGCTCCTGCTCCGGCCGCAGATCAGCCGTCTGACCGAAGCTGGCATCTTCCGCCGCGGCATTCTGCTCGGAACAGGTACTCAGTGCGGACAGATCCGCGGCATCGCACAGCTGAAAAGGAGATCCGCATGAAACTCATCGGCGCTATGCTGCTGCTCGGTTCAGCTCTGTTCTGCGGATGCACGGCAGCGAACCTACTCAGCCGGAAAGCAGCATATCTGCGCCTGCTCCGGCAATTTCTGACCGCGCTGATGAACGAACTGCGCTATACGCTGCCGCCGGTCAGTGACCTGCTGCGTACGCTCGCCGGTCAGGCCGCCTACCGGGAGCTGACCTTTCTGCAAACCGCTGCGGCACATTCCGCCACCTTTCCGGAAAGCTGGCTGGATGCGGTCAGGCAGGACAGGCAGCTCTCCGCAGATACCGCCGCCGTCATGGAAACGGTCGGGCAGACGCTCGGTGCAACAGATCTGGACGGACAGCTCTGCACCTTGCAGCTCTGTGCAGGACGGCTCGCGGATTTGCAGGCGGACGCAGAACAAACGGCGAAGGAAAAAGGCGCGCTGTACCGCAGTCTTGGACTGTTCGGCGGCCTGTTCTGCGTGATTCTGCTGCTGTAACCGAAACGGAGCGATTCTCATGGATATTGACCTGATTTTCAAGGTCGCGGGCATCGGCATCATTGTTGCGGTTCTGAATCTCGTGCTCAAGCGGGCAGAGCGTGAGGAGCAGGCGATGCTGACGACCCTCGCGGGACTGATTGTCGTGCTGATGCTGATTGTCACGGAGATTCAGGATCTGTTTGACACGGTCAAAACGGTATTCGGCCTATGGTGACGGCGATGCAGGCGGCAGGAATCTGCCTGACAGCAGTGTTGCTCTCCAAAATGCTCGAACGCTATGCGGCGGAGCAGGCGCTGCTGCTCGTACTGCTGACCGGTACGCTGCTGACCGCTGCGGCCGTCACCGCACTGCTGCCGGTTCTGAACGAAATCGACGCGCTGCTCGCGGACAGCGGTCTGGAGCCGCAGCAGACGGTCTGCATCACAAAGGTCGTCGGCATCTGCTGCATCACACAGCTGGCCGCGGACGTCTGCACGGATGCCGGGAAAAGTGCGCTTGCCTCCGCGGTCAGCCTGACAGGCAAGACGGCGCTGCTGCTGCTTGCGCTCCCGCTGCTTTCACCGCTGCGGACGCTTCTGGAGGAGGTGCTCTCTTGCACGGGATCATTCGGATAATTGCAGCTTTCTTGCTCACCACGGTACTGCTGATCAGCGGGGCGCTCCCCTGCTCCGCAGATCCCGCAGAGCCGGTTCAGCAGATGCAGGACACACTGAACACACTGGAGATTCCGGCAGATGCGGAAGAAGCGCTCCGGGATACCGGCATGGATCCCGGGGATCCGAATGCGGCGGCGGCGCTGGCACCGGACACATTTCTGCAAAAGCTGGAGCAGACAGCGCTGGACGAGCTGACCGCCCCGCTCCGGCTCTGCCATTCGCTGCTGGCACTGACCGTCCTGAACGCACTGCTCGGAAGCCTCGGGGATACCGCTGCAAAATCCTCTGTCCGGCGCATCTTTGATCTGCTCTGCACCGTGATCTGTATCAGTGCCGCGGCAAGGCCGGTCTGCACCTGCCTGACCAGAACCGCGGATACGCTGACACAGGCACAGGGCTTTATGGCGGGTTTTGTCCCGGTATTTGCAGCATTTCTGGCAGCAGGCGGTTCGGTTGCAGGCAGTGCGGCGTATCAGACGTTCGTGCTGTTTCTGACAGAAAACGTCATGCAGCTGACAAACGGAATTCTGTTTCCGATGCTGCTCGCCGGAACAGCCGCAGGCATTGCGGATGCAGCCGACCCGCAGCTCCGGCTCGGACATCTCGTCAGCGGACTGCGCGGCGCCGTGACATGGATCCTCGGCACGGTGATGGCACTGTTTTCCGCACTGCTCTCCGTCCGCAGCTTTGTCGCATCGGCCGCGGATTCCCTCGCGGCAAAATCGTTCCGGCTGCTAACCTCCGGCATGATCCCGATTGTCGGCAGTGCGGTTTCCGAGGCATACGGCACGGTGCAGGGCAGCATACAGCTGCTCCGGAACGGCACCGGCGCGCTCGGCATCCTCGTTATCATCTGGCTGACCGTCCCGCCGCTGCTCTCGCTGCTGATGTACCGCCTGGTATTCCGCATCATGCAGGTATTTTCGGATATGGCCGGTGCGGAGCCGCTTTCCAGACTGTACCGCAATATGCAGTCTGTGCTGGCCGCAGCATTCGCCATGCTGGTATGCAGCGCGGTCATGCTGATCGTATCCGGCGCTGTCATGCTGCTGCTGACCGGCACCGCATAAGGAGGAACCTATGGAACAGATCCGCACTGCCGTGCTTTCCCTCTGTCTGACCGTACTCGGGCTGACGCTCGCGGAAAGCATACTGCCGCTGGAAAAATACACAAAGCAGATCCGGCTGATGACCGCAGCCATCCTGCTGACCGTCCTGCTGAAGCCGCTGACCGGACTGCATCTGCCGCTGCTGCATACAGAACATACCGTGCCGGATAATACAGTATCCGAACTGACCGGACTTGCGGCGCAGGCACGGGACAGCGCAGTCAGCGAGCGCCTGTGCTCCGCACTGAATCAGCAGATGCAGATAAACAACGTTCCCTGCGAAGTCATCGCTGTTTCTGCACATATTTCAGAGGACGGCAGCATAGTAATCAGTGAGGTCGCGGTCAGCGGCGACCGGCTGACCGGCAGCGTGTATCTGCACGAGTGGCTCGGCAGCGAAGTGACCGTCACGGAAGGAGGCGGCTGACATGAATCCGCGGATCAGGGAACTGACGGAACGGCTGCGCGGCGAAAACAGATCCCGCCTGATTCTGCTGCTCGGCATCTGCGGCGCTGTGCTGCTTCTGCTGCCCCAGCACAGCAGAAAGGAACCGGTTTCGCTGACGTCCCCGGCTGACGGCACCGTACAGGCTGAGCAGTACCGGGAGCAGCTGGAGGAGCGCCTGACCGGGCTGCTCTCTGCAATGGAGGGCGTCGGACAGGCGGAGGTCATGATCACGGTGAGCAGCACCGCAGAGCAGATCTACGCGGAGGAGATCCGGACGTCCCGCGGCGACAACGGCATCCGGCAGGAATCGGAGCCCGTCATGACACGCAGCGGCAGCACGGAATCGCCGCTCATCGCAAGAACGGTCTGCCCGGCCGTTGAGGGCGCTGCCATTCTCTGCGACGGCGGGAATCACGCCGCCGTGCAGGAACGCGTCAGCCGTGCAGCCGCTGCGCTGCTCGGCATTCCGCAGACAAGGATCTTCGTCGGAAGATCCGCTGCATCCAAATTCTGAGAGGAGCCCGTATTATGAAAAAGCCTACATGCATCATCGGAAAAAAACAGATCGCCCTCAGCGCACTGACACTGCTGCTCGGCGGCGCGGTCTATCTGAACTATGTGCTTGCGGACGGCAGCGGCCTGCTTTCCTCAGAGCTCCTGCGGACAGCGCCGGACCCTGCCGCAGCCTTCGGGGAGGATCCCGCCGATTACGGCACTGCGGAAATGGTCAGCGCGTCGCCGTCAAAATCGGACTACTTCGCACAGGCACGGCTTGACCGGCAGAGCAGCCGCGATTACGCCGTGCAGACGCTGCAAAGCATCATCGGCGGCGGCGACCTCAGCGAGAACGAAATGGTCACAAACGCAATCGACGCGGTCAATCTCTCAAAGCAGATGGAACGCGAAAGCGTCATCGAAAATCTGATTTTGTCGCAGGGCTTCTCCGACTGCGTTGTTTATCTGGACGGACAGACGGCAAAGGTCGTTGTGGAAAGCAGCGGTCTTGCGCCGGAGCAGGCCGCCGCAATCAAGGAAATCGTGCTCTCGGAATCGGATATCGCGCCCGAAGGCATCCGGATTTTTGAGGTCGCGGCCGGTGCAGAGCCCGCAGGAAACCCGCCTGCATAAAAAATATTTGGAAAATATCCTGTTTTTTTCAAAAAAAGGTTGTACGAAAAGCGAAAATCTGTTATAATATAAGATGTATCTGTGCAGGCTGACAGCAGGGAGCCTCCTGCTGTCCGTCTGATCTTCGCTGAAAAACCGAGGAGGTATGCAATATGAGTAATGATTATCCGAAAAAGGCATTCACCGCCGGTGAAGTCCGGATCTCCGAAAACGTGATCCGTTCCATTGCAGGCGTTGCCGCAAAGGAAGTGGACGGCGTGGCCGAGCTCGCGGAAAGCAAGGGCTCCCTGCTGATGCCCGCACCGGCTCCGGTCAGCGTCAGCGTTGTCAACGATATGGTCGAGATCACTGTCCGCCTTGTGCTGATGAGCGGCGTCCGCCTGACGACCGTTGCAGAGCAGGTGCAGCAGAATATCAAGGAAAATGTTCAGAGCATGACCGGCGTGGTCGTATCCAAGGTGCATGTGATTGCCTCTGATATTGCATTTGACGACTGAGCACGAAAGGATTCCAACATGCCGAAAATTACCAGACGTGAAATCCGCGACAGCGCGATGAAGCTGCTGTTTGAAACCACGCTGCGGGATGATCCCGTAGAAGCCCTGTACGAGATTGCAGAGGAGATTGACGAGATCATCGTCAATGACGAGGTCCGCGCATTGGTGGACGGCACGCTCGCGCATCAGGCAGAGATTGACGCGATCATTCAGAAATACAGCCCGAAGCGCAGCATCAGCCGCATTGCCAAGCTGTCGCTTTCGATCATGCGCCTTGCGGTGTACGAGATTCTCTATGACGATCTGACGCCGACAAACGCGGCCATCTCTGAGGCACTGCTGCTCGCAGAGAACTACTCCAATAACACTGAGGACATCCGCTTTATCAACGGCCTGCTCGGCGCATATGCCAGAGCAGAGCACCCGCAGCAGCCGGAAGACAGCGCATCATGAAGCTGCTCGGGATTGACACCAGCAATTACACAACCTCCTGTGCGTGGTTAGATACAGAAAGCGGCACAATCCGCCAGCGAAAACAGCTCCTGCCCGTTCCGGCAGGACAGGCCGGACTCCGGCAGAGCGATGCGGTCTTTCATCATGTAAGACAGCTGCCCGCACTGACGGAACAGCTTGCAGAAGATGCAGGCGGCAGTCTGATCCCGCAGGCCATCGGGGTATCCGTTTCGCCGCGCTCCGCGGAGGGCTCCTATATGCCCTGCTTTCTCGCGGGCGCAGGCGCCGCACGGATACTTGCCGCAGCGGAGAACGTCCCGCTGCACACAACCTCGCACCAGATGGGACATATTCTTGCGGCGCTCTATTCAGCAGGCTGCCTTTCCTGGTTAAAGCCTGATGCAGCGCCGTTCCTTGCATTCCATGTCAGCGGCGGCACAACGGACTGCGTCAGATGCATTCCCGATGCAGACGCCGTCCTGCGGATAGAACCGGTTTCCGAATCGCTGGATCTCAAGGCGGGACAGGCAGTTGATCGCGTCGGACTGATGCTCGGGCTGCAATTTCCCTGTGGCCCCGCACTGGAACAGCTTGCATCGCAAAGCAGCTTCACCGCGCACATGCAGGTACATCTGAAGGACGGCTGCTGCTCGCTCTCCGGCTTGCAGAATCAGTGTCAGCAGATGCTGGACAGGCAGACACCCCCGGCGGAGATTGCAAAATACTGCCTGAATTCCATTGCGGCCGTGCTCACTGCCATGACCAAAGATGCCGCACAGAAATCCGGGAATCCGGCTGTGCTGTATGCAGGCGGCGTGCTCTCTGACCGGCTGATTCAGGATCAGCTGAAAATGCTGCCGTTCCGGACCGCTTTTGCGGCACCGGAATTCTCCTGCGACAACGCCGCAGGCATTGCGGTTTATGCCGCCCGGAAGGAGATGCCGTCATGTCTGTTCTGACCGTCAGCCAGCTGAACCGCTATGTCGCCTTCCGCTTACAGGAGGACGCGAAGCTGCGCGGTGTATTGCTGCGCGGCGAAATCGCCAATTTTACGCGGAATTTCCGTTCCGGGCACTGCTATTTCAGCGTGCGGGACGAGGAGGCGTCCGTCAAGGCGGTCATGTTCCGCTCCAACGCGGACAGGCTCCGCTTTGCACCCGAAAACGGGATGCATGTGATCTTGCAGGGCACGGTGACGCTCTATGAGCGGGACGGAGCCTATCAGATCAATGTCACGGACATTCAGCCGGACGGCGTCGGCGCGCAGGCACTGGCTTTGCAGCAGCGGCGCGAGAAGCTGGCAAAGCTCGGCTATTTTGCAGCAGAGCGCAAGCGGCCGGTTCCGCCCATGCCGCAGAAGATCGGCATTGTGACTTCCCGCAGCGGCGCGGCACTGCACGATATGCTGCAAATCCTGGAACGCAGGTTCCCGATCGGGACTGTCTGCATTTATCCTGCGCTCGTACAGGGCGACGATGCCCCGCGCTCGATTGCGGAGGCACTGCTGGCAGCCGGTCAGGACGGCTGCGATGTGATCCTCATGGGACGCGGCGGCGGATCAAATGAGGATCTTTCCGCTTTCCAGTCAGAGGCGGTCGCGGAGGCCGTATTCCGTTCGCCGGTACCGGTCATCAGCGCCGTCGGACACGAAACGGATCACTGCATTGCGGATGAGGTTGCAGATCTCAGAGCCCCGACGCCCTCTGCGGCGGCTGAGCTTGCCGTACCGGAGCTTTCCGTTCTGCTCTCTGCCGTTGGACGGCAAAAAGAACGGCTGAACAGCGCATTTTCCGCGCTGACAGACGAAAAAAGCGCGGTGCTCGATGCGCTCGGCAGCAGACTGAAGCAGCAGAATCCGGCGTATGCAATCGCAATGCAGAGCAATGCGCTTTCTGCACTGACCGTCCGGCTCCGTCATGCGGCGGAAAAGCAGCTGGACAGCAGCACACAGGCATTCGCGCTGATGCTCGGCAGACTGGAGGCCGTCAGCCCCGTTGCCGTTTTGCAGCGCGGCTATGCGCTCGTTTATCAGCAGGACAGGCTCGTCCGGGAAGCGGATTCGCTGGAACCGGGTGATCTGCTGGAGATCCGGCTGGCAAGCGGGAGCCTCCGTGCAGCGGTCACGGAGATCCGAAAGGAAGATGAGATATGAAATTTGAAGAAGGAATGCGGCAGCTTGCTGAGATTACAGAGAAGCTCGAAGCAGGCGGTCTGCCGCTGGAGGAGGCCGTGCGGCTTTACGGCGAGGGCACAAAGCTCGCGGAAAGCTGCAAAAAGGAGCTTGAACAGGCCAGGCTGACGGTTTCCGAATATACAAAGCCTGCCGCAGAACCGGCAGATACCTAACACGGAACGGCAGACGCTGCATCTGCCGAACGGAGAAGAAAATGAACAGAGAACGTCAAAATACGGCAATGCCCATCCCTGATCTTCAGTATATGAAGCTGCCGGACGACCTGCAAAAGCTGACGCTCCCCCAGTGTGTGGCACTGTGCGAAAAGATCCGCAAATATCTGATCGACACGGTGCTCCAGACCGGCGGACACCTCTCCTCTAACCTGGGTGTCGTGGAACTGACGCTGGCGCTGCACCGGCACTTTCATTCCCCGAAGGACAGAATCGTATGGGATGTCGGACATCAGGCATATGTACACAAAATCCTGACCGGCCGTGCAGGACGTCTGCCCGAGCTCCGGCAGGAAAACGGTCTTGCGGGCTTTCCGAAGCCGTCAGAATCCGTCCATGATACGTTTATCACCGGCCACAGCAGCACGGCTGTTTCCGCGGCGTTCGGCATGGCGGAGGCAATGCGGCTGTCCGGCGACACGGCGCATTACGCCGTCGCGGTTGTCGGGGACGGCGCCATGACCGGCGGCATGTTCTATGAGGGACTCAACAATGCCGGAAAAACCAAGACCAATCTGATCGTCATTCTGAACGACAACAATCAGGCCATTTCCAAAAATGTCGGTGCCATCGCAAAATATCTGACGCGCATCCGCAGCAGCTCCGACTATGTCCGCGCAAAATGGAAAGTCGAGAGCGTCATCCGCAAGACACCGGCCATCGGTGATATGCTTGCGGTCAAGCTGAAAAACACCAAGGACAGAATGCGCCACAATATCGTCCAGTCCACGATTTTTGAGGATCTGGGCTTTGTCTATCTCGGCCCCGTGGACGGGCATGACATGGAGGCGCTCGACGATGCACTGGAGGTCGCAAAAAGCTATCGCAGACCAGTGCTCGTCCATGTCAATACCGTCAAGGGCAAGGGCTACAAGCCTGCGGAAGACAACCCCGGCGAGTATCACGGCGTTCCGCGCTGCGAGAGCGTCCATGCGGATATTGCCCGCGTGGATCTCGACGCCAAGGATCCGGAGCTTTCCATCGACGAGTGCTTCTCGACCGTGTTCGGCAGGCATCTGAATGAGCTGGCCAAGCGCGATGACCGCATCTGTGCAGTGACCGCTGCGATGAAATACGGCACAGGTCTGCAATTTTTCTATGCGGATCACCATGACCGGTTCTACGACGTCGGCATTGCGGAGCAACACGCTGTCACGTTCTGCGCCGCGCTTGCTTCGATGGGAAGGCTGCCGGTTTTTGCAGTCTATTCGACATTTTTACAGCGCAGCTTCGACCAGCTGCTCCATGATGCAGCCATTGCCGGGTATCATCTCGTGCTCGGCGTGGACAGAGCCGGTCTGGTCGGTGAGGACGGCGAAACGCATCAGGGAATCTTCGATATTCCGATGCTGACCGCGATTCCCGGCTGCACAGTCTATTCCCCCGCCAATTATGCGGAGTTAAAGCTCTGCCTCGGGCGCGCAATCTACGAAGAAAAAGGGCTTGTCGCCGTCCGGTACCCGCGCGGGAAAGAAAAGGAGCATTCCGCTTTGAAGCCCGCCGCCGCACTGACACACGAACCGGGCAGCGAAACGCTCATTGTCACATACGGCAGACTGTCCGAGCAGGTGTATGCTGCGGCGGAACAGCTGCATCAGGACGGCATCCCCTGCGGCATTCTGCGTCTGACAAAGATTTATCCGCTGCCGGATGAAGTCAGGCAGATCGCGGAGCAGTACAGCAATATCTGCGTATTTGAGGAAAGCAGTTGCACCGGCAGCATCGGTGAAAAGCTCGCTGCCATGCTGATGCTCTCTGACTGGCGCGGCAATTACCGATGTCATGCGATCAGCGGCTTCGTGCAGCAGGCATCCGTCAATGCCTGCCTTGCGAACTGCGGGCTGACCGAAGAGGAAATCTGCAAGGCCGTAAAGGAACTGCACAATGGCTGAGCGGCTCGATACCGCGCTGACGGCGCGCGGGCTTTGCAGCAGCCGGAACCGCGCACAGACGCTCATCAGTGAGGGGCACGTCACAGTCAACGGCACCATCTGCATGAAAGCGTCGCAGAAGGTCGCACCGGAGGATACCGTCGCCGTCACGGAGGAACTGCCCTTTGTCGGACGCGGCGGCTATAAGCTGCGGTTCGCGCTTGCAGAATTTCAGATCCGGCTGGACGGCCTGCGCTGTCTGGACATCGGCGCTTCGACCGGCGGCTTTACGGACTGTATGCTCCAGCACGGCGCGGCACATGTGCTCGCAGTGGACGTCGGACACGATCAGCTTGCACCGGAGCTCCGGACGGATCCCCGCGTCACGGTCATGGAAGGCACCGATCTGCGGACGCTTGCACCGGATACGGACGGACTCCCCGCGGATTTTGCATCCTGCGATGTTTCGTTTATTTCGCTGCGGCAGATCATCCCGCATCTGCCGGCACTTCTGACGGAAAAGGGCACCGCGATGCTGCTCGTCAAGCCGCAGTTTGAGGCGGGACGCGCGGCGCTGAACAAGCACGGCATTGTCAAAGACGAAAAGCTCCGGCAGCAGGTGCTGCGGGACATCATGAACTGCTGTGCCGAACACGGTCTGCTGCCGTCCGGCAGCTGCGAATCCCCGATCAAGGGCGGCAGCGGCAACACGGAATACCTGTTATATGTGAAAAGAGAACTGCCATGAACTGTGTGATCGACCCGAATCTTTCCAAGAATGCCGCAATTCAGACCGCCGTACAGGTCTGCGAACGGCTGAAAACACTCGGAGCGGAAATCCGCATGTCGGATACGGTGCAGCAAGCATTTCCCGGCATTGACGGTGTCCGGTTCCTGCCCGCGGCATCGGTTCTGGAGGGCGCAGACTTCGTCATTGCAATCGGCGGCGACGGAACAATCCTGCGCGCATCCGGCTGGATCCTGGACTACGCCGCAATGCACAGCACGCCGCCGGTCAAGCTGGTCGGCATCAATACCGGAACACTCGGCTTTCTTGCAGCGTTTGAAGCCTCAGAGCTGGATATGCTCGACCGGCTGTATCACGGTCAGTATGCAATCTCGCACCGGATCATGCTGAAAGCGACGATCTGCGGCGGAGAGCAGGACGGCTTTGAAACACATGTACTCAATGATATTTACGCCTCGCGGTTAAACGGCAGAATCTGTGATTTCGCAGTGTCCGTCGATGACCGGCAGATCGGCGTGTACCGCGCGGACGGCATCATCTTCTCGACGCCGACCGGCTCCTCGGCCTATGCGCTTTCCGCAGGCGGCCCCGTCATCGAGCCGGATCTTGCACTGATTGAGATGAACCTGGTCTGTCCGCATTCGCTGTTTGCCCGCCCGATGCTCTTTGCACCCCAGAGAAGCATCCGCGTCACCTACCGCGGCGCCGGGGACGGCGGACTCAATGTCCATGCGGACGGCGTGCATACGGCTGTGCTGCACAATGCACAGTCCTTTACCGTGACCAGCTCAGAGCGTTTTATGCCCTTTGTGGACTGCAAGGGCACCGCATTTTATGACGCACTGAACGGCAAGCTCATGCGACCGATCAAGGAGATGCTCTGAGCCCGTTCAGACCGGAACCACCATGCAACATGACAAAAAACGGAGGCAGAATGATGGTCAATGCCAGACAGGAAATGATCCTTCAGCTGATCGGCACACATGAGATCAGCACACAGGAAATGCTGCGCGATCTGCTGGAGGAAAACGGCTTTTCCGTCACGCAGGCAACAATTTCGCGTGACATCCGGCAGCTCAAGCTGCGGAAAAAGCGGACAGCATCCGGACAGAACTGCTATGCGAAGGGGCCGTCGGCGCCTGCCGCACCGAGCGGGCTTCTGACAGACGTCGTCGTCCGGATTGACTATGCGATCAATACCGTCGTCGTCACCTGTCATGCGGGCTCCGCACAGGCAGCCTGCGCAGTCATCGACCGGCTCCAGCTGCCGGAAATCGTCGGCACCATTGCCGGTGATGACACGATTTTTATTCTGACGCGCTCGGAAAATGCTGCAAAACAACTGATTCATTTACTGGAAACCCATATCTGGGGGTAACACATGTTAAAGGAACTTGCGATCGAAAACCTCGCGGTCATCTCCGCGGCGCAGATCCCGCTGGAGCAGGGCTTCAATGCCTTCACCGGCGAAACCGGCGCCGGAAAATCCATACTGATCCACGGCATTCAGGCTGTCCTCGGACAGCGGACAAGCAAGGATCTGGTGCGCACCGGCTGCAAAAAGGCCGTGATTACGGCACAGTTCTCGCCGCTCTCGGATGAAACGAGGGCGGTTCTGGCTGAATACGGCCAGGACACTGCCGACGACGAGCTGCTGCTGACGCGCGAGATCTCTGCGGACGGCGGCAGCATCGGCAAGGTCAACGGAAAACCCGCAGCCGCGGCGATGCTCCGTGCGCTCGGAGAAACGCTCGTGAACATTCACGGGCAGCATGACAATCAGATTCTGCTCCGTCCGGAACGGCATCTGGAGGTGCTCGACCGCTTCGGGGACGATTCCTCACTGCTGACGGAATACCAGAAGGAATTTCACGATTTGCAGGCCTGTGCGCGCACGCTGAATCAGCTGAAAAAAACGGAGCAGGAAAAAATGCTCCGTCTGCAAGCCCTGCGGGAAACCATCACCGAAATCGGGGAGCTGGATCCGCAGCCGCAGGAGGACCGCCTGCTGGATGAGCAGTATCATGCTGCCGCCCGCGCAGAGGATAACGCTGAAGCCGCGTCCTCGGTCTGCCGGATGCTGACAGACGGAGAGGAAAATATCTCTGATGCAATCGCAGCGGCCTGCGAACAGCTCGGCAGACTTGCGTCCGCAGCACCCGAAGCAGAGGCGCTCCACGAACGCCTGAAAGCGCTGAACATCGAGCTGCGCGACATTGCAGACGAGGTCGGCAGCCTGACCGACGGGATGCTCTCCCCCGCTGAATTCCAGAAGCTCTCCGACCGCCGCAACGCCGTCAACAGCATGGCGGTGCATTATCACACAGATGCGGACGGTCTGCGGCAGATCTATGCCGATGCGCTGCAAGAGATTGCGGCAATCGAAACTGACTCTGACCGGCTGCACAGGCTCACGGATGAACGGACAGAGCGTCTGCACCGGGTGACGGCGCTCGCAAGGCAGCTGACCGCACACCGGCAGACGCTGGCAGAAACCTTCTCCCGCAGAGTCGGAGAGGAGCTTGCGTATCTGAATATGCCGCGCGTGCAGCTCTCCGTTGCACTGACGCAGGGCAAGCTGACGCCGAGCGGCATGGACCGCGCAGAATTCCTGATCTCTGCAAACCCCGGCGAGCCGCCCAAGCCGATTGCGCAGATTGCCTCCGGCGGTGAGCTTTCCCGCATGATGCTTGCGCTCAAGGCCGTGCTTGCAGAGCGCGATGCAATCCCGACGCTGATTTTCGACGAAATCGACACCGGCGTCAGCGGCAAGGCCGCCCAGAAAATCGGCCTGAAGCTGCGGGAGCTTTCGCTGCACCATCAGGTGATCTGTGTCACGCATCTGGCACAGCTTGCAACGCAGGCAAACCATCATCTTCTGATTGAAAAACACAGCACCGATACCGCAACAAACACCGAGGTCACTGTCCTGAACAGAAGTCAGCGTATTGAAGAAATCGCGCGCATCATGGGCGGCGACGACCGCTCCGAGCTTCTGCTGAAAACCGCAGAGGCCGCGCTGGATGCGGCATCCGGAAAGGAGGAACGCAATGCAGCCGGAAGCTGATATAAGATACGCTTACCGCAGACGGCCGCGCCGTTCTGTGATTCCGCCGCAGACAAAAGAACGCAGTACCGGCATCGACATCATCAAAATCGTTGCACTGATTCTTGTTGTCACGGTGCATTCCTTTCTGCATACCGGCTTTTACAGCACGCCGATCTCGGCCGATTTCGGCGCGTTCCAGATTTACATCCGGTGGATTGCATTCTGCTGCGTCCCGCTGTTCATGACCGTCACCGGCTATCTGATGAGCCGGAAGCGCCTGAGCGCGGGCTATTACAAGGGCATTCTGCGCGTGCTGGTGATCTACGTGTTCATCAGCATCGTCAACCTGATTTTCAATATCTGCTTTCACAAGTTTCATTACAGCATCTGGCAGGCTGTCCGCGGACTGTTCATGTACACAGACGCGCAGTACAGCTGGTATGTGGAATATTATTTCTGCATCTTCCTGCTGATTCCGTTCATCAATCAGGCATATCACGGAATGCGCAGCAAGCGGAACAAGCGGCTCATGCTGCTGACGTTCTGCTTCCTGTTCCTGTTTGCGCAGTCGTTCTATATCGGCACAAATTTCAACACGCAGATCAAGATTTTCCCCAGCTTCTTCACGCGCGGCTACCCGTTCGCGTATTATCTGATCGGTGCGTATCTGCGTGATTTTCCGCCGAAGCGCAAACCGCGCCGTAAATTGAAGTATCTTGCGATATTCGGCGCTGCGCTCGTCTGGGTTTCTGTTGTTACTTTTTATCAATCCCTGAAGAACACGGAATGCGACTGCATCTGGCGCACCTGGCACAACGATGACTATGCCGCATGGCCTGTTGCAGTGATGACCGCAATGCTGTTTCTGATGCTGTTTGACATCCGCATCAAGAACAAAATCGCACGCACTGTCTTAAAGCATCTGAGCAACGGAACCTTCGCTGCATACCTCATTTCTTACCTGTTCGACTCGGTTTACTACAAACGTCTGAACAATGATTATGCAACCGTCGAGGAGCGGTTCCGGCATGTTCCGGGTACGATTGCCAAGACAGTTTTCTGGTCGCTGCTCTGCGGCGTTCTGATTCAGTGGGGCTATGATTTCACAATCTTCCTGCTCAGACGCCGGAAGGCGCAGAAAGCAAGGCTGCAAGCCATAAATGACACATAAACCGCGCTGTCCGCTGCCCGGGACGGCGCGGTTTTTTTGCCAAAATTTCTGTTTAATATGCACAAGGAACCAGACTATCTTTTGTGCAGATTCCCGGTTACACCAAATAAAAAAATTTTATTCGTATAGTATGCGAATTGAAAGATTTTGCTATTGGTGATAAGATTTGTATAAGGGTGGGCGACCCGAACTATTCTGACATGTTTATGAATCGAAACGGAGGTATCATTATGAAACATGCAAGACTTCTTTCCGCAATGCTTGCAGCGTGTATGCTTGCAGGAAGCTGCATCGCACCGGCCGCTGTATCGGCAGATGACGATTACCCGGAGGTGCCAATCCGCTACGGTGACGTCAATCTCGACTCGAATGTCGATGTCGCAGACGCCGTTGCAGTTGCACGCTATTACAACATGGACTGGGATCTCCGGCTGACGGATCAGGGCAAAATACAGGGCGACGTCAACCGGGACGGAAATCTGGACGATGCCGACCTCAGACAGATTCTGCTGTACATCGCAAGGCAGGTGGAGGAGCTCGGCGTACCGGAGCTGACCTCGGAGCCGAATTATCAGGCAATGAACCTCATGGAGAACGTCACGGCGGAAATCGTCAGCGGCAAGGAGGCTGACGAAGCATTCATTGACAGCCAGCTGAAGCTGACCGTCGATCTGTTCAAGGGCGCTGCCAAGGATGAACAGTCCGAGGGCAAGGATCTGCTCGTTTCGCCGCTGTCCGTTTCACAGGCGCTCGCCATGGCAGCGAACGGTGCAAACGGCACGACCAAAGAGGAAATGGAAAAGCTGCTCGGTGATACGCTGGACATTGACGCGCTGAATCAGTATTATTACCGCTACACCAAAAAACTGACTCAGGCATCCGGAGCAGATGTTCACCTTGCAAACTCCCTCTGGATCCGCGATAATGAAGCCGTAATCCAGGTTCCGGAACAGTTCCTGCAAACGACCGCTGACTACTACGGCGCAGACGCGTTCAAGGCACCGTTCGACGATTCCACGGTCAAAGACGTCAACGACTGGGTGAGCTATCACACGCACGAAATGATCCCGTCGCTCCTGGATCAGATCAACCCGAACTGGATCATGATCCTGATCAACGCACTCGCATTTGAAGCAGAATGGGCAGACCCGTACAACGAATATAATGTTTCCGACGGCAAATTCCACGCCTATGACAGAGATCTGACCGCTGAAATGATGTACGGTGAAGAATACACCTATCTTGAGGATTTGACCGCAACCGGCTTCATGAAATCCTACAAGGGCGGCGAGTACAGCTTTGCGGCGATTCTGCCGGACGAATCCGTCACCGTTTCCGATTATATCGACAGCATGACCGCGGATTCCCTGAAAAAGCTGCTGAACAGCAAGCAGAATACCAAAGTCGAAACCATGCTCCCGAAATTCAAGTATGAGTATTCGCTCACGATGAACGAAATGCTGAAAGCCCTCGGCATGAAGGCGGCGTTTTCTCCGGATTCTGCTGACTTCACCGGTTTGAACAGCCTCGGCAATACCTGGATTGACACCGTGCTGCACAAGACCTTTATCCAGGTCGATGACCGCGGCACCAAGGCAGCAGCTGTCACGGCGATCTTTGCTGCCGGCTGCGCCATAGAACCGGAACCCCCGAAGCGCGTTTATCTTGACCGTCCGTTCATCTACATGATCGTGGACAACAGCACCAACCTGCCGATCTTCATCGGTTATGTCCTGCACCCGACAGAAGTCGAAGCGGAATAATTCTTTATCACAACATAACAACATAATGAGAGAGGGTAATCACATGAAATTTCAGAAGGTATTTTCAGCAATTCTCGCTGTCTGCATCGCTGCGGGCAGCTGCATCGCACATGTTTCGGCGGAGGATTATGTCACGCCGACGCCTGTTCAGATGAGCTTCGGCGACCTCAACATGGACACCGCCGTGGACGTTGCAGATGCCGTCGCCGTAGCAAGATACTGCGTCATGGATTATGATCTGAAGCTGACCGATCAGGGCAAATTGCAGGGTGACGTCAATGCGGACGGCAATCTGGACGAGAAGGATCTGCAAAAGATTCTCCGCTATATTGCCAGACAGATTGAGCCCGGTGCGCTCGGCCAGCCGGATCCGAAGGTCGAACACAAGTACAATGCGGTCAATCTCATGGACGGCATTACAGCCAAAACTGCTGACAGCAAGCAGGTTGACGAGGTATTCCTCGCAAGCCAGATGAAGCTCGCAGTCGATCTGTTCAAGGGCGCTGCGCAGGATCCGGAATCCGCAGGCAAGGATCTGCTGGTTTCCCCGCTGTCGGTTTCGCAGGCAATCGCCATGGCGACGAACGGCGCAAAGGGGCAGACGCGCGAGGAAATGGAAAAGCTGCTCGGCGATACGCTGGACATTGACGCGCTGAATCAGTATTACTACGACTACACGAGCCATCTTGCAAGCACTGACAAAGCCAAGCTGCATCTTGCAAATTCACTCTGGATCCGCAATGATGAGGGCAGAATTCAGGTGCCGGAAGCATTCTTGCAGACAACGAATGACTATTACGGTGCGGATGCATACAAGGCACCGTTCGATGACAGCACCGTGGAGGACGTCAACAGCTGGGTCAACGAAAACACCTTTGAAATGATCCCGGAGATCGTGAAGGAAATCCCGCCCGGATGGATCATGATGCTGATCAATGCGCTGGCCTTTGACGCAGAATGGGCATCGGCGTACAGCCAATTTGAAGTATCCGACGCAACATTCCACGCATATGACCGTGACATGACCGTTGAAATGATGCACAGCAAGGAGCGCGCCTATCTGGAAGACGAGTACGCGACCGGCTTCATCAAGGAATATGCAGGCGGCGATTACAGCTTTGCGGCGATCCTGCCGAAGGAAGAAAAATCCGTTACTGTGTCCGATTATATCGGCATGATGACCAGTGAATCCCTGCAAAAGCTGCTCAGCAGCAAAACGGACATCAAGGTAAATGCAGGCATACCGAAATTCAAGTACGGTTATTCGCTCAAGATGAATGACATGCTCCGGGCACTGGGCATGAAGACTGCATTCTCTGACAGCGCGGACTTCTCCGGTCTGAATGCACTCGGCGGCAGCAATATTGACGCCGTGATCCACAAGACCTTTATCCAGGTCGATGAAAAAGGCACCAAGGCTGGCGCCGTGACCTTCATTGGCGTGGAAGCAACCTGCGTGGAGGATTCCAGAACGGTGTCCCTGAACCGTCCGTTCATTTATCTGATTCTCGACAACAAGACAAATCTGCCGGTGTTCATGGGCTATGTCCTGCACCCGACAGAAGTCGTCGAATGACAAACATCTTCCTTAGCCTGTTCAGAAGCACTGAGCAGGCTAAGGGTATTGCAAATCAGCACGAACAGTAACAGAACAGGAGGATTTACCATGAAATTCAGAAAAACGATCTCCGCAGCACTCGCCGCCTGTATGCTCGCGGGCAGCTGCATCACGCCCGCATACGCGGATACACAGGAACCGGCGCAGGTTTACGGCGATGTCAATATGGATCAGTCCGTAGACGTTGCAGACGCCGTCGCTGTGGCAAGATACTGCGTCATGGATTATGATCTGAAGCTGACCGATCAGGGCAAATTGCAGGGCGACGTCAATGCAGACGGCAATCTGGATGAAGCGGACGTCCTGAAGATTATCCGGTTTATCGCAAGACAGATTGAACGCGATGCCCTCGGCAAGCCGGATCAGCAGCCCGCTGAACATAAGTATCAGGCAACCTGCCTCACGGACGCGATTGAACCGGGCACCGCATCCAAAAAGAAAGCGGACGAAACCTTCATCGCAAGCCAGATGAAGCTGACCGCCGATCTGTTCAGGGGCGCGGCACAGGATCCGCAGACCACGGATAATATGCTGATCTCCCCGCTGTCCGTTTCGCAGGCGCTCGCCATGACAGCCAACGGTGCAGAGGACAATACCAAAACGGAAATGGAAAAGCTGCTCGGTGATACACTGGATATAGAGGCGCTGAATCAGTATTATGCAGACTACACTGCCATGCTGACCGCCTCCGACGAACTGAGCATTGCAAATTCCCTGTGGGTGCGCAACGACGAAACACGCATCAAGGTGCCGGAGGCATTCCTGCAAACGGCAAAGGATTACTATCATGCAGACGCATTCAAGGCGCCGTTCGATGAGAGCACGGTCGAAGACGTCAACAACTGGGTCGATACCAATACAAAGCATATGATTCCGACGCTGATCGACGAAATCGACCAGAACTGGATCATGCTGCTGATCAATGCGCTTGCGTTTGAAGCGGAATGGACATCTCCCTACATGGCAAACGATGTTCATGACGGCGTATTCCACGCCTACGACGGCGACATGACCGCGACGATGATGTACGGTGAAGAAAGCACCTATCTGGAGGACGAGTACGCGACAGGCTTCCTGAAACAGTATAAGGGCGGAAAGTACAGCTTTGCCGCGGTTCTCCCGAAGCAGGAAAAGTCCGTGACCGTTTCCGATTATATCGGTATGATGACCGGCGAATCCCTGCAAAATCTACTGAGCAGCAGCAAGAAGACCGAGGTCCACACCATGCTCCCGAAATTCAAATATGATTACACCATCACGCTGAACGATGTTCTGTACGCGCTCGGCATGAAAGACGCCTTCATATACCCGATCGCCCGCTTCGGAAAGCTGAACAGCATCAATCCGGAATGTAAAGTTGATCTGGTGCTGCACAAAACCTTCATTCAGGTCGATGAGCTGGGCACGAAAGCAGGTGCCGTCACCATGGTCGCAATCGCAGACAACGCAGTCGGCCCGACGGATTACAAGACAGTCTATCTCGACCGCCCGTTCATTTACATGATCATCGACAACGAAACACAGCTTCCGGTATTCATCGGTACTGTCATGCACCCGACAGAAGCAGAAAATCCGGCTTCATAAGATAACAAATGCGCCTGTTCCGGCAATCTGAACAGGCGCAGAGCCGTAAAGCATAAAACCGGAAAAGGAGGTACGACAATGAAATTTCTGAAACAGACAGCAGCGGTGCTTGCAGGCAGCCTGCTTGCGGGCAGCTGCATCACACCCGCGGCCGTTTCCGCAAAGGATGCCGTCCCGGCAGGCATCCGGGAATACGGTGACGTAAACGGGGACAATTCCGTGGACGTCGCGGACGCCGTGCTCACGGCAAGGTATGTCGCTGCGGATCCGAACGCAACCGTCACCGACATGGGCAGATCTTGCGCAGACGTCAATCTGGACGGCAATGTGGACGGCACGGACGTGACGCAGATCCTTGAGTATATCGCTAAAAAGCGCGACTATCTCGGATACCCGAAAACCAGTGATCCGGGTTATCAGTCTTTCAGCCTGACGAAAGACATTACCGCACAGACCGTCAAGGACAAGGCCGTTGACGAAGCATTTTTCAAAAGCCAGTATGATCTGACCGCAAAGCTGATGAAGGAGATCTCGTTCAGCGATACCGAGCATGACAATATCCTGCTCTCGCCGCTGTCGATTGCTTCCGCACTGGCAATGACGGCCAACGGCGCAGACGGCGAAACCAGAGCCGAAATGGAACAGCTGCTCGGCGGCACGCTCTCCATGGAGGAGCTGAACGCATACTACCTCAATTACCTTGCAAATCTGCCAAGCAGCGACAATGCAAAGCTGCACCTTGCCAATTCGATCTGGAACAGCGAGGAACTGCAAATCCGTGACGATTATTTGCAGACCGTCAAGAATTACTACGGCGATATGGACGTTTTCAAAGCGCCGTTCACGGACAGCACAAGAAGCGCGATCAACAGCTGGATCAGCGACAAGACCGATCACATGATCGAGGATATGCTGAAATACATGGATCCGAACGCCGTGACCTATCTGGTCAATGCACTCGCATTTGATGCGGAGTGGGAAACCTCATGGAAGGAAACCGCTGACGGCGTATTCACGGATTATGACGGCACCAAGCTGGATGTCACACTGATGAAAGGCACTGAGAAATACTATATCTCCGACAAGTACGCAGAGGGATTCATCAAGCCGTATGCTGGCAGCACGTACAGCTTTGTCGGCATTCTGCCGCGCGAATCGCTGTCAGTGACGCTCTCCGATTATGTCGGCATGATGGATGCAGATTCGCTGCAAAAGCTGCTCGGCAGCCGCACGGAGGAAGCCGTGCAGGTCGCGCTGCCGAAGTTCGGGTTTGCATACGATACAGGCGATACGCTGCTCGGCAATGCATTGCAGAAGCTCGGCATGAAGAAAGCATTTTCCGGTGAAGCCGATTTCAGCAAGCTCTATGAAAAGGACAGTGAGGGCGTCTATATCGGCAGAGTGCTGCACAATACGTTCATCGACGTCAATGAAACGGGCACGCAGGCAGCGGCCGCAACGGTCGTGGAAATGACGCGGCAGGGAGGCGCGCCGAACCTCAGCTTCACACGCCCGTTCCTGTTCATGATCATTGATGAACGTACCCAGCTTCCGGTCTTTATCGGCAGCGTCAGAAATCCCGGCAAAACAACGGAATGATCAGCAAATGCGTCTGTCCGGCACGCACGGGCAGACGCAGAATCAAAAACCACTATGAAACGAAACGGAGGAACACTATGAAACTGCACAAATCATTCGCAGCAATGCTCGCGGTCTGTATGCTGGCGGGCAGCTGCATCACACCGGCGGCGGTCAGCGCAGCAGACACCCCGGCACAGCTCAAGGTGACGCGCTACGGTGACGCGACCATGGACGGCTTTGTGGACGTCGCAGACGCCGTGCTGATTGCCAGATACGCCGCTGCGGATGCATCCGCGAAGATGACCGACAACGGACGCCTGAATGCAGACGTCAATCTGGACGGCAATGTGGACGGCTCGGACGTCAGCCAGATTCTGGAATTCATCGCCAAAAAGCGCGATGTGCTCGGCAAGGAGGAAAGCACACAGGGCTACAAGGCACACTCCCTGACCGAAAAGCTCACCGCACAGGATGTCACGGACAAGGCCGTTGACGACGCATTCGTCAAGAGCCAGTACGATCTGACGGCCAAGCTGATGAAGGAAATCTCGTTCCGTGATACGGAGCATGACAATATCCTGATCTCGCCGCTGTCGATTGCATCGGTGCTTGCGATGGCCGGCAACGGCGCGGACGGCGAAACCAGAGCCGAACTGGAAAAGCTGCTCGGCGGCAGCATCTCCATGGAGGATCTGAACGAATACTACCACAATTACCTTGCCAATCTCCCGAGCAGTGACAAAGCCAAGCTGAACATCGCAAATTCCATCTGGAACAGCGAAGCACTGCAAATCCGTGACGAGTATTTGCAGACCGTCAAGGATTACTACCCCAATATGGATGTGTTCAAGGCGCCGTTCACCGACAGCACAATGGGTGAGATCAACAGCTGGATCAGCGACAAGACCGATGACATGATTCAGAATATGCTGAAAAGCATGGATCCGAACGCTGTGACCTATCTGATCAATGCGCTCGCATTTGATGCGGAATGGGAAACCGCATGGAAGGGCTCCTATGTAACCGATTTCGGCACCGACACCAAGCAGAAGGTCACCATGATGACCGGCTCGGAGGAATACTACATCTCCGACGAATACGCAGAGGGCTTTGTCAAGCCGTATGCGGGCGGCACATACAGCTTTGTCGGCATTCTGCCGCGGGAATCCAAGTCTGTGACGCTCTCCGACTACATCGGGATGATGGATGCGGATTCGCTCGGGAATCTCATGGACAGCCGCAGCAAGGATGAGGTCAGTGTCCGGATGCCGAAGTTCACATTCGACTACGATACCGGTGACGAGCTGCTCGGCAGTACCCTGCAAAAGCTCGGCGTGCAAAAGGCATTCGACGGCGGCAAAGCAGACTTCAGTAAAATGTATCAGAGCGAATCCGGCGAATGGCATCCCGGCGATGTGTATCTCGGCAGAGTGCTGCACAACACGTTCATCGACGTGAACGAAACCGGCACCAAGGCTGCCGCCGCAACAATCGGTGAGATGACGCAGAAGGCCCACATTGCACGCGATCTGAACTTCGACCGTCCGTTCATCTTCATGATCATTGACGAGCGCACCAAGCTGCCGGTCTTTATCGGAAGCGTCAAGGATCCGCAGACGGATGATGCGCCGCTGCCTCCTCAGCAGCAGGAACTGCAAAAGGATGAAATCCGCTTCACGGTCGTAGATGCGGATACCGGCGAACTGATTCCCCTGGACGATGACCACAGAATCTCGATCAATACGACAATCGCTTATCACACCGAGCAGGGCGATATGATGACCGGGCCGGTATACATCATCAGCGAAAACCCTTATATCGTCAAGGATGATCTTGCACGGCATTTCAATGCTGACGTCTTTTCCATGTCGGTCAGTCCGTACCATCTTCCGGACGGATACACACTGCCGGACGACAGTATCTCATGGAAAAAGAACGAAAACGGATCCGGAGAAATCACGGTCAGACTGAAAAAGGAAGCACAGGCGCTGAACGACGGCGAGATCCGTTATACCGCTGTGGATGCGGATACCGGTGCGCTGATCCCGCTGAACGCAAATGATCCGCTTGTTGTGGATGTCAGAACTTACTCTCCGAAATATTCGGACGAGGTCAGTGAAACCTCCTCCACCACCCATTTCGCCTCTGCAATGACCGCAAACCCCTTTACCGTCAAGGCGTTTGAAAAGGACAGCGACATTGCGAAGTTCGCAGCAGAAGTGGAGCCGGGTACCGTTCCAGCAGGCTATACGCTGCCGGAGAACGCCGTCACCGTGACAAAGCTCGAAAACAACAAATATGAAGTGACGATCAGGCTGAAAGCAATGTCAGAGCTGAAAAACGATCAGGTTCGCTTCACTGCTGTTGATACGGAAACCGGTGAACAGATTGCAATCACCGATGATAACGCTTTCGTCATCAGCACAAGCATCTCTTACAATACCCCGAACGGCAAAGTATCCAGCGGTCCGCCGATCCGGATGAATGCGAACCCCATGACTGTGGATAGCTTCGCACATCATTTCGACGCAGACAGCTTTTCCATGGGGATTAATCGGGTGAATGTTCCTGCCGGCTACGACCTCTCCTCCATGGCGGTAACCATGCACGACAACGGCTCCGCTGATGTTGCAGTCCGGTTAAAGCCGATGAAAGCGCTGAAAGAGGGCGAGGTGCGGTTCACGGTTGTGGATCGGTACACCGGGGAACCGGTCACACTGAACAAAAATTATTCGCTGCTCATCTATACGGATTACATTGAACAGCCGGAGGATCCGGTTCTCGGTCTGCCGGTTCTCACACTGGACGAGAACCCGAAAACATTTGCGAATTATGCAAACTGCTGTGATGCTGAAAACAATCTGCGGCCGGTCGTACATATCAGTTCGCTGTCCGGACGTTACGAGCTGAAGGCAAATCACATGCAGATGACCAAGCACAGCAACGGCTCCTATGATGTACGGATCCTGCTGGACGAAATCATTTATGTTCCGAACAGCTGAACCGCTGCATGAAAAAGAAGCTGCCGCCCCGCAGAGGGACGGCAGCTTTTTCACCTGCTTATGATTCATATTTCGGATGCATCACGGTTCCGATAAAGACCGGCAGATTGGTGCGGTTATCCACAATCATGTAAATGAAAGGCTTTGTCAGATACACAAACACGGCACCGTCCGGATATCCGCCGCCGCCCATCATGCTGACAGCTGTGACAGCCGACGCACGGGTTCCGACCTCGGTCACTTCGATCACCGTTTTTTGCAGAACGGAACCGATCCAGGTTTCTCCGAGTGCGTTCAGACCGGTGAAATCAGCGGAACACGGATCAAAGGCCTGCTTCATGCCGAGTGCTTTCAGCGTGTCGTTCAGCGTGACCTCATAGGAGCTCTTGAACTTCGGCAGACAGGTGTACACAAGATGCGGGTTCTCCTTTTTGCTGTCCATCAGCTTTTTCAGAGAGGCGCCGTCCATGCTGTCAATATAATCCTGCACCGTCACGCCGTCATTCGGCAGCAGTCCGACAAAGCTGTAATTGTCACTGCTGTAAGGCTTTACGAACCCGACTGCTTTCTCATCCTGAACGTAGAAGTCCTCCTGCATGGACATATAATCGACATCGCAGACTTCCTCCGGCTTCGCATTTCTGACAGATTCATAGTCATTCAGATCCAGCTGCTCATTCAGATAGAAGGTTCCGGGCGTCACCTGGTAGCCTTCATACTGCTTCTTCCATGCGGCGTCAAAATACAGCGTATTGATCAGATCCATGATCTCCAGATCGTCAAATTCCCGGATGACCTCCGGAACCATTCCGCGGGTACGGCTGCTGGTCCAGTCATTGATGTCCTTGATTGTACCGTCGTCAAACGGCGCACGGAATACACCGGCATCAAAGAAATCCTTGTTGGTCTGCAAAAAATCCTCAGGAACAACAATTCTGGATTCATCGTCCTTGATCCAGATCGAATTTGCGATTTCCAGTCTTTCCCTGTCGTCGGACGGAAGATTGGAAACATAGTCGTAATAATACGCGTTCAAGGTTTCAATGTCAATCTCACCGCCGAGCAGCTTCTGCATCTCTGCACGCGTTTCACCTTTGGCGCCGTTTGCGGTCATGCCCAGCGCCAATGAGAGCGACAGCGGCGAAATCAGGATATTCTGATCCTTTTCTGAATCCTGACTGATCTGCTTCATGAGCTTCGCGGTCAGATCGAACTGCGCAGTCACAAATGCATCATCGACCTCTTTGCCGGATGCACCGGAAGGTTCGATGCCCGCCATCATATCGACCGTTTTGGTCAGCTTCTCCGCAGGCGGCTGTGCTGTTCCGAGCGACGTCCGCTTGTGCGCAATATACTCAAGGATCTGCGCAACATCCTCGCCGTCAAATTCGCCGTCGCCGTTGACGTCACCGTTCTTTCTGCCCTGATCTGTCAGTTTCGCATCCTTATCCTCTGCGGAAAATCTTGCGCCGAGCACGGCATCTGCGACGTCCACAAAGCCGTCAGTGTTCGCATCGCCCGGACGCACGGATGCTGTATCCTCTGCATTGGCCGGAAACGGTGCGATACAGCTTCCCGCCAGCATACAGACGGCCATAAACAGGCCGAATCTCTGATTGTGTTTCATATGATCTGTCCTCCTGTTTTTCAATCGTTCCGTACATAAAAATTCCCCGCATGTGTTCGGGTTCATTCCGGCTTCATCAAATAGCCGATATACAGCGGAAGCTCCGTGCGGTGATCCGCGCGGATCAAAACCCTGCCGTATAAAATGATTTCGGCCGAAAATCCCCCTTTTATTATATAGAATCCGTCCGCGCCCTGTCAATAGTAATATTAAACAAATCATTCCTGAAACCGGCTCTAATCTGACAAAACGGCATCCGGTACGCTGTTTCAAGAGCACGTCTGCATATCAGAAACCCCTTCCCCGGAGCATAACCGGAGAAGGGGCTCATTTCTGTTCAGTTTTAGCCCATGCGGTAAATCCGGACGGTGAAGCAGGTTCCCTCCCCCTCCCGGCTCTCCGCTTCGACGGTACCGCCGTGCGCGAAAATAATCTGCTTTGCAAGTGCCAGCCCGATGCCGACGCTCTGCGCGGATGCGTTTTCCGCTTTATAAAAGCGCTCGAAAATATGCGGCAGATCAGCAGCCTTGATGCCGCAGCCGTTGTCCTCGACCGTCAGCTCCGTGAACAGATTGTTCTGCCATGCCCGGATCCGCACATACCCGCCTTCGTCCGTGTGTTCGATGCAGTTTTTGATGATATTCATGAGCGCTTCGGTGAACCAGTGCCGGTCCGCCTCCAGCGTCAGGACAGGAATCTCCGTCTGAAGGTCAACGCCTCTTAATTCCGCCATGACCGCCAGCGCGTCGGTAATCTCCGCAATCAGCTCCGGCAGCGAAAACGGCTCCGGCTTCATGCTCAGAACACCGGCCTCCATCCGTGACAGCGCCAGCAGATTGCGGATCAGCCATGTAATCCGGCTGACCTGCAAATCAATCTTCTCCGCATAGTCCATGCGCGTATCCGCGTCGAGCTCCGGCTGCTCCAGCAGCTCGGTCATCAGCTGAATCGCGGTCAGCGGCGTCTTGATCTGGTGCGAGATATCCGAGAGCATGTCCGTCATATATTCCTTCTGCTTTTTCTCGCCGGAATACTGCTCTCTCAGCAGCGCAATGACCTTATAAATCTCGCTCTGCAAAATCCCGGTCAGCCCCACGGCGGCACATTCCGGCGCAGCCAGAGAGAGGTCGTCCTGCACTCTGGTAATGTATTGAATCAGACTGTTCAGCTGCCGCCGCAGCCGCAGCTCTGCAATGACGTTCTCCGCGAGAAGCGCCGCCGCAAAAACCGCAAGAATCACGCAGCAGGGCACCGGCCTCCGGATCAGCAGGCAGAGCAGCAGCACTGCGGCCGCAGCAATCAGCTTTCCGTACAGCTTCATCCGTCAGCCCCCGTCAGTCCAGCCGGTAGCCGAGGCCGCGCACGGTCTGGATCACCTCGTCGCCGTCCTCGAGCTTTTCGCGCAGACGCTTGACATAAACGGTCAGCGTGTTGTCCGTGACAAAATCTCCGGAAACATCCCAGATATTGTGCAGAAGCTGCTTTCGGGAGAGAACCGTCCCGCGGTTATTGAGAAAAATCAGCAGCAGCTTGTATTCCATTGCCGTCAGCACAATTTCCGTATTGCCGCGGAACACCTTGCCCGTCCGGATGTTGACGTCACAGCTGCCAACCTTGACCGCCTCGCCGGTTTCCGCCTTTTTCCCGGTTCTGCGCAGTACGGCCTTGATGCGCGCCATCAGTTCCCGCATCCGGAATGGCTTTGCGATGTAGTCATCCGCACCCTGCTCCAGCGCCAGCACGGTATGCACCTCATCGTCGCAGGCGGTCAGGAAGATGATCGGCGTATCGCTCTGTTTCCGGATTTCCGCACAGATATCGTAACCGCTGCCGTCCGGCAGCATCACGTCCAGGATACAGATATCAAAGGTCTGATTCAGATATGTCCGCGCCTCCGCAACGGATGACGCAGCAGTCAGGGTGCAGCCCTCCGAGCCGAGCGCGAGCCGCAGCCCCTCCTGAATAATCGGGTCATCCTCAACGAGCAAAATCTGCATGGGGTGGCCTCCTTTTCGGCATATTCATCTGTTATTATACCACAGCCGCATGATTCTGTCAATTTGTCAGACCGTACCGCGGCGAATCTCCGCGATGATGTCCGAGCGGTCTGCCTTGCCGCAGCAGAGTCTTGTGATCACAAACGCAGTGGCGCAGATGCATGCGACGATGCCTGCCATCAGCAGCCAGGGCACCGGCAAACTGATTCTGCCGAGCTGCCGGTTGATGAACCGACGCAGCACCGTGAACAGCACCGCACAGATGACGCCTGCAATCAGCAGTCCCCTGCCCGTCAGCATCAGAATTTCCAGATCGTGCATATGCCGGAGCTGATGATCGGTCATGCCGACAGAGCGCAGAACTGCCGTTTCCTGTGTACGCTCAGCCGCCCTACCTCGAATCGAATTGAACAGGTTGAGCAGGCAGATCATCGAAACCAACACCGTGAAGCTGTATGCCAGCACGCGAACGATTGCCGTCACCGCCTGCCGGATGTTCAGTGTGATGTTGCGCTTGCTGTAATCCCCGACTGCGACATCGCTGCCGCGCGCCTCGCTTTCGGTTTTGATCTCTTTGAGCTGTGCAGCCACACTCTCTTTGTTTTCAGGATCCGCTGCAAGAAAGACCACCGGAGAATAAAACTCCATTTCTTCACAGAGCAGCTCGTATGCACTGCGGTTCAGAAGCAGGTACGGCACAGCCGTTCTGATCCGGATCAGATTTTTCGCGGATTCCGGCGTGACAAAGCCTGCAACCGTCATCGGTGTACCGGGTTCCAGGATCTGGTCGCCCTTCACCTCGATCGTTCCGCCCTTCGGTACATTGATCACGTCATCCACTGTGAAATACCGGTATTCGTGATTCTCCGATCCGAACCGGAAATACTCTGTTGAAGGATGTGCTTCATTATAAACCAGAACGGCAGGAATATTGCTGTCACCGGCAATCTGCATATCCGCATCCCCGCTTTTCGCCAGCGCCTGAAAATCGGCATCGTCCACTGCAAGCACATGAATCTGCTGGATATCGCCGTGCTTTTCATAATACGTATTCCAGTCTGCCTCCGTGTGGTTATCAAACTGCAAATAGATTTCCCTGAGCGCGTCGATATACGCATCACTGACATAACAACTGCTGAGCCATGTGAAGCCGTCGGTGATCTCCTTGTATGCAGTTACGATGCTGCTTTTCTCCAGTGCAGAAAGGTTCTGATAATCAGCTTCATCCTCTGCCATTGCGTAATAATCAAAGGTTTCCGGAATATAGTCCCAGCCCTCTTCTTCGGACATGGCCGTCATAACATGAATGACAGCCTGTGCGCCGTAAAGCGTCACCATGGTCAGCACACTGAACACGGCAATGCTGCGGATGATGCCCTTTGTCAGATGACCGGATCTGCTGACAGCATTTTCTGCAAGCAGACGTTCCGGCTTTCCCTTTGCAAGCAGACGGGTTTTCGTCGCAAAATTCTTTTTCTTCGCGATTTCAGCATTGCCGCGCACGCTCTCGACCGGCTGGATCTTTCCGATTTGATATGCCGGGATCAGCACAGAGATCATCACCGTGGCTGCACTCATCAGAATCACAAGGCCGATCGCCTTCCCGTCTGCAAAGAGCTTCACCGGAGCGCCTTCCGTTAAGCCGAAGCTCGTCAGAGAAAGAATCGTATCAAGCCCCGGCTTCAGCAGATGCATTGCACCGTAGACCAGACCGAGCCCCGCCAGAATGCCGAGCGGCAGCGCAGGAATCAGCAACACAAAGCACTCGTAGTAAATACTCTGCCGCTTCTGATGCTTCGTCGCACCGACCGATGCGAGCATGCCGAGATACTTTGCACGCTCTGCAAATGACATGTTGAACACATTGTAGATCAGGATCATGGATGCTGCCATAATCAGCACCGTGAAAAACATCTCGATCATGACGGTCATCTCATTCAAACCGCTGTAAGAGCTGTTTGCCGAAAATGCCAGCAGCATATCATTGGTTTCTGTTTTCGTATCGCGTCCGGTGATCTCCCGGATCTGCTCCTCCAGTTCAAACGGATCTACCGAACGGTTCTCCGCAAAGCGGATCGCGGCATTTACGCGGCTGGGTGAAAGACCGTCCATGCCGCAGATCGCGATATAGGACGCACCGGCCTTCTTTTCAAAGGACGGCGTTTCCATGATGCCGACCACAGTCATATCTGCGTCTGCACCGGTCGGTACTCTTTCCTCCGTATAATCTGGATTCTCGGAATACGACATAAAGCTGCCGGGGACTTCAAGGGTTTCGCCGTATTGCAGGACAAGGTTATCATACGGGAAAACGGATTCCTTGTTTTTCGGGTTGATGCCGGTGATCGTTCTGCGGAAGAACGCACCGCTGATATGATCACCGATCTGAATGGCAGAACCGTCCTCCGCGGCAGAGCTGCTGATCACGACCTCGTTTGCATTTTCGGGGAAGCGGCCTTCCTTCATCCGGATGCAGAAGAATTCCAGCGACTCCGGCGAATAGGCTCTGAGATCCAGAAACGGCTTGTATCCCGGATCGGCACTCTGCGCAAAATCCAGCTGTCCAAGCTGCGCGGAACGCCCGATATAATCAACGTCGTCCAGCGCCGCAATGCGGTCTGCCTCGTCCGGTGTCAGGTCGTAGGCCGTCATATGCCAGCTGCCCTTATCCTTTGAAGCAACATGCTCCAGATATGAAAGGGCAGTCTTTTTGCCCGCAAAGACACAGGTCATCAGCATGACCATGAACACAATGCCGATAAAGGTGATGACCGTGCGGCGGCGGTTGCGCTTCATATAATGCTTTGTCACCTGAAAAATAATGTTGCTGCTTTTCATGGCTCTGTCCCCCGCTTTTTACATTTTTGTCCGGACTGTTTCGTTCCGGACAAGTCTGCCGTCCTCCAGATAAAAGACGCGGTCTGCCTGCATGGCAAGGCGCTCGTCGTGGGTAATCAGGATCAGCGTCTGCTTCTGCACGCGGTTGGATTCTTTCAGGAGCGCCGCGATCTCGTCGCCGGTCTTGCGGTCGAGGTTGCCGGTCGGCTCATCCGCCAGCAGAATCGCCGGGCGGCTGTACAGCGCTCTGCCGATCGACACGCGCTGCTGCTGGCCGCCGGAAAGCTGTCCCGGAAGATTCTGACGGCGCTCCGTCAGGCCGAGGTGCTTCACGATGCTGTCCAGCCGTTCCTGATCGAGCTTGCGGCCGTCCAGCAGATGCGGCAGCGCAATGTTTTCATCGACATTCAGCACCGGCATCAGATTGTAAAACTGATACACCAGACCGATCTGACGGCGGCGGAACACCGCCAGCTTGTCCGCGCTGAGCGCGCCGAGATCGGTGCCGTCGATAAAGACCTTGCCGGAGGTCGGCTTGTCCACGCCGCCCAGAATATGCAGCAAAGTGGATTTACCGCTGCCGGACGGGCCGATCACCGAAACGAATTCGCCTTTCTCAACGGTAAAGGATACGCCGTCGAGCGCGCGCACTGCGGTTTCGCCCTCGCCGTACTGTTTGACTACGTTTTCAACTCTCAGAATTTCCATGGTGGATTCCTCCGTTCGTTTTGATGTCTTTATGATACCATGTCAATATGACTGCTCCGTGAATTTGAACGTGACAATTCTGTCATTTTGCAGATGACATGCCAAAGCCCTGTGAACAGATCACAGGGCTGCGCTGCAATAAAATGTTATACGAACCGTTCCAGTGCAATGATCTGATTGCCCTTGCGGGTTGTGCCGGTAACGCCCGCATAGCGGAATTTGCCGCAGCCGCGCACCGAAACCACATCTCCGGGCTTGAGCTGCGCGCTGCTGTTTTCCGTCACCGCACCGCCGAGCGCGACCTTTCCGGCACGGAACAGCGCCAGGCACTCCCCGCGGGACATGTGATACAGCTTTGCAATGAGTCCGTCAATGCGCGAGGACGCCGCCTGCACCGTCACCGTTTCAAAATGCGTTTCCGCGGCCTCCGGCAGCGTGTCCGTCACGGCGCAGCAAACAGTCGTATGCTTCACGCGCGTCATTTCCCGGCAGATATAATCGCCCATGGCCGGCGTGCAGAACAGATAGGCTGCCTTGCCCTCTGTCAGAATATCGCCGGTCTGTCCGCGCTCGATGCCAAGATGCATCACCGCACCGAGCACGTCGCGGTGACTGAGCTGCTCCGCGAATTTCTCCTGCACCGGCTGCACCGCCACGCAGACAATCGGGAACGGCTCCTCATAGCCGAGCTGCGCCTCACTCCCGAATCGCAGCATGACGCGGTCGGCATTCTCATGTCCGCCCCAGACCGTACAGCCGCAGCGCGGGAGCTGCTCCCGCACGGCAAGATATTCACCGTATTCCGCTTCCGTCAGAAAATCCGTGAACGTAAAGCGTCCGGTGCGATCCGCCTGCTCCGCAAGATCTATGATGCGGCGGCGGAAAAAATCGTCTTTCATATTTGCCTGCTTTCTGTTTTCATATCAGCGGATCCGTATAAAAAAGCCTCCGGACATCCGGAGGCCTTAACATTGCGATTCAGCTTCTTCTGCTGCGGGAGCCGCCTCTGCGCTCGCTGCCCCGCTTCAGATCACAGATCTTGTCCTCGCTGGTCTGCTTGAAATGCAGCAGCTTATCCTCAAAGCTCATCTCCGACTGCGGCACTGATCGCTTCGGCTCGTAGATACGCGGTTTCTGCTGTTCGCGGGGTCTGCGCGGCTTCTGCTGCTCCGGCTGCGGTTCTGCTGCCTGCTTCACAGACATGCTGATCTTGCCCTGCGGATTCACACCGATGACCTTCACCCGCACGGTATCGTCCTCGTGCAGAAAATCACGGATTTCCTTCACAAACGTATTTGCGACCTCCGAGATATGCACCATGCCCGTCACACTGTCCTGCGGTGTTTCCCCGCTGACCTCAACAAACGCGCCGTACTGCGTAATGCTCCGCACACGACCCTCATAGATCTGTCCGATTTCCAGCTGCATACTGATCCTTTCTGTGCTTAGTTTCTCGACGTGTCATAAAAGCGGCGCTCATTCGGGTAGGCGTAATTGAGATCCTCAATCGCGGCCTTTTCCATATACCCCTCCAGATCATCCGCCTCCACGAATTTTTCCAGCTCAATATATTCATCTGTCGCCTGCTCGATTGCGGCTTCCAACTCCGCCTGCTCCTGCCGCTTCTCATTCAGCGCCGCCTGTGTCGATACAAATGAAATGATACAGGCGATCAGCAGAATGACGGCTGCAATGCGGGTGATCAGCCACTCCGCAACGGCGCGTCTGCGCACCTTTGCGGCCTCGCGGCGAATACCCTTGTTCCGTTCCATGGTCACTTTCTCCGTTCTGACATGCCCGGCGTTCACTGTCGCGGGCTCTCTCTCTTGCCGTATCCGATAAAGATACAGTTTTATTATACAGCAAAGCGCGGAAAACGTCAAGTGCTTTCGGAGATTTTTTTCTGTTCCGCGTTTTTTTCTGTATGAACGGTCAGCATTCTGCCGATATATTGCCGCAGTCTGCGGATCTGCAGCAGGAAGTGACCCCATAAGCGCCCGGCTGTCAGCATGTAAACCGAAAGCCCGAGCAGCTCCCCGCATGCATACTGCCAGCGCAGTGCGGTGTCCGCGTACATCCAGACGAAGCATTGCAGCAGCAGGCACAGCGAAAATGTGTACAGTGCATCCTCAAGGAACACTGTCAGCGCATGATGCGGCAGCAGTGCGCGGAGCGTCCGGAACAGATCGAGCAGCAGTCCCGCAGGCAGCCCGAGCAGCATGCTCTGCGCAAAACGCATCAGCTCCTGCCCGACGGTCAGATGCGGCGTCATCGCAGCAGCCGCCCGAGCAGTCCGTCCGGCGCCGTGCGGCTGCGGTCGCTGTACCGCATGGCCTGCACCTCGCCCTCGACGATCACGTCCCCGGTTTCCACACTGATCTGCTGCATATGCAGCTGCCTGCCGAGAATTGTCAGCTGTCCGCAGCTTGTATACAGCACCACGGCGCGGTCATCAAAGCTGTCGATGGCCGTGACGCCGGATAATTGCAATCTTTCGCGGTTTTCCAGTATTGCGCTGTGCTCTGTTCCCATGCTCTCCCCCGCTTATCTTACAGCTCACGAAACAGTTCGATCTCCTCGCCGAGCGGCCCCGTGCAGAAGGCCATCCGCAGCGGGAACGGCGGATCCGACGGAATCACACGGTCATTCGGCTCGATGAACACATCATAGCCCGCGGCTCTGATCCGTGCGGCAAGACCGTCTACGTCGTCGGTCAGCAGGGCAAAATGCCGGATCGCACCCTTTTCCCGGATGCCCGCGCCGCTGCTGAAAATCTCAATCAGGCCGCAGCCCGTGTCAATCATGATGCCCTCAGCCCATTCGCGCACGGCGCGCAGCCCGAGTATCTGCAAATAGAAATCCTTTGCCTGCTGGTATTCGGCTGCCGTGCCGCATTTCATGGAAATATGATGAATGCCCCGAATCACCGGACACACCTCCGTTTTGTTCTGTTGTCTGCGCTCTGTTTTATCCTATGACGCAGCGGGAGAAAACATGCCTCATTTCAGATAATCGCGCAGGAACTGTCCTGTATACGACGCTTCACAGGCCGCAATCTCCTCGGGCGTCCCCTCCGCAACGATCATGCCGCCGCCGTCGCCGCCCTCGGGGCCGAGGTCGATGATATGATCCGCGACCTTGATCACGTCCATGTTGTGCTCAATCACAACGAGTGTATTGCCGGTATCCGCAAGCTGCTGGAGCACCGTAATCAGCCGGTGAACATCCGCATTGTGCAGGCCGGTCGTCGGCTCGTCGAGAATATAGATCGTCCGGCCGGTCGCGCGCTTTTGCAGCTCCGTCGAGAGCTTGACGCGCTGCGCCTCGCCGCCGGAAAGCGTCGTTGCTGGCTGTCCGATTTTGATATACCCGAGCCCGACATCGCGCAGGGTATTCAGCTTTTTGGCGATCTTCGGAATCGCGGAGAAGAATTCGCAGCCCTCCTCAACGGTCATTTCCAGCACATCGCTGATGGTCTTGCCCTTATATTTGACCTCCAGCGTTTCGTGGTTATACCGCGCGCCCTTGCAGACGTCGCAGGGCACATACACATCCGGCAGAAAATGCATCTCAATCTTGACGATGCCGTCGCCCTCGCATGCCTCGCAGCGGCCGCCCTTGACATTGAACGAAAAGCGTCCCGGGCCGTAGCCGCGTGTCTTTGCATCCTGCGTCTGCGCGAACAGCTCGCGGATATCCCCGAACACACCGGTATAGGTCGCGGGATTCGAGCGCGGCGTTCTCCCGATTGGTGACTGGTCGATACAGATGACCTTGTCGAGCAGCTCGGCGCCCTCAATGCGGTCATAGCCGGAGGAACGGATCTTCGCACGGTTCAGGTGCGATGCAAGATACTTATACAGCACCTCGTTGACCAGAGAGGACTTGCCCGAGCCGGATACACCGGTCACACAGATCAGCTTGCCGAGCGGGAAGTGTACGTCAATGCCTTTCAGATTGTTGACCGATGCACCGTAGATCACCAGCTCCTCACCGGAGCCTCTCCGCCTGATTTCCGGCACAGGTACCTTTTTGCGCCCGCTGAGATACGCGCCGGTTTCGGAATCCGGGCATTTGATAATCTCGTCCAGCGTTCCGGCACAGACAATCTCGCCGCCGTGAACGCCCGCACCCGGGCCGATATCCACGATATAATCCGCTGCGCGCATCGTGTCGTCGTCATGCTCCACAACAATCAGCGTATTGCCGCAGTCGCGGAGGCGTTTCAGCGTCGCAATCAGCTTTTCATTGTCCCGCTGGTGCAGACCGATGCTCGGTTCGTCCAGAATATACAGCACGCCCATCAGAGAAGAGCCGATCTGCGTTGCAAGGCGGATGCGCTGGCTTTCGCCGCCGGAGAGGGATCCCGCCGCGCGCGCCAAAGTCAGATACCCGAGGCCGACGCTTTCCAGAAAGCCCAGTCTTGCGCGGATCTCCTTGATAATCAGCCGCGCAATCATCATCTGGCGTTCGGTCAGCTGAATCTCATTGAAGAAGCGTACAAGGTCGCGGACACTCTTGCGGCAGAGCGCGTCAATGTCAATGCCGCCGACCGTAACGGAGAGCGACACCGGCTTTAAGCGTCTGCCCTTGCAGTCCGGGCAGGGCACCTCGCTCATATACTGCTGAAGCTCGTCCTTGGCCCACTGCCCCGCCGTCTGATAGCGCCGCTTCAGATTCGGAATCAGACCCTCAAACGGGTGAACATAGGTCGCGCCGCCGTATTCCGGCGCCTGATGCAGCGTCAGTTCCTCGTCGCCGGTGCCGTAAAGGAACAGGTCGCGCTGCTCCTTAGTCAGCTTTTTTAGCGGCACATCCAGCGGGACGCCGTAAGCCTCATGCAGCGCATTTGCATACATATTTGCGACAGATTTCGGATCCTTCCAGTTCCAGCCGAGCACCTTGAAGCCGCCCTCCTGTATGGACAGCGACTTGTTCGGCATCAGCAGTTCCGGATCAAATTCCGCAAACACACCAAGACCCGTACAGGTTTCGCACGCGCCGTAGGGATTGTTGAACGAGAACATCCGCGGGGTCAGCTCCTCCACGGAGATGCCGTGCTCCGGGCAGGCATAGGACAGCGAAAAGAGCTGCTCCTCCCCGCCGATGATATCAAACAGCACAAGCCCGTCCGTCAGGGCCGTCGCCGTTTCAATGCTGTCAGCCAGACGCGAGCGGATGCTCTCCCGGACGACCAGTCTGTCCACGACAATCTCAATGCTGTGCTTTTTGTTCTTGTCCATTTTGATCTTCTCGGAGAGATCGTAGATACTGCCGTCCACGCGCACGCGGACATAGCCGGATTTCTTCGCCTGCTCCAGCTCTTTGGTATATTCGCCCTTTCTGCCGCGGACAATCGGTGCCAGTAACTGCAGCTTCGTCCCCTCCGGCAGCGCGAGAATCTGCTCGGTGATCTGGTCAACGGTCTGCTGCACAATCTCCCTGCCGCAGACCGGACAGTGCGGCGTACCGATGCGCGCATAGAGCAGACGGAGATAGTCGTAAATCTCCGTGACCGTGCCGACCGTCGAGCGTGGGTTCTTGGACGTCGTTTTCTGGTCAATGGAAATCGCCGGGGACAGTCCCTCAATGCTGTCCACGTCGGGCTTCTCCATCTGCCCCAGAAACTGCCGCGCATAAGAGGACAGCGACTCCATATAGCGCCGCTGTCCGTCTGCATAGATCGTATCAAAGGCAAGCGAGGATTTTCCGGAACCGGAAAGCCCCGTAAACACAACCAGTTTATCCCGCGGAATCTCCAGATTGATATTCTTGAGATTGTGCTCTCTGGCACCGCGGATAATGATTTTATCGAGCATGGAAACAGACCTTTCTTTCAGGGGTAAAAATCATGAACAAGGCACAGGCCGGATCACCAGAGCACATATGCCAGCACCAGCGCACCGACCGTAACGAGCAGCATCAGCAGCGTGACGCCGCCGCTGACGAACGTCGCAATCCGGAAGCCCTTGTACTGCTTCTGCGATTGCTCGGATAAGTCCGCCTGAAAGCGCCGCTTCGCACGGCGCGCAAGAAACAGGAATACAAAAAATGCAATCAGATAAAACACAAAGTTGACAATGCCGGTCAGACCGATACCGATAAAACTGAAAACTTCACCGTCTGAATTCATAATAACCCTCCTTTTTTCCGATGCACTCAGCGAAACAATATCATTGCGAGCAGCGCCGCCGCCAGTGCAATGCCGACCGCGGTCAGCATTTTCATCTTTTCCGCTTTTTCCGGATCCGGCGCCTGCTCCGTCTGCGGACGGTTTTTCAGTTCCTTCCATGTCACAGGACGGTTCTCCGCCGGTACATGTTTGATTTGCGCCCGTACAAGCACCCACGCACCGATCACCGCGCTCCCGATCAGAATGAGCATGAGCACGGCACCGGCGCCGTGAATCAGCCTGTCCAGGGCGATCTGCTCCGGTGACGGACTTTCATTCGTATACGCCGAAACAAAGAGGATCACCAGCAGGAAAATCAGCACAGCGGGAATCATGACAAGAAACTCCAGAAACTTTTTCACGCGCGCCCTCCGTTCATCCTGCAAACAGCCGGAACAGTCCGGCCAGCACGGAAAGACCGACCAGTGCAAAGATCACCGCGAGTACGCGGATGACATTCGGCACAGTGGTGTGATCCTGTGCAGTATAGGCAGAATGCTCCGCCTGTGCAAACGCAGGATAATCCTCCTCAAACATTACGGTCGCGGTTTCATCCACGGAAATCCCGCGGATACTGCGGTATTCAACGCTCCCGTCCGGCAGAAAGCCGCAGACCGATTCCGCGCGATGCCATGCCTCCTGCGTTGTACGCATCAGCGGATATTGAAACAGACGCAGCTTCACGCGGCTGCCCTCGGTCAGTGCAAGCGGCTGATCCGCCGTCAGACCGAACAGCGCGGTCAGCGCTTTGCCGTCGCGGTTGTAGGCAATCGCAACATGATAATCGTGAAACGCGGTTTTCCCCGGGATCCGTGCGCGGTTCTCGCGGATCTGCGTAACACGGCCGGTCACCGGAGCAGACTCCTGAAGCCGCTTTTCATACTGCGGATCAGCCGTCTGAATGCAGTCCGCGACCTTCCGCGTACCGGCGGCTGCAATCAGCCATACTGCGCCGATCACCGCCGCAATGATAAATAAGATTGAGGAGATGACATATGCAATCCCGTCTATGCTTTCCGAAAGTCTGACGGCAGCGAACAACGCAGCCACCTCCGTCCGTCATGCACCTGCCGCAGCGGCCGCCTCCGCCGCTGCAAAGCCGGTCGCAAACGCGATCTGTAAATTGTAGCCGCCGGTATACGCATCCACATCCAGCAGCTCCCCTGCGAGATACAGCCCGGGGCATTTCTTTGCCTCCATGGTATTCGGATCAATCTCCTTCACGGAAACGCCGCCTCTTGTGACAATCGCCTCTGCAATCGGGCGCATGGCGGATACGTGAAGCGGAAAGCGCTTGACCGCCTCCGCGAGCGCTCTGCGCTGCTCCTTCGTCACATCATGCACCTTCTGTGTCTGCGGGATACCCGCGCGATGCAGCATCACGGGAATCATGGAGGCAGGCAGCAGCCCGCGCAGCGCATTGACAATGTCCTTGTTCTGCTGCTCCGAGAAATCACGCAGAATCCGTGCGTCGAGCTGCTCCGGTGTCAGCGCGGGCTTCATGTCGATGGTCAGCAGATACTCACTGAGCTTCTGCGGATCCATGCGGCAGCTCGCAGACAGCACCAGCGGCCCGGAGATGCCGAAATGCGTGAACAGCATTTCCCCGAGCTCTGAAAAGACTTCCTTTTTGCCGCGTTTCACGGTCAGCGTCACATTGCGCAGGGAAAGCCCCTGCATCTCTGCGGCATCCTGCTCCGCGGTTTCCAGCGGAATCAGGGAGGGCTGCGGCGGAATCACGGTCAGACCGGCCTGCTCCGCGAGCCGGTAGCCGTCGCCGCGGGAGCCGGTGCGCGGATAGCTCATGCCGCCCGTTGCGAGCAGCACCGCATCCGCACGGATCTCCCCGCCGTCAGAGAGCATCACGCCCTCGCAGACGCCGTCACGAAGCAGCAGCTTTTTGACGCGGGTATTCAGATGCACGGTCACGCCCGCATCCTGCATGGCGTGATACAATGCCTGCACAATATCCTGCGCACGGTCGCTCTGCGGAAACACGCGCCGTCCGCGCTCGGTCTTGAGCGGAACGCCCTCCGCCTCAAAAAACGCCTGCACATCCGACGGCATGCACCTTGACAGCGCGGAATACAGAAACCGCGGATTGCGCGGAACATTCTGCAAAAAGGTATCGAGGTCGCAGTCATTTGTGACGTTGCAGCGTCCTTTTCCGGTGATCGACAGCTTGTGGCCGGGGCGGTCGTTGGCGTCCAGCACAGTGACCTTGCAGCCGCGCCTTGCCGCATGAACCGCAGCGTACATACCGGCTGCGCCGCACCCTGCAATCAGCAGATGCGGCATATCATTCCTCCCGCAGGGCGCGGAGCTTTTCAGCTGCCTCTGCCCGGCGTTTTTCGGTTTCCTTCATATCAACGGCATACCGGCCGTCCGCCTTCACCAGCACGTCGCCCTCGGCAGCGTCCTCCGGCAGCCAGTCCGCCGGGAGATTTTTGTAAAAGGTTTCGCCGGTCGCCTCGTCGTACAGACAAAGCACGGCAAAATCGCCCTCAAATCGGTCAATCGTCATGATCATGGTAAGGCTCCTTTCTGCGGTACAGCGGTTTATTTTCTGCGCTGTCCGCCGGAATGCTTCTGCGGCCTTCCGCCGTGCTGCGGACTGCCGTTTTTCTGCGGACGCCCGCCCGGCTTCTGCGGACGGCCTCCGGATTTCTGCGTTTTTCGCTCAGCGGCGGGATCCGCGGGGACAAGGCAATGCGGCCCGCTGCCGATCAGGTCACGGCGCCCGGCTTTGATCAGCGCCTGCCGGATCAGCGCATGGTTCTCCGGCTTGAAGTATTGCAGCATCGCACGCTGCTCGGATTTCTCCTTCGGCGTGCGCGGCACATAGACCGGCTCCAGCGTATACGGATCCAGTCCGGTATAAAACATGCAGGTCGAGATCGTGCCGGGTGTCGGATAGAAATCCTGCACCTGCTCCGGCCGGATTCCCTCCTCTTTCAGGAAGCAAGCCAGCACAATCGCATCCTTCATCGTGCTGCCGGGGTGGCTGCTCATCAGATACGGCACGAGATACTGCTCCATATTCATGGATTTCGTCAGCTCATAAAAGCGCTTCTGGAACGCCTTGTAGTATTCAATATGCGGCTTGCCCATCTTATCCAGCACATGATTCGAGCAGTGCTCCGGCGCGACCTTCAGCTGTCCGGACACATGATACCGCACAAGCTCCCGGAAGAATTCGTCGTTCTTGTCCGCGAGCAGATAGTCATACCGGATGCCGGAACGGATAAACACACGCTTGACCTTCGGCAGCGCGCGCAGTTTTCTCAGCAGCCGGAGATAGTCCTGATGATCGACATACAGATTCTTGCAGGGCTCGGGCGCCAAGCATTTGCGGCCCTTGCAGAGCCCGTGCTTTAACTGCTTTTCGCAGGACGGGTGCCGGAAATTCGCAGTCGGGCCGCCGACATCATGCAGATAGCCCTTGAAATCCGGCAGCGTGGTCAGGTATTTTGCCTCCTCGATCACCGATTCCTCCGAGCGCATCGTCATGCGTCTGCCCTGATGCAGCGCAATCGAGCAGAAATTGCAGAACCCGAAGCAGCCGCGGTTGTGCGTGATCGAAAAGCGCACCTCCTTGATTGCGGGCACTCCGCCCTCGGATTCGTACATCGGGTGATACGTCCGCTGGAACGGCAGCTTGTAGAGATCGTCGAATTCCTGCTGTGTCAGCGAGGTTGCAGGCGGGTTCTGCACGAGCATTTTATCGCCGTGCCGCTGAATGATGCGCTTGCCGTAAACCTCGTCCTGCTGATCGTACTGGATGCGGCAGGCCTTTGCATAGGCCTCCTTGCTCTCCTTCACCTGCGCATAGGACGGACATTCCGCGGAGCCAAAGGGCGTGTCTGCCGGATCGCAGAGGTAGCATGTGCCTCTGACGTCGCGGATCTCGCTGACCGGCACGCCTGCATCCAGCAGTGCGGCCATTTCCAGCATGCTGTGCTCCCCCATGCCGAAGCTCAGGATATCCGCGCCGCTTTCCAACAGCACGGACGGATGCACGCTGTCGTCCCAGTAATCGTAATGCGCAAAGCGGCGCAGCGACGCCTCCAGCCCGCCGATCAGAATCGGCACACCGTTTCCGTAAATACTGCGGATTTTTTTGCAGTATACAATCACGGCTCTGTCCGGGCGCTTGCCCGCCAGATTTCCTGCGGAATACGCATCATCGGAGCGCTTTTTCTTTGCCGAGGTATAATGCGCGACCATGCTGTCAATATTGCCCGCGCTGACAAGAAAGCCGAGGCGCGGGCATCCGAAGCGCTGAAAATCGCGGTCGGATTTCCAGTCCGGCTGCGCGAGCATCGCAACCGAGTAGCCTGCGTGCTCCAGAATGCGGCAGATGATCGCCGCCCCGAAGCTCGGGTGATCGACGTAGGCATCCCCGTTTACGTAAACAAAATCCGGCTGTGTGACGCCGCGTTCCCGCAGCTCCTCTGCCGTCACCGGAATAAAACCGGTCATGCTGATGCTCCTTTCCGGCCGGATATGCAGATGATCCGGAAATTCTGTAAAAACTGAAACAAATGTGCAAAAGCTGCTCCTGCACATAAAGTCTGTGCAAATTTTGCGGCCATATTATCCATGTTTTCCGAGAAAACGACGTTTTGTTTGAAGTACGGCGGTTTCTGAAATCAATACGATTCAATCTGCAAATCGCACAGAAGCCCTGTACAAAACGGCGCATCTTCTGAAATATTGCGGATTCCGTGCTGTGCTGCTCAGATATTGCCGCCGGTTTGTCCATGTTTCCTGCAAAAGCTGCATATCAGTCGGGGCAATGTGCAAAATCGTCCTGATATTCAGCATAAAATGCATTTTTGTCGCAAAAATTGCGAATCAGATTCGGCACTTGTCATTCCGTGCGGTCAAGATACTGCACGGGGACGTTGTCCGTCAGCCAGACGCCGTTCTCTGCCTGATAGAAATATGCGCCGTCGCGGTGCATTTCGCCCGCACGCACGCGAAGAATCACAGGCTTGCCGTGCCGCTGCCCGACCTTCCGCGCAGTTTCCTGATCTGCGGAAAGATGCACCTGCTGCCGCGACATCGGGCGCAGTCCCTCCGCAAGAATGCTGCTGAGAAAGCGCTCTGCGGTGCCGTGCCAGAGATATTCCGGCGGTGCTTTTCGTTCCAGACCGAGCTCCACATGAACCGAGTGTCCCTGATTCGCGCGGATCTTCGTGTGGTCTTCGTTGAAGGAATACCGCATTTTTTCATCCGTGCGGACAATTTCCTCCAGCATGTCCGGCGTGACCGGATGCCCGGCCTTCTGCATTCCGGCGAGCAGCAGGGCAACCTCTGCCCAGCCCTGCCGGTCAAGTGAAATGCCTGCCGCCTCCGGCTGATGCCGGAGAATCAGGCTCAGAAATTTGCTGTGTCTGACCAGATCAGCCATTATGCATACCTCCTGACCTGTCGTGATCTGTAAATGTCCTCCGCAACTCAGACGCAACACGGATCAGCGCCGGGGCGTCGACTGCATCTGAGATGTCCGCGCGGCTCAGCCCTTATTCTTCACCGAGATAAAGAACCGCACTGCGCCGATCATGAACACGGCTGCACCGAGGAAGGTCAGCCCCATCGTAATCATCTTGTGATGGATCAGATTGCGCTGCACCACCATCAGCGATGCAACTCCGAACAGGATCATCAGGACGTTCAGAAAAATGGTACCCTTAGAATGCTTCATTTTGATTTCCTCCTATGCATTTCGCATATTTTTTATTCAACCTTGCTGCCGTTTGAGGCAAGCTGTAATTTCCATTCCGTCAGCTGCTGGGGCGTCATAATGACCTTGCGCGGCTTGGCGCCCTCCGAGGGGCCGATGATGCCGCGTTCCTCCAGCTCGTCCACAATGCGCGCGGCCTTGGCATAGCCGAGCTTTAAGCGCCGCTGGAGCGCCGTCGTGGAAAGCTGTCCCGCATCGACCGCGAGCTCCGCGGCTTTCAGCACGAGCGCCTCGTCACCGGTCAGCTCTCCGATCTCCTCGTCGCCGGTCTTTTCGCCCTTGGATGCCGGGCACGCCTGCTCGACAGCCTCAATAATCTCCGCATCGTATTCCGACGCACCGCTGCTCTTTAAGAATGTTGCGACTGCCTCAACCTCCTGGTCGGACACGAAGCAGCCCTGCACGCGCTTCGGCTCGCGCCAGCCGTTCGGATAAAACAGCAGGTCGCCGTTGCCGAGCAGCGTTTCCGCGCCCGTCGTATCGAGAATGGTACGCGAATCGACAGCCGATTTCACGCTCATGCCGATCCGGCTCGGGACATTCGATTTGATCAGTCCGGTGATGACGTCCACGGTCGGACGCTGCGTTGCAATAATCAGGTGGATGCCCGCCGCACGCGCCTTCTGCGCAATGCGGATAACCGCCGCCTCGACCTCCTTGCCGCTGCTCATCATCAGATCCGCAAACTCGTCAATGATAATGACAATCTGCGGGAGCCGTTTCAGCTCGGGGTTCTTCTCCGCGACCGCGTTGTAGCCCTTGAGGTCACGGACGCCGTAGGTCGCGCACAGCATATATCTGCGCTCCATTTCCAGCACCGCCCAGTTCAGCGCGCCCGCCGCCTTCTGCGGCTGCGTCACGACCGGAATCAGCAGATGCGGGATGCCGTCATACGGCTGGAATTCAACGACCTTCGGATCGACCAGAATCAGCCGCACCTCGTCCGGCGAGGCATGGAACAGAATGCTCATGATAATCGAATTCGTGCAGACGGATTTGCCCGAACCGGTCGTACCCGCAATGATCATATGCGGCATCTTTGCGATGTCGCCGAGGATCACATGTCCGTCAATATCCTTGCCGACCGCAAAAGTCAGCTTGCTCTGCGAATTCTGGAATTCGTCGGATTCGAGAATCTCTCTGAGAGAAACCGTATCCTTCGTATTGTTCGGCACCTCGACGCCGACGGCAGGCTTGCCGGGAATCGGCGCTTCAATACGGACGGATTTTCCGCCGAGGTTCAGGCCGATGTCATCTGCCAGCGAAGTGATCTTTGCGATCTTGACGCCCGCAGCAGGCTGAATCTCATAGCGTGTGACCGTCGGGCCACGGCGGATGCCCGTGATCCGGACACTGACGCCGAAGCTCGCCAGCGTATCGACGAGCAGCTTGCCCTTTTCGCGCAGCTCCATGGATTTATCCGCATCGTTCGCGGAGTTGTCCGCACGGTGCAGCAGCTCCAGACGCGGTGCGATATAGGGAATCTCAGGAACCTCCTCGTAGATGCTCTCGTCCTCTGCGTCATCGCCGTCTGTGAGCCACGGCAGCGGATTCGTATCCTCGGATTCCAGCGAGGCCTGCTCCGCCAGTGCCTCCAGCGAAGCCTCCTCCTCCAGCGTCATCCGGAAGCCCTCCGCACCGTTCTCCGGCTCCGGTGTCAGGCGGTTGATTTCCTCATCCGGAACCGTTTCGGTATGATCAAAGACCGGGACGTCCATGTCGATGTTGCGCAGGGAATCACGGTCGATCTGCGGCGGCGGGGCTGCCTCGCGGTCGAGCATAAAGGCGATTTCCTGCTCCTCCTTCCGCCTGCGGCGGCGTTCGGAGGACTGCGGCTTCACCGGCTCCGGCTGTGCGGGATTGCGCTTGCTGCTGCGGACATACTTCTGCCGCGGCGCATCGGGTTCGGGCTCGGATTCCTCCGGCTCCTCCCCGGGCAGCTCAAAGCCGTCGATCATATCCATGCCGTTCGTTGCGGCGCGGACGATCCCGTGCCAGATCCAGACAAAAGGCTTTGCCGCAATGCGGAGCATCTCCGGAATGCTGCGGTTCGTGACCAGCATCAGAAAGACAATCACGAACAGCGTGATGATGATTCTTGCGCCGATCACGTCAAAGAACGCGACAAGCGGCCCGACGATGATACCCGAAAGCAAACCGCCTCCGCGGAGCTCCTTGCCGTTTTCCCAGAGCAGCTTCACGGCATCTCCGAAGTGCGTCAGCTCACCGGTCTGGGGATTGACGCCGGTCAGCGGATCCCCGAAAAACGCCTGCACAAACGAGCAGACACACAGCGCAAGCATTACCGTCCAGAAGTTGCTGCCGGAGGCCTGCTTATCCTTGGACTGCGCGATCATCCAGCCGGAATAGATCAGGATAAGCGGCACAAATGCCACGCCGACACCGAACAGCCCGCGCAGGCCGTTCTGAATTGCAAGCCAGACACGCGTCCCCGGATAAAATGCAAACAGCGCAATCAGCACGCCGAGCGCGATCAGCGCAATCGGCCGTACCTGTCCGGCATACTGCGCGGACTCCTTTTTGGCCGCTGACTGCGTGCGCTTTGACGTACCTGATGTACGCCTGGCAGGTGCCTTTTTCCCGGATGCGGATGACGTCCGCTTTCCGGTCCCGGCTCTGCCGGTTTTCTTTTTCTCTGCCATGATGTGACCTTTCTTTCGCGGATAATCTCTCTGTTTCAGGAATGCGGAATCAGCCTCTTGCTGCGACCAGCCAGTAGATGAACGTGCCGCAGGCAACGAGGAACGTGTAAATCGAGAAGATGATGAAATTGTCGGAGCGGATCAGCCACTGCACGAGCTTGATTGCCAGAATGCCGACAACTGCTGCAACGACAAAGCCGATTGCTGCCGCACCGATATTGACCTCAATGGTGCCCTCCAGCAGATCCTTGAGCTCCACAAGGCAGCCGCCGAGAATCGCCGGAATGCCGAGGACAAACGAATAACGGACGGCGGTTTCCTTCTCCAGACCTGAGAACAGGCCGCCGGAAATCGTCGAGCCGGAACGGGACACGCCCGGGAACAGCGCCGCACACTGGAACAGACCGATCACGACAGCATCCTTCACGGTGATGTCACCGGCCGTCTTTTTGTTATTGCGCTTTCGGCTTGCAAAGAACAGCTCAACCGACGTAAACAGAAAACAGAGCGCCAGAACCGGCAGCGAGATGTTTTCAAAGACGTCCTTGATCAGATAGAACGGGACAAGCAGCACCAGCGAGATAAACAGCATGATGAGCATTCTGCGCTCCGGGTTCATGGACTTCCATTTGAATTTGCCTGTGAAAATATCCTTGATCAGGACGAAAAATTCCTTCAGCAGCGCCCAGATCGTATCCCAGAAGGCGATACAGACCGCCACAAGTGTGCCGAGATGCAGGATCACCAGCAGGAATGTGCCTTCCTCCACGGACTGTCCGGTCACGGCCTGATACAGCTTCAGATGTCCGGAACTGGAAACGGGCAGGAACTCCGTCAATCCCTGAATGATTGCCTGAATAATGGCGTCAAAAATGCTCATAGCTTCCTCCTTGAATATGCATAGATATACTTTTATATCATACCACATTTTCCCCCTCCTGTCAAGCATCAGCGCAACACGGCAGCACAAAACCCGGCTTGCTTTTTCTTGCGAATTGTGTTATAATAGTATGAAAAAAGAAAAACCGCCCGGTACCGGACGGCTTTCTTTGGAGAGGGTTTCGGGAGCCTGTAAGAGGGTATGCTCCCGTTTCAGAAGGTCAACTTTATTATAACACGCTTTCGTAAAAATTGCAAGCAATTCAGTATCATTTCTGTAAATTCAACAATCATTCGGAAATTATTTTGTGCAATCTGATGATCTTCCTGATCCGCATAAGGAAAAACCGCTCCCGCATCGTACCAGTAAATGAAAGCAGCTTTCAGCAGAATGGAGAACACTATGGAAAACGGCGCGACCTATTACCGCCGCTGGCTGGACGGCGATGAATCGGCTTTTGCAGGAATCATCGAGGAATACCGTGATCCGGTCACCTTTTTTATCCAGAGGTACGTGCATGACATCTGCGCCGCGGAGGATATCGCCGCGGACGTGTTCATGTATCTGGTCGTACATCCGCGCAAGTATAATTTCAGGGATCCGTTCAAAACATTCCTGTATGTCATCGCCCGCAGCCGCGCGCTGGACTATCTGCGCAAGCGCAAACGGGCGGCGCAGATTCCTCTGGACGAGGCTGAGCCGTTTCTGGCGGACGAAACAGACCTGGAGGAGCATGTCATCCGGGACGACCGCAAGCGCAGGGTCAACGAGGCGCTCAAACAGCTGCCGGAGGATCAGCAGCTGGCGGTGCATCTGGTGTACTTTGAGGAATACTCCTACGAGGACACGGCACGGATTATGAAGAAAAACCGCAAACAGGTGGACAATCTGCTTTACCGCGCGAAAAAGACGCTGCGGGATCTGATCGGAGAGGAAGGTGAGCTTGCAGAATGAGAATGTCGAATGAAGATTTTCAGGCTGAGGTGTTCCGCAGAAGCGCGGCCTATCAGCGGAAGCAGCGCTCCCGCATCCGGATCCTGACCGGCGCAGGCGCCTTTGCATGCTGTCTTTGCCTGACGGCAGCGCTCGGCATCTTCCTGCCGCAGCTCCACGCTGCCAAAACTTTTGAAAACGCCACCACCGACAATATGTCCCAATATAAGGGTGAAGAGGAGCAGGCTGAAGAAAATACCCCGGAAACCCTGAACGATGAACCGGCAGACGCCGCCCCGGATATAGCAGAAACGCCGGAAAACAGCGAAGCAGAGGACAACACTGCGGAGCCTGCCCCGGAATACGACGGGCCGACTGTTTTTGTTGAGAAAACGGACGAGGAGTTGCTCGATTACTACGGGCTGGATTCGCTCCCCGCTGCGTTCGATGAAGACATCGAGCTCGCGTCAAAAGAAAAATTCTGGGCAATTTATGATCAGTATCAGCACGGCCTGACCGTTGCGGAAGACGATCCCGATACCGTAACAGAGGACAGGAATACCTGGGCCTACATCGGGCACATGCGTTTTGTTTATCTCACGCTGTTCAAATGGCAATACGGTGACAGCGAAACGCAGTACGATCATAAGGATAAGGAAAGTGAATATGAAAGCATTACAGATTATGCCCTGTTCACTGCAAACGGCATTGGTGTTCAGATCAGCTATGCCTCTTTCAAACCGGAAGATTTTGAAGATCAGAAGATGATCAAGAAAATCGAGCAGGAGGTTCGGGACTATCTGAACGAGCACAGAACAGACAGCGCAGAATCCTGAAAAAACGATCCGATGTGAAAAATGCAGCAGATCTGTTCAGCCGGGAACCTGCCGCGCATGCCGCGGACATCCGGGGAATCCGGCAGACACCGGGCGGCTATGCACGCCCTTACGGAAATCAGAGCGCTTCATTTATCATACAATTATAATATGAATGAAAGGAACCAAGTAACATGAAACACCAGAAATTGACAGCATTCTCCGCAGCGCTGACGCTGCTCGTCAGCATGACAGGCTGCACCGGCCCGACAGCCGCTGCAAAAACCGTTGCACTCACGCAGAATCTCAAGGCAGAGCAGGTTCAGGGGCTGGATCCCGACGCGCAATTTCTCAGCGGGCAGAATGCATTTGCATTCACGCTGATGCAGAATGCTGCGAAGGACGCCCCCGGCAGCAATATCCTGATTTCTCCGTTTTCGCTGATGCAGGTGCTCGCGCTGACGGCAAACGGCGCAGGCGGCGAAACGCGTGCGGAAATCGAGCAGATGCTCGGCGGCATTCCCGCGGATACGCTGAACAAATATCTTTACAGCTACCGCACCAACATGCCGGACACCGAAAAAGCACGGTTCCACACTGCAAACTCCGTCTGGCTGCGCGAAGAGAAGGGCACATTCCCCGCAAAGGAAACCTTCCTGCACGCCGCCTCCGATTATTACGGCGCTGAAATATACAGCTCGCCGTTTGACAACAAGGCTGTGGAGATTGTCAACAAATGGTGCAGCGACAACACAGCCGGAATGATTCCCAAGCTGATTGATGCGTTTTCCGAAGAATCTGTCATGATGCTGATTAACGCGGTCATTTTTGACGCAAAATGGGAAAGTCCCTATGAGAACGAGCCGAGCAAGCACCAGTTCCGCACTGCATCCGGGCAGGAAAAGGAATGTAGCATGATGTACAGCCAGGAGCTTTATCTGGAAGATGAAGCCGCTGAGGGCTTCTGGAAGCCGTATGCAGACGGCTATGCATTTGCGGCAATCCTGCCGAAGAATGACCTGTCACCGGAGGAGTACCTTGCTCAGCAGACGCCCGACAGCCTGAACGCACTGCTTCATGATATTGAGCAGCCGGAATATGCAAACACGGGACTGCCGCAGTTCAAGCTGGAATACACCACCAACCTGATTCCGATCCTGAAGGAAATGAACATGAATTCCGCTTTCGGAGGAAACGCAGATTTTTCCGGCATCGCGGATTCGCAGCTCAATATCGGAACGATTATGCAGAAAGCCGTGATCGAAGTCAACACCGAGGGCACCAAAGCCGCTGCTGCGACCGTCGAAGTGCTTGACTCCGCTCTGGCGCCCGAAACGGAGCATGAGGTCATTCTCGACCGCCCGTTCCTCTATATGATCGTGGATACGGACACCATGCTCCCGATCTTTACGGGCATTCTGAACACGCCTGAGTCCTGACAGAAAACCATAGCCGCACCGGTAACCCATTCTGTAACCGGTGCGGTTTTCACTGTTCCTCTATACGAAAAAAATTTGTGACCCGATTCTGTTACTTTGCTTCTCCCGTTCCCGTCAGATAAAGTGAAGGGGACAGCATCATCACCCCGGAGAAAGGAGGGATCCCGCTATGACCAAGGACGAAAAGCTGCTGCGGATGTTTCAGGCGCGCGACGAGCAGGCCTTGCAGGCTGCGTCCGTGCAATACGGCAAGCTCTGCCGCACGATGGCATACCGCATTCTGGGCGATCGACAGGATGCAGAGGAATGCGCGAACGATGTGCTGTTAAAGCTCTGGAACGCCATTCCGCCCGCAGAGCCGCGCTCCCTGACGGCGTTTGTGTCCGGCATCACGCGGAATCTCGCACTGGACAGGCTCTCTGCACGCCGTACCGCCAAACGCGGCGGCGGAGAAATGGAAACGGCGCTTGATGAGCTGGCACCCTATCTCGTATCGGACGAGGATCTGGAAGCCCGTCTGGATACAATCGCTTTGCAGGAAGCTATGACGCGTTTTCTGCGTTCTCTGCCGAAGGAGCAGCGCATGATTTTTCTCTCGCGCTACTATTCGATGCAGCCGATTGCGGAAATCGCAGAAGCACACGGCTCCACAGCCGGACGTGTGAAAATGATCTTAAAGCGCACAAAGGAAAAGCTGCGCACGTATCTGAAAGAGGAGGGTTTCCTATGAAAGAGCAGGATCTGATCCATGCACTCAGCAATCTGCCGCAGGATCTGCTCGATGAGCTGGATGAATGGCAGAAAAGCGGCGCCCCGCTGACCGGCAAAGATGCCGACGGCGATTCTCCTGTGCGGACAGACAAACCCGTCCTCACACGAAGGAGGAACATTGAAATGAAACAGCGCAAAGACAAGCGCACGGTAAGGCCGTGGGCATGGACGGCGGGCATCGCCGCAGCCGTTGTACTCTGTACGGCCGTTGCGGTACCGGTCGGAAAAGAGGCGATCCGCCGCACCGAGCAGAAGAATGCGGGATATACCACCGAAAGCGAAGCGCAGCCCGCCGCGGGCGTCAGCGAGAACGCTGCACAGCAGAAACAGGTTCCGCTGATCCAACATATATTTGACTTCGGCGGAAACGATGAGAACAGCCCTGCAGTGTCTGAAAACGGCGTGGTTCGTGTTCTGCGCAGCATGAACGATTGGCAGCAGCTGGCCGCAGATACTAACCTATCATCAGATAGTCCGAATAGAATGTTCATTCTCAGCGAGGACACATTCACGGAATACGACGTCCTGTATTTTGCATATAAAGGGCAGCAGCTGCCGGCCAATTACCTCAGATATTTTGACGAAGAATTCACCGGCGCTTCCCTCTCCGCGGACGGCACGCTCACCGTCCGGTATTCAGCATTTCTGCTGACCGATCCGCAGACGGATTTTCTCCACAAAACCGGTTTATATGAAAACTACCATTGCTTATACACGGTACCGAAGAATGAATTGCAGGACATCAGCGGCGGAAAGGTATCTGTGGAATATACGGAAACGTATTACGACGAAAAACTGCCTGACCGCGTGATTCCGGACTTGAAAGACAGCACGGAAATGATAAGCTATGACGATATATCGAGCCTGACAAGCTATGTGCAGAATACGCAGGAATACAAGGACTGGCGCAATTCCCTGCCGGAGCATCTCTTTATCACATGGAACGAAAAAGAACCCGCGCAGCCTGAGGACGCAGAACAGACGTATGTCACCGAACAGCCGGATTCAGATGCGTTCTACGCATGGTTCTGGGACGGTTACAGCGGCGATGACATTCCGCTGGACGGCATCACCGTTGACGTCATCCGCACCGCAGCGGACGGAAAGCGCTATCTGACCGGCAGCGGCCAGCAGAATGATACCGCGCTGACGACCTTCCTTTCTGCGGACTGGCTTGAAAAAGCACTGCCCGACGGAGAAGCCATCGTGGATCCTGTTTCCGGCACGCACATTTCGCATGACGGCCAGCCGCATGACATCATCTTCATCGGCGTTCCGGCCAGCGAGCTGCCGCGCAATACCGCCATCGTCAATTATCACGACGGAACACTGACACCGTCCGGCGAACTGCATATCGACCTCAGCGTTCTGACCGTATCGGATGCAGCGCAGCCGATGATGCCGGCTGACAGACAGTATGATGAGAGCAAAAACCGCTATTTCTTCATCTCCGTGCCGGCGAACGAGATTCCGGATGCCGTCAAGCCGGTCATCGGTATGACCGAATATCACACGGATGAACTGCCGCCGGAGGATGTCACGGATCCGACAGCCGCAGAGAACTGGTACTGGAAAAACAGAGCAGGACAGGGCTTTATAGCATCCATTTTCGGAAACAAGGATATTCACCGGATTCCGGAGCAGACCGGTTCCGTCACAACGATCTATGCAAGGGTAAGCGAAAAGCCGGAGTTTGCACTTCCGGGTCAGGCACCTGAACGTGTCACTTACCGCACATATGACGACGGAACGAGCAAAATCGTTCTGACGATGCTCGTGGATGAAGCTGCGAAAGCCACCGCAATCTCCAATCTGCATGTTTCCGCAGACGGCGTTCTCTCTCTGACAGTACACGAGCTTTGCCAAAGCGAAGCTGATCTGACAGAGACGGCCTGGATCCAGTGGGAGCTGGTAGTCCCGTCCGGCATACTGCCGGATATCACCGGATGCAACATGCAGCTGAGTGCAACGACAGACGAAGATGCATTCATGCAGCTTGCAGGACAGCTGATCACCGTTACAAAAGACTGACAGACAACAGCAAAGCCCGGAGCGGTTCACAATTCCGCTCCGGGCTTTTTCTGTACTGTTACAGATTGATCTGCAATTCCAGCGGGCAGTGGTCGCTGCCCATGGTATCCTTATGGATAATCACATCGTCAATCTTCTCTGCAAGCCGGTTCGACAGGATCCAGTAGTCAATCCGCCAGCCGACGTTCTTTTCCCGCGCTCTGCCCATGTACGACCACCATGTATACGCATCGGTGCGGTCAGGGTATTTGCTGCGGAATGCGTCCGTGAACCCTGCCGCGAGCAGCTCGGTCATTTTCGCGCGTTCCTCATCAGTATAGCCCGCATTGCCCTCGTTGGCCTTTGCATTTTTCAGGTCAATCGGCTGATGCGCGACGTTCAGGTCACCGCAGTAAAGCACCGGCTTTTTCGCATCCAGCGCCAGCAGATGCGCACGCAGCGCGTCCTCCCACTCCATTCGCAGCGGAATCCGGACAAGATCGCGCCGGACATTCGGCACATAGGCATTGACCAGATAAAACGCCGGATATTCCAGCGTCAGCACTCTGCCCTCATCGGAGATGCCGCCGGTTTCCATTTCCTTTGTGACGGAGAGCGGCGCTTCCTTTGCGAACACTGCCGTACCGGAATAACCCTTTTTTTCGGCGCTGTTCCAGAATGCGTGGTATCCCTCCGCCTGCCAGGACAGCGCTGAAAGCTGATCCTCCTGCATTTTCGTTTCCTGAATGCAGAAGAAATCCGCATTCATCTCCGCAAAAAAGTCCGCAAAGCCTTTCTTTTCGCAGGCTCTCAGACCGTTTACATTCCATGTGACCGCTCGCATGACCGTCCTCCGTTTTCGGTATTCCGTTACAGTTTGATTTCTCCGCTGATGATTTTCCCGATGAATGCGGGAAAGCTCTCCGCAACCACCTCCGGCGATTCGGGCTCCGCCGCCGTGCCGTACTCGACGCTGCCGAACTGCGTATCAATCGCGTAATACGCGGATGTACTGCCGCTGCAAATCACAACAGGCAGATGATAATTCCAGAAAGCCGTCACAGCAGCGCACTGCTCCTCATCGTTCCCGGCTGCCGCCGTACTCCGGCGCTCAAACTGATTCCAGCAGGCATCCTCTGCCTCCTGCTGATAATCCCCGAAGGTCAGGAACCGGACAGTGCCGTCCCCGCTGACGCACTGCTGCACCGGTGCAATAAAGCACTCCCACGCAGCCGGTACCGGATACCGGTCCGCGATTGCCTCCGGCAGTGATCCGCCGGGCTCCCCCAGCGTGATCTGCCAGCCGTCCTCCTCCAGGCGGCTGAGCCATTGCTTGAACATAAAAATGATCCTTTCCACACCCGTAATTTTGTTCCCGCAGCATCCCTTCTGCGGAATCAGTTATAAAACTTCGCCTCAGAGAACTGCACCTGTCCGCTGAACGGATTGAACACGACGTCCGAAACGCCCCGCTTGCAGATCAGATACCGCTGCTTGTAAAACAGCGGAATAAAGCAGTGATCCGAGAGAATTGCCTCCTCCGCCTGACGGTACAGCTCCACGCAGTCCGTCAGATTCGGCTCCGCCGCTGCCTGCTCCAGCAGCTTCCGGACAGTCGCGGCACCGGAGCAATGCAGACGGCTGTCCGCCAGCACGCTCTCAAAAATCGCCGGTGCAGCGTGATAGGCGCCTGTCACCGCATAAAGCGCAAGCGCATAGTCGCCGCTGCGAAGCCGCGCTTCGTATTCCGGCTCCGTGACCTCCTCAATGCTGAAATGGAGATCCAGCTCACTGCGCCAGAGATCCAGCACCTCAGCGAGCAGTGCATAGTCCATCATACCGGCGCAGACCAGCACCTTGCCCTCCTCCAGCTCGGAGATGCGGAGCTTGCGCATCGCCTTGTGATAGAGCCGGTCGGCTTCCGGCGGATTATAGGACTGATAGGCTGCATCCGCAATCAGCTCGCGGCAGCTCTTGTTGAGCAGCATCGCACCCGGCGGCAGAATGCCCGCTGCCTGACGAATATCGGGATCGTCCGCAGGAAACTGCGAACGGTCGAGCGTCAGTGCCATGGCCTCCCGGACATTCGGATCTGAAAAATGCGAATCCGGATTTGCAATCAGCCCGAGCGTGATGCTGTAATTTCCCTGCGCGGAATACTCCGAATGCCCGACCAGACTGTTCTGCGTCGTCACAAAGCAATCCGCATTTCCCTCGGTAAAGACCGCGGCAGCATCCGCATCGGATTCCTCGATAAAGAAATTGATGTCTGTCGGGAACACGCGCTGCACCGCATGGTTCAGCGGATTGCGCACCAGCTGCACCACATTGTATTTGCCGTAGGGATCGTACAGCCAGCGCTGCATGGCAAAGCTGCCGTTCCCGATGACCGATGCCTCATCCAGCCCGTAGCGTCCCTTGCTGCTGTCAAAATACTCCTGATTGCAGGGCAGCGCGGCAGGCGCCGTCAGCAGCATGAGAAAGCCTGTGTTCGGATAATCCAGCGTGAATTCCAGCTCGCTGTCCGATTTCGCCGTCACGCCAACCGTACCCGGAGCAAGGCGTCTTGCCATAATCTCCCGCGCATTCGCAATGCAACTGTACGCCGCAGCGTTCGGGGAGCCGTATTCCGGATCAAACAGCCGCTGAAACGCAAACACAAAGTCCTGCGCCGTGACGCGCCGCTTTGCATCCTTGCCGAACGCACTGTCCTCCGCATAGGCATCGTACCAGTAGGAATCCTCCCGCAGCCGGAAGGAATAATGCAGCTGGTCGTCGGAAATCTCATAGGATTCCGCAACGCCGTTTTTCAGATTGCCGTCCGCATCCAGCGTGAGCAGTCCCTCGAACAGATTGGCCAGCACCGTCTTTGCAGACGCATTTTCCGCGAGCTGCGGATCCAGCGTATCCGGATTGCCGACCAGGCAGTACGAAAAGGAATGCCCTGCGCCCTTGATGACGTTCTCATCCTCGCCGCAGCCGCAGCAGAACACTGCGGTCAGCATCAGGACAAGCAGCAGGGATCGCATCCTGCGCATGGTATCACCCTTCTTTTGTTCATGATATATCTTTCTTTTTCATCTTTCACGGATTCCGAACGGAATCAAGGAGAGGCAAGAGGCACGGGGCTGTCCCCTGCTTCCTGCCTCTTTTGTCATTGTATCTGTCTGCTCAGAGCGAGAACGAATGCGGCAGAAGCCCGCCGAGCGAATAAACGCCGTCGGTGAGGATCACCGGGAAATCCGGGCCGCAGAACTCCGAGAGCACCTGCCGGCAGATGCCGCACGGAAAGCATGGCTCCCCGTTTTCGCCGCCGACAATCGCAATCGCGGAAAACGCCGTTTCTCCGGCGGAAACCGCCGCGCAGATTGCGGAACGCTCCGCACAGATTCCGGCGGGATAGGAGGCGTTCTCGATGTTGACGCCGAGATAAACCTGACCGGATGCGCCGACCAGCGCCGCACCGACACGGAATCCCGAATACTTCGCGTATGCCTTGCCGCGGACTGCATCCGCAATTTCCAGCAGCGCGCGGGATTCGTCATCCAGCGGGAGCTTATCCGGCAGAACCGCGTCCGGATCGGACTGTGCGCCCCCGGAGCGGTCATGCGTTTTGAAGCTGTGCTCGACTGCCCGTACAGTGCCCATCGGCCGGATCAGCCGCCCGCTTTCGTCCAGCGGAAGCACATAATCGTCCTCCTCGCTGCCCTCGCGGAAAATGCCTTTGATCACATCCTTGAAATTCGCCATACGGCTGTGCCTCCGTTCGTCATTTGACAGTGCCAAAAATCGCTTCTCAAATTTGTGTAAAACGTCAAGCAAAAATGCCTTGCGTTTTGTGCATAACTAGTGGTATAATAATATATATCACTCAGAAATCAGTGCCAGCGTGTCGCGTGCGATCAGCAGCTCTTCGTTGGTCGGCACGATCCAGACCTCAGTCCTGGAGTTCGGCGTGGAAATCTTCATCAGCTTGCCGCGGGTATTTCTGTTGAGCTCCTCGTCGATCTCGATGCCGAAGTAGGTCATATCCTTGCAGACGCGCTCACGCACTTCCCAGGAGTTCTCGCCGATACCGCCGGTAAACAGAACAGCGTCCACGCCGTTCATGGCTGCGGTGTAAGCGCCGATGTAGCGCTGGATCTGATATGCGAGCATTTCGCTTGCGAGCATTGCGCGCTTGTCGCCCTTTTCCGCAGCAGCGGTAATCTCACGGTTATCCGAGGAGATGCCGGAAATGCCGAGGAAGCCGGACTTCTTGTTCATGTACTGGCTCATCTCATCCGGTGTGAAGCCGTGCTTATCCGCAACGAAGGTCACGGCAGACGGGTCAACTGCGCCGCAGCGGGTGCCCATCAGGATGCCGTCCAGCGGGGTGAAGCCCATCGAGGTGTCGATGCACTTGCCGCCCTGTACAGCGGTGATCGAGGAACCGTTGCCGAGGTGGCAGGACACGATCTTCAGATCCTTGATATCTCTGCCCATCGCCTCTGCGAGCGCCGCGGAAACAAAGCGGTGCGAGGTGCCGTGGAAGCCGTACTTGCGGACGTGGTACTTTTCGTAATCCTCATACGGCAGTGCGAACATATATGCCTTCGGCGGCATGGTCTGATGGAACGCGGTATCAAAAACAACAACCTGCGGCGTGGTCTTCGGAATGACGGCGGTGCAGGCACGCAGCGCCAGCGCATGTGCGTGGTTGTGAACCGGAGCAAGCTCTCTCAGCTCATCAATCTTGTCGATGATCTCCGGCGTGACAAGGCACGGACGGTCAAAGACCTCTGCGCCCTGAACGATACGGTGGCCGACAGCGGAAATCTCGTCCATGGACTTGATGACGGCTGCATCGCCGGTCGTCAGAACCTCAACGAGCTTTTCAAACGCCTCGGTATGCGTCGGGAAGGTGCAGTCCGCATCGACGGTTCTGCCGTCTGCGGTCTTGTGGCTCACATGGCCGTCAATGCCGATGCGGTCGCAGTTGCCCTTTGCAAGAACGCTCTCATCATCCATATTGATGAGCTGATACTTCAGCGAGGAGCTGCCGGCGTTGACTACGAGAATTAACATAACAATTCTTCCTTTCAAAATATACTTCTGATAGACGTCCGTTCCCGGAACGGTCAGTCGCATCCTTTATTATACACGATAATCCCGCAACTTGCAAGTGGATTATCAAAAAATCCGCATTTCGCATTGCAGAATACACCGTGACCGTGCCCGGTTTGTCCGGAATGACGGCAAAGCGCCGCGCGGGACGCATCTCACTGACAGCAAGGAGGCAATTTCATGAAGATCAGCGGTATCATCTGCGAATACAATCCGTTCCATAACGGCCATCTCTATCATATCGAACAGACGCGCAAAAACGGCGCGACGCATATTGTTGCCCTGATGAGCGGCAACTTTGTCCAGCGCGGCGACGTGGCCGTGCTTAACAAATTTGAACGGGCCAAAACAGCGATCCGGTGCGGCGCAGACCTTGTCATTGAGCTGCCGGTCGCCTACTGCCTGAGCTCCGCGGAAACCTATGCCAAGGGCGCCATGTACATCCTGAAAGGCCTGGGCTGCGTCGATGAGCTCTCCTTCGGCAGCGAATGCGGCGACCTGTCGCTGCTGACCTCGGCCGTCAAGGCAAGCTATGCCTGCGCAAAGCGGCCGGAGCTGGAGGAACTGATGAAGCTCGGCAATTCGTATCCGAAGGCGCTCCAGATCGTCATCCGCCAGACCTGCGGCGATGAAGTCGGCATGCTGTTCAGCTATCCGAACAACACCCTTGCCATCGAATACCTCAAGGCGATGGTCGCGGTAAAGCTGAAAATCCAGCCGTTTACAGTCAAACGCAACGAGATGCATGACGGCATGAACGTGACCGGCAAAATCGGCAGCGCCTCGCTGATCCGTCAGCTCATGGAAAACCGCAGCGACGACTTCGACGACCTCGTCCCGGAGGCCTCCGCTGCCGCAATCAACAGCTGTGCCGCAACCGGCACCGTCGCAAGATTTGAAAAGCTCGAACGCGCGCTGCTCTATAAGCTGCGGACGACCACCGCAGAGGAAATCGCTTCGCTGCCGGAGGTCGGGCAGGGACTCGAAAACAAAATCCTCGCCGCCCGCAATGAAACCTCGCTGGAATCGCTGCTGCTCGCAATCAAGAGCAAGCGCTATCCGATGGCACGCATCCGGCGCATTCTGCTGGATCTGCTCATCGGCATCCGGCCGGAGGATACGCAGAGCCCGCCGCCTTACGGCAGAATCCTCGCAATCTCCGAACGCGGCAGGGATATTCTGACCGCCGCGAAAAATGCCGGCACCACACTCCCCTACGGCACCTCTCTCTCAAAGCTGGCGGAGCTCGGCCCCGCGCAGAAGGCCTGCGCAGAGCTTGAAGCACGCGCGACCTCGATCTACGGACTGGCGCAGCGTCGGATCAATCCCGCGGACGCGGACTATAAGGCAATGATCGGCATGGTGAAGTAATGAAGAAAAAAAGACTGCTGATCACAATTCCGGTTCTCCTGGCTGCGGGCATCGCGCTGCTCTGTTATCACGGCAGATACCGGACGTATGATTCGTTCTCAGACTACACCGAAGACGGCGGCGAGGTTCCGTTCCTGCCGGGCAGCGGCGCAGAGAATATGCGCTTTTTGCAGCGCAGGCTGCTGCTCAGCAAGCTGTATCTGTATTCGTACACGCTGCCGGAGGACACCGCAGAGGATTTTGAGCGGGTGCTTTCGGAGCGGTACCGGCTGCACCGGGATACAGACAAGCCCGGGCGTGAAACGCCGGCATACTGGTACGGAAAAAAAGCAGGGGCATGCGCTTCTGAGGACGAGGGACTGGATGCGTTCCCGCTGCATCTGCCGTTTGACCGCGTCACGGACAGGGATATTGCCGACGCGACGATCATCGTCTACAATCCTGTCGGCAGCGGCAGCAGAAGTTCCGGCGTCCTGACCTTTCCCGATACGCGGGAATATATCTGCTTTGAATACTTATCGAGATAACACGGAGATCATGTATGATTGAATTTACCACCGTTGCAGCGCCCTGTGAAGGCAGCATCACCGAAAAACGCTCGGAGTTCATTGCCCAGCTCTTCCCCGCAAAAACAGAGGAGGAATGCAGGCAGATCATCGAGGCGGTGAAGGCGAAGCATCACAAGGCGCGCCATAATGTCTGGGCATATATCCTGCGGGAGCCTGCCGCGACGCGGTACAGTGACGATGGAGAGCCGCAGGGCACCGGCGGTCTGCCCGTGCTCGGCGTCCTGCAAAAAAACGAGCTGACCGACGTCTGCTGCGTGGTCACGCGGTATTTCGGCGGCGTCCTGCTCGGCGCGCCCGGCCTGACCAGAGCCTATTCCGGTGCGGCAGCGGAATCGCTGAACAGCGCGGAGCTGCTCCGGTTTCGGGAGTCGCACCGCGTCCGGCTGGAAACGGATTACAGCTTTTACGGCACACTGAGCCACATGCTGCCGCAGTACGGCATCAAGGATGCGGGCAGCGATTTCAGCGATAAGGTCACGCTGCTCTTTGATATTCCCGCTGCTGATTATCCTGCAATGGAATCCGCGTTGACGGAGCTTTATAACGGCAAGCCCGCGCTGGAGCTGCTCGAAACACATTTTGTCAGCTATTGAGAGGTTTTTATGCGTATTTCCTTTGATCTGGACGATACCCTGTTTGTGGCGGAGGAGGACGGCTTTACGCTGGAGCCGCCGCTGAATTTTCCCTGGTGCAAAATCTATCATGAGCGTCTGCGCAAGGGTACAATCGGACTGATGCAGCGGCTCAGAGAAGCGGACTGCGAAATCTGGGTTTACACGACCTCATTCCGCTCACCGTTTTATATCCGCTCGCTGTTCCGGCATTACGGCATCCGCATCGACGAAATCGTCAACGGCGCGCGCCATGCCAAAGAGGTACAGGCGGATCACAAGGATCCGATGCCCTCAAAATATCCCGCGCATTACCGGATTGACCTGCATGTGGACGACGACCGCTCCGTTTACGCCAACGGGCAGTATTACGGCTTCCGCGTGTTTCAGATCGGCCCGCCCGATGACGAATGGGCGGATAAAATCATGCAGCAGGTTGAGAAAATCAAAGCTGCTCCTTGATTTTTGCGATAGCCGCCTTCTCGATGCGGGAAACCTGTGCCTGCGAAATGCCGATTTCCTGCGCAACCTCGACCTGTGTCCTCCCCTGCCAGAACCGGCGGCGGAGGATATTCTTTTCCCGGTCGCTGAGGGCGGCCAGCGCGTCCCGCAGGGCGATTTCCGACATCCAGCTGCTCTCATTGCTGTCGGGATCGCTGATCTGATCAATCAGGCAGAGCGGATCGCCGGAATCCGAATAGATCGGCTCGTACAGCGAAACGGGATCGCTGATGCTTTCCAACGCAGCGACAACATCCGAAGGCGCCGCGCCGATCTCCGCGGCAATCTCCCGTGCGGTCGGTTCACGGTTAAGTGAGGCGGTCAGGCGCTCCCGCGTTTGCAGAACCTTATAGGCAAGATCCCGCAGCGAACGGCTGACGCGGACGGCGTGGGAATCCCGCAGATGCCGCCGCAGCTCGCCCGCGATCATCGGCACGCAGTAGGTCGAGAAGCGCACGTCCTTTGACAGGTCAAAGTTGCTGATTGCCTTCATCAGACCGATCACGCCGATCTGAAACAGGTCGTCGGGATCCTCGCCGCGGCCGGTAAAGCGCTGCATGACGCTCAGCACCAGCCGCAGATTCCCGAGGATCAGCTTTTCGCGTGCCTGCTCGCTGCCGGTTTCCTGCATTTCCCGCAGGAGCTGCATTTTTTCGTCCTCTGTCAGCACGGCCAGCCTGGAGGTATCCAGCCCCGCGATCACGACCTTCTGATATGCCATATGCCGCATCTCCCTTTTCCGGATTTGCTTCCAGTATGCCCCGGAATGCGGGATTCATACGCAAAATACTGCGCGGCAGCTGCGGCTGTGCTATAATATTCTTTCACATAAATGAAACCGCCCTGAATAATCAAGGCGGTTTTCTTATGCCGGACAGTTTGGCTGCCGATGATCCTCTCTGCACGGAATCTTTTTCGATTTCACTTGACAGTCCGGCGCAGTTGTGCTATAATCATCTTAACTAGGTAAAGGCAATCTGCACCTGAATCATCATGACTCTCGCCGCGGGCATCGCACCGATGCTCCCGCCTTGGTACGGTGGCTTCGTGCAGGGTGCTTTTTCTCTTTATTTGTCGGATCAGACGCATCATGCAGACACCGTCTGCAAAGAATACATGAGAAGGATCGGTCAAGCAGAACATGGATCTTGAACAGCAGAAGCGCGCCCCCGTATACGAGGCGCTGGAACGGCTCCGCAGACAGCGGGTCGTCCCGTTTGATGTACCCGGACACAAGCGCGGCAGAGGAAACCCGGAGCTCGTGCGCCTGCTCGGTGAGCAGTGCGTCGGCATCGACGTCAATTCCATGAAGCCGCTGGATAATCTCTGTCATCCGGTTTCTGTCATCCGCGACGCCGAGGAGCTCGCAGCGGATGCCTTCGGTGCGGCACATGCATTCTTCATGGTCGGCGGCACGACCTCTGCCGTCCAGAGCATGATCCTTTCTGCGTGCAAGGCCGGTCAGAAGCTGATCGTCCCGCGCAATGTCCACAAGAGCGTCATCAATGCGCTCGTGCTCTGCGGCGCGATTCCGGTGTATGTCAATCCCGATGTGGAGCCGCGCATCGGCATTTCGCTCGGCATGGAGCTTTCGCAGGTCGAGCAGGCCATTCAGGAGAATCCCGATGCCGTTGCCGTGCTTGTCAACAACCCGACCTATTACGGCATCTGCTCGGACATCCGCGGCATCGTGAAGCTGGCGCATGAGCACGGCATGCTCGTGCTCGCCGACGAAGCCCACGGCACGCACTTCTATTTCAACGAACAGCTGCCGGTTTCCGCAATGGCTGCGGGCGCCGATATGGCAGCGGTTTCCATGCACAAATCCGGCGGCAGCCTGACACAGAGCTCGCTGCTGCTGCTCAATACCGGCGTCAATGAGGGCTATGTCCGCCAGATCATCAATCTGACGCAGACCACAAGCGCCTCGTATCTGCTGATCTCCAGCCTGGATATTTCCCGCCGGAACTTAGCGCTCCGCGGACGGGAATCCTTTGCAAAGGTCATGCAGATTGCAGAATATGCCCGCGCCGAGATCAACGAAATCGGCGGCTATTACGCTTACAGCTCCGAGCTGTGCAACGGCACAAGCTGCATGGGATATGACGTCACAAAGCTGTCGGTTTATACCAGAGACATCGGCCTTGCGGGCATTGAGGTCTATGACCTGCTCCGCGATGAATACGATATTCAGATTGAGTTCGGTGACATCGGCAATATTCTTGCATATATCTCGATCGGTGACCGGATGCAGGATATTGAGCGTCTGGTCGGCGCACTGGCAGACATCAAGCGCCTGTATTCGTGCGATACGACCGGTATGCTCTCGCAGGAGTATATCCCGCCGAAGGTCGTTGCGACGCCGCAGGAGGCGTTCTACGCAGACAAGGAGATGCTCCCGCTGGAAGAAACCAGCGGCAGAATCTGCTCGGAATTTGTTATGTGCTATCCGCCCGGCATCCCGATTCTTGCCCCGGGCGAAATCATCACGGATGACATCATCCACTATATCCGCTACGCAAAGGAAAAGGGCTGCTCCATGCAGGGCACGGAGGATCCCGAAATCGAACATCTGAACGTATTGCGTTAAGAGGAAACAGAAATGGTTGAGATCAGCTATTCCACAGGCAGTGACTGCTATTTCCGCATCACCGGACTGCCCGATCCCCGAAACGAGCTTTCGTTTTTTCTTGATCTGTTCAAACAAAACGGCATCACCGTGAACAGAACGAAAAGTGATATCCGTTCAACGGTGATGGAGGACGGAGATGACGAGTACGAATGCGTCTGCGGCGGCATCCGTTTCACACTGGTGCATGACATGTACTGGGATATTGTGAATTTCGCTGTCAAAAATCCTGCGCAGCGCAGCACACTTGCGGAAAAGCTGAAAGCAATGGTTCTGAACACAGCATCTGCTCAGAGATAACATCCCGTTCATACTGACCGCGCCGCATTCTGCGCAAAGGAGGGCGAACATGATCGTCAATCAGACTGCAATGAACAAACAGGACATTGACTTTCTGAATGCCCTGCTCCGCAAACGGCCGTTTCTGATCATCCTGCGTATTCTTGCATTTCTGCTCGGAACGGTCTGGTTTCTTTCCGGCAGCGCAGGACTGTTTTTTCTGATCCGTGACCGTGACGGCAAGCCGTCTTTCTGGATCTATGCGTCGCTGCTGTTCATCGGCGGTTTGCTTTTACTGCTCCACGTCTTTTTCCCGCGTGCGATTGCGCGGCGGAAATCAATGAAGCATCCTTCCCTGTTCGCACCGCGCACCTATACCTTCGATGAAGCCGGTATTTCCGCGCATCATACCTATGAAGGCAGCGATGTGACAAACCGGTTTGTATATCCGAACACGGAATGCTGCTATGCAGAAGCCGGCACGGTCTATCTCCGGCTGCACGGTGAGAAGAAACAGAAATTCTATATGTGCCTGCACGATGACGGTTATTCCGAGGGCAACCGCGAAGAACTGCTCAGACTGCTGGAGAGCAAGGGCATCCGGATCATACAGAGGTAATTTCATGAAACAGACAATGATTGCCGTTGCAGTTGCGGCGGTATACCTGATTCTCAGTCTGCTGACCGACGGCTGGGCATGGACATGGATCATCTGGATCTTTTACGGCATATACAGGATCACCGATATGGTGAAAAAATCGAATGACGAATAAGGAAAAAGACATGTTTTTCAGGAAGAAAAAAGAAGAACCTGCCGCCGAACCGCAGATCAAGCTGCCCGGCGACCTACATAATGAATGGTATCAGACCATTCTGGGCGTCATGAAAACGGCGTTCTCGCAGCCGAACTGCACCATGACACCGGAGCAGCTGCTTGAAAAGATCTGCCCGCCCGGAATGTTCACCGAAGAGGAACGCACAAAGCTGCTGAAAGAAGCCACAGAGCAGTAATCCCTGAAACAAAGGAGGAACAGAAATGGAATTCTGGTTTTCCGAAATGCATACAGACAATGTCAAGGCGTCCATCCGCTGCGAAAAACAGCTTTACAGCGGACAGAGCGACTTCCAGCGCATCGACGTCTTTGATTCCGCGGAATTCGGACGCTTTCTCGTATCCAACGGCAGCGTCATTTTCTCGGAGAAGGACGAGTTTATCTACGATGAAATGATCGTCCATGTGCCGATGGCCGTGCATCCGGATGTGAAGCATGTGCTGGTGATCGGCGGCGGCGACGGCGGCGTCGCAAGAGAGCTCTCCCATTATGACGAGATCAAGACGATTGACGTCGTGGAGCCGGATGAAATGTTTGTCGATGTCTGCCGCGAGTATTTCCCGGACAATGCAAAGGGGCTTGACGATCCGCGCGTCACGATCTACAATCAGGACGGCCTGCGCGCGCTCAGAACCCGCCACGGCGAATACGACCTCATCATCAACGACGCGACCGATCCGTTCGGGCATACGGCCGGACTGTTCACCAAGGAATTCTACGGCCTGTGCTACAAGGCGCTCAAGGATGACGGCATCATGGTCTATCAGCACGGCAGCCCGTTCTATGACGAGGACGAGGGCGCATGCCAGTCCATGCACAAAAAGGCGTTCCGCGTGTTCCCGATCTGCCGCGTCTATCAGGCGCATATCCCGACCTGTCCGGCGGGCTACTGGCTGTTCGGATTCGCGTCCAAGAAATACCACCCGCTCCGCGATTTTGATGCGAAGCGCTGGAAGAAGCGCAACATCAAAACATGGTACTACACCACGAACCTGCACACCGGCGCATTCATGCTGCCGAAGTACGTGGAGGAGCTGATGGAGGACGCCGAGGAGCGGAAAAAGTAATGAAGATGCAGCGATACCGTCTGCCGTTTCAGTGGACCGCCGCATTTCCGGCTGACTGGATCCATGAATACGATGCGGAATCCGACCAGAATCTCTTTTATCCGCCGGACAGCGATCTGACCTTCCGGCTGACGGCCTTCCATGCGGAAAAAGCAGGCGTTCCCGCGCCGGAACCAGTCATGGAAACGGTCTTTGCTAAAAGCGCACCGGAAAACAGCACGGTCATTGATATTCCTGAACTAGTTGTTCCCGGCTGCACCGTTCTGATCCGCGGATGCAATTATGAGGAGGACGGGCAGACTGTCGCACATATCTGCGCAGGCTGCATCTGTGAGGGAAATCTGCTGACCGTCAACATCTTCGGCACGGATGCAAAGCAGGTCTATGAAGGACTTGCCTATCTGACGCTGATCGGACGGGAAATATAATCATTGATACATGACGGGATTCCAAAGGGACATTGTCCCTTTGGCGCAGTTTGGGCGCGCAGCCCATTTCAAATCCGTCCGCGCAGCGGACACATAACAGGAGGTACATTACAATGAGCAGAGTTTTGATCATCGGCTGCGGCGGTGTGGCATCCGTCGCAATTCAGAAATGCTGCCAGAATGATGCAGTTTTCACGGAAATCTGCATTGCAAGCCGCACCGTATCCAAGTGCGACGCGCTGAAAGCGAAGATCGAGGGCGAGGGCAAGACCAAAACCGTCATCACGACGGCGGCACTTTACGCGGACAACAAGGATGCCGTGCTTGCACTCATCAAGGAATACAAGCCGGATGCCGTGCTGAACCTCGCGCTCCCCTATCAGGATCTCACCATTATGGAAGCCTGCTTAGAGGGCGGCGTACACTACATCGACACGGCGAACTATGAGCCGGAGGACACCGACGATCCAGCATGGCGCGCAATCTACGAGAAGCGCTGCAAGGAGCTCGGCTTCACCGCGTATTTTGACTATTCGTGGCAATGGGCATACGATGAAAAGTTCAAGGCGGCGGGTCTGACTGCGCTCTGCGGCTCCGGCTTCGATCCGGGCGTCACCTCGGTCTTTACCGCGTATGCACTGAAGCATTATTTCGATGAAATCCACTACATCGACATCCTCGACTGCAACGGCGGCGACCACGGCTATCCGTTCGCAACGAACTTCAATCCGGAGATCAATCTCCGCGAGGTTTCCGCAAACGGCTCCTACTGGGAAAACGGTCACTGGGTTGAAACCGAACCCATGGAGATCAAGCGCGTCTACGATTTCCCGGAGGTCGGTCAGAAGGACATGTACCTGCTGCACCATGAGGAAATCGAATCTCTCGCAAAGAATATCCCGAACGTCAAGCGCATCCGCTTCTTCATGACCTTCGGACAGAGCTACCTGACGCACATGAAGTGTCTGGAAAATGTCGGTATGCTCTCCACCACGCCGATCAATTTCAACGGCACGGAGATCGTCCCGATCCAGTTCCTGAAAGCACTGCTGCCGGATCCGGCTTCGCTCGGCCCGCGCACGGTCGGCAAGACAAATATCGGCTGCATCTTCACCGGTATCAAGGACGGCAAGGAAAAAACAATCTACATTTACAATGTCTGCGATCATCAGGAATGCTACAAGGAGCTCGGCTCGCAGGCAATCTCCTACACGACCGGCGTTCCGGCCATGATCGGCGCGGCACTGGTCGCAAACGGGACATGGCGCAATGCGGGCGCCCGCACAATTGAGGAGTTCGATCCGGATCCGTTCATGGACATGCTGAACAAATGGGGTCTGCCGTGGGTTGTTGACGAAAACCCGCAGACGGTGGAATGATGCGGCGGCAGGATCTGCCGACTCCCTGTTATATCATTGATGAGGCAAAGCTCCGGAGCAATCTGGAGCTTTTGCATCATGTGGAACAGGAGAGCGGCGCACATATTTTGCTTGCGCAGAAGGCGTTTTCATGCTTTGCGGTCTATCCGATGATTGCACAGTATCTGAGCGGCACAACGGCAAGCGGCCTTTATGAGGCACGGCTCGGCGCAGAGGAATTCCGGAAGGAGAACCATGTGTTTTCTCCGGCTTACGATCCCGCGGAGTTTGACGCGCTCTGCAAAATCTGCGATCACATCAGCTTCAACTCGTTCACGCAGCTGGAAAAATTCCGTCCTGTATGGGAAAAGGCCGGTGTCAGCGTCGGCATCCGCGTCAATCCGGAATGTTCCACGCAGGGCGACCACGCAATCTATGATCCCTGCGCGCCCGGCTCGCGGCTCGGCGTGACAAAGGCAAATTTCCGCCCGGAGCTGCTGCACGGCGTTGAGGGACTGCATTTTCATACGCTCTGCGAGCAGAATGCCGACGATCTGCTCACAACCTTTGCGGCGTTTGAGGAAAAATTCGGCGCGTACCTCCCGCAGATGAAATGGCTGAATCTCGGCGGCGGCCATCACATCACCCGCGACGATTACGATGTCCCTGCGCTGATTTCGCTGGTCAGACGCATCCGGGCGCAGTACGGCGTGACGGTCTATCTGGAACCCGGCGAGGCGATTGCGCTGAATGCGGGCTGGCTCGATACGGAAGTCATGGACATTGTGGAGAACGGCATCAAGGTGCTGATTCTGGACGCATCTGCTGCATGTCATATGCCGGACGTGCTGGAAATGCCGTACCGTCCGCCGCTGAAAGACGCCGGAGAATGGGGCGAAAAGCCTTATGAATACCGGCTTTCCGCGCGCACCTGCTTAGCGGGCGACATCATCGGGGATTACAGCTTTGACCGCGAGATCAAAGCGGGCGACCGCCTGACCTTCTGCGATATGGCGATTTATTCCATGGTCAAGAACAACACCTTCAACGGCATGCCGCTGCCCGCAATCGCAATTCAGCACGAAAACGGCGAATGTGAAATCATCCGGCAGTTCGGCTATGAGGATTTCAAGGAGCGGCTTTCATAAAAATTGCAGGATGAAAGGGCGTGACTGCTTTGGAAAAAACATTTTCCGTCAAGCATATTATCTGTCTGCTCGGAAACAGGAATTTTGCTGATTTCGAGTTCCGGAACGGCTGTGCCTATGTGTATTCCCGCGAAGCAGGGGAAATCGTCATCGAAGCGCCGGACGTTCAGATCCCGGACAATCTTGTCAGGAATGTGATCGAAACACTGGAGCATCTGGATGAATGTATCCATAAGGGACACCTCTGGCTCAAAGATGCGAAAATAGACCTGGAACGCTATCCGCACGCACTGGACAAGGGCTTTGCGGTCTACGGCATGTATTTCGGGAACTGCTTCTGGAACGATGATCTGTTTCCGAACGGGATCGGTTTTACGATGACTTTTACAACGGTCGAATCCTATCCCTTGGATTTTACCGTGAAGTTTTTCAGCGACAGGCATCCGATCGCGCTTGAAGTTTGGGGCTGCTGAAAGGAAGTGATTGCTGTGCAGAAGCCTGTATGCTATGATCTTGCTGAAGTGATAGCCTTTTTGAAAGAAGGGAACTTTTCCTTCTTCGACTTTGGCAGCGAAGGCGAAGAAGCATATGCAATGATTGATACGAAAGAAGCCGGCGTACTCCGTATCTACAATGTATCAGACAATGTCATTCCGCCGAAAACAGTCAGGCAGGTTCTGGATGTGCTGGAGCATCTTTATGCATGTATCCGGAAAGCACACGGCTGGCTGATTCATCTGAATTCGGATGAGAATAAACAGATAGCCTGGTATCTGAAATGGTTTCCGCAAGAAATGGATAAGATATATGACGGATTATGGAGAATCCAATTCGGGAAAATCAGATGGGGACATGATCCGAATCCAGTCACAGACGGCTTTCTGATGACCTTTATATGGGACGGTTATGATCCTTGTGCTTATTCCGTAAAGTTTGTTTACGAAGACATGCGTCCGGTTGCGATCGAAGAATGGGTCATTTAGATTTACCCGGTTTTGAATCACCGGAAAGGAGCGATTGCCTTGTATGAATTCAATTCTATGGAGGATGTCATCACCTTTCTGAAAAACAGGGATCTTTCACACTTTCGCTTCAAAGACGGCAAAGCATATCTGGATATTTATTCGGAAACACCGGATGCGATCGGGCTCTGTGCGGATGCGCCTGACAATACGATTCCGGAGGAAACGGTCAGCCGGATGCTGGATGTGCTCACGCATTTTGACGAATGTCTGCGGAAGGCATACGGCTGGCTGAACAATCTTCGTTTCAACGATACACTGTTTGCGCACCTGTATCCGAAATGGTATCCGGATGAAATGGATAAAATCTATGAAAAAGAGCTGGAACTGTATGAAATCTCCTTCGGGAAAATCAGATGGGGACATGATCCGAATCCGGTCACAGACGGCTTTACAATCTCTTTCATGGACGATGCAGGGGGATGGGCTATGATGTATACCGTGAAGTTTGTTTACGAGGACATGCGCCCGATCGCGGCCGAAAGGTGGATCAAGGTATTCTGAAAGGAGTAAAAGCAGTGAGTATTGAATATTTCCGTGATGAACTCATCGACATTCTGAAAAAAAGGGACTTTTCGCGCCTTGGGTTTCACAAGCTCGACAACGGATTTCCCTATGCGTACTGCTTTCTTTATACGACCGGCACATCCGCTGATGAAGAAGAAGCATTTGCGAATGGCACACCCGATTCTGTCGAAGTATCCGTTCACACCCCTGACAATACGATTTCCGACGAAACGGCAGACCGGATGATTGATGTGCTGGAGCATCTGGAGGAATGTATCCAAAAGGCATACGACTGGCTGAGCAAACAGGACCTGCCCTATGCGTGGCTGCTGCAGAAGAATTATCCCATGTGCGACCTGCGTTTCGAGGTCGCTTCCATTGAGCCTGGCGGCAAAAAAAGGGTCGGCGGCAATTTTATACTTGTCTTCGATATGCCGGAAATGAGGGATAATCCCTGGCATTATGACGTATGGTTCCACTACTATAATTTGCAGCCGTACAAGAGCGAAAAAGACCTCTGGTGAACCGGAAACGAAAGGAGCGAGCGCAGTGAGTGCCAGATATTCTCGTGATGGACTCATCGACATTCTGAAAAAAAGAGACTGGTCGCAATTATCGTTCTACGAACAAGTTAACGGTCTTCTCGGTACACTCTTTGATCTTTCTGAGAATGAAAAAGCGGATGATGAAGTCGAAGTTTCTATTCACACCCCTGAGAATACGATGGATGAAACGGTCGATCGGGTGATTGATGTGCTGGAGCATCTGGATGAATGTATCCAAAGGGCATACGTCTGGCTGAGCAATCAGGGTCTGTGTGACAAGTGGTTTACGAAGCCGTATTATTCCCCGCAGGAGCTTGCGCGGTTATTTTCCATGGATGTGCTGGACTTCCGGGAAGCCGGCAGCGAGCCGGGCAGCCCCGATCCGACCGGCGGCGTTTTTGTAATGACCTTCTTTATGGATCACACCAAGCTTCCTCCCGGGAATTTTTATCCCTAGTATTATGACGTGTGGTTCCATTACGATGATCTGCAGCCGTATCAGAGCGAAAAATACCTCTGGTGAATGCAGCTGTTTGAAGTGCATCAACAGATGAATCAATCAGGGGAACAGTATTTCAAAATGGATATTTCAGAAAGGAGGCCGACAGATTGACCACACCGAAAAATGACGGCTTTCATATGCCGGGAGAATTTGAACCGCATCACGGGACTGTGATGGTCTTTCCGGAGCGCCCCGGCTCATGGGGGGCGGATCCGGCAGAGGCACAGAAAGCATTTTCGATGATCGCAGCAAGATTGTCACAGTGCGAGCAGGTCTATATGCTCGTCAATGACCGGACTGCAAAGACCGCCGCTGCGATGCTGCCGGACGGCGTGAAGCTGCTGCATATTGACACGGACGATTCCTGGGCGAGGGACATCGCGCCGACCTTTGTGCGCAGTGCAGCCGGTTCGCTGCGCGGCATCTCGTGGCAATTCAACGCGTGGGGCGGCGATTTCGACGGGCTTTATACCGATTACGAGAATGATGACGCCGCAGCAGACGCATTCTGCAAAGCACTCGGCGTGCCGTGCTATAACGCCCGCCCGTTTGTACTGGAGGGCGGCGCGATTCATTCGGACGGAGAAGGCACCGTGCTCGTGACGGAGGCCTGCCTGCTCTCCGGCGGACGGAATCCGCAGATGACAAAGCAGCAAATTACCAAAACACTCTGCGAATATCTCGGCGCAGAAAAGGTCATCTGGATTCCTTACGGCATCTACAACGACGAAACAAACGAACACATCGACAACATCTGCGCATTCACTGCGCCCGGCGAGGTTGTGCTGGCCTGGTGCGAAAATCCGGACGATCCGCAGTATGCGATGTCGCAGGCGGATTTCGACGTATTATCGAAGGAAACCGACGCAAAGGGACGGCGGCTGCGCATTACCAAGCTGCCCGTGCCGCACAAACCCGTCTGCGTGACGGCAGAAGAATGCGGCGGCTATATTTTCGCAGATGGCGAGGATACCCGCGAGCCCGGCGAACGTCTGGCTGCATCCTACGTCAATTTCTATTTCGGCAATGACTGCGTGCTCGTCCCGCAGTTCGGCGGCGAATACGCAGCGGACGATGCGCGCGCCTGCGAGATTCTGCGCGGCTGCATCCCGGACAGAGAAATCGTGCCGGTGCCCGCCCGTGTCATACTGCTCGGCGGCGGCAATATCCACTGCATCACGCAGCAGATCTCCGCGTATCAATAGCGGTATCTCCGATGAATTGATCATGGGGCGCTGCCCCATACCCCGCCAAAGGGTCAGTGACTCTTTGGCGGTTTCGGGTGAAACCCATGATCCATCATCGCGCAGCGATACAATTTCAAACAAGCAAAAAGCACCTCCGGATGCATTGTCCGGAGGTGCTTCGTATTTTTGATTCTGATTATGAGAGCTGTCCGAGTGTTTCATTGAGCGATGCCAGCGCGCCCTTGATATCGCCAAGCGCACCGCCGATCAGCTCTGTGCTCTTGCCGGTTTCGCTGACGTTCTCATCGAAGCCGTCGAGCGAGTACATCGTCGTTTCCAGAATGCCGACCAGCTGGCGGACACTGTCCTCATCCATGACCGGATTGCCGTTGCAGAACGCAACCACATTGCGCAGCAGGTCCGTGACCATGACGGCACGCTCGCCGGTTGCCGCAGAGGATGCGTCAATCGCTTCGATGCTCTCGCTGATCGCGTCGGTCTTTTCCGTCAGCTGCTCCGCGAGCTTTCTGCAATCGTCTGCAATGCTGCCGAGCTTTTCCGGCGCCGCATTGCCGAGACCCTGCTCCAAAACCTCCTTGGCATGGACAATGCAGTTGTCCGTGGAGTTCAAACCGCGGAAGATCGCGGTTGCCATTTCACGGCAGGAGCGATAGCCGCAGGCATTGCAGTCCAGGCAGCGCTTGTCATCGGTATCCTTGCCCAGCTCCTGGAAGATCGGCTCAAGCTGTGCATCACTCGGCATGACGGTCGGCTTGGAGGGCTTGTAGCTGCGGACGAAATCGTTGAAGTTCAGTTCCTCGTCAAAGCGGCGGAACAGCTTATCCTCAGTGCCGCGGAACACGCTCGTGGAGGTCTTGCGGCGATCCTCCGCCTCACGCTCAACCTGACGCATCGTCAGCATGATGTCAAACGGCGTCTGATCGGAATCGGAGGCCGGTCCCATATTGCAGCCGAATTCGCAGGACATCACGTCGTAAATCTGCGGATGCTTGTTCTCCGGCATCTTTGCATAGGTTTCCAGGTCGCGGTAAACTCTGTTAACGCCCTCGGAATGGGCAATCGCCAGCTCCGGCGAATGCTCCAGCAGGTTGTCGCGCATGCCGCACGGTCTGGAATAAATCGAGCCGAGCGCGCCCTGCACATCGTCGAATTTATACTCATAATCATCGACGGGATTCGTCGCAATCCGGATATCATTGCGGTCAAAATACTCCATCAGCTTCTTGAACGTGATGCTGTAATCAACCAGGCCGGTTTCGGAAAACTCGGTTTTCTTCGCAATACATGCAGAGAGCACGGCAATCGGGTTGTCACGGCGCTGATACTCCTTGATATACTTGACGCTGCACGATACCGGGCTGTGAATCGGAGAGAGATTCGTCAGCAGCTTCGGCTGATACAGCTCGATGTAGCGCACGACAGCGGAGCACGGCTGCGTAATGACATTGCCGATTCTGCTGTTTTCCAGCGCACGGAGATGCGCCCATGTGCAGATGTCTGCGCCGAACGATACGTCGTAAAGCACGCAGCCCTTGCTGCGGAACCAGTCCAGAATGCCCTTCCACTTGGTCGGGTAAGCGGCCTTGATTTCCGGCATAACCACAATGATCGGCTTCTCGTCGCGCAGAACGGCCGTCATCGCATCCTCGGTATCGTCGATATAATCGCGTGCGCCGTGCGTACAGGTCTTGATGCACTCACCGCAGGCGATACAGCGGTCGGGGTTGACCGACGTAATAAATCTGCCGTCGTCGAGCTTTCTCGTAATGTTGGCCTCCGGTGCGGGACATGTTCTCACACACGCATTGCACCCGATACATTTTTCCGGCTTGACAATAATGATTTCGTTCATTTTACTACACTCCTCAATTCCTTTTCAAGTCTGTTTCCTGATTATGTCACGACTTTTTCCGACCCGGATATTTGTATTTCTTTTTGCCCTGCTGGGTGAGCGCGTCCGCCTGTGCAGCGAGCGCGGCCAGATCCGGAACGATTTTGCCGACCTTTTCCGGCGTTACGGCCGCCTCATGGGCTTCCGGAGAGAGATGCTCCCCGCCGTTCTCATCGGCAGCCTCTGCCTCAGCAGCCGGCGCAGCTTCCTGTTCCAGCACCGGAGCAGGCGGCTGCGGCATACCCGGAACGGGTTCCTCCGGATTCTCACCGTTCAGAGAATTTGCCATCGCGCGCAGGCGCTTGAGCTCATCCTCACGGCGGATCTTCGCCTCAGCTGCGGCTTCGTCCTCCGGCGTATAATATGTGTGATCGACCGGTTCATATTCCGGCTCTGCGGGCACCGTATTCTTCGGTACGATGATCTCGCGGTAAACAGGCACGCCGCCCGCCCTAAGATCCTCGTCTGCCCGGATCAGCAGCTGTTCGGCCTCGCTCAGCGAGGACACGCCGCCTTCCCGCAGATTCTCGAATGCCTCTCTGAGCGCGGTGACGTTCTGTTTCAGCCGCGTCACGTCGTCCAGCACATAGGCCTTGATATTCTCGGTTGCGGCAGAAAGCTGCTCGCTGCGCGTTTCAGAATCGAAGAGCAGCTCCGCGCTCTTCGTTTCTGCGTCATAGATCAGCTTTCTGGCGGTATTGTTCGCCTCAGCGACCAGGTTATCCGCAAGGCGCTTGGAATTGGCCTCCAGCGCAGCGGCATCCTTCTTCGCCATGCTGACGAGCAGGTCTGCTGACTTCTGCGCCTCGATGAACACGGCGCTGAGCGCTTCCGCATCGGAATTTGCCTCCAGATAGGTCAGCTTTTCGGTTTTCTGCGTCAGTGTATCCTGAAGCTCCGCGATCTGCGCTTTCAGCTGCGCTATCTCCTGATCGCGCGCGGCCAGATCGTCCTCAGCCGCACGGATTTTCTTTGTCACGGTTTCGTTCTGTGCCTGGACCTGCGCCATTTTGACGCGCTCATCGGAAAGGATCTCCTCCAGCGCGGCGGCCTCGTCAGAGCCTTTTTTCAGTTCTGAGAGCAGCTTTTTGGTTTCCCGCAGCTCATTTTTCACGGTAAAGAGCTGTGTGCTGAGAGATTCAAACCGTTCCTCAACGGCAGATCGCTCATAGCCGCCGAACAGCACAGTCTGCATAAATCTCGATTCAGACATATTTCAACCTCCTGTCCGCAGGCAGTTCCGCATCCGGATCCCAAGCAAAAGACCCGTCCGGACGGTGCGCATAGCCTCCCGCGGCTGCCTGTGCGCACGCTGCCTTATATATAAATCTATTATACTACGGAATTCATGAAAAGTCAATATATTTTCGCAACCCGTAATATTTTTTTATATCATTTTATACATTGAGAAAAACACGGGGAGAAGATCCGCTTCCGGATCCTCTCCCCTGCTGTTTTCTTCATTTTCCGGCCTGCAAATCAGATGTTCACAACCTGGAGAATCTGGCCGCCGCCCGCGCGCTTTGCATTACGGAGCACATTGTCCATCTTGACAAGCAGCGAGTTGACGTTCAGGCAGTCGCCCGCAAGATAGTGATAGGTACTTGCGGAAACGGAGAGCTGCACCGTCAGGTTGAAGATCGTGTACGGGCTGCTCATGACAGCTGCAATGCTGTCCACCAGACGGATGGCCTGCGTATCGGAAACCGTACGCTTGAACACGAAGCAGAACTCATTGCCGGTGATGTTGTAGATATCAGCGAACTGATCGAATTCACTCTTCAAGCGCTCTGCAACCTGCGACAGATATTCGTCGCCGAAATCATAGCCGTAGGTATCGTTGATGCTGCGGAAATTGTCCATATCGAACACGGCGATATTGAACTGCTCCTCCGCCAGACGGCCGCCGATATCCTGCTCAAGTGCATAACGGTTCTTCAAACCGGTCAGGATGCTCGTGACAGCAAAGTCCTCCATCTTTTCGCGGGAACGCATCAGCTTGCTGGAAGCATCCGCGAACTGTGCATTCTTACGGCTGAGCTCTTCCGTTGCACGCTTTCTGAACCGGCCTGCAACGATGATTGCAGCCTCGCCGATGAGCAGAATGCCGAGCATGAGCAGTCGGACAAGGTTCATATTCCTGTTGAGGGCGCGGGTTCTTTTCGCTGCTGCAACATTCGAGATACCGACCGTTGCGACCAGCATTTCGGATGCAGATGCCTGAAGCGGCGCGATTTCCTGCTCATAAATATCCGGCAGCTTGCTGTAAAACTCTGCCTTTGCTTCTTCATCATCGCCGTCCTCGTAATTCAGGACCTGCGTGCAGTACTCAATAACCTTCTGCTGATATGCATCAATGTACGCACGCGCATGCTTGAATCGGCGGATCGCATATTCATCGTGTCCCTCAAGGCTCTCAAAAGTGTTCAGGGAAGCCTGGATCGCCGGGAACAAACCGTTGATCGCGCCGGTATGCTGACGCGGAACACCGATCTGCGTAACAAGCTGCGTGAACTGCTCGTTCAGTGTCTGGAGCTGACCGTTCGCGGAGTTGATTGCCTTACTCTGCGTTGACATCAGGTCGGAGGTTTCAGTGAATCTGCCGTAAACCCAGTTGACAAGGAAAATGTTCACTGCCATAACCAGTGCGAAGCCGATCGCAAGGAAGATATATCCCAAACCGGTTTTCGTTTTTTTGTTTGCCATTTCTGTATCCTCCCTCTCTTAGTAACCGATATACTTCTTCGGATCCAGAATCAGCTGAATATCATCGTCATCAATGTTCTCTGCCGTCACATACACAACACCGGTATACTCCATGCCGGAAGCACCGCCGCCGGTAGCAAACTGCCCGGCATAGTACACGCCGAGGTAGCCGATGTTGTACGGATTCTGGACAACCAGTGCATCCAGAACGCCGCCGCGGAGATACTGGAGCTCCGATTCATTGGAATTGAAGCCGATGACAGTCATTTCATCCGGCTCAAGTCCCAGCTCCTGAATCGCCTGGCAGACACCGAGCGTCGAGGTTTCATTCGTAGAATACACGACCTTGATATCCGGATTCTCTTTCAGTGCCTCCATCGTCATTGTCTTTGCAACATTCAGGTCACCGCCGCAGTTTCTGACCATGACATTCGCCGGGAGCGTACCTTTGCCGCCCTGCATTGCCGCTTCGCGGGAAGCTGCCGCTTCTTCCGAAGGGCCGCTTTGCTCCGCAGGAGGGCCGCCTGCGCCGTCGGGAGGAGGACCGCCTGCGTTGCCCTGCTGTGCATCTGCCGGAGGACCGCCTGCGTTGCCCTGCTGTGCATCTGCCGGAGGACCGCCTGCATTGCCCTGCTGTGCATCTGCCGGAGGACCGCCCGCATTGCCCTGCTGCGCGTCTGCCGGAGGACCGCCTGCGTTGCCCTGCTGTGCATCTGCCGGAGGACCGCCTGCGTTGCCCTGCTGTGCATCTGCCGGAGGACCGCCCGCACCTTCGGGAGGACCGCCTGCGTTGCCCTGGCCGCCCTGCTGCATTGCAGCAGCTCTTGCCATGGCCGCTTCCTGCATAGACTTCTGCATTGCCTGACCGTAAGCCGGACCGTCAATCATGCACATGCCGCTGACACGGGAAACTGCGGAGTTTGCAGTTTCGGAATGCGTTACAACAAGGATCTTCTCGTTGACCGGATCGGTAAGCGCCTCGACAATATGGCGGCCTGCGATCTTTCCGGCCGTCAGGTTATTCGTGCCGACATAGGACGAACGCATCGAGGTATCTTCAAAATCCGCGTTGATCGTGATAATGGTAAGGCCGGCATCGCGTGCTGCCTGAATGGAATCCTTCAGCTTGGCCTCATCATTCGGCGAGATGACAATCGCGTTTGCCTGCTGAGAAATCGCTTCATTGATCAGATCGATCTGTGACTGCACGTCCGAAACGGATTCCGCATTGGAATAATGGATCTCGTAACCGAATTCCTCACCGGCTTCATTTGCACCCTGCTCAACGTCGTCCCAGAACGAAATGCCCTGTGACTGACCGATTACATAGATTTTTGTGGTCTGTGGTCTGCCGCCGGCGGAGCCGCTGCTTCCCGGAACTGAGCAGCCGGTCAGCGTGAAACTCGTCAGCAGGGCGAGCCCGCACAGCAGCGGCCTGATCCGCAGCTTTCTGCTTGCCTTCTTCATGTAAACTTCCTCCTGCATTTTTGGTATAACTGACTGTGGTTTACCCGTATTGAATCCGCAGAATGCTCCCTTCACTGACACATCCTGCCCTTTCATATATTTATAATATCACAATTATGCAAAAATATCAAGGCTTAATCAGTTTTACAAGGCACAATCTTTTTATTCATTTTTTATGCAAAATAAACAAACGCAAAGTAAAATAACCGCATCGAAAGTCCCCCTTTAATATCAGAAAACATACGAATTTCCACACTATTTGCGTATTTTGTTTTTCATTTCCGCAGAGGGAGAAAACCGCCTTTTTTTCTTAGCGGATACGCGAATTAAAGCGCACATCTTACTTGACAACTGCGCAAAAACATGCTATAATGTCATAAGTAGTATCTTTGGTACGGCGTACTGCGCCGTGCCGCACAAAAAAAGGTAGATCCAGACTGAATCAGGAGAGTTGACTATGCAGTGTGAGAAATGCCATGCAGAACTCCCTCCGAACAGTATTTCCTGTCCGGGCTGCGGAGCACCTGCCCCCCAGAACATAGAGGGATTTGAAAATACCCAGCATATTCAGCTGCAGCTGAAGACGATGCTCAAGGAGCATTCGGGCGACCTGTTCATGAAGTACAACGGCAGCCTGCTCTTCCATGAGAAACGCTTCACTGCGCTCATCAATGATTACATTGCCGAATATGACAAGGAGAGAAAGCTCCTTCGTTCCATGATTGAAGACAACATGCTCGGCGTGCTGCTCTCTGAGCAAGGCAACCACGAGATGGCGATTACAAAAGCCAAGAGCATCATGCTCGGCGAAAAGTTCCTTTCGGACAATGCCGCCGAATTCGTGCTCGCATGTCTGACCTATATGCTCGGCTGGCCTTATGAATCCCCGCTTCGCGTCAAGGAGAAAACCGGGGAGGAAGAGGAAAAGCAGGAACGCACCCGCCCCGTCAGCGTCAACGATAATGTGTTCACGCGCGCGGCGGCTTCCAAATACCGTTTTCTTTCGCGGAATGTCGTCATCCCCGACGGATGTACGAAGATCGAGGAATTCAGCTTCGACGGCTTCGGCAACCTGCGCTCCGTGCAGCTGCCGGATTCCCTGCTTGCAATCGGCGAATACGCATTCTCCAACTGCAAGCACCTCAGAATGATCGAGCTGCCGGATTCCCTCCGCATGATCGGTCAGGCGGCGTTCAGCCAGTGCGAGAAGCTCGTCAGCATCAATCTGCCGAAGGGCGTGTTCGAGATCGCAGACAGTACATTCTCCTTCTGCAAGAGCCTGGAGATTGTCGAGATTCCCGATACCGTCAGCAGCATCGGCGAGCAGGCCTTCGCAGGCTGCGAAAAGCTCCGCAAGCTGACGCTCCCGAGCAGCGTCAAGTTCATTGACAAGAATGCGTTTGCATACTGCCCGCGGCTGACGATTGTCTGTGTTGAAAATTCATATGTATACAAATACTGCCTCAGCAATGCAATTCCGGTAGAAACCTATCTCCCGGCGGCATCGCGCTGAATCCGGACATCATTCTCGGACTTACATTACTAAAATACGGGAGGACAGATTCGTATGGTAGAGCTTTCGATCGGCCAGGAAGTCGAAATGGAGTACGGCGGCAAAGCGCAGGTACTCGGTGTCATCGGCAGCGGCGGACAGGGTATCGTCTACCTCGTCCGGTATAACGGCATGAAATGGGCGCTCAAGTGGTATGACATCGACAAGATGAAGAACCCCAAGGCGTTCCGCAAGAATATCCAGAACAATATCAGTGACGGTCCCCCGAGCAATAAGTTCCTGTGGCCGAAATACCTGACCAAGGAAAAAGAGGACGGCACCTTCGGCTACCTCATGGAGCTGAAGCCCGAGAGCTTCGATTCCTTCGTCGATATCCTCAACACCTACAAGCTCTCGGTCGATCCGCTGACCGGACGTTCCACAAAGACGCCCGTGCGGTTCACCAGCCTGTACGCAATGGTGACGGCGGTCATCAACATCGTCAATGCGTTCCGCCAGCTCCATCGTGCCGGAAAGAGCTATCAGGACCTGAACGACGGCGGCTTCTTCATCAATATGGATACCGGCGCCGTGCTCGTCTGTGACTGCGACAACATCGCACCGGACGGCAGCAACTTCGGCATCGGCGGCAAGCCCGGATATATGGCGCCGGAGGTCGTCCGCGGCGTTGCAAAGCCGAATGTCCAGACGGATAAATATTCGCTCGCGGTCGTGCTCTTCAAGCTGCTGTTCCGCGGCGATCCGATGGAGGGCGAAAAGGTCGTCAAGGACGTGTGCCTGACCGAATCCTCAGAGCTGAAGCATTACGGTCAGAACGCAGTCTTTATCTACGACCCGGATGACGCCAGCAACCGCCCCGTCCGCGGCATCCACGACAACGTGATCAAGTTCTGGCGCATTTATCCCGATTATGTCAAGGACGCGTTCATCCGCTCCTTTACGCTGGGCATCTCCGATCCGAACAAGCGGATCATTGAGAACGAATGGCAGAAGATCTTCATCCGCCTTCGTTCCGAGATTATCCAGTGTACCTGCGGCAGAACCAATTTCACATCCATGTTCAAGATGGTCGATTTCAAGACCTATAAATGCCCGCAATGCGGTACAATCTTTGAAACGCTCAAATTCAGCAACCGCAAAAACCGTATGCCGCTGTATGTCGGATCCGTCTTCTATGACTGTGAGATTGATCCGGATTCCGAGGACTTTCAGACAGTCGCCGGTATGCTTGTCGAAAACAAGCTGAAGCCCGGTGTGCTGGGCTTCAAGAACATGTCCGACAAAACATGGCGCGCAAAAATGCCGGACGGCGATTTCTACGAGATTCCGCCCGGAAAGGGTTTCCCGATCTGGCAGGGCCTGATCATTGATTTCGGTGAGGTGACGGCATCGCTCTGATGCCCAATGATGCATCCGCATTTTGGAGGAAAGGAAGTATCTGAATAATGAGTAAGGACAATAAAAACAAGCCGACGGGCAATCCGGCGGATAAGCTGCCGGAGGATGCTGCAAAAGCGATGGAAGCGACTGCGGCATCGCTTCAGAATCTTGCGGCGGCAGCAGAGGGCAAGGCCGCTCCTGCTCCCGTTGAGGAACCCGATGATGCGCTGTTCGACTTTGATGACGACGATCCGCTGAGCGCAACCGGCGTTTCCAAAAAGAGCCTCGTCATCTTCTTCCTGATCGACACCTCGCGCAGCATGGTCGGCAAGAAGATCGGTGAGCTCAATACCGTTATGGAGGAGCTGATTCCGGAGATCCGCAGAGTCGGTGAAGCAGACACCGATGTCAAGATCGCCGTGCTGACCTTCGGTACACAGGTTCGCTGGATGTACTCCGAGCCGATCCTGATCGAAGACTTTGAATGGTCCCGTCTGCGCGCGGACGGCGTGACCAATATGGGCGAGGCATTCCGTGAGCTCTCCTCCAGAATGTCCCGCAACAGCTTCCTCAATTCGCCTTCCCTGTCGTTCGCACCGGTCATCTTCCTGATGACGGACGGCTATCCGTCGGACGACTACAAGGAAGCGCTTGAGGAATTGAAGCAGAACAGCTGGTATAAGTTCGGTCTGAAGGCCGCACTCGGCATCGGCAGCGAAGCCAATGACGAGATGCTCGAGGAATTCACCGGCTCCAAGGATACCGTTGTTCATGCGTATTCCGGCGGACAGCTTGCTGCCATGATCAAGATCATCGCAGTCACCTCCGCCCAGATCGGCAGCAAGAGTATGACGCTCTCCGACGACGTCAACCATGAGCTTTCCGAAGAGGAAGTGCGCTCTGCAAAACAGAAGCTGCTCGGTCAGCAGATCCAGGATTCCATGACGAATCTCGGTGACGCAGACGCAATCTCGCTCGATACCGGCTGGTAATCCCGCGGATCTGCGCATTACAAAATTACCATCACTCAAGGGGGCCTGTTGCGATGTTCGGCGGTTTCAGCCATTCTGTTATCGGCGCGAGCCACGAAGCTACCGGTCTTGTGTGTCAGGATCATTCGGCATATGAGGTCAACGAGCACTACGCCATTGCCGTCGCAGCTGACGGACACGGCAGCAAAAAATATTTCCGGAGCCATGTCGGCTCGCAGTTTGCAGTGGAGGCGGCACTCGAAACCGTCCGTCGGTTCTATATGGATCCGGAGCGGTTTGAGCAGGATTTTCCGGCCAACCACAGACTGGTCATCAAAAATATCGAAAAACAGATCATCGTCAACTGGAATACCCGCGTCCAGCGCCATCTGGAGCAGAATCCTGTCCGGCTTGAGGAATCAAAGAAGTTTTCAAAAGAGGAATTTCAGGCAATTCCAAAGGAATCCTATTACGGCACAACGCTGATTGTCGCGGTTGCCGGAAAGGGCTTCCAGTTCGGATTCCAGATCGGTGACGGCAGCCTTGTCGCATTGTTTGAGGACGGCACGCCCGTCATGCCGATGAATTACGATGAATCCGCCCCCGCCAATATGACCGCATCCATGTGCAACAGCAATGCTGCTTCCATGTTCAACAGCTTCTATACCGAGCATGAAAAGGTCATTGCCATGTTCACATCCACAGACGGTCTTTACACCTCGTTCAGCAATGAGGACGATTTCCTCGAGTATCACCTGATCCTCACCGGTCAGCTCGACCGGCTGGAGGAATTCGGCAAATCCGTGCAGAAGAATCTGGTCAAGCGTTCGCATTTCGGCACAGAGGACGATATCTCCCTTTCGTGCATCTGCGACCGCGAGCTGCTCACGGAAATGGCGCCCGTGCTCCGGCAGAAGGCCGCAGACAACAAAGCCCATGCCGCAGAGAGAAAAGCAAAGCGTCTGGCTGCGCTGAAAAATACAGACTGATATCCGTCGCGCGGCGTTCAGAGATTAAGGAAGGTTTGGTGAAATATGGAAGTCATGGAGCTTATCAGCACCGCAAAAGCGTTTGCACTGAAAGTGAAAGACACATTTCCGGAGTTCGCAGCGATCCCGGAGGCATCCGTCACGCTGATTTCTGCGGACCGCGACAGCATCGTCAGCGGTTCCACCGGCGTCAGCTTTGCCGACGGTGAAGCAGTGCGCACGGAATCCGAAATGCAGGCGGTCAGCGCACTCATCGGTGCAAAGTTCGCATCCGGCATGGTCACGGTTCTTGTTGCGGACGGTACCGTCAGAGAGCCCTCCGAAGATGCTCTGAAGCAGCTGGTCAAGGCCAATATGGCGAATGCTGCATGCGCCGTTGCCGTTTCCGATACAGAGAGCAAGGAGCTTTCTGCAATTATCCCGGTTTCGCATGAGGAGGTCAGCGATTTCCTCAGCGGATTTGAGGATGCAGAGGCTGCACCTGCTCCGGCCAAGAAAAAGCTCGGTCAGCAGACTGAATTTGTCGGCGGCGTTCAGATAGATGAAAGCAATCCGTTCTTTGCGGCACCGAATACCGCAACGGATGATGTCAAAACGATTGAGCCCGAGGCAGGCGCGCAGCAGCAGCCGTATCCGCAGATGGGCGGCGGTGATGCGCACGGCTTCCAGTTCCCGGTGTTCAACGGGCAGCAGGGCGGCGCTTATCCGCAGATGGGCGGCTATCCGCAGCAGGGCGGTTATCCCCAGATGGGCGGCGGCTATCCGCAGCAGGGCGGCTACCCCCAGCAGGGCGGTTATCCGCAGCAGGGCGGCTATCCCCAGATGGGCGGTTACCCGCAGATGGGCGGTTATCCGCAGCAGGGCGGCTATCCGCAGCAGGGCGGCTACCCGCAGATGGGCGGTTATCCGCAGCAGGGCGGCTACCCGCAGCAGGGCGGTTATCCCCAGCAGGGCGGCTATCCGCAGCAGGGCGGTTATCCGCAGAGCAGCTATATTCCCCCGCAGCAGCAGCCCAGCACCTATATGCCGCATAATCCGGCAACGGGTGCAGTGCAGTCTGTGCATGCTTCTGCCGTTCCGACCAGCACGCTGGTTTCCCAGAATCTCGGTGCAGGCAGCGGCGGTGCTTTCAGAAAGCGCCTGAACAACTTCCTGGATGACGATGCTGCCGCAGAGGCGGACGCCGCGGAAGCCGATGCAACCGGCCTTTCCAAGGAAGAGATGCTCAAGAACGCCAAGGAGCGTAAGAAGGTTGCGAAAAACAACTTCAACTATAAAAAAGGCATGTAACACACAGCCCGTATCCGGACAACAAGGATACGGGCTTTTTTGACGGCACAATGCAGACAACAGAAAGGCCGCACAGGCATCCTGTGCGGCCTTTGGTGCATATTTGAAAAAAGGTATCCCTGCATTGCGCAGCTTACTTGAAATTGACGCGCCAGTTGGAATTCGCACTGACCTTGCTGTACAGCTTGATCAGCTCCTTCTGACGGCTGGAGCGGTACGTGAACGTAATCAGCACGGCAGCTGCGACAGTCAGCACAGCAGCCAGAATATACGTAAAGGTTTCCTTGCCGATCAGCAGCCAGCAGATCGCCCAGATCACGGCAACAGCCAGCAGAATCAGCGGCAGGCAGAACGACGTGAAGGTTCTGTCCTTCAGCTTCACATAGCGCTGGATCTCCTTGATATTAAAGCTCTCATAATGGCGGGCGATGAAGTTATCCGGACGTGCCCATTTGCAGAACTGCTTGACATTGTCAAATTTGACCGTATAGTCCTGCTTGGTATAGGTGATGCGGTAATAGACCGTCACCGTGCCGTCCTTGTTATTGAGTGCATCCATGATATGCACAATGGTTCCCGCCTGCACCTGATTGCTCAGGGTCTTCGTCACGAGGAATTTGCGATCTATTGCTTCGTCAATATCATTCAGCATATAGGTCATAAATAAGCACCCCTTCTATCGTCTTGTTGCCGCTGCAAAATGCACCGGATCATGTAACTTCCCTATTAAAATCTTTATACACTCCGTATATCGTATATTATACCATATAATCGAAAAAAAAGCAAGGGGTAAATCGCATTTTTTTCTTGATAAATCGTAACTTCTTTGTGAAGTATCGTACTTTGTTCCGGATGCCGCGCAGAATATCGGCCTAAAAGCGCAGTTTTCGGGATTTTTCTTCCGTATTTTTCAAATTTGCAAATTATACAGAAAAATCCTGCCGGTTCCGAACGGCATCAAACTTCCGCATGAACGCCGGACGCGTACCGCAGCTCGGACGCCGGTGCAGGGAAATACGGAAAACATCAGCGTTCACGACCTGAAACGGTATCGGCCCGGTATTTCCGTACACAGCCGCGCCGGGTCCTGCAGCGAATAAATTACATCACTGTAATAGTCTGTATTCTGTATACGTTTTGTATATTTCTAAGGTTGTACGCACGCAAGGCAATATTATCATATTTTTTGCCATACATTCCAGTTTCCGTACATCACGCAACAATTTGCGTTCCCGGTTCTTCCTGCATTTTACGTGATAAATTCCAGCTTGTAATATCTGCCGGAATTATAACGTGAATAAAAAAAATTACCGTGAATTTGGTATTTTTTTGCCCGTAACAGTTGACAGCGCATGATTTTTGTGTTATAATCATAAAAACAGAGAGGACAATTTTAAATTTTGGGCATATATATCCTATAATTCTTAATTATTTCCCGATCCCGTAACTGAGAAAGGTGGTTAAAAAGAGTGACTTATGAAATGATCTTCCAGCAGGCGCGGGATGCAGCCGCACAGCGCGCAATGAGCGGTGAACAGGTGCTCCCGGATGATACCGTATGCGTCATAGCAGGCATCTCCGGCAGACTCTACACAGGCTTCAACCGGCGCGACACGATCAACGGCATCCAGCGCAACATCCACGCGGAGATTGAGGCCATGCGCGCCATGAAAACCGCTGGCGAAAGCACGGTCTGCACGCTGCTTCTGATGTCCTGCGCAAACGGAATGCCGCTGCTCCCATGTGATGACTGCATGCGCAGCATTCTGACGCTGAACCCAGATAACATCCGCTGCGAAATCATGATGATGGACCGTGCGGTTCCCATCGCAGAATTCTTCAACCGCATTATGCCGAAGCAGCGCACCCATGCGGACGGCCGCGTCAGTCAGCCGGTCAGCCAGCAGATCAGCCAGCAGTTTAATGCTGCACCGACAGTCACCTCCGTTTCTGCCGTTTCCGTGCAGATTCCCGAGGCAACCAATGACGCCAATCTCCTGCGCAACAAGGTTACCGATCTCCTCAACACAGTTGACGACGACGATGATACAGACGAAGAACAGCCGAAAAAGAAAAAAGGCTTCGGCGGACTATTCAGAAAAAAATAAAATAAGGGTTTGAATATCAGAAAGGGAGTATTGTAAACAATGGCTAAGAAGGGAACCTCTCAAAAATCGACTGTCAACCGCGTGCTCATCCTGCAAATCGTCGTCATGCTGATTCTGCTTGTTATCACGACGGCATTCGTCAGCTATACCACGCGCAAGAACGCGCTCGACCATATGGCGACGATCACCGAGGAGCGCGCACAGATCGTCAGCAACTACGTCGCAAATGCGGAAAAGACGCTGACCGCGTACAGCCGCGCCGCACAGATCACCGATCTGATGCTTCATCCGAATGATCCGGAATATTTTGCGATTGCACAGGAATATACGGAAAACTTCTCCCGCGACGTCGCGTTCCTGGAGGGCATCTACGCCAGCACATGGGATACCAAGGTGCTCACGCATACGAACAGCAAAATCGTCGGCATGACAACGCGTCAGGACGAGGGCCCGCGCACGGCGCTCCAGCAGGCCATGATTGACGCCGGAAACGGCGTATATGACACCGGCATCATCCTCTCCCCTGCCAGCGGCAAGCAGATCGTGTCCATGTACAAGGCAGTCTGGGCAAACGGACAGCCGATCGGCCTTGTGGGTATCGGCATCTTCACGGACGGCCTGATTGCGGATCTGCACAACCTCGCAAACCGCGACCTGAGCAACTCCTATTACAGCATGGTCAACGTCAATGACGACACCTACATCTTCCACCGCAACGATTACATGATATCTCAGGTGGCAGAGGACGAAACCGTCAAGACGCTCTGCGCACGCGCAAGAAACGGCGAGGATCTCCAGCCCGGCAACTTTGAATTCCGCGGCACCGACGGCGATTCCTATATCGCATCGTACTCCTACATGAAGGATCACAACTGGATCCTCATGATCAACGACAACAAGGGCGAGGTTTACCGCGTTGCGTACCTGATGCGCATGTTCCTGATGCTGTTCGGCCTGCTGATGCTCGGCATGATCATCGTGTTCAGCGTGATCAACAAGAAGCAGGAGCAGATCAACCAGAAGCTGTCCTCGCAGGTTGTCAAGACCGAAAAGACCAAGCAGTCCCTGACCACTGCAATGTTCAAGGATCTGCTGACCGAAGCAAACAACCGCGTTTCCTTCTCGATGGATGCGGCAAAGCTGGAAAAGCGCCCCGAAGGCTGCTATTACTTCGTATTCTTTGATATTTCCGGATTCAGCCTGATCAATTCCACCTACGGAAACGACGCGGGCGACCAGGTGCTCCTTTCGACGGTGACGGCGCTGCGCAAGGTCTTTGTCAACGGCACGATCTACCGTACCGGCTCCGATGAATTCCTCATCGTGATTCCGTCGGACGATACGACAAATGCTTACAATGAGGTTATCAACAGCGTCAACACGGCACACGCCATCCTGCTGACACCGCATGATACGCCGGCCGGACAGGTTACCGCAGAATATAAGATTGCGGTTGCGAAGAAGTCCGAGAATATCAACGCCTCGATCATTTCGTCGCTCAAGGATCTGACGAACCGCAACGGCGATGCCGTGTTCGGTCAGGTGCAGTACGTCGATCTCGACCAGGCATTCTGAGCAAGAGCATAAAAACAAACCCGCAGGCAGTGAAAGCTGTCTGCGGGTTTTGTGTATTCAGAAAAGAGAATCCAGCAGAATGTAAAACCGGATTCTGTTCCAGTCCGGCTCCATGCCGAGCGCACGGAACAATCGCAGCGGATCCCAGCCGCTGTAAACGGCGCCGCCGTAATAGCCGTTGAAATTGCGGTACATGCTCTGCCAGCAGAGTGCAATGTCATACCAGCGGTCAAAAACACACGCATCCCCCAGATCAATCATGCCCGCAAGGGAATCCCCGGAAAACAGCAGATTCGGCAGGCAGAAGTCCCCGTGTGACAGCGCAGGATCCGGCTCCGGACGGTGTACCCGCAGCCATTGCAGCAGCTTGGCGGGGCTGTAAAAGCCGTCCTCACCGTAGATATCCGGATCGCTTGTATCAACCTGAAACTGCGCGACGCGTTCTTCGGCGCGCGCAAGCATATCGTCCAGCGAATACACGAGCGGGCAGTCCGCCGCATCGGTATTCCAGAGCATTTGCAGCGCCTCCGCAAGCAGCCTGACCTGAAGCTCCGGCTGTTCCATATAGCGCGGCGCACAGGCGCGTTCCCCATGAATCCGGGACATCAGCAGATACTGGTTATCCGTATCGGATTCGCAGCAGAGCACCTCCGGCACGGGCAGCTTTCCGTGCATCCATCGCAGCATCCGGACATGATCCGCAGCCTTTTGTGAAACGGGCTCAGCTTTGAGGACGCTGTCGGGATAAATCCGGACAGTCTCAGCAGAAAGCCCCGCGGTTTCCTCGGAAAAGGGCTGACCGTTCAGCAGCGTTTCCAGTTGTTCCGGCAGTTTCATGCGCACCTCCCTGCGGCAATCAGCAGAGCCGGACAAATCCGGCCAGCGTACTACGGCTATTATATCATATTATTGCGTAAAATTCAATGGGGGGAAGTGTTTTTTCATTCTGAATTTGCCAATATGGGGGATGAAATGGATGCGGGCACTGCCCGCTTATATCATAAATCGCAGTAAAATGCAACTGCCCGGCAAAAAACAAAACAGTCGGCAACAAACCGGATGCCGACTGTTTTACATTTTCCTGCTTTTTCCGGTTTCTCAGCGAAACCGTCTGTTTGCTTCATCATAGCGGAAGCCCGCCGCTGCAAGCTGCGATTTCAGTTCGTCCTCCCTGATTCCCTGCTGCGCGCAGAATTCAGAAAGTGTCACGCCGCTGTCCCGCAGCTGCGTGTTTACATAGCTGAACAGAATAAACGGATCCTTCGGCAGTGCCATTGTGATTCCTCCTCTTTGTAATGAAATGGGGATACGATTGCCGCATCGCCCCCGCGGTCAGGAAAGGCTTTGCACCGGTTTACCAGTATTCCCAGGCATACCACGGTTCCTCGTAAACTTCCTGCGCCTCTGTTTCCTCGTAAAGCACATCCGCCGGCTTGCGCCAGAAATCCGGCACATCCCCGAGCACCTGCTGATCTATCACCACAGCCTGCATTTGCAGCATGTTGTATGCCGTTTCCGTCATGTCCCTGTCATAGCCGACCACATCCTCATATTGCAGCGAATCACTGAAATAATAGCAGTCGTCGTCATACCCGATCAGCACCAGCGCGTGCTCCGGCACCATGAACGTGAAAAGCTGCCCGTCTGACAGATACCAGCTCATCGACTGCTGCGGATACTCCATGTACATCGTCGCCCAGATCACAACCGGCTGCCCTTTATCAACATATTGCTCACAGAGCTTTTCCAGGGGCTGCCCGCGGAGTCCCTTTGCAAGACCCTTTTTGATCTTGTTGATGCCGCGCACCAGTGCGCCGCTGTAACAGCCGAAGCCGTCCATGCTCCGCGGATCGCCGATGAAATACAGCCACGGGCTCTCGCCGTACATTTTGCCGTCAGCCCCCAAGCCAGGATTATCCGCCACCGGGAGAAAGCCGTCCAGAAAGCGATCCGGCGTCATGTCGATGCCGTAATACCGCAGCAGAGATACCCCCGCCAGCGTTTCACAGGCGGTGTAATAATCCGAAAACTGCGTATAATGCGGAACCTTCTGAATCAGATGCCGCCCCTCGTCGTCAAGCACCACCGGACGCGAAAGCGGCTGAACCGGGCGTGCGTCTGTCGTGGTAACCGGGGGCTCTGTCTGCGCTGCCTCGGTTGTGACGGTCGTAACGGCAGGTGTTGTCACGGGGGGCGTCTGCAAGAATTCATCGCGGGAACAGCCGCTCAGGCAGAGCGCCGTAAGCATACAGGAAATCGCCGTCCGCATTCGCTTACTGCCGTTCATATGCATACTCCACCTCCGAAACATAATCTAAACACTGAATTATTATAGTCGATTCCGCAGAAAATGTCAAGAGCATCCGGCAAGCATGTGCGAAAAAAGTAAAACCCGTGCTTTCGCCCGTTCCGTAAAGAACTGTCACCAAACCGGCGCTGCTGCATAGGATAAGGCAAACGGCGCAGGCCGGAACCGGGAGGATACCATGAGCAATACATATTTTCTGGGCGGAGCATCGCCGGAGGGCTTTGTCACATCATTTTATGCAGCGCACAGGCACTGTTTCGGCTATTACCTGAAAGGCGGCCCCGGAACGGGCAAATCCACGCTGATGAAGCGGATTGCGGCGGCCTTTGCCGGGGAGGACGTTTCCTGTTATCACTGCGCGTCGGATCCGCAATCGCTGGATGCGGTCGTGCTGGAAAACCGCGGCGTGTTCATTGCGGATGCAACCGCGCCCCATGCGGCAGACCCGGCGCTGCCCCATGTGACAGGCACGGTCACGGATCTCGGCGCGGGGCTTGACCGCGCATCCCTGCACGAATCCGCAGAAGCGGTGCGTATGCTCTATGCGGCAAATCAGGCAGCGCATTTGCAGGCACGCAAGGGACTGGCGGGCATCGCCGCCATGGAGGAGCAGATTGCGGAGATCGGTGAAAGGGCGCTCCTGCGCGAAAAGCTGACGCAGTATGCGGCAAGGCTCGCGGCGCGCATTCTGCCGCAGAGCACCAGAAAAGGCGAAATCCTTGAACGCCGGCGCATCGCACTGACGCCTGCGGGGCGAGTGTGTTATCTGCCGGAGAACTGTGACCTGATGCTGCTGGATGATCCTGCACATACGGCGGCTGCTCAGCTGCTGACGGCGCTCTCGGAGGAAGCCGCTGCACGCGGGGTGAACGCAGAGATCACGCGCTCGCTGACGCGGAAAGACCGTGCGCCGGAGCTGCTGGTGCTCCCTGCGCTCTCGCTGACTGTCGCGGCTTCATACGCGCTGCCGGACAGCATCGGGTTGACGCCTGTCAGCACGGTGCGCATGCAGCGCTTTTACGGCACGGAGTTGCGTACACAGCGGACGCTCCTGCGGTTCTGTATCCGGACGGAACAGGCAGCCGCAGCGCAGACCGCAGCGTTGCTTTCAGAGGCACTGCGGATCCACGACGAGCTGGAGGCGCATTATATCCGTGCGCTGGACACGGCATTCCTGAACCGGACGGCGGAGGAGCTGATCCGGCGGATTCAAACAGCGGCATGACACATCAATTTCTGCAGCTCCGGCAAAGCAGTCATATACAGGAAAACACTGCCCGGTCCGGATATGACGGATACCCATATAGAAGTTTTGCCCCGAAGCATTTCAAATTGCTTCGGGGCATTGTATGTATTTGACTAATCGGATAAATCAGAATTTGCCGTATTTATTTTCTGCATAAACAATGCAGAATCGTTCCGTCTTCCGGCTTATAAATGTTTCCTTTCTCACAAAGGATCACATCAAAGCCCGCCAGCTCTGCAAACTGTTTCAGATCAGCCGCTTCAAAT
>JAEEGL010139971.1_pt1 | contig 126483 bp, 104 predicted proteins | sample 9134231 | NCBI WGS metagenome assembly JAEEGL01 (sample SAMN16246548, study PRJNA631951) | gut metagenome | biome: gut microbiome; feature: rumen; material: fiber-attached | host: Bos | place: Iran: Karaj | collected 2018-10 | reverse complement strand
TGCGCTAGCACTTCACGGACTTCGCGCCGAACGCCCCCGCGGTCCAGGAGGAAGCTGACCACCGCATACGGGCCCCGCCCATGTACGACGTGCTGCGCGCAGACCGCTGCATCTCGGTGAACAGCCTGGAGGCCCGCGTGCCTTTCGGCGACCTGAAGTTCGTGCGCTACGCAATGAGCATCGACCCCGAACTCAAAATGAATACCCACAACATGGGCAAATACCTGCTGCGCAAGGCTTTCGCGGACGAGCACATCCTGCCGGACGAGATCCTCTGGCGGCAGAAGGCGGCGTTTTCTGACGCAGTGGGGCATTCGATGGTGAGCGACTTGAAAGCCCTGGCAGAGCGCAGCTACACAGACGAAGAATTCAGAGAGAAAGCGGCCAAGTACGATTACCGGCCGCCCTTCACAAAGGAAAGCCTTATGTACCGCGAGCTGTTCGAGCGCTTTTATCCCGGCCAGGCGCGCATGATCGCAGACTACTGGATGCCCAACAAAACCTGGCCGGGCTGCAACGTGGACGACCCCTCCGCGCGCGTACTTTCAAACTACGGAGCCAGCGGGGTTTAAATACTGTCGGATAAGGTATCGTATTGTACGGTGCGAAGGTGGACCGAACGAAGTATCCTTTCGACGACATCTCATCACGTAGAGAACAAAGGAGGTTTGGTTATGGCATTTTCGGCTGTCAACACGATCTGGGTGCTTTTGGGTGCGGCGCTGGTGTTCTTCATGCAGGCAGGCTTCGCCATGTGCGAGGCTGGCTTTACCCGTGCCAAGAACACAGGTAACATCCTGATGAAAAACCTGATGGATTTCTGCATCGGCACACCCCTGTACTGGCTGTTCGGCTTTGGAATCATGTTCGGGACCGGCACAGCGGTTTTCGGCTGGATCGACCCGTTCATCATGAGGGAATACGGCAGTGTACTGCCCCAGGGCGTACCGCTGTGGGCCTACGCGATCTTCCAGACGGTTTTCTGCGCCACGTCCGCGACCATCGTGTCCGGCGCGATGGCGGAGCGCACGAAGTTTTCGGCATACTGTCTGTATTCGGCAGCGATATCCCTTTTCATTTATCCCGTATCGGGTCATTGGATATGGGGCGGCGGCTGGCTGTCCGAACTCGGATTTCATGATTTCGCCGGCTCCACCACAGTGCACATGGTGGGCGGCGTGTGCGCCCTGATCGGCGCGAAGATGCTGGGCCCGCGCATCGGCAAGTACGGCAAGGACGGCAAGCCCAAAGCGATCCTCGGGCACAATCTGTCCATCGCGGCGCTCGGCGTGTTCATCCTGTGGTTCTGCTGGTTCGGCTTCAACGGCGCTTCCACCGTGGGCATGGACAGCGACGAGCTGATCGTGAGCGCGGGACTGGTCTTCTTCAACACGAACCTTGCGGCTGCCGTGGCAACGCTCGCCACCATGATATTCACCTGGATCAGATACGGCAAACCCGACGTGTCCATGACGTTTAACGCGGCCCTGGCAGGCCTTGTCGGCATCACCGCGGGCTGTGACGCGGTCAACCCGTTCGGCGCCGCGGTCATCGGCCTGTGCTGCGGCCTGACCGTGGTGCTGAGCGTAGGCTTTTTTGACAGGATCGTCAAAATCGACGACCCGGTGGGCGCGATCTCGGTTCACGGCGTCTGCGGCGCTTTGGGTACGGTCCTGACCGGTTTCTTCGCCACCGGGGTCTCCACCATGAAGGGCGTGTTCTACGGCGGCGGCTTCAGATTCCTTGGCGTACAGTTTCTGGGCGTGGCCGCGACGATCGGCTGGACCGCGGTCGTGATCACCATCGTGTTCACTCTGATCAAAAAGACGATAGGCCTGCGCGCGGACGCAGCGGACGAGACCATGGGCCTCGACCGCTCCGAACACGGCCTGCACACCGCCTATGCCGGCTTCAGCATCATGCAGGACAGTGTATATGAAGATGCCGGGACCGCAGTCGCACCCGTCGTGACTTACGAAACCGAAACGCAGCCGCGCCGGGAGAATGCCAGACCCGTCGGCACGCCCGTTTACACCCGCGTGCAGATCATCTGCCGCCCGGCAAGCCTTGAAAACCTGAAGACAGCCATGAACCGCATCGGCATAACCGGAATGACGGTAACAAACGTCATGGGTTACGGCGCGCAGAAAGGCAAACCTGAGTATTACCGCGGCACGCCCGTGGAGGTCACGCTGCTGCCCAAAGTGCAGGTGGATATCGTCGTGAGCAAGGTGCCCGTACGCCAGGTGATCGAGACCGCGAAGCAGGTGCTGCACACGGGGCACATCGGCGACGGCAAGATCTTTGTTACCGACGTCGAGAACGTCGTGCGCGTGCGCACCGGAGAAGAAGGCTACGATGCGCTGCAATCCGATTGACTTACAGACCGAACCGTCATATAATATCATGCTGTGAATATGGCGGTTCAGCGGAAACGCTGCGCGGCGGTGAGGTGTGATTATGAAGAACTGTGCGATCGTCGGCATCAACTGGGGCGACGAAGGCAAAGGCCGGATGGTCGACCTGCTTACCGAAAACTTCGATGTGGTCGTGCGCTACCAGGGCGGCGGAAACGCCGGTCACACGGTAGTGAACGAAAAGGGCAGATTTGCACTGCACCTGCTGCCTTCCGGTGTTTTCAGGGACGGCGTCGTCAACATCCTGGGCAACGGTGTCGCTCTGGACCCGGAAAACCTGCTGGCTGAGATCATAGCTGTCACGAAACAGGGCGTGCGCATCTCGCCGGACAATCTGAAGATCAGCGAGCGGGCGTCCCTGCTGCTCCCATGGCACAGGGACCTGGACGAGTTGGAAGAAAAGCGCCTGAAGGACAAAAAGTACGGCTCCACGAAACAGGGGATCGCGCCGTTTTATTCCGATAAGTACCAGAAAAAGACCGTTCTGGCCGGGGAACTGTTCTATCCCGAAGAACTGAAAGCGCATCTTGCCGACCTGCTGGAATGGAAAAACCTCATTCTCACGAATGTGTACGGTGCCAGACCGTATACGATGGAAAGCCTGAACGGATGGATACGCGATTATTGCGAACCGCTCATGCCTTTCATCTGCGATACCGGCGCGTTTCTGAAGCAGGCGCAGACGCAGAGCAGGAATATCCTGTTCGAGGCGCAGCTGGGAGCGCTCCGCGATTTGGATTACGGCATTTATCCGTATACCACTTCTTCCAACACCCTGGCCGCTTTCGCGCCTGTGGGCGCCGGGCTGCCGTCGCTGCGCCTTGATGAGGTCATCGGCGTGGTAAAGGCCTATTCCACCTGTGTCGGAGAAGGCCCTTTCGTGTGCGAGATGTTCGGGGACGAGGCTGAAAGACTGCGGGAAGCCGGACAGGAATACGGCGCCAAGACCGGGCGCCCGCGCCGTGTAGGGCCGATAGACCTCGTCGCCACCCGCTACGGCGTTGAAGTCCAGGCCGCTACGCAGATCGCGCTCACAAAGCTCGATGTGCTGAGCTATATGCCCCAAATACCCGTATGCACGGCCTACACCGTAAACGGCGCAAGAACTGAGCGTTTTCCTTTCCCCATGGAACTGGGCGGCGCAGAACCGGTGATCGATTACTGTCCCGGCTGGGAAAGCGACATATCCGGCATACGCGAATGGTCGGCCCTGCCCCGGGCGGCCCGGGACTACGTGCGCATGATCGAGCGCGCCATACAGTGCCCGATCACGTATGTCTCCGTGGGTCCCGAGAGGGACAGCATCATTGGGCGGCAGGCCTGGTCCTGACCCAACTACCTGAAACTGGAGAGATCGTATGACGAACTGTTATGAATCGCCGCTGTCTTCCCGCTACGCTTCGGAATACATGCTCAGCCTGTTTTCTGCGGACACGCGCTATCAGACCTGGCGGAATCTCTGGACGGCGCTTGCCAGAGAAGAGATGAACCTGGGACTGCCGATCACCGCACAGCAGGTAGACGAACTGTCGGCACATATCACTGACATCGATTACGACTGCGTCGCCCGGCGGGAAAAGGAAGTCAGGCACGATGTGATGGCCCACATTTACGCCTACGGCAAAGCCGCGCCGTCGGCTGCGGGGATCATCCATCTGGGCGCAACGAGCTGCTACGTCACGGACAACGCGGATCTGATCATATACCGGGATGCTCTGACGCATCTGCGCGGAGAGCTCTTGGCCGTTGTGAAAAACCTGTCGGAATTTGCGGACAGATACAAACAGCTGCCGACGCTCGGCTATACGCACTACCAGCCCGCGCAGCTGGTGACCGTCGGCAAACGCGCGACCCTCTGGATGCAGGATCTTGTTTCGGATATCGGGGAGATCGATTTTGCCATTTCCAATATCAGGTTCCTCGGCTGCCGGGGGACCACGGGAACAGAAGCCAGTTTTCTGGATCTTTTCGGCGGGGACAGCGCGAAGATCGACACCATGAACCGTGCGCTTGCCGGGCAGTTCGGTTTTTCGGAGTGCTATGATGTCTGCGGGCAGACGTATCCCCGCAAGGTGGACAGCCGCATACTGAACTGCCTTTCATCCATCGCGCAGAGCTGCTGCCGCATGGCAGGCGACATTCGCCTTCTGCAGCACGACCGCCAGATCGAGGAACCGTTTGAAGACAGCCAGATCGGGTCTTCGGCCATGGCGTACAAGCGCAATCCCATGCGCTGCGAAAGGATCTGCTCGCTTGCGCGCTATCTGATGGCCGACGCGCAGAATGCGGCATCGACGGCCTCCGCGCAGTGGCTCGAGCGCACGCTGGATGATTCGGCCAACCGCCGCATTTCGATGCCGGAGGGCTTTTTGTGCGCCGACGCGATCCTGCGCCTGAGCCGGAACGTGACAAGAGGACTGCACGTAAACGAAAAGATCATCGAAAAATCGGTGCGTGAGTATCTGCCCTTCATCGCCACGGAGAACCTGCTTATGGAGGCGGTCAAACGGGGCGGGGACCGGCAGGCGCTTCACGAGATCATTCGCAGGTGCTCCATGGAGGCTACCGCCAGGATGAAAAACGGCGAAAACTGCGATCTGATGGAACGCCTGGCCGCCGAGCCTGAATTCGGCCTGGACGAAGCCGATCTGGAAAGAATACTCGATCCCCAGCTGTATACGGGCAGGTGTGCGGAGCAGGTATCCGTGTTCCTTGAAAGAATAAAACCCATGCTCAGCGGAGCAAGCGACGCGAAGGCAGATATCGAACTGTAAGGAGTGCTCGGCATGGAAAAGATCCTGGTGATGGATTTCGGAGGGCAGTACAACCAGCTCATCGCGCGCCGCGTGCGTGAGCAGCATGTGTACGCCGAAATCAAGCCGTACCATCGGATGACGCCCGATCTGATCCGGGCGGAAGGCTACAAGGGCATCATCTTTACCGGCGGCCCCAACAGTGTTTATGACCCCGCTTCCCCGCGCTGCGATAAAGCCGTTCTGGATTTGGGGATACCCATCCTGGGCATCTGCTACGGCGCGCAGCTTCTGGCGTACCTGGCGGGCGGGACCGTGACGGATGCTGAGCACTCCAGCGAGTACGGTAAGACCGCTCTGTATGTGAGCAGGCATCCCCTGTTCAAAGATATTCCCGCCGAGAGCATCTGCTGGATGAGCCATACCGATTATATCAGCTCGGTGCCGCCGGGCTTCACCGCGGAAGCGCACACGCAGAAGTGCCCCTGTGCCGCCATGTGCGACGACGCGCGCAGGCTGTACGGGGTACAGTTCCATCCGGAAGTGACGCATACCGCATACGGGACGCAGCTGCTCAGAAACTTCCTTTTCGTTATATGCGCCTGCAGCCCCGACTGGCACATGGATAACTACGCGGCCCAACTGATTTCAAAGTACCAACAGAAACTGGAGGGCAAAAAAGTATTGCTGGCGCTCTCCGGCGGCGTGGATTCCTCGGTCGCCGCGCTGCTTCTGCACAAGGCGGTCGGGCATGACCTGACCTGCGTGTTCGTGGATCACGGGCTGCTGCGCAAAGGCGAAGGCGATCTGGTGGAGCAGACCTTCAGGCGCGAGTTTGGGCTGAACCTGATCCGCGTCAATGCGGGAGAACGCTTTCTGCAAAGACTTTCCGGCGTTACGGCGCCCGAAATAAAACGGAAGATCATCGGCGAAGAGTTCATACGCGTATTCGAGGAAGAAGCCAAAAAGCTGGGGCACATGCACGTGCTCGCGCAGGGCACGATCTACCCGGACGTGATCGAGAGCGGCAAAGGCGATTCTGCGGTCATCAAGAGCCACCACAACGTGGGCGGCCTGCCGGACGTGATCGCCTTTGACGAGATCGTCGAACCGCTGCGCGACCTGTTCAAGGACGAAGTGCGCGCCGTGGGCACGATCTTAGGATTGCCCAAAGAACTCGTTTGGCGGCAGCCGTTTCCCGGGCCCGGCCTCGCGGTGCGTATTCTCGGTGAGGTCACAAAAGATAAGGTGACTGCCCTGCAGGACGCCGACGCGATCTTCCGCGAAGCCGTCGCCGAAGCGCGGCTCGAAAAAACGCCGGATCAGTATTTCGCTGTGCTGACGGACTCGCGCAGCGTAGGCGTGATGGGCGACGCGCGAACTTACGGCTATACCGTGGCGCTGCGTGCCGTTTCGACAGATGATTTTATGACAGCCGAGTGGTCGCGCCTGCCTTACGAGGTGCTCGAAAAGGCCAGCGGCAGGATAACCAACGAGGTCGCGGGCGTTTCAAGGGTCGTCTACGATATTTCGTCCAAGCCCCCGGCAACTGTGGAGTGGGAATAAGCGGCCTCAGCGCACACAAAGTTTTGATCGCACAGGCAACCGCTATGCGGCAGGATAAAAGGAGAAGAGCATGACAAAGTATATTTTCGTCACCGGCGGCGTGGTCTCTGGACTCGGCAAGGGCATAACCGCCGCGTCTCTGGGCCGCCTTTTAAAGCTCAGAGGTCTGAAGGTCGCGGCGCAAAAGCTCGATCCGTACATCAATGTCGACCCCGGCACCATGAGCCCATATCAGCACGGCGAGGTCTATGTTACGGAGGACGGCGCAGAGACTGACCTGGATCTGGGCCATTACGAGCGCTTCATGGATGAAAACCTGAACAAATTCTCCAACCTCACCACAGGCAAGGTCTACTGGACCGTACTCAATAAGGAACGCCGCGGCGAATACCTGGGCCACACGGTGCAGGTCATCCCGCACATCACCGACCAGATCAAGGAGTTCATCTACGCCAACGCCTCTCACACCGGCGCGGACGTGCTCATCACGGAAATCGGCGGCACGATCGGCGATATCGAGTCCCAGCCGTTCATCGAGGCGGTGCGCCAGGTATCGCTGGAGGTTGGACGGGAGAACAGCCTGTTCGTTCATGTGACCTTAGTTCCATACCTGCACGGCTCCGATGAGCATAAATCCAAACCCACGCAGCACTCCGTAAAAGAGTTGCAGGGCATGGGCATCAACCCGGACATTATCGTGCTGCGCTGTGACGAACCGCTGGAAGAAGAAATATTCAAAAAGATCTCGCTGTTCTGCAACGTGCCCCTCGACTCCGTCATACAGAACATCACGCTGCCCTGCCTGTACGAAGCGCCGCTCATGCTGGAAGACAGTCATCTGTCCGACGTCGTAACGAGGCGGCTGGGCATAGATTGCCCCAAGCCGGAACTGAGCGGATGGCAGGCGCTGGTCGGGCGGATCTACGCCGCCAAAAAGCATGTGCGGATAGCCCTGGTCGGGAAATATGTGCAGCTGCACGACGCCTATCTTTCGGTAGCCGAAGCGCTCAGGCACGCGGGCTACGCGCTTGGCGCCGGAGTGGAGATCGCTTGGATCGATTCCGAAAAGCTGACGGAACAGAATATCGGCGAAACGTTTCAGGACATCAGCGGCATCATCGTACCGGGCGGTTTCGGCGGCAGAGGCATCGAAGGCATGATCCTCGCCGCGCAGTACGCCAGAACGCATAGACTGCCGTACTTCGGCATCTGCCTAGGCATGCAGATCATGGTGATCGAGTTTGCGAGGAATGTAGCAGGAATAAAGGACGCCAATTCGGGAGAGTTCGACAATGATTGTCTTCACAAGGTGATCGACTTTATGCCCGGGCAGTCGGATTCCATTGACAAGGGCGGTACGCTCCGGCTCGGCGCATACCCATGCGTGATCGCGCCGGATACCACGATGGCGCACTGCTATGCTGCCGACACGATTACCGAGCGCCATCGCCACCGCTATGAGTTCAACAACGACTACCGAAAGCCGCTTGCGGACGCCGGGCTTACCCTGTCCGGTCTGTCGCCCGACGGCACGCTTGTCGAAACTGTGGAACTCACGGACAGACCTTTTCATGTGGGCGTGCAGTACCATCCCGAATTCAAATCGCGCCCGGACAAAGCGCATCCGCTGTTTTTGGGTTTCATAAAGGCAGCGTCAGAACATGACTTCGCGAAATAAAACCTGATTCCGGATACTTAGAAAAATGAAATACCTGGCTCCTGACTATTATCCGCATTTTCATTGCAAGATCAGCCAATGCCGCACGGCCTGCTGTAACGGCTGGCCGGTATCCTTCTCCGTAAGCGAGTACAGCTGAAGAGAAACGGTATCCGCACAGTACTACGAATTCGTAATATCCTGGCTCGATCTGCAAACCCTTCACAAAAGAATCGGGACCCGCTCCTGTCTCCGGGCGCTGCAGGTCCCGACTGTCTTTCGGCGGATGCCGGATTTTCATTCAACCATCTTTTGTATGCGGCATGGGCAAACATCAGTAAGCGTTTAACGTGACGCTGCTCAGACTGTCGCCCTCCACGATATCGAAAGTAAACGACGCTTCACAGTAATACTGGGTGGCGAAGTCAAACCTGGCGGTCATGCATTCTCCGTAATGGAAGGTAAGGTACAGGGTCTTCATACTGTAGTATTCGCTGCCGGCAGGCATATGGCTTCTGGCGGAGTTATGGATCGCAGTCATGATGCCGCCGATCAGCTCGTTTTTGCAGACCAAATACAGGTCGTTCAGCTTGTCGGACAGAGCATCCTCCTGCATGCAGGCAAGTATCTTTCCGCAGATCTCGACGTCGTTAAAACGGAAGGATACATTTTTCTCGTTCCCGTCAAATGCCACTTCGGCGACGGTAACGCCATTTGCCTCAAGCTCCACATAAACAACGCCGGAGCTGGCCGTAATGTCAGGGTAAAGCTGATCGATATTGTAATGACTCTTATATACTTCCGTGCAGCCCGGAAAAACATCCTCCAGCGCCTCCAGCGCTTTTTGACGGTAATCGTCCTGATCGACAGATTTGTCGCTCAGGCACACCGGGCAAGGCAATTTGCCGTTTGCCTTCGCGTCGCTTTCCATCCACTCGCCTGCGTTCTGCATCCCGGAGCAGTTGGGATCGCTGTGGTAATACCTGCCGTTTGCTGTGGCGTAAACCGTTTCACCGATGCAGACTGGGCAGGGAAGCTTGTGCTCTTCCCTTGCTTCGCTTATGGGAACGAGCATCGCGTTTTGCATGCCCTGGCAAGCGGGATCATCGTGATACCAGATGCCGCGTTCCGTCATGTAGACCTTCTTTTCGTTGGTTTCAATGCCCGGCCATCCGGCGTTTTCAGGCGTAGGGCTGGGGGCGGCAATGCCGCTTGCGGCAGTCTGGCTGTCGCGGAGCTGACCTGCCGCCGTATCGTCGCTTCTGCCGCCCGTGCCGGCCGCGAAGACGACGAATGCGACGCAGGCTATAAAACAAGCTGCGATGGACGTCAGTTTCAGTTTATGCGTAAGCTTCATTCGTTTTTCTCCCTTTCTGATCCCCTTTGGGATCGCGTCCTCGAAAGCCTGGGGCATTGGGGGAAACATACCGTCAAACTTCATATCCGTCACCTCCCAGCAGGCGCCTCAATTCTGCCCGCGCCTGGCGCAGCCGCGATTTTACAAGTTCTTCCCTGAGAGACAGCATGCCGGATATCTCCCGGACCGAATAGCCGTCCTGATAGCGGAGAATGAGCAGCAGCTGATACTTTTCCGGCAGGCGTCTGAATGCGTTCCTGAGATCGATATCAGCCGCAGCGTCACGCTCCGGCGCCGGTATATCCTGATCGGGGGCGGTCCCGATACGCCTGCGTTTTCGCTTCAGCATTCTGCATTCGTTTATCAGTATCCGCATGAACCAGGTCTCAAAGTACTCCCCGGCTTCCAGCCTGAAGCGATGCATCCAAGCTTTGGCGGCGGCTTCCTGCATGGCGTCCGCGCAGTCGGCGTCGTTCCAGAGTATGGAATACGCCACGCAATACAGTTTATACCGCATTCGGCTGACACGCTCGCCGAACTCTTTCTCGTTCAAACTCATCACCCCGGCTTTCACTAAATTAGATGCACGGAACGCCTCAAAAGGGTAATCGGCAGGGAGATTTAACACACATTTTTATACATACAGAATTCGTTATACGAAAAACACCGTTCACACTTTATGATATGGCAGAATCAAATGTAAACATAAGAAGGCAAGCCGGTATGCGTTAACAGGATGGAAATCCATAAAAAACGAGCGCCTCCTCCTCCATAGCGGTGGGAGATCGCTCTGGCAAGCAACGCATCACAAAGGCCATTCACTTACAGACACTATTATACCAGAAAAGCCAAGAAAGTCAAGGACGCTCTTGATCTGTATTATATCCTGTCCCCTCCAAACGGGCAAATCTGCGGTTGAAAAGAAACGGGCTTTACACGGGACTGTTGCAGAAGCCTGGAATCATAAGCGGGGGGGTGGAGGGTTGCCCCTCCAATTTCAATCCGCAGGGCCGGCTTTGCCGGCACGAGGAAGAAAAATCACGAAGGGCAGCTTGCCGCCCGGAAGTGATTTTTCTTTCCTTACGGTTTTTGCGCCCGAAAAAACCCGCAGGATTTTTAGCAAAAACTGAAAACCTGTCACTGGAGCCGGAAACATGAGGCGTTTCGGATCTTAGTCAAGCAAACGGTTCCAAAGACCAAACCGCTGAAAATGAAATCCCATTTCGTTTTCAGCGAGGGGCTGTGCAACAGCCCCTTTACACGCGCGACGTTGAAAAAAAACATCCGCTAGGGTATACTGGCGTATATCTTTTTTCTCGGAGGCTCTTATGGCCATCAAAGTTGCAAAATTCGGCGGCTCCTCCCTGGCGGACGCCGCGCAGTTCAGAAAAGTAAAAGACATCCTTCTGGCGGACCCGTCCCGCCGCTACGCGGTGCCCAGCGCGCCGGGCAAGCGCTTTAAGGACGACACCAAGGTTACGGACCTGCTGTACCAGTGCTACCGGCAGGTGGAAAAGGGCGACGACATGCAGGAGGTCTTCTCCCTGATCGAGGAGCGCTACCGCTCCATCGCCTCCGACCTCAGCCTGGATATCGACATCGACGGGCTGCTGGACCAGACCTGCGCGGACATACGCCGCGTGGCCACCCCCGATTTTGCGGCCAGCCGCGGGGAATACTTAAACGGCGTGCTGCTCAGCGCCTATCTGGGCTGGGATTTCATCGACCCCAGGGATTATGTGAAGTTCGACCGGCAGGGCGTTTTCGCCGAGGAATGGACCAACGAGCTTCTGGGCCAGGAGCTCAAAAAGCATGAGTACGCCGTGATCCCGGGCTTTTATGGCTCGGTGCCCAACGGCGAAGTGCGCACCTTCTCCCGCGGCGGCAGCGACATCACCGGCGCGGTGGTGGCCCGGGCGGCAGGCGCCGACCTGTATGAAAACTGGACGGACGTATCCGGCTTTCTGATGGCCGATCCCCGCATCGTGGACCATCCCAAGGAGATCCGCTGCCTCACCTACGCGGAGCTTCGGGAACTCAGCTACATGGGCGCCACCGTTTTGCACGAAGAGAGCATCTTCCCCGTGCACAAGGCGGGCATACCCACCAACATCCGCAACACCAATGATCCCTCCCACCCCGGCACCATGATCCTGGACAAGCCCCAGGAGGCGACCGGCATCATCACGGGCATCGCGGGACACAAGAACTTTTCGCTCCTGTCCATCGAAAAAGCCATGCTCAACAGCGAAAAGGGCTTCTGCCGCAAGGTGCTCAGCGTCCTGGAGGATTTTGACATCTCCATCGAGCACATGCCCACCGGCATCGACACCGTGAGCGTGGTGGTGGCGGACAGCGAGATCAAAAACCGCCAGAGCGAGATCATACACCGCATCCGTGAGCTCTGCCAGCCCGACCACATCGACATCTCTACGGGCATCGCGCTGATCGCCACCGTGGGCATCGGCATGGTGCGTTCCCCCGGTACCGCCGCGCGGCTGTTCGGCGGACTGCACAAGGCCGGCATCAACGTGCGCATGATCGACCAGGGCTCCAGCGAGCTCAACATCATTGTGGGCGTGGATACCCAGGATTTCGAAAAAGCCGTAAAGGCCATCTACGAAGCCTTCAATTCGTAAACGCATGAATCCGTCTCAGCCGGATACGGCGGCGCGCCCCGATCCTGGCGGCAACAAAGCGGGAACGGCTGCCCCGGGCGGAAAAGACCGCCCGGGCATGCTGTCTGCCGCCGTGACGGGGGTTTGCGCCCTGGCGCTGGTGCTTTTGTTTCTTTGGCACTATCTCACCCGCGGTATCGTTTTCGCCTGGTACGAATACGCCTGGGCGGCGCTGTATCTTACCCTTTTTATTGTTGTCGGCGCGCGCTTCGTGCCGGTATGGCTGAAGGCCTGGTCGGGCAAAAGCGTTTCGCTTTCCTGCCGGGAGAAAGCCGGCTTCCGGGAATACGGCCTAGCCGCGTTGGCGGTGCTCGCCGCGCACGCCGCCGTATGGCTGTTCGCCTTCATCCATGCCCGGCTCACGGGTGACACCTTCTCCGGTCCATTCTCCTATCTGTACGCCTCCGACAGCCCCCATTATCTTGACATCGCCGAAAACTGGTACGTAAACGACGGCCCCCGCGGCCAGGTGGTGCGGCTGGTGTTTTTGCCCCTGTACCCCCTGATCGTGCGGGCGGTGAGCTTCCTTACGGGTGACACCTATTCCGCCGCCATCGGCGTGAGCGTGATCTGCTCCTGCGGGGCGGGCTGCATGCTGTACCGGACGGCGCTCGACAGCATGGGCCGCAAGGCCGCCCGGCGCGCCGTAAAGTATTTCTGCCTGTTCCCGGGGTTTTTCTTTTACGGCTGCGCCCTGAGCGAAAGCCTGTTTTTGCTGCTGGGTCTTTGCTGCATGTTCTTCTCCGCTCGGCGCCGCTGGCTGCCCGCCGCAGTATTTGCAGGCCTTGCCGCCTTTACCCGCTCGCCCGGCGTGCTCTTTGCCGCACCTCTTCTGTTTGAACTGATCGGAGCCGCCGCCCAGGCGGACAGGGCGGAAAGGCGCCGCCTGATACGGACGGGCGTTTTGTGCGCCCTGATCACCTTTTCCGGCTTTGCGGCGTACCTGTACGTCAATTACCGCGTGTCGGGCTCCTGGTTCCGTTTTCTGGATTACCAGAAGGAAAACTGGTTTCAAAGCCCAGGCTGGTTTTTCGATACCCCGCGCTACCAGCTGGACTACTTCGTGCGCTATATCCGCGATAAAAGCGTGCCCAACGCCTTCGGCCTGTGGGGCGCAAACCTCCTGTCGCTTCTGTCCGCGCTCCTGATGATGGCCTTTACCGCCCGTACCCAGCGGCCCTCCCACACGGCGTATTTTCTCGTATATTTCGTCTTCACCACGGGCGTCACCTGGCTTTTGTCCGGCCCCCGCTACATGCTGGCGTGTTTCCCGCTGGTACTGGCCCTGGCCCTTCTTTCCCGGTGCAGGGCAGCTGACGCCGCTTTGACCGCGCTGTGTGTCATTTTTTCCGCGCTCCTGTTTCTGGCTTATCTCTCCAATGGCGTGCCGGTATACTGACCGCCGTTGACAATCCCCGTCAAACGGCTTATAATCGGTTAAGATGCAGATTATCCGCCGGACGAACAGGCACTGCCGGCGGAGGACGTCTTTTCACAATCAGGATACTTGAGGTAACACGCATGACCGACAGCCAGACCACCGTTGCCCAGCTCAAGCAGGCAATACATGAGCTTTGCCTTCAGAAGGGCTGGGGCGATCAGAACGGCATACAGAATCCGCAGCACGTAGCCATGGCGATGACCGTGGAAATGAGCGAGCTGCTGGAACGCTTTCAGTGGCTGGAGCCCGGGCAGGTCCAGGACCTGCTGGACGGCAAAGATCCCGCGCGCGCCCAGCAGATCGGCGAGGAGTTCGCCGACGTGATGATGTACGGCCTGCAATTGATGTACTCTCTTGATATCGACGTGGCTCGTGAGATCGAGCGCAAGATCGGCATCGTCTTAAAGCGCCCAAACGGCGTGCGGGGCCGGAATATACCGAAGGAGACTACCGAGCATGAACCCTAAGACCCTTCGCATCGCGCTTCTGGCAGTTATATCCGCGCTGTGGATCGCGGGCATTGCCTTCATGTTCGCCGGACGCATGTCCGTTGGCGCTTTTCTGTGGGGCGCCTCGTTCCTGGCGGGCTTTGCGGTGTACCTGTACCAGCGGCATGTGAATACACTGAACGAAGTACTGGAAGCCGAAAGGAAAGCCGCGCAGGCGCAAAAGGAAAAGGAAAACGCACAGACCGAACAGCCCGAAAGCGGAGAAACGCCATGAGATACCGCATGATCGCCGCCGATATCGACGGTACGCTGCTGAATCCCGCCCGGGAACTGGAAGAAAGAACGATCCGCGCCGCAAGGGCCTGCATGGACAAAGGCGCGTACTTCGTGCTGTCCTCCGGGCGCATGCCGCCGGCGCTGAAGGAGATCGGCAGCCGCCTTCAGGTAAACGCCCCCGCCGTGTGCTTTAACGGCGGCGCGGTGATGGACTTGAAAAGCGGCGAAACCCTGTACTCCACCCCCGTGCCCCTTCCCCTCGCCCGCGCCATCGCCCGGGAATGCGAAAACCTGGGCCTTTACCTGCACGCCTTCGTGCACGGGAGCTACATCGCGCCGTATTACTGCAGCCTCACCCGTTCCTACGAGCAGCTGTGCGGCGTAAAGGCTCGCGTAGTGAACGGACGCATCAGCGAAAACCTGGACGAGGCGCCCATGAAGCTTCTGGTGCTTGATTCTCCCGAAGGCGCTGCCAAAGCCCTGCCGCTGCTGAAGGCAAAGTTCGGCAATGAAGCCAACATGATGCACAGCCAGAAGCACATGATCGAATGCGTGGACAAAAACACCTCCAAGGCCGGAGCGCTGGAATTTCTGCGCAAACGCCTGAACGTGGACGAAAGCGAGACCTGCGCCTTCGGCGACGGACAGAACGACGTGGACATGCTCCTGTGGGCCCGCTATCCCTATGTGATGGACAACGCGCCCGACAGCGTAAAGAGCTTCAGTCCCCGCTTTCTGTCCGCGCCGCCCAATACCGCCTGCGGCGTAGCCCAGGTGCTTGAAAAGGAGCTGAAGGGAGAAAGCGTATGATCACCGAAAAAGAACTGGTACAGGCGCTGGGACTGGACATCATCGTGCCCTCCAAGACCGGCGAACTGCCCATCGAGGAATCGGACATCTGCCGTCCCGGCCTGCAGCTCACAGGCTACTGGGATTTCTTCGCTTTTGAGCGTCCGCAGCTGTTCGGCAAGGTGGAGATGGCCTACTTAAACACCCTGGACGAAAAGACGCTGGGCACCCGGCTCAACACATTTTTCTCCTTCAGCCTGCCTTGCGTGATCGTGTGCCGAGACCTGCCGATCCCCGAGCTCATGCTCACCCTGGCCCGGAAGCGCGGCATTCCCGTGTACCGCACCAAAGAGATCACCGTGAAGCTGGAGATGGACATCATCAACTACCTGAACACCGCCCTGGCGCCCGTGCGCACCATGCACGGCGTGCTGGTGGACGTGTACGGCGTGGGCCTGCTCATCACCGGCAAAAGCGGCGTGGGCAAAAGCGAGGCCGCGCTGGAGCTGGTAAAGCGCGGACACCGGCTGGTGGCCGACGACGTGGTGGAAGTGCGCCGGGTGAGCCAGACCCGCCTGACCGGCACCGCACCCGCCAACATCCGCCATCTGATGGAGATACGCGGCATCGGCATCATCGACGTGTACACCATGTACGGCGTGGCGTCTGTGATCAAGTCCAAGTCCATCGACCTGGTGGTGCACATGGAGCTGTGGCAGGAGGGCCACTCCTACGACCGGCTTGGCCTGGGTAGCCAGACTACGCAGATTTTGGGCGTGAACGTGCCCTACCTGCTTTTGCCCATCCATCCCGGCCGCAACATCGCCATCGTTCTGGAAGTGGCCGCCCGCAACCTGCGCCTCAAGCAAATGGGCTTCAGCGCCGCGGAACAGCTGCTCAGACGTCAGGAAGGCAGCCAGGACGAAAGCGTCTGATCTTTTTGCATCCGTTTCTTTCGGGGTTGCTGCAGAAAACGGGAGAATATGCCGGCGGCATATTCTCCCGTTTTCTGCAGCATTCCTTTCCGACTCTATACGATCACCGCTTCGTGGCCGCTGGCGGCCTCGAAGTGGTATTTCACGATGCCCAGATCGGTGTCAAGGTAAAACCCGAAACCCTTTGCGCTGAGGAAGGCTTTGCCGTCTTTGAACGTGAAAACAAACTTTTGCTGGTTCACGGCTGTAGGCGCCAAAAGCGAGGCTTCCACGCCCGCTTTGAACCAGTCCGGCGGGTCATCGGCCCGCGCCGCGTCGGAATAGCCTTTTCCCCTATGGGGCGTTCCTGCGCTTTCTCCATAGCCCAGGGCGATCACCATCAACAGGCTTTCGCCGCTTTGCAAAAGCGCCCGTACCTTCTTTTTGTTGAAGGTCAGCGCGGCCCAGCAGGTATTGAGCCCCAGCTGCTGGGCAAAGAGCACCAGCTTTTCACCCATATAGCCGCAGTCTGTTTCAAAACCATCGCGCTCTTTTCCGGCCAGCACGATATAGTTCTTCACGCCGCGAAAGCTGCCGTAGTGCGCCATGCGGGAATCGAAGCCGTCCGGATCGTCATAGCGGATAAAAATGCGCAGGCCCTTTTCGCGGCTGCATTCTTCCGCGAGTATATCCAGCTTCTGCCGTATTTCGGCGGGGATGGGCTCGTCTTTGTACGCGCGCACCGAGTGGCGCGCCTCCATAGCCTGAATGATCGTCATCGTTGTTTCCTTTCCTCAGTCGTATATGTCGCCCTCCAGCGCGCTGCGGGCGGCCAGGATGTATTTTGCGCTGTCCAGCGGGTCCACGCCGCGGCGCGGGCACTCGGCGCCCAGAGCCAGCGGGCAGTCCCTGTAGCTGTGCAATGACGCGCTCATGGAGCCCCGGCCGCCGGTAAGGGAGGCGAAGGTCTCGGGATAATCCATGCTGGAAGCCACCGGCACCAGGGCCGTAAGCGTCACCGCGTCCTCGTCCGATTCGGTCTGGGTCACTTCGCCGCGCATGAGCTGAACGTCGCTCATCACCCGGCCGATGCATTCCGGCGGCATGACGAAGCGCATCTCCAGGATGGGCTCCAGCAGCACGCTGCCGCCTCTTTTCAGCCCGTCCTGTATGCCCATGGGCGTTGCCACGATGAAATCCAGCGGGTGGGTGTGTATCAGGTGATGGTTTCCGCCCACCAGCGTGACGGATACGTCGGTTACCTCCCAGCCCAGGCGGCCCTGGCTGAGCGCCTTGGGAAGCGCCTGCTCCACCTGATGCTGGTAACGGGGCAGGATGTCCCTCGCGGGCACCATAGAGGTGTAGCTCACGCCGCTTCCCCGCGGGGCGGGACAAATATCGAATTGAAGTACTGCCCAGCAGGGCTTGGGCATGGTATAGGCCACAAAGCCCGTGGCTCGGGATGCGATCGTTTCCTTATAGATCACGCGGGGCTCGCCGAAAACGGCGCCAAGGCCGAATCGGGTCTCAAGCGTTTCCTTCAGGATCTCCAGCTGGATCTTTCCCATCACCTGCATGCGAAGTTCGCCCGTGGCCTTTTCGTAGCGGGCCTGCAGGAGAGGGTCTTCCAGGGACAGCGTGCGGCACGCTTCCCGCAGCGCCTGCATATCCTCTTTCCGCTGGGGAAGCACCTGCACGGTGATGAGCGGGGCTTTGAGCGTGCCCGGCCGGATCTGGCGGGGCAAAAGAGCCTCGTCGCCGAACACATAGCCGATCGTGAGGTCGCCCAGCCCGTACACCGTGCCAACTTCGCCCGCGTTCAGTACCCCGGTGTCCTGTCCCGAGGCGTCCCGGATCTGGCTGATCTTGTGCTGCGCCCAGACCTTTTCGCCCGTCACCGGGTCGGTGCCCCGAAGGACGTCCAAGGGCATGCGGTTTTCCAGTCTGCCGCCGAACACGCGCACCCAAAGCCCCCGGCCCATCAGCCTGTCCTGGCAGGCCGCGAAGGCCACGGCGCACAGATGCCCGGAAACAGCCGCGGGCGCGGGCAGAAAACGCACCATGGCGTCCAGCAGAGCCTCCACGCCCGTTCCCTTCAGCGCCGATCCGTACAGTACCGCATGCGCCTGTCCGCTGCAGGATAGGGCTGAAAAGCTTTCCAGGACTTCTTCCCTGTCCGGCCCCAGGCCGCTTACATACTTTTCCAGCATGCCGTCGTCCGCACCGCACACATACTCCGTGAGGGCCTCATCGTCCCACAGGGACACGAAGGGCGCCTTGAGTCGCCTTTTCAGCTGGCGAAGCACCTTTTCGGGGTCCGCTTCGGGGCGGTCGGATTTGTTGATAAACACCAGGCAGGGAAGACCCTGATTCCGGAAGGCGGCAAACAGGGTCTCCGTCTGAGGCTGAACGCCCCGGCAGGCGTCCACCGCCAGTACCGCCGCGTCCAGCGCCCATAGGGAACGCTCGATCTCGGCTGAAAAATCCGTATGGCCGGGGGTGTCGATCAGGTGGATGCGTACGCCCTTCCAGGTAAGGGCCACACAGCTGGCGCGTACGGATATGCCCCGGCGCCTTTCCACGGGCAGATCGTCCGTGTGCGCTGTGCCCTTGTCCACGCTGCCCGCCTGCCGGATGCTGCCGGCCAGAAGCAGCAGCTGCTCGGTGAGCGTGGTCTTGCCCGCGTCTACGTGGGCAAAGATGCCGATGTTCCGGATGGACATGCTTTGTTCCTGCTTTACCGCGTATAATATGGGAAAGAGGAAGGTGGAAACGGATCGGCCCGATTTCTCCGGGCTGTCCGGTTTTCACTTTCCTCTTTTGAAATATATAAACCCGCGCTTTGCGCGACGGAGATCATCTGCCTGCCAGGGGCGCCAGATCGTACCAGTACAGATTGCGGGCCAGTTCGCCGCGCACGTCGCCGCGCCGGACCTTGTCCACAGGGCGCTGGTAGTTGATGCACCAGTAGTTGCCGGCGGAGTAGGCGCCGCGCCGGGTGTCCACGATGTTTTTGGTCATGCGCTTGTTGACGTAGGAAAAGTTGTTTTCCAGCTCATATTTGATGTACCACAGCTGGGTCTCCAGCTGGGTGTAGTCCATGCCGTTGGCTTCGCTCCAGGAGATCAGGGTATCGTAGCGCTTGTTGTGCCACTGGCAGAGGCCGTAGCTGGTGCCGTAATCGCCCACGGCGGCGGGGTCAAAGCGGGATTCCACGGCGATGTTGGCGATCACGCCGCAGGCGGCGGCGTAGTTGAAGCCCAGTTCGTCAGTCAGAAAAGCGAAGATCGCCTGTTTATTGGCGTTTACTTCTTCTTCGGTGAGCAGAAATACGTACTCCGGTTCGGCAGAGACCGGTTCGGTGGTTTCGGTACCGTCTTCGCCAATGCCGCACGCCAGCGTGAGCGCCAGCCAACAGCAAAGCAGTATCGCAAAAATCTTCCGCATATATCTATCCGTCCTGCCTTTTCATTCGGTTTGGATGCCAAAAGCTATCTATCATCTCTCATTTTATTATACCGTATATGATACATGCAGTAAAGAAAGCACATTTGAACATTTCGTGACAGATTTTTCATATTTTTACTTTATGGAAACCTGAAAGACATCCGCCGTGCGGAAGCTTTCGCACGGCGGACGCGGTATGAAATGCTTTGGAAAACGGGCCTGTTACGCCTCTTCTTCGGCCTGGGCGGCCTTGCGGCGGAACACGCCCGTAAGCTTCTGAAGGCGCTTTCTGCGCTTTTCGCGCAGGGCCAGCCGGTCGCCCAGGTCGCGGGCGCCCACGCCGTACACCAGATACAGGATCAGGCCGCTGACCACCATGATGAACACAGTGCTGGCGCACCTGCGGCCCGTGGCGTTCACGTTGTAGCCCTCGCGGCCTTCCTCAAAGCACATGTTCTGTATGACCATGGCGTAGGATTTGCCGTAGGAGGAGTGGAAGGTAGCGGACATGTCGTACTCGGTGAAGAGGGAGTTGAAGTTGAGCGCGAACACCGCCAGCACGCTCGGCAGCACGATGGGCAGCTTGACCCGCAAAAACGTGACCAGCGGCCCGGCGCCGAGGTTTCTGGCGGCGTCCTCCAGCTCTTCGTCTATAGCATAGAAGGCCGCCTTGATCATGCGCAGGGCGAAGGGCAGCTTCACCACCGTATAGGCCATCACGATCAGGAAGCGCACGTTTTCGCGGTAATAGAGGTTGAAGTCCGCGTTCAGAAGGGTGTTGCCGCCCAGGCCGATGGAGAACCAGGTGGAGCTGTTGTAGAAGATGCGGTAGCTGTAGCATATGAGCACCGTGGGCAGAAGCCAGGGCAGCAGCATACAGTATTCCAGGGCTACCGAGCGCTTCTTGCCCTTGTTTTTGAATATGTAATTCACCACCACCACCACGATCACGCAGGCCAGCGCCGCGGCGATGGCGCTCAGGATAAAGCTTAAGCGGATGCCGCCCACGGTGTCGGCGTTGGAGAACAGGCCGCTGATGGCGCCTTCCCTAAGCTTCAGCTTGCCGCGGTTGGTCATGTATTCAAAGTCCTGGGAGCCGAAGAAGTTGATGAAGGTCCAGCCCTTCAGGTCCAGAGCCTTGGAGCGGATGGCGGGATAGTTCTGGAAGGCGAACAGCACGATCATCACCACGGGCGTCATGTAGATGACGAACAGCACATAGGCGTAGATATGCGCCAGCACGTTGGCAACGGGGTTGGTGATCTTCTGCTTCTGCAGCTTTGCCTTAGTCTTGCTCACCGACAGATAATGGCCCTTGCGCTCGTAGGACGAAAGCACTGTGAGCAGGAGGATGGTGAACATGGCCAGTATCACGCTAAGCAGCGCGGCGCGGGCCTGGGGAAAGGCCTCGTCCGCCACCGAGGAGCCTGCCAGGCGCACGATCTCCGGGTTGATGGAATCGTAGCCCAGCAGCGTCGGCGCGCTCATGGCGCAAAGGCCGGTGATGAAGGTCATGACCGTGAGGGAAAACAGCGTGGGCAGGAGCGTGGGAAACACCACGCGGAACAGCACCTTGAAGGGGCGGGCGCCCAGATTGCGCGCGGCCTCCACGGTGTTGTAGTCTATGCTGCGTATGCCGTTTCGAAGGAACAGGGCGTGGTTGGAGGTGCAGGCGAAGGTCATGGTGAACAGCACCGCCCAGAAGCCCGAGAACCACTGCTTGTTCATGCCCGGGAACAGCTTGCTCAGCCAGGCGGTGAGCATGCCGTCGTTATCGTATAAAAACAGATAACCCGTTACCAGCGCCACGCCCGAATAGATCAGCGTGGTCATATAGCCCAGGCGCAGGATCTTGGCGCCCTTGATGTCGAAGTACTCGGTCAGAAGCACGATGCTGATGCCCACCACGTTCACGGTGATGGTGAGCAGCACGGCGAGCTTCAGGGAGTTGAACACGTATTTGGGCATATTGCCCGCCAGGAAGAATTTGATCACCGCCATCGGATCGCTTTCGTCCGCGGTGAACACCTTTGCGATGGTATTGATGCAGGGGATCACCATGAAGCATAAAAACAGCACTACGAAGAACGCCACGCAGAATACCTTGACGAGCGTCTTGGAGAGCTTTATGCCGTAGGAGTCCTCCTCGCCGATCTTATAGCCCGTCATGTTACGCCTCCTGAGAAACCGGATAGCTCATGATATCCCTGGGGTGCATCGATACCTTCACGCGCTGGCTGGGCTCGTATATGCTGATGCCGTCGTTCTTTTCCACGGCTTTGAGCCGGCAGCCGTCCACATCTATATAGTACTTGAGATACAGGCCGTAGTATTCCACGCTTTCGATCACGCCCTCCAGGCACATCTGGCTGTTCTCGTCCGGGCGGTTCACGCGCAGGCGCTCCAGGCGGATGAAGTGCTTTTTATCGCTGCCCAGCTGAAGCTTTTCGGCGAGCGGGCCGCTGAGCGGATTGATATCTCCGATGAAATTGCACACGAATTCGGTTTTGGAGTAATTGTATATCTCGTTGGGGGTGCCGATCTGCTCGATGTATCCTTTGTTGAACACGGCGATGCGGTCGGAGAGGGTAAGGGCCTCCTCCTGATCGTGGGTCACGTATATCGTGGTGATGCCGAACTGCTTCTGCATGGCCTTGAGCTCGTTTCTCAGCTGCACGCGCAGCTTGGCGTCCAGGTTGCTCAGCGGCTCGTCCATGCAGATGATGGCGGGGTCCGTGACTAGCGCTCGGGCGATGGCCACCCTCTGCTGCTGGCCGCCGGAGAGCTGGCTCACCGCCTTGGCGAGCTGCTCGTCGGAAAGGTCCACCTTGCGGGCGATGTCCTTTACCTTCCGGTCGATCTCCTTGTGGGGGAGCTTCTGGATCTTCAGACCGAAGGCGATGTTGTTGTACACCGTCATGGATGGGAACAGCGCGTAGCTCTGGAACACGATGCCGATGTTGCGCTTTTCGATGGGCACGCGCGTGATGTCGTGTCCGTTTACGAATACGTTGCCTGCGGCGGGCTCGATGAAGCCCGTGATGGTGCGCAGCGTAGTGGTCTTGCCGCAGCCGGATGGCCCCAGAAAGGTAAAGAATTCGCCCTCCTTCACTTCGACGTTGATCCCGTGCAGCGCCTCAAAATCGCCAAAGCGCACAAATATGTCCCTTAGCTCTATCATGCTGTCGTCTCCTTCAATCTGAAAGCGAGGCTGCCCTCGGGCAGCCTCACTGTATTTGGAATAAAGATTACTTTTTCTGGGTGAGCGTGGCCCAGTCGAGGTTCTCCCAGTCGGGCTCGGCGGGAGTGGAAGCGTCCGCCCAGTAGAAGCCCAGGTTGGTCATGATGTTGGTCCACTGGGAAGAATGGGCAGCTACGTACTCGGCATAGGTCATGTCGGTGCCTTCCACCTTGTTGAGGGCGAAGTTCTTGATCTGGTAGATCACGGGGATGTCGTCGCCGTAGATCACGGACGCCGCCACCTGGTTGCAGGGGAAGGAGTCGAATTCGTCGGCCCAGGCAGCCTGCACGTCGGCGGAGCCGAACCACTCGGCGAAGGCCTTCACGGCCTCGGTCTCTTTCTCGGTCCTGCCTTCACGGTCCAGGATGCCCAGATACTCGGCGATGTAGTAGGTACCGTCGGCGATGTCCACTAGCGCCCAGTTCTCGGGATCGGGAGCGCCCTTCACGGGATGCTCGGAGGAGTCGGCGGCCACGTCGATCATGCCGAACAGGGAGGAGGAGTAGAAGGTGGAAACCTGCACGTCGCCGCGGTTGAGGGGCGCAAAGCCGTAGCTGTCACCGGTGAACACGCCGCCGGCGCAGTAGGCCCACAGGGTCTTCCAGCCGTCGATGGAGATGCCGCCCGCCACGGATTCGGGATCGGTGAAGGCGTACAGCATGGAAGAGTTGATGTTGGCGTTGGTGGTGCCGCCTACCTTGCCCTGGCGGTACCAGGTGTAGCCGCAGTTCACGATGTCCGCCCAGTGATCGAAGTGCAGTTCTTCGCCCTTGGTGCCGAACTCGTCGTTTCTGTAGAGCATGAGCACGTTCTGGATGACGATGCCGTAGGCCTTGCCGTCATACTTGTACTCGCCCACTTCGTCGGCCCAGGCGGGGGTCCAGTCCATGACCTTCAGGTTCTCATAGGTGCCGTTTACCAGCTGGCTCCAGCGGGTCTCGTTGAGGCCGAAGATCAGGTCGCCGTCTTTGTTTTCATTGGCAGCCTGGATGGCGGCGGTGTCGCCGGAAATGACCGAGTTGTCATCGATGGAGATGGAGAAACCGGCCTTCTTGGCGGCGTTCAGCAGCCAGGTGACTCGCTCGGTGGAATTGGAGTTGGAGTAGATGCGGATGGTATAATCCGAGTAGTCCTCGGCCCAGGCGAATCCGCTCATCACAGACAGCGCCAGCACCAGCGCCAGCGCGACGGACAAAAGCTTCTTCATGCAGAAAGCCTCCTAATTGATTTTCCCGCACATACGGGTACAAGTATATTTTAGCACAGATGGAAGATTTTGTAAAGAGCCGGATGATATGAAAAAGGGGCTGCTGCACAGCCCCTCAGAGAGTTTCCGTCACCGCCACAGCACTCTGCCTGATCTCGGTCTCGGCAAACAGCAGGCTGCCATTTTCAAATGCAAAGGGCGTTTCTTTTCCGTCCAGCAGCAATTTTTTGGGCTTTTTCAGATACGGCAGGGATAGCTTTTTCAGCTTCAGCGTGCCTTCCGAAAGCAGCACCGCGCTGCGATCTTCGGTCTTTTCATAGGTCCCCCAGCCAGTGCCAAGGCTCCAGATGCAGCTAAAATCGCCCGACATCACGGGGTCGAAGCCGATCTCGCCGCAGGACAGGTCGAAGGTGAAGCCGCCGGATATGGGGATCAGCGCCCAGGCCGCCATGGAACGGGCGTAATTGGAGCCGCACTCCATCTCGTTGTAGGGGTTGCGCCAGCGCCCGTCGTATCGGTCGCGCACGGCACGGACAACCTTCATCGCGTCGTCATAAAAGCCTTCCGCCAGCAGCAGGCCCGCAAACTGGTACTCAAAGCCGTGCATGGTCTCCTCGCAATAGGGCACGGGAATCTTGGGTTTTCTGGCGCCGGGCGGGTAGGCGCAAATCAGGGTGCCCGCCTCGCCGTTTAAGCAGAACAGCCGCCAGGGATTGGCGAAAAAGCGCGCTGAGGGCATGAAGTTGTATGTCATCATGCTTTTGAGCGCCGCGTCCGTTTTATCCTTGTCGAACAGGCGGCCAAGGCCCAGAATGTCCGCGTGCCACTGGGCGCACATCTGGTCGATGGAGCTGCCCTCGCCGATCTGGTATTTGATCTCGCCGGTCTCGCTGTTCCAGTAGTTCATGGCGTCGAACAGACGGGGAATGCGCTCGTCCTCCAGGTCGATCTTCTGGCAGAAGTACCGGCCGTTGAACAGGTTTTCGTTTGTCCAGCGGCGCCCCTTTTCGTACAGCTCCTCATAACGGGAAGCGCTTTCGTTTTCGCCCAGTTCCCTCGCCATCAGCCCTCCGGCCTTCAGCGCCGCCAGGTAAAAGCCCTCCAGCCAGCTGGACGGCCCGAACAGCTCCATGTCCAGCGTATGGTGCTGGCGGCCCTCAAGCACGCCGTCCATGTCCCGGTCCCAACGGTCCGGGTTGTCGGGATGGAAGGCATATTCCAGCGCCTTCTTTACCTGGGGGAATACGCCCCTCAGCCATTCGGTGTCGCCGGAGATCTTCCATTCCCGCCAGGTTTTGATCACCGCGCCCATCTGCCCGTCTACGCAGGCGCGGAAAGGCGTATACTCCCTGCCCAGGGGCAGCTTCAGGCGGAATTCCATGCGGCCGTTTTCGTCCGTGGAATACCTGAATTCCAGGTCGCGTATGCTCCTTTCCAGTTTCGGAAAAAGAAACGGCAGGGCGTAGGCATAATTCCACACGTGCTGGCAGGTGCCTTCGCAGGAACCGCTTTTCTCGTTGCAGCCCTCAAAGCCGTAAAAAGAGCCGTCCTCCAGGCGCTTCACGGTGGCGCTCCTGAGCACGCACAGGCTGGAAGCGGCGGCGTCCTTTACCGCGTCGTCAAGGCTGGAAGAAAACAGCGCGTCGTGGAAGGCCTTCGTGCGCTCGTCCAGGTCGGCCCAGTTCCACATCACGTAATCCGCCACGGACAGAGCGCTGTCAAACTGCGTGGCGTACCAGTTTTTCCAGGTAACGTCCCGGCTTTCTGCGTCCTTCAGCGGATTCCAGTAGTTTACGCAGTTCGGATGATACCAGCACAGCGCGAAGCGCACGGTCTTTTTTTCTCCGGGCGCCAGGACGAATTCCCTCATCACCGTGGCGTGGGGGTCGCCTTCTTCCCTGTCCCTCAAAGGCCCGCCGGATGAAAACTCGTTCCAGAAGGTGGCGATGGAATCCTTCCAGCCGCCCTTGTACCAGTACCGCTGCACCCGGGCGGCGGGGTCGTCCGTCACCAGTGCCATCTCGGCATAATCGGGGCTGCTTTTGTCCGCTTCACAGTAAAATGCGGCGCCCGAAGCAAATATCTCATTCGTGCGGCTGTCCCCAAGCTCCGCCAGGGCGTTTACGGTATCCCCCGCGCAGGGGTTTTTGCAGCTGAACGCCACGGCGTAGCGGATGGGCTCACTTTCGGTGTTCACGATCCTAACCGCGAACAGGGCGGCGGGCAGGCTGGAATCGTGATCGTCCAGGGGAATGAAGGGGCTGAAAGCCTTGAGGCTCACTTCTCCCGGAAAGCCGCCGTTTTCAAAGCTCACAAACGCGTAGGGAAATTCCCCGCAGAACACGGCGTTTTCAAAGTGGGGAAAACCCGCCATCGTGCGGCTGTCCGGCCCGTAGCCGAAGCTTTGCCCGTACTGCCCCATGCGGCTGTCCTGGAGGTCCGAGTTGAGCACCCGGGCCACGCATTCGCCGCCTTTCACCGCCCGCACCGCGATGTGGGTATAGCCGTTCATGGAGCCCTTGTCGGGGCGGTCAAAGATCTCAAAATCCTTCAGCCTCCCGTTGCCCGCGAGGCCGATGCAGCCCGTGCCGATGCCGCCCAGCGGGAAGCATATCTCCCTGAGCTGCTCCTTCGTATAAATCATGGGAATCCTCCTTTGTCAAAGCGCTTCCGTCAGTATCCTCTCCGGATATCCACCAGATGGGTGAGCCGCTCTCCCCGGCAGTAGCGTTCCAGGTCCTCCAGAAACATCTGAACGATGCGGTCTATGGTATACGGAAGGGTCATGTTTCCGGAAACGTGGGGCGTAAGGATCAGGTTCGGGCAGTCCCACAGGGGATCGTCCCTGTTCAGAGGCTCCTGTTTAAACACGTCCAGGGCGGCGTACAGCCGGCGCGATGCCAGCTCCCGCGCAAGGGCTTCCTGATCGATCACGCTGCCCCGGCCCACGTTCACGATCACGGTGCCGTCCGGCAGAAGCCTCAGGCGTCGCTTGTCCAGCATGCGGAAGGTCCCCGGCGTGTCCGGCAGGGACAGAACAGCAAGCTCGCATGCAGGCAGAAGTTCGTCCAGTTTTTCTTCCGTTTCGATGCGGTCAAAGAGCATGCGCGGGTTCCGCCCGGAGCGGTTCACGCCTACGAGGCTCTCCGGCCCGAATGCGCGCAGCCGCGCGGCCACCTCGCAGCCGATATCGCCGGTGCCCAGCAAAAGGGCCCGTATCCCGTGAAGGGAGCGCACGGGCAGATCCCGACGCCATTCGCGCCGGGCGACGATGGCTTCATACTCCCTCTGGCGGCGCAGGATCTCCAGCGTCACCATGATCACGTGCTCGGATATCGTCACGCCGTATGCGCCGGAAGAATTGGTCAGCAGCGCGTTTGGATTTAAGAAGGCCCCTTCCCCCGTAAACTGGTTGATCCCCGCGGAGGGCGTACACAGCCACCCAAGCTTCGGCACGCTTTGCGCAAGGCGGCCGTCCTGGCCGAAAACGATCTCCGCGTCGGCGAGATGGGGCAGCGCCTGCGCGGCAGATTCAAAAAACAGCGCTTCGAATCCGTGCGCCCGGGCACAGGCTTCTATGCGGCCGCGGTAAACCTCTTTGAGGCCCGGTATCACCGTTACGAGTTTTCGGGACATAAAGCGCCTCCCGTTTTTGTGTTCATTATATCAGCCGGGGCAGGCAGAGTCAAACGAAATCGCTTGTGCCCTTGATTTCTGTTTCGAAAACGTGTATATTGAAAAAAACGGCGCGGAGGATATCGGCATGAGGCTTTTTGACGCAGAAGTGATCGACTTCAGATACGACGGCGTACCGCTTTCCTTACTGCCCCGCCGGCAAAAAACGGAGGCGGACGGCTGCCGCTTTATGCGTACGTGCGTTTTTGAAAACGGCCTCGAGGCCGTCACGGAGGGCCGGTATATCGAAGCTTTCGGCGCATACGAGTGGAAAACCACTTTCCGGAACGGTTCTTCCGCCCCCAGCGGCGTAATCTCGGAGCTTTGGGACTGCGCCGTGGACCTGCCCCTTCCCCACGACGGCGACCGCCGCCGCACGGCGTATATGCCAAGGCCCGAAGAATGCGCTTACCTGTATTCGCCCTGCGGTTCCACTTGGACGGAAAAGGAGTTTTACGACGATCCCCGCGCCATAACGGGAGAAACCGAAAAAGGGATGCTGTTTCCGGGCTGGAAGAAGCGCGTCTCGGCGTCGGGCGGGCGTTCCTCGGAGGCCAACGCCCCGTTTTTTCACATCCGCAAGGGCGGTATGGGCTATGTGATCGCCGTGGGCTGGAGCGGGCAGTGGACCTTCATGTGCGAGCGCACGAACGACAGCGTGAAGGTATCAAGCGGCATAGAAGGCGTGCGTTTTTATCTGAAGCCGGGAGAGAGCGTTTCCACCTCTTCCGCGGTGATCATGCCCTATGCGGGCAGCTTCATCGACGGGCAGAACAAATGGCGGCGTCTGGTGAAAAAGCACTTTTCCCTCATCGGAAAGCCGGGGCGCCTGCCCCGCGGTCCCCTGTGCGCGGGAATCTGGGGCGGCATGTCCACCCGTGGCGTGCTGGAACGCCTGGACAAAATCGACAAAAGTGAACTGCCGTTTGAATATATCTGGATGGACGCCGGCTGGTACGGCGAGAGAGACAAGCCCTCTCCCGACGAGTTCGAAGGCGACTGGCCCGAGCATACGGGCGACTGGCGAGTGAACCTTCACTACCATCCGGACGGCCTCAAAGAGGTGAGCAGGCGCATCCACGCGGGCGGGCGCGGCTTTCTGCTATGGTTCGAACCCGAGCGCGTGCGGAAAAACACGCCCGTCGCCCGGGAACACCCGGAATACTTCCTGCAACTGGAAAACAGGAGCGACTTGCTGCTGGATCTCGGAAACGAGAGCGCCTTTCAGTACTGCCTGGATATGCTGTGTGAAAGGATAGAAACGCTGGGCATAGACTTTTTCCGGCAGGATTTCAACATCTCGCCCCTGGCGTACTGGAACGCCGCTGACGAAGCGGACCGCGCGGGCATCACGCAGATCAAATACATAAACGGCCTGTACCGCCTGTGGGACGAGCTGCTCAGGCACTTTCCCCGCCTGATGATCGATAACTGCTCCAGCGGCGGCAGGCGCATAGACATCGAGACCCTGAGGCGCTCCGTGCCCCTGTGGCGCTCGGACGCCATGTGCCCCGCCGATTTCAGGGCCGAGACCGCCCAATGCCACGCCCTCACCTTTCCCATGTGGCTGCCGTATTCCGGCACCGGCGCCGGGCGGAGGTGCGACACCTACCTGGCCCGCAGCTGCTACAGCCCTGCCCTGACCACGAATTATACCTTTTCCGAGCGGGACGCTTTCGGCGATGACGAAAAAAAGCTGAATTGGATAAAACGCATGCTCCTGGAATACCGGAAGGTGCGGCCTTACCTGGACGGTGATTTTTATCCCCTGACCTCCCTGAGCACGCAAAACGACGTCTGGACGGTCTTGCAGTACGACAAGCCCGAAACGAAGGACGGCTTCGTGCTGGCTTTCCGCCGCGCCGAATGCGGCTTTTCCCGCGGCGAATTCGTCCTGGGCGGCGGCAGCGAAGAAGACAGCTATACCTTTACCGACTCTGACAGCGGCGAAGTCGCGCACGTGACCGGAAATCTGCTCACCATCGAGATCCTTGAAAAGCGCAGCTCGCGGCTGCTGTTTTACACAAAGGACTGAGCGTCCCAAAAGCATCCGGACGGTCCGAGTTGGACCGTCCGGATGTTTTATCGTTTACTGTTTATTCTCCCGCAGCGGGAAGCACTTTTTCCTCCTGGTTCAGAGGAAGCTGTACGGTCGCGTATTCCAGCAGCGGCGGAGCCTTTTTTTCTACGGCGTCCTGGGTGATCACGCACTTGACCACACCCTTTTTGCCGGGCAGGTCGAACATGGTGTCCGTCATGATCTCCTCGATGATGGCGCGCAGGCCCCTGGCGCCGCTTTTGCGGGCCATGGCCTTGTGGGCGATGGTCCTGAGAGCCTCGGGCGTGAACTCCAGCTCCACGTCGTCCATGCTCAAAAGCTTCGCGTACTGGCGGCACAGGGCGTTGCGGGGCTTGGTGAGGATGTTTACCAGCGCCTCTTCGTCCAGGGGGCTCAGGGTAACGATCACGGGCAGGCGCCCGATGAACTCCGGGATCAGGCCGAACTTCAGCAGGTCCTCCGGCTCCATGTATTTCAGCACGTCGTCCTTCTGCTTTTCGCTCTGGCCCTTGATCTCCGCACCGAAGCCCATCGTCTTCACGCCGATGCGGTTTTCCACGATGCGCTCGATGCCTTCGAACGCGCCGCCGCAGATGAAGAGGATGTTGGTGGTATCGATGCGGATGAACTCCTGCTGGGGATGCTTGCGCCCGCCCTGAGGCGGCACGTTGGCCACGGTGCCTTCCAGCATCTTGAGCAGCGCCTGCTGCACGCCCTCGCCGGATACGTCGCGGGTGATGGAGCGGTTTTCGCTCTTGCGGGCGATCTTGTCGATCTCGTCGATGTAGATGATGCCCTTCTGGGCCTTCTCTACGTCGTTGCCCGCGTTCTGGATGAGGCGCAGAAGCACGTTTTCCACGTCCTCGCCCACGTACCCCGCCTCGGTGATGGAGGTGGCGTCGCCGATGGCGAAGGGCACGTTGAGCACCTTGGCCAGGGTCTGGGCGAGATAGGTCTTTCCGCAGCCGGTGGGGCCGAGCATCACGATGTTGCTCTTCTGCAGCTCCACATCGTTTTTCTTGCCTTTGTAGTTGATGCGCTTATAGTGATTGTATACGGCAACGCTCAGGGCCTTTTTGGCCTGGTCCTGCCCCACCACGTACTGGTCCAGCACTTCCTTGATCTCAGCGGGCGTCTTCACGTCGATCTCGCTGTGGGAAGACGGACGGGAGGAGGGGTTGGGCGCGATCACGTCGTCGCTCATGATCTCCTGGCACAGAAACACGCACTCGTCGCAGATATACGCGTTCCCGCCGGGACCGGAGATCAGACGCCGCACGGACGAGCCGGGTTTGCCGCAAAATGAACATCTGGGTTCCTTGTTTGTCGCCATGAATCGTGCTCCTGTTTATCGTCTGGGCGGAATGATGCCGTCGATCAGGCCGTATTCGAGGGCCTGCTGCGCGTTCATAAAATTGTCGCGCTCGGTATCGGCCTCGATGCGAACCAGCTCGTTGCCGGTGTTTTTGGCCAGTTCCTCGTTCATGCGCTGCTTGATGCGCCTGATGTGCTCGGCGTGGATCAGGATATCCGTGGCCTGGCCTTCGGTTCCGCCGAGGGGCTGATGGATCATGATCTCGGAGTTGGGCAGGGCCTTTCGCTTGCCCTTGGCGCCCGCCGCCAGCAAGAACGCCCCCATGGAAGCTGCCATGCCGATGCACAGGGTGGAGACCTCGCACTTGAGATACTTCATCGTGTCGTAGATCGCCATGCCCGCGCTGATGGAACCGCCCGGGGAGTTGATGTAGAGCATGATGTCCTTGTCAGGATCTTCCATTTCCAGAAACAGCATCTGCGCGACCACGGTATTGGCAACGCCGTCGTCGATGGGACCGCCCAGAAAGATGATCCTGTCCTTGAGCAGGCGCGAATAGATGTCGTAGGCGCGCTCGCCCATTTCGCTCTTTTCGATCACAGTGGGAACGAGATAGTTTTTCATGGTTCCTCCGTTGTTTGAACAACGGCGCGGTCATGCCGCGCCGCGTAAGTCACCGTGCTGTGGAATGGTTATTCCGCCTTCTCTTCGGGCTTGGCGTTATCCTTGAGGAAGGAAACGACCTTCTGCATCACGGTCATGTTTTTGAAGTAGTTCAGGCTGCTTTCGCTCATCTGGGCCTTGTAGTCCTCCAGGGACTTTTTGCGCTCCTCGGCCACTTTTGCGATCTCGGCGTCCACTTCTTCGTCGGTGGCTTCGATGTTCTCCGCCTTCCGGATGGCTTCCAGCACCAGCTGGCCCTTCACGCGGGACACCGCCTGCTCCCTGTACATCTCGCGCATCTGCTCCACAGTCTGGCCGGTGTACATGCAGTAGTCCTCGATCTTCAGGCCCTGATAGCGCAGGCGCATCTCCATGTCGCGCATCATGTCGTCGATCTCACCGTTGATCATCGCATCGGGGATGTCCACTTCGCAGCACTCCACGGCCTTTTCGATCACGTCGTTTTCAAAGGCGTTGTCCGCTTTGGTCTGGGCGTCCTTTTCGAGCTTGGCGCGCACGTCGGCCTTGTACTCGTCCAGGGTGTCGAAGCTCATGTCGTTGGCAAAGTCCTCGTCCAGGGCGGGAAGCTCTTTCTCCTTGATGGAGTTGACCTTCACCTTGAACACCACGGGATGGCCGGCCAGGGATTTTTCATGGTAATCCTCGGGGAAGGTGACGTTCACTTCCACTTCGCTGCCCACCTCGGCGCCGATCAGCTGATCTTCGAAGCCGGGAATGAACTGGCCGCTGCCCAGCACCAGGTTGTGGCCCTGCGCAGTGCCGCCCTCGAACTGCACGTCTCCGTCAAAGCCGGCGTAGTCGATATTGACTTCGTCGTCCAGCTTGGCGGGACGGTCGGTGATGTCGATGAAGCGGGCATTGCGCTCGCGGGCGCGCTCGATCTCGGCGTTCACGTCGTCATCGGTCACTTCGCTCACTTCGCGGGTGGCCTGGATGTTTTTATAGTCGCCCAGCGTCACGTCGGGGCGCACGAAGACTTCCACGGAGAACTTCAGTTCCTTGCCGGCTTCCATCTGCTCCACGTCCAGCTCGGGACGGTCCACGGGCTCCAGCTCGTTTTCCTTTACGGCAGCCTGGTACAGGTCCGGGAACAGCTCGTCCAGCGCGTCCTCGTAGAACACGCCCTTGCCGTAGTGCATCTCGATCACGTGGCGGGGCGCCTTGCCGCGGCGGAATCCGGGTATATTGATGCGGGAAACGTTCTTTTTATAGGCCTTCGCCACGGCGGCGTCGAACTCTTCGGCGCTGACCGTGAAGGAAAGCTTGGCTTTGTTGCTTGAAAGCTTCTCGTAAGTGCAGCTCATGGGTATTCTCCTTTATCGCTTTTTACCGTACCCTATATTATATCACACCGAATGCCCCGTTAGATTATTTATGCGTAAAAGCTCGCGCTCAATATATGTTATTTTTTGGAGGGACCGCATATCAGCCTATCGCCGGAAATGAAATGGGATTTCATTTCCGGCGGGAAGCTTTGCTGCGCTCCCGATGAAAATCGCTCCTCGGGCCGGCAAAGCCGGCCCTGCGGATTGAAATTGGAGGGGCGACGCCCCTCCAAACTACCCGGTGGATCCTTCTGCCAAAGCCCCGGAGTAACCCTTTACTTTACCACGCCCTTTTTGAGGATGATGTTGGCGTACAGGGCGCTTTCGCCCGTGGCCACCACGGCGTAGCATTTCTTTGCCCGCTCATAGAAAGCAAAGCGCTCGATGTTCTCGATCTTTTTGCCGCCTTCGCGCCGGGCGATCACTTGCTTGTATTCGTCCCAGATCACCGGCACCACGTTGTCGCCGGGCACCACTTCCATCAGCGCCACCGGCGCCTCCACGTAGGTGTCCAGCGGGAACAGGGCCAGGATCGCGTCCAGCACTTCCGTCACGCCGTGGCCGTCCAAGCGCACCAGGCGCTGGGCGATGGACGCGGCGGGAAAGTTGCCGTCGCCGATGCAGATCTCGTCTCCGTGGCCCATTTCCATCAGGATCTTGATCAGTTCCGGACTGATGACTGGGGATATACCTTTCAGCATAACGTACCTCCTATTTCAGCGCGCGGCTGATTTGCCGCGTTTTTCCCATTTTACGCCCCTGAGCATCAAAAGGTTCACCGCCAGCATGACGGGAGACGCTACGAGCGGAGCCAGGCTGTAGCCCAGGCGGGCATGCACGAGACCCGCCGCCAGCGGAAGGCATACGGCTTCGTAAGCCGCCAGACACCAGAGGCGCTTTTTTGCACGCCTGACGGCGGTGCGGGCGAAGCTCACCGCAAAGGGGATGCTTTCGACAGCAGCGCCCACGGGCGCGTCTGACCGGCCGGATACGTCCGCCGTGAGCGTTTTGCTCTCCATGGGGCCCGCCCGGTCGGCGCGGACGTAGAGATAATCTTCTTTTCCCGCTGCCAGCAGGCGCTTTGTCACGTCCGCATCCTGGTCGTAGGTCACGCTGTCCGCGCCGGCGCGCAGGGCCAGCTCTTCGCTGACCGGTGTCTTTTCTCCGGACGCCATCATAACAGCAAGGCCCATGTCCTTCAGGCCGGAAACGGCGTTTTTCGCGCCCGGCTTCAGGGCGTCCCTTAGGGCGATGATCCCCTTTACGCGCCCCGCCGTAGCCACGAACAAAGCCGTGCAGCCGTCCCGCGCCAGCTCGGCGGGTTTATCTTCCCAGGCCGCCATATCCAGCGCGTTTTTGAGCATGAAACCGTAATCGCCCGCCAGCACCCGCGTTTCGCCGGCCAGGGCGCGCACGTTCGCGCCTTTCCCTTCCCGGTCCACCAGGGGATCCAGCGGGATATCCATAAAGGCCGCCCGGGCCAGGACCGCCCGCGATACGGGGTCTTCCCCGCCCTGAAGCGCCGATGCCGCCAGGGAGAAAAGCATTCTTTCGGACGTGTCCGGCGTGAGCGTGAAGCCTTCCACGGTCTTGTTTCCGCCGTACAAAGCGCCTTCCTGCTCCAGAACCGCGCTTTTGATGCCGGAAAGCATTTCCAGCGTGCGCATGGACTTGATATTAACGCCCTTTTTGTGCAGTTCCGCCAGGGCGCTGAGCAGCACCGCGGAGGCTGCACGGCCGGGTATGCCGGGACAGGAGAGGGCCAGCACGCACACGGCGCAGCTCACCGCGAAGGCGGCGCTTTCGCCCTTCATCAGCCAGAACACCGCACTCGCCGCGGCAAGCGCCAGCGCGGCCCACGCCAGGACGCGCCCCGCGCGGTACGCCCGCTTTACCAAAAGCGGAGGCTCTTCGTCCGCCTTCGCCCGGTCCGGCGCCTGAAGGATGGCCGCCAGCTTTTTTCTCTGGCGCCTTTCCAGGTCCCGGCCAAGGGTCATCACCACCGGCAAAAGCGCAGCGCAGTCAAAAAACAGGCTCATGCGCAATTCTTCGCCCCGGCTCATCCGGGCCGCGCCCGCGATGAGGGAAGGCACGCTGTACACCGCCGCGCACAGGCTGGCCAGGATCGCAAACGCATAGGTATCCGGCGCGTTCCGGCGGGAAAACAGGTTTTTGGGGCGGAAGTATTCCGCGCACAGCGCCCACACAGCCAGCGTGAGAAGCATCTGCGTGATGCCCGCGCTGACGGGATATGAAAACGTCCTGGGCAGGGGCAGGCCCCACAGCGCGCCCAGCGTGAGATACACGCCCGCAAGGGCCAGCAGCCACCTGACGGGCGCACGAAAGTCAAAGCCGGGCATACTGTCTTCTGCGGGCAGGACGCTGATCCCTTCCCGCAAAAGCGCTTCACCCAATACGCCGGCCTCCGGCCCGCCTTCACGGCACGATGCGTGCAGAAGGCCGCCCCGCAGGCGCGCGCCAAGCACGCCGGGCTGCTTTTTAAGAAGCTTCACGGCGCGCTTTTCGTCCTCAGGGGAAACGTCCGGCGGAAAGGTGAAGGCAAAACGCTTCATGCCGATTTTTCGCCGCCCCGGGCGAGGATCACGGGCACGGTCATTTCTTCTTCGGTGAGGCCGGCGTGCTGGCCGATCAGGCTGGGCACCTTGCCTTCCATCGTATCGTAGCGGATGAACCGGCTGCCGGTGGCGCAGGCCAGGTAATCGCCCATAAAGTCCTCCGTGCGGGGATGGGGCGTGCCCCGGCCCAGCAGGTGGTTTTTCAGGGCGTCTTCCCGGCTGATCAGCAAAAAGTCCTCTCCGCACACCGCCTGGAATTCGCGCTCGAACTGGGCGCGGCGCCAGGGCTTTACGAACATGGCCGACGCGCGCGGCTCCACACAGGGCGGCATCCACAGGCATTCGTCCAGGCTCCTGATCTCGTTTACGATCACCGGCTCCACCGCGTCCACCAGGCCGTGGTCGGCGGTGGCGATCAAAAGGGCGTCGTCAGGCAGTCTGGATGCGAACAGGCTCAGCTCCCGGTCTATGCGCTCAAAGTGTGCCTTAGTTTCCGGCGCGTTCACGCCCGCCAGGTGCATGGTGTGGTCCGGTTCACCGGTGTACATGCATATCAGTTTCGGGCCCTCCTCCCGGCACAGCGAAAGCGCGCAGGTGAGCATGTCGCCGAACTCCCGTATCGTATGGGTCTGAAAGCAGCCGTTGGTGGCGTAACTTACGAAGGGAAAGATCATATGAGTCTTTGCGCCTTCGGGGCTGCCCAGCGCCGGGGGCAGCGGCATCAGCTTCGGCGCGGGCGAGCCGCCGGGAAAACGGTCTCCCAGATGGCTCTCCATGCCGCTGAACACGTCCAGCTGCCGGGCGCAGCTTTTGAAATACAGGCTCCAGCCCAGCCAGCCGTGCTCCAGCGGCGAAAGCCCCGTCCATATGGAGGTGGTGGCGGCGGTGGTGGTGGAAGGATACACGGCGCTGACCGCCGCCCGGTCGTGGGTGCGCAGAAACGAGGTTTCGGGCAGATGGCGCTTAAGCAGGTATTCGCCCATGCCGTCGCACAGCACGATCACGATCTTGCTGATCCCGCCTTCTGCGAGCTTTTCGTCGATTTCCCTGAGCGTCGGGTAGGCACAGGAGCCGCCGTAATACCTGACCGCGCTGGACGTGAGCGACAGGGAGCTGCGGTCATAATCGGGAAATATCATTTTAACCAAGCCTCTCCATGGATGTTTTGAGGCGCGAAAGCGTCTCGTCTTTACCCAGCAGGTACATGATCTCGAAGGCGCCGCCGGGCGTGTTCATCTGTCCGGACACGGCGATGCGCAGCGGCCAGAGCATCTGTCCGTTCTTCATGCCGCAGCCGGCGATGAATTGGAGCACCGTATCGTGCAGGTTTTCTTCGCTCCAGTCGCCGATGCCCTCCAGCACGGGCAGAACGCTGTTTAAGGCGTCCCGGGCGCTTTCCACGGTGCTCTTCTGCTTTTTGTTCACGTAGAAATCGTTTGGAAAATCGGGCATCTTCGCAAGGAACGCCACCATCTCCGGCAGCTGGCCGAAGAACTCGGTGCGACCCTGCAAAAGCTCGCACAGGCGGCCCAGGTCGAAGCCCTCCGGCAGGACCTTTTTCAGCCAGGGCCCGGCGTATTCCCGGTACTTCTCCGGCGTCAGGCGGCGGATGTACTCAGCGTTGAACCAGTTGAGCTTCTGCATATCGAAGATGGAGGGAGACTTGCTGAGGCCCTCCAGGTCGAACAGCTTTTCCAGCTGGTCCAGGGTAAAGAACTCCTCTTCGCCCTTGGGGCTCCAGCCCAGAAGCACCATGTAGTTGATGACCGCCTCCACCAGGTAGCCCCTGGACAGAAGGTCTTCAAACGTCGGGTCTCCTTTGCGCTTGGAGAGCTTGCGCACGATCTCCACGGGCTGGCCGTCCTCGCCTGTAACCGGCTGGCCGTTTTCGTCCTTCTGCACGTCGCGGGTCATCACCGGGGTCAGGTGGATGTATACCGGCGGCTCCCAGCCGAAGGCCTCGTACATGAGGTTGTACTTGGGGGCGCTGGACAGGTATTCGTTGCCGCGCATCACATGGGTGATGCCCATGGTATGGTCATCGATGACGTTGGCGAAATTGTAGGTGGGCAGGCCGTCCGCCTTGATGAGCACGTTGTCGTCCAGGGTGGAGCAGTCCACCTCCACATGGCCGTAGATCACGTCGTCAAAGCCCGCCTTGCCCTCCGTGGGCACGTTCTGCCTGATCACGTAGGGCTCGCCCGCATCGAGCTTTTTCTGGATCTCTTCTTTGGAAAGCCTCAGGCAGTGCTTGTCGTACTTGAAGGTCTCGCCTTTGGTCTCCGCTTCGGCGCGGCACCGGTCCAGGCGCTCCTTGGAGCAGAAGCAGTAGTAGGCTTTTCCCTTTTCGATGAGCTGTTTGGCGTAGGGCAGGTACATATCCTTCCTCTCGCTCTGCACGTAGGGGCCGTATTCTCCGCCAACGTCGGGACCTTCGTCGTGGGAAAGCCCCGCGATCTTCAGGGACTGGTAGATCGCGTCCACCGCGCCGGCGACTTCCCTTTCCTGATCGGTATCCTCTATCCTTAAAATGAATGTGCCGCCGTTTTTGCGCGCCCAAAGGTAGGTATACAGCGCGGTGCGCAGGTTTCCCAGGTGCATATAGCCCGTGGGACTGGGGGCGAAGCGGGTACGAACTTTCATATAAAAGCACCTCTAATCCGTTAGTTTTGAGTCATAGTAGCATATCGGGGTTAAGATATCGTGAAGGGCGGCACGTCCGCGTTTGGGTTTTCCTTATAGTATTTCCATCTTTCGCCCAGCAGCTCCGCAACGCTTTTTGCGTAAGCCAGATGCAGGCTGTCCGGATCGTATTCGTCCGCGCTCGTCAGAAGCGCGGCCAGGCGGGAGATCATCTTTTCCAGCATGCCCAGCTCGTCCCGGTCCGAGTCGATAAAATCTCCCACAGCCAGGGGACGGACGAAGGCGTCGCACACGTTTTCCCTGAGCAGCCGGTCGATATGCTCCATCAGCTGGCCGGCGCTGTCTTTATCCATTCTGCTGAAGTCGTTCCAGCTTAAGTTGATGCGGTTGCCCGTACGCGCCCGCAGGTACGACAGGATGTCCGCGCGCTGGGAGATGCGGGCGATGAATTCCTTCTCCGCCGGGTCCACGCGGCCGTTGGACAGGGCGATGTGCATCAGTATCGCCTGCAGGATCAGGTCGAATTCCCCCAGCATGGTCTTCGTGTCCCATACGATGTCCGCGCGGGCGCGCACGTATTCTCCCATGGAGGAGATCAGCACGGCGGCTTCGTTGTATATCCCGGAGGCTTTGTCCAGCCTTTCCTGAACGGTCATGCGGCCTGCTCCTTTCGCTGGGTCATTTTCCGTGGCCGCCGAACACCTCGTTGGCGGCGGCCCAGGCGGCGCGGTTGTCCTCGTACTGCGGCGTGACGGTGATATCCTTTCCGTCGGTATAAAGGGTCACGTTCCCGTTCACGCGCTCGGCGGTGATGTATATCTCGCTGCCCAGCTTTTCGAACAGCCCCCGGTACCGGTCGGAAGGCAGGCGCAGAGATGAGGTGGAAAACACGGCGATCCGGGGCGCGATCATTTTGATCTGCGCGTCGCTTAGCTCTCCCGCGTGGTGCGTGTTTTTGTACACGTCGCACTTGATTTTGTCCGGAAACTCCCGGATGATGGCGTTGAATTCCACGATTGTGGCGTCGCCCGTCAGAAGAATGCTCACTTCGCCCACTTCCGCCCGCAGCACCAGCGAATTGTCGTTTTCGGCATTGTCGGTGGTCTTCACGTTTTTGACCGTGATCGGACCGATGCACAAAAACGGCGCGCTGCCCAGATATATGGCCTCGCCCGGCCGGAGTATGCAGTATACGGCCTTCTGAACCGCCTGCCTCTCATCTTCCGTCCATACGCTGCCCCGGATGGCGGTCTCCACCAGGGCGTGGGGCATGATCACCATGTCCACGTCGAAGGCTTCGAGGATCACGCAGGCGCCGCCGATATGGTCCAGGTGGGCGTGGGTGCCGATGTAGTATTTAAGGTGCGTGATGCCCCGGGAGCGGATGAATTCCGTGGCCTTCTCACCGTAGGGATGGGAGCCGGAATCGATGAAGGCGTATTCGTCTCCGCTGCGCAAAAGGATGCCGTCGTTGGTGTCGATGTCCATAAACACGATCTCCAATTCCGGTTCAGCGCCGCTTTCGCCCTCTACGCTCACCAGGCAGGTGGCGGTCTTGCCGTTCAGCGACCGCGCCACCACGGCCGTCGTGCCGAAGCCCACGCCCGTGATCTCGCCCGTCTCCCTGTCCACTTCGGCGATCGAGGGATCGAGGGAGGAAAAGCTGATCACGGTATAGGCGTTTCTGGAAAACGAGCCGCTTAAGCGCCGGCTTTCGCCCGGCAAAAGGGATATGAACGTCGCGTCCAGTCTGATCTCGTCCGGCTGGGGCAGCACAGACACGTTCAGGGTGGCTTTCACGCCGTTAAAGCTCACGGCGGTGATCACCGAACTGCCCTGAGCCAGCGCCGTCAGCGTACCGGAAGCGTCCGCCTGAACGCAGCGCGGGTTGGAGCTTTTCCACTCCACACCCTCAAAGCTGCCGTCCGGATGCGCCTTTATGCCAAGCTGAAGCGTCTGGCCCACGCACATGCGGGCCTCTTCGCATACGATCTCTATTTTCCGGGCGGCGGGCACGGCTTCAAAAGCCACATCGGCGGATACGTCCGTGCCTTCGGCGCGCACGCGCACCGTGCCTTCGCCTTCGTTTTTCATGTGCCAGCGTCCGTCCTCGCTGATCGATACCACGTCCGGGGTGAGGCTTTCGTACTTGAGGCGCGCCCAGGTGTTTTCGGGAAGATCGCAGGAGAGCGTCCCCTCCGAGCCTACGGCGGCCCGCACCCGGTCAGGCGCGTCGATCCAGTCCGGCAGCGGCATCACCCGCACGCGGCATACGGCGGAAAGCCCGTTTTCGGCGGTGATAACGATCTCCGTTTCTCCCTCCGCAAGGGCGGTGAAACGGCCCGTTTGTTCGTCGAATCTCAGTTTTTCCCGGTCAAAAAAGTAGGTCACGCGGCTGAAGGAATAGGCGGGAGAAAACTCGTATTCCACCGAAAAGCTCTCGCCCACGCCCGAGTCGATCCTGTCCGCGGAAAGCTGGACCGAAGAGGGCTTGATGCGTACGTACGCCGTATACGTGACCTTCAGCCCGTTGTAGCTTTTGAGCGTGACGGTGACGCTGCCGATGTCCGCTCCGTACAGCAGGCCGTCCTTTGTAAGGCGCGCCGCTGTACCGCTCACGCGCACCTCCGGCGTGCCGGGCCATTCGCCGGGCCCCGCCTCCCAGGTAAGGGGAAGCGCCGATGTGCCCAGCATGATCTCCTGCTTTTTGTCCGGCAGGGTCAGGGAGGAGGGCGCCTTCATCACGCGCAGGGTGCGTGAAAGCAGTTCCTGCCCGTCCGCCTCGGCATACACGCGGCAGACGCCCGTTTTGAGCGCCGTGATCTCTCCCGTGGACGCATTCACCTTCGCCACGCTCTCGTCGGAGGAAAAGAACGCCGCGCCGGACGTATCGCACGCGATGTACACGCCGGGCTCACCAAGGCCCATTTTCAGTTCATCTTCGCCAAGCGCCCCCCCGAGAAGCAGGCATAAAAGCGCCGCCCCCAGCAGGGTCAAAAGCCTTTTCAGCATATATGTTCCCACGCGGACGGAAGACCCGTCCGCTTTCCGTTTCATGATAATGTCTCCTGCTTATTTGCCCAGCATCGCCGCGCCGATGATGCCCGCGTCGTTGCCCAGCGTGGCCAGCTCCACTCGCGCGTAAGGCATGGTCTTGTAGAACACCATGGAGGGCAGCTTAGCCCTGACCGCGTCCAGAAGGAACTGCCCCGCGTGGCTCACGCCGCCGCCCAGCACGATGACTTCCGGGTCGATAAAGTTGATGATGCCCACCAGCCCCGCGCACAGATGGTACACGTACAGGTCGAACACCTTCTTTGCGGTCTCGTCTCCCGCCTTGGCGGCGTCGATCACGGTCTTGGCCTCGATCTTCTCTTCCTCGCCGCCAGCCAGGGTCATGATCATGCTTTCGGGATGCTCCTTCACCGCCTGCCGGCCCATGCGGATCAGCGCGGTGGCGCTGGCGTAGCGCTCCCAGCAGCCGCGGTTGCCGCAGGAGCACATCTCGCCGTCCACCACGGTGATCATGTGGCCCAGCTCGCTGCCCACGCCGTGGGTGCCGGAATACACCTTGCCGTCCAGCACGATGCCGCCGCCAACGCCCGTTCCCAGGGTGATGAACACGCTGTTTTTCACCCCGGCGCTCACGCCCGCCACGCTCTCGGCCAGGCCCGCCACCGTGGCGTCGTTGCCGATAAAGATGGGCTTGTCCACCGTTTCGCGCATCCACTCGATCACCGGCACCTCGTGCCAGTAGAGGTTGGTGCAGAAGGGCACGTGCCCGGTACGGGGGTCCTGTATGCCGGGAAGGCCGATGCCGATGGCCTTCACATCGTCCATGGACACGTTTTCTTCCTTCGCCACCCTCAGGGCCAGGGCCGCCATGTCGTCCACGATGGGACGGGGTCCCCTCTCCACCAGCGTGGGGCAGGTCGCCTTGTTCAGGATCTTTCCGTTTTCGTCCACGAGACCCGCTTTGATGCCCGTACCGCCAAGATCGATTCCGATATAATACATACCGCGCCTCCATATCTGTTGAATGATGTTTTTTCTGATTATATCACGTCCCGGGGCCAAAAAAAAGACCGCATGCGCCAAAACCGGCCTTCGTCCATGCATATCGGCTGGATTTAACACGGCAGGGAGGTTCCCCCGCTTTTGCTTCGGGCCGCACCGGTACGGCAACTCGGAGGCCATGCGTGTTAAATTTCTTTTCCCTGCCGCCTGCCCGTTGACATGCGCCCGGGCTCGTGATATCATTTTGATATCTCAATGATAAACACCATGCAAACCATCATTCATGCCTGAAGGAGCAACGGTATGCTGAGAATCGAACACCTTACCAAGAGCTACGGCGAAAAGAAGGCCGTGGACGATCTGTCCCTCCACATCCAGCCCGGCGAGATCTACGGCTTTATCGGCCACAACGGCGCCGGCAAGACCACCACCCTCAAAAGCTGCGTGGGCATCCTGCGCTTCGACAGCGGCGAGATTTACGTGGACGGCATATCCGTGCGCGCAAATCCCCTGGAATGCAAGCGCCGCCTGGCCTTCATCCCGGACAATCCGGACCTGTACGACTTTATGAGCGGCATAAAGTACCTGAACTTCGTCGCCGACATCTTCGGCGTGGGCGAAAAGGAGCGCGAGGAGCGCATCCACCGCTTTGCCTCCATGCTGGAGCTGGAAAAGGATCTCGCCCAGCCCATAAGCGCCTATTCCCACGGCATGAAGCAGAAGCTGGCGGTGATATCCGCCTGGCTGCACGCGCCCAGGCTCATCATCATGGACGAACCTTTCGTAGGCCTCGATCCCATAGCCGCGCACCTGCTCAAAGGCCTGATGCGCGAGCACTGCGACGCGGGCGGCGCCATATTCTTCTCCACCCATGTGCTGGAAGTGGCCGAGAAGCTTTGCGACAAGGTGGCCATCATCAGGGAAGGCCGCCTGGTGGTGAGCGGACCGATGGAAGAAGTCAAGGGTAACTCTTCGCTGGAAAGCGTATTCCTGGAGCTGGAGGATCAACATGCTTAAAGCTCTGTTCAAAAAGCAGCTGCTGGAGATCCGGGAGATCTATACTCCCAAAAAATACCGCGGCCAGAAGCGGAAGGGCTCCGTGGGTTTCATCATCCTGTACGCCTTCTGCCTTCTGTCCGTCGCGGCGGCCTTCGTGGGCATGGCGGAGCTGGTGTGCGGGCCGTTCCACGAGATGGGCCTGGACTGGCTGTATTACCTGTTTTTCTGCTTTATAGCTCTCGCGGTGGGCATCATCGGCAGCGTGTTCAGCACCTACTCCACGCTCTATCGGGCCAAGGACAACGAGCTGCTTCTGTCCATGCCCATACCACCCATGAAGCTGCTTCTGGTGCGCATGCTGTCGGTGTTCTTCATGGGCTTCCTGTTTGAGGCCGTCGTGCTGCTGCCGGCCTTCGGGGTGCACATCTACCGCTGCGGCACAGGCGTTTTAAACATAGCGGGCTGCCTGCTCGGCCTCATCTCCACCGGCCTTGTCATACTGGCCCTCACCTGCCTGCTGGGCTGGGTGGTGGCACTGGTAGGGTCCCATACCCGCAAAAAGAGCCTGGTCACGGTGCTGGTATCCCTGCTTTTGATGGGCCTGTACTATTTTGTCTACTTCCGCCTGAACAACCTGCTGCGCTCCCTGGTGGACAACGCGGTCACAATCGGCGATAAGGTCAGCGGAAACGCCTACGTCTTAAAGCTCATCGGCATGGGCTTTGCGGGCGACGCATGGGGCATATGCGTATTCGCGCTCATCGCCCTGGCGCTCACCTGCCTTACTGTGTACCTGATGAGCATCAGCTTCGTGCGGCTGACCACCATGAACCGCGGCGAAAAGAAGATCGTCTACGTGCGGCGCAAAATGACCCGCCGCAGCATGCTCAGCGCCCTGTACGCCAAGGAGCTCACGCGCTTCGGCCAAAGCCCCACGTATCTGCTGAACAACATCCTGGGCGTCATCATCATGCTGGGCGGAAGCGTGTATGTGTGGATACGGTTTTCCGCCGCACGGGAGCTCGTAAATTCCCTGCTTGCCCAGGCCCCGCAGGAATGGCTGCGGCTGCTTACAATCGTCCCGGGCGTGGCGGTGAGCTTCATGTGCTCCATGAACGCGGTCACCGCGCCCAGCATCTCGCTGGAAGGCTCGTCCCTGTGGGTGCTCAAAAGCCTTCCGGTCAAGCTCGGCCGGGCCTTCACCGCGAAACAGCTTCTGCACTTTACGGTGAACCTGCCCGCCGCCCTCGTGATGTGCTTTACCCTGTGCGCGCTGCTGGGGCTGAACGCGGGCCAGTGGCTGATGAACCTGCTGTACGTGGCATCATACACGGCGTTTTCCTCGGCGCTGGGGCTGTTCATGGACCTCAGAAAACCTCATCTGGACTGGACGAACGAGTCTGTGGCGGTCAAGCAGAGCGCGTCGGTGGCCATTGCGATGTTCGGCGGCTGGGCGCTGATCATACTGAGCTGCCTCGGGGCCTATTTTATGCGCCGCGTTTTCAACATCGCCCCCCTGCTCTTCCTCGTGCCCGCTCTGGGAGCGCTGGCGCTCAACCGGTGGATATACCGCCGCGGCCCGGACGTGCTGATGAACATATAAAGGAGGCTCCGTATGACGCATCAGGGCAGCCGTACCCTGGAGACCGAACGGCTCACGTTAAGAGCCTTCCGGGCCTCCGACGGCGAAAGCATGTACCACAACTGGGCCAGCGACCCGGAGGTCACGCGCTTTCTGACCTGGCCCACCCATGAAAGTCAGGCGGTGAGCAAGAGCCTCTGCCAAAAGTGGGAAGAACGGTCTAACGACCCGTCCTTTTATCAGTGGGCCATCGTGCCCAAATCCCTGGGAGAGCCCATCGGCAGCATCTCCGCGGTAAAAACGGACGAAGCGACCCAAAGCGCGGAGATCGGTTACTGCATCGGCAAAAAGTGGTGGCATCAGGGCTATACGTCCGAGGCGCTCCGGGCGGTGATCGCATATATGTTCGATCAGGCGGGATTTTTCTGCATCCGCGCCTGCCACGACGTGAACAACCCCAACAGCGGCCGGGTGATGGCTTCCGCCGGCATGAAAAAGGACGGCGTCGTGCGCGCCTTCGGCCGCAACAACACCGGCATCTGCGACATCGTGTTTTATTCCATCCTGCGGGACGAGTACCTGGAGCAGAAGGCGATCTCTTCCGGCGCCGCCGGGAAAAACTGACGGAGGAAAAAAACATGCTGCCGGAAGGTTTTGTGTATCTGGATGAAGCCGTGCCCGGCGTCCGCTGGGACGCCAGGTACGCGACAAGCAACAACTTTATGGGCCGCCCCGCCGACGGTTACCGGGTGAACCGCGTGGTGTGTTCCCTGGCCTGCGCAGAGGCGCTCATCTCTGCCCAAAGAGCCGCCGAAGAAAAGGGCCTTGGCCTGTTCGTGTTCGACGCCTACCGGCCCAATCGGGCGGTACAGGATTTCTGCGCCTGGGCGCGGGACGAAAACGATACGCTCCGCAAAGCCCTTCACTATCCCAACACGGAAAAGCGTGATCTGATTCCCCAGGGCTACATCGCGGAAAGAAGCGGCCATTCCCGGGGCTCTTCGACAGACCTTACGCTGTGCGATGCAAACGGAGCCTTTCTGGACATGGGCGGCAGGTTCGACCTGATGGACCCCAGCTCCTGGCACGATAGTCCTCTCGTCACCCGGGCGCAGACCGAAAACCGAGAGCTTTTGCGGAGCATCATGCTGGAAAGCGGTTTTTCCGATTACGACAAGGAATGGTGGCATTACCTTCTGAAAAACGAACCCTTCCCCAACACGTATTTTGATTTCGTCATCGAATAGGAGCCGTATGGAAAAAATCACGTCCGCGGCGAATCCCGCCGTAAAGCGCTTAAAAGCGCTGTCCGACGCCAAAGGCCGGAAGGAGCAGGGCGCGTTTTTAGTGGAGGGCGAAGTGATGGTCCGCGAGGCGCTGGCCAGCGGCCTGAATCCCCTGGAGGCGCTCTTTGAGGCTGAAACGCCGCTTTCAGGCGAGCTTGCGGGGCATGGCGCCCTTGTCCGCCTGTGCGACCGGCACATACTGGAAACCGTGTGCGATACCAGGAGCCCCCAGGGCTGCTGCGCCGCTTTCACCCTGCCTGACGGACCCGCTATACCACAAAACGCGTCCCGCCTGCTGGCGCTGGACGGCGTGCAGGACCCCGGCAACCTGGGCACGATCCTGCGCACCGCGGACGCGGCGGGCTTTGAGGGCGCTTACCTCAGCCCCCTGTGCGCGGACGTATATTCCCCCAAGGTGCAGCGCGCCGCCATGGGCAGCGGCTTCCGCGTGCCCGCCCTGCGCTGCCTCCTCGAAGAGACCCTGACCCGCCTGAAAGCCGAAGGCTGGCAGATCGCGGTGTCCGCCCTGGACGGACTGAACCTGTACGAAAACGAAAAAGCGCTTTCGGGTGATAAGCTGATCCTGGTGATCGGCAACGAGGCCCGGGGCGTATCGCCCGGAGTGCAGAAGCTTTCGGATATACGCATAAAGATCCCCATGCGCGGAAAAGCGGAATCCCTGAACGCCGCGGTGGCCGCCGGCATACTGATGTACGAGCTTACCAAAAACTTCCCCTGCTGACGTTGACACTTTTTTCCATAAGAGTATAATATCAGGCGGACGGCGCTTTTGCGCCCGTCCGCTTTGACGTTTGATCATATATCATAATAAAGGAGATCGTCATCATGCGCGTAGTCATTCAGGAGAACTATCAGAAGATGTGCCTCTGGGCCGCGAAGTACATCGCCGGCCGCATCAACGCCCACAAGGGCAGCAAGCCCTTCGTGCTGGGCCTGCCCACGGGCTCCTCGCCGCTGGGCGTGTACGCCGAGCTGATCAAAATGAACAAAGCCGGCAAAGTGACGTTCAAAAACGTCGTCACCTTCAACATGGACGAATACCTGGGCCTGCCCCGGGAACACGAGCAGAGCTACTGGCACTTTATGTGGTCCAACTTCTTCGACCACATCGATATCCCCAGGGAGAACGTGAATATCTTAAACGGCATGACTGACGATCCCGAAGCCGAGTGCGCCGCGTACGAAGACAAGATCGCTTCCCTGGGCGGCATCGACCTGTTCCTGGGCGGCATCGGCGTGGACGGACACCTGGCGTTCAACGAGCCCTTCACTTCCCTTACCTCCCGCACGGGCGTGCGCGCGCTGACCACCGACACCATCATCGTCAATTCCCGCTTCTTCGACTATGACGTGAGCAAGGTGCCCACCAAGGCTCTGAGCGTGGGCGTGGCCACCGTGACAAGCGCCAAAGAAGTGCTCATCCTCATCAACGGCCACAACAAGGCCCGCGCCCTGGCCGCCAGCGTGGAGGGCGGCGTGAGCCAGAAGTGGACCTGCAGCGCCCTGCAGATGCACCCCGCCGCCATCATCGCCTGCGACGAGCCCGCCTGCGGCGAACTGACCGTGGACACTTACAAGTACTTCCTGGACGTGGAAAAGGCCGAGAGGATCTGATCTTTCATACAGTTTCGGGACGGGTTCCCAACGGAAGCCGTCCCGATCTTAATATCGTCCGTTCTGATTTTCTATTTTGCGATCTCCATGCGGATGCTGCCCGTATCCGTGGTGATTTTGCATCTGCCGCCGCCTGTGGTCTCGGGCACCCGGATGCGCCCCGTATCGCTGTGGACAATGAATACTTTCTCCGTCAGCAGCGTGCCGGAAACGTCGCCGGTATCGGTATTTATTTCCAGTTCGGATGCATCGCAGCTCTCCAGCTTCACGTCGCCCGTACTCCTTTTGATGCTGACCGATCCTTCGGCGATCACGTTTTTCAGCGTGATGCTGCCCGCACTCCCATTGGATACGAGGCTAAAGCAGGTCACGTCTTCCAGCACCGTTTTGCCGGTAGATACTTTTATGCTCAGCTCGCCCGCGCAGGCAGTGCCGATCACCTCCACCCGGCCCGTGGATACGGCAAGCTTCAGTTCTTTGGCAGAAATGCCTTTAAGGCGGATATCCCCCGTGCTGGCCGCGATGCTGACCGCGCCCAGGGCAGAAGCAGAGCAGTCGACGTCTCCGGTGCTGACCGAAATGTCTATGCTGTCAAAGCTGAAATCCCCGGGCAGCGTGATGTCGCCGGTGCTCTGGGCGATGCGAAGGGAAGCATATTCGCCCCTGGGCAGGTAGACCGTGATCTTTGCAGATTTGAACGAAAACAGTGCAAGGTGATCATACCATTTCCGGCTGTCTTCTTTTTGGATCGTCAGCCCGTTTCCCCGCACTTCGGCTGAATGCCTTTCCTTTTCCGATTCAAAGAAGACCACCCGGCACCTGCCGTCCTCCGAAGCAGCGAAGGTGATATCCTCCGTATCGGAATAGATCGATATGCTCCGGAAATCCTCACTGACCTCATATTCGCGCGTTTCGAATTTTCCCGCGCCCAGCTCGGAAAAGTCCCAGCCCTTCGCCGCTAAGGCGCAGATAAAGGCGATCACACCCAGCGCGATCAGGGTCAAAGCAGTACTGAGCCACATATTCTTCTCACCTTTCATTTTTGATTCCCCTTTCTGAGAAACAGCTTTTTGATGCCTTTCATGATCTTCTTTCCCGCGGTCCAGGTGGCTTTGGTCACCGCTTTGCACACCGGATACAGAAGGACCGCAAGGCCCGCGCATACGCAGCCCGCGCCGGCGAGGGCCACGCCCTGCCAGAAACGGCCCAGGCATATCTGCAGAATCCCCGCCGCGGCGCCGGCAAGCGCACACGCGATCAGGGAGACCTCCGCCGCCCAAAGGCAGATGACCGCGGCCCAGAACACCACGTACAGGGAAAGCACCACGGCCAACAGGGCGATCAGAAGCGACAGCCATACCGGGGAGCCCACTGCCAGAAGCACGATCTCCCATGCCGTCATGCGGCGTTTTGGCTTCACCCTTTCCTTCACGAGCCTGGCGAAGGGCGTTTCTTCCAGGATCTGCGCTGTGATGTCTTCCACAGAACCGATGCCGGCCACCGCTTCTTCCTCCGTTAGCCCTTCTTCTGCCCGGTCGTCTATCATCTCGCCGTAAAACGTCAGGCGTTCCGAAATATCTTCCTGTGGAAGGCCGTTTAAGCTTTTCCCCAGGCGGTCCAGAAACTGTTTTTTGGTCATGGCTGATCCTCCTTGGTCACGAACTGATATATTGACAAAATCTCTTTCCAGTCTTCCCTGAATTCCTCGATGCGTTTGAGTCCTGCCCGGGTGATATGGTAGTATTTTCTCAGCCGTCCGTCGTGCTCCGCGCTCCGCACGGAAAGCATTTCAGCCGCTTCCAGCCGTTTCAGTATGGTATACAGTGTGGACTCGGACATCTCGATATACGGCTTCATATCCTTGATGATCTTATAGCCGTAGGAATCTTCGTCCTTGATGGCCGCGAGCACGCACACGTCCAGCAGACCGCGCTTCAACTGAATATCCATATATGCCTCCTTTCATGGAATACATCGTATCACGAAGTATCGTGCCTGTCAACAGTTTTTCCAAAAATAAACATTCCTGGTCTTCTTGAAATCGTGAACCGTGCCGTATGCATACGATTTACAAATCTGATTTATCTGGTATAATATGCGCAGATAAAAGATTCTCCCGTCAGGAGGTATGTGTATGATCCTGTATCCGGTCCCCCGCAGCCTTACGCCGGGCGAAGGCGAGTATTTTCTTCCCGTGAAGGAAGAAACCGGCAGCCTGTTTGTATTCTGGCAGTCGGTCAGAAACGGCATGGACGGAGTGCGCCTGACGAAGGCGCCGTTTGCCGATCCGGAAGAGTACCGGCTCATCGTAAGCCCGGGCGGCGTTGAGATCAGCGCCTCCGGCGACGAAGGCTTTTTCCGCGGCGCCACGACCCTGTGGCAGATGGCGCGCTTTTCGGGCGGCCGCCTGGAGTGCGTTTCCATCACGGACAAACCGGAGCTCAAAAGGCGCGGCTACATGCTGGACATCAGCCGGGGCCGCAAGCCGAAGGTGGACACGCTCAAGACCATGATCGATTATCTGGCCGCGCTCAAGTACAACGAGCTGCAGCTGTACATGGAGGGCGAGTGCTTCAAATACGAGGCCTATCCTGAGGAGACCCGCGACTTCGACTGCCTGACGCCCGAAGACATCCGTAAGCTGGACGCCTACTGCCGCGAACGCTTTATCGACCTGGTGCCCAACCAGAACTCCTTCGGCCACATGTACACCTGGCTCAGAAAGCCGCGCTTTCATCACCTGGGGCTGTACGAAGGAGACGAAGTGCCCTCCACCCTGAACCCCATCCTGCCGGAAAGCTTCGACTTTATGAAAAACCTTTACGCCTCGCTGCTGCCGAATTTTTCCAGCGGATACGTGAACATCGGCCTTGACGAAGCGTACGGCCTTGGCAAATACCAGATCGAGGAATACTGCCGCGAAAAAGGCAAAGACATCGTGTTCATGGAGTGGCTGAACAAGCTGAATGACCACATCCGTGACACCTACGGCAAAAAGGTCATGTTCTGGGCGGATATGATATACAACTATCCCCAGAGCTACCATCTGGTGCCCAGGGATGCCGTGGCCTTGGAATGGGGCTACGAGCTGATCCAGTCCCAGCGCATGACCGCCCACTGCATCGCCTACCGCGACGCGGGCGTGCGCTACTACCTGTGCCCCTCCACCAACACCCACGGCTGCTTCACCGGCCGCATGGACGTGACCACCTTCAACATCCGCACCTGCGGTGAACTGGCAAAGGAATACGGCGCCGAGGGCATGCTGCTCACGGACTGGGGCGACGGCGGGCACCCGCAAAGCTGGCTGTGGAGCGTGAACCCAATCGCCCTGAGCGGACAGTACGCCTGGAACAGCGGCGCGCCTCAGGACGGCGAAAGCTTCAAGGCGGATTTCATACGCCAGGCCGAGAGGTTCGCGGACGCGTATTTCTTCGGCGGCGCGCCTTTGTCCCGCCTGATGTACCGCATGGCCAACTACTATCTGCTGGAGCCTGAACGCGTGCACGTATGCACCATGAGCTTCAAAGAGCTCACCCTGCCCCTGAACACCACCCGCTACGCCCACCTGTTCGACATGAAGGACAGCGGCGACGACTTCTATTTTGACAACGTGACCGCCTACGTGCGCAAAGTCATGGCGGACATCGAAAAGCTGGACTTTGACGAACAGTACAAGCGCGATATCCGCCTGACCGCCGACCTCGTAGTGCTGGGCAGCGAATTTTGCAAAGTCAAGCTGCACCCCGAAGCTTCCAGAGAGAAGGCGAAGGAACTGATCTCAATGATCGACGCCATTTTGCCCGAATACCTGGACCAATGGAACCGGCGCAATTACGAAAGGGGCGCGGAGAAATTCGCCGCCATCCTTTCCGACCGCCGCAGGGAACTGGAAGAAATGTAAAAGAGGAAATTGGAAATAGGAAAGAGGAAATCGGTTTGTTGGGTGCTCCCAACCAGATCATTTCCTCTTTCCTCTTTTTCTCTTTTCTCTTTCACTCTCCGGGCGTTGATTTTCCTTTAAAACCCTTGCAATAAACGGCTCTTTGGTTTATTATATAATAAGTTGAAAATGGATGATTATGCATTTCACGCGGAGGAATACGGATGGCTCATCATACGGACGCGGGCGGGCTGAGCGAAAAAGAGCTCGAGCGCAGAGAACGCAGACATATACGCAGAAAGTGGCACTGGGGCACCTTCAAGCACACGCTTGTGGTGATCTTCACGCTGCTTCTGGCCGTCGTCGCCACGGTGGTCATGGTGGCGGGCCAGTACTTCCTGGGGCCCTCCCAGGCGGCCAGCGACAAGCTTACCCAAACGCTGCACCAGTCCAGCGCGCTGAAGTTCATCCCCTACCTGTATCTCTATGAGCACGTAGGCGAGGCTTTGGAGCGCGGCGAAACGCTGTCTCCCGACGAAGTGACCGATTCTTCCCTGGTCACGGTGGTGGCGCGCCAGCCCAAGGAATACGCAAGCGACGACAGTGAGCAGGAGCAGTTTGACGAAAACGGCATCCGCCTGGTGGAAGTGAACGGCGCGACCTTCCACGGCTATATGATGATCGTGCAGGATCCCTCCCGGGTGAAGCTGGGCGTGTGCGCCACGCCCTTCAGCGACGCCAGGCCCGGCAGGCGCGTGGACGAGATCATGAAGGATTACGGCGCCATCGCGGGCATGAACGGCGGCGCGTTCCACGATTCCAACGGCTCCGGCACCGGCGGCCTGGCGGAGGGCCTGGTGATCTCCGACGGCAAGCTTCTGCGCCACGTGAGCAGGACCTACTCGGTGGTGGCGGGCTTCGACAAAAACGACATCCTGCACGTGGGAAAGATCTCGGAGGAAGAAGCCAAAAAGATCGGCCTGCGCGACGCCTGTGCCTTCGGCCCTGCCCTGGTGGTGAACGGCGAACCCGCCATGGCCAACGACAAGGGCCTCAACCCCCGCTCCGCCATCGGCCAGCGGGCGGACGGCGCGGTGCTGATGCTGGTGATCGACGGCCGTCAGGCCAACAGCCTGGGCGCTACCCTCTCGGACGTGATCGAAGTGATGCTGGATTTCGGCGCGGTGAACGCCTGCAACATGGACGGCGGCTCCTCCACCATCATGTATTACGGCGATAAAAAGATCAACGACGGCATGACGATCACCGTGTCGCGGCGCATGCCCACGGCCTGGATCGTGAAATAGGAGAAAAGCACATGGCGAAAACGAACGAACCCGCCGATATCGAAGCCCGCAGCGCGAAAGGCGGCAAAAAGCGCAGATATACCAAATACACCCGCACACATCTGAAAATTCGCAACCTTCGCTTCTTCATCATGTGGGCAGCGCTGGTGGCGCTGCTGGTGGTCGGCATGATACGCATCCACGCCTATTTCGACAGGTGCCTGACGGAGCTGGAAGCCATGCAATATACCTACGTGGCCGACGAGATGGCGAAGATCTTTACCGAAAAGCGCTTTGACGAGCTGTTTGAGTATGAGACCTGCGACGCCGAATACCTGGAGACCAGGCAGGATTACGTGGAGTATCTGAACAAGCTGGCCGGCGACGCATTGATCGAATACACCCAGACCAGCTCCGTCAACCCCAGAGAAAAGCGCTATTTGGTCACGGCGGACGGCAAGGCCTTCGCGGAGTTCACCCTAAAGGAAACGGGCAAGGAATACACCTACGAGATCATCCCGCTGATCGGCTATACCGACGGCGACAAGTATTACGAGCCCGGTGACATCTACATCAACATCCTGCAGCCCGTGGTGTACGATTATATCATTCCTTCCAACGCCACCATATCCGTGAACGGCCAGACGCTGGGCGAGGAGCACGCGGTGGGCCAGGACGAAGAACTGTTCTTCGAAGGCCATCTGTACAAGGGCGTGGAGGGCTACAAGCTGCGCTCCTACCGCTTTACATGCGCCCTGGGTGATCCCGAAGTGGTGGTGACCGGCGCGGACGGCAGCGATCTCACCGGCGTTCTGCAGGAAGTGGGCCAGGACACCTGGAAGTACGAGTTTGCTTACCAGGACGAAGAGCTCAAGCCCATGTTCGAAAACCCCGCCGTGGAATTCGTAAAGCAGTGGTGCCTGTTCTCCACCCACAACACCAAGCGCGCCAACGTGACCGACCTGACGCTGCAGGGTTCCAGCGCCTACACCTTCATCCAGAACTACGAAAACACCTGGATCACCACCGCCGACAAGTACGAGTTCCAGAACATCTCCACCAGCAACTACGCCATGATCGGCGACAAGGTGCTCACCTGCGAGGTGTTCATCAACTACCACACCACCTCCAAGAGGAAGGTGAACGATTACCCCACCCGCTGCCGGCTCTACGTGGTGAACACCGGCAAGAACTGGCGCGTGTACGACTTTGAGCTTCTGTCCACCACAGAGCAGGATTGACCAAACAGGAAAGGACATTATCTTTTGAATATCGCAGTATTGATAGACGCCGAAAACGTGCTGCCCGCCTTCGCGGAGCAGATCTTTGAACACGCCGCTTCCCTGGGCACCGTGGTGCGCCGGGAGATATACGGCGCGGCACAGTCGCTGAATACCTGGGTGGAGCCGGTGCTGAAATACGCCATCCACTCCAATCTCACCATCCGCCCCACCAAGTATAAAAACAGCTCCGACATCGCGCTGGTGATCGGCGCCATGGACATGATCGGCGAAGCAGACGCCATGGTGATCGCCTCGTCGGATTCCGACTTTTCCTCCCTGGCCGTGCGCCTGCGCTCCGCGGGCACGGAAGTGATCGGCATGGGCACGGAAAAGGCCAACCCCCTCTGGAAGACCGCCTGCTCTTCCTTTGTGACCCTCACCGCCAAGCCCGCCGCCGGCAAGAACCAGCAGCCCGCGAAGCAGCCGGCAAAGCCCTCACAGCCCGCGCCTCAGCCCGCGAAGGCGGCTCAGCCCTCCCAGGCACAGCAGCCGGCTGCGCAGCCCGCTAAAGCTCCCGTGCCGGCGCCTGCGGCCCAGCCTGCCCAGGCGCAGCAGCCCGCAAAGCCGCAGCCCAAAGTGGCCGCCACCCACACCGAGCGCGCCGCCATCATACGCGCCTGCATCGCCGCGCAGATGGAAGCCGCGGGCGACAGGCTCAATTCCAACGTGCTGTTCACGGCCCTGAACAATCTGCCGGAATACCGGGTAGACCAGCAGCGTTCCAAGCGCAAGCCCATGAATTATCTGCTGAGGCAGTTCGGCGATATGATCCGCTTTGAGGAGGACGAAGAGGGCATGAGCTGGTGCCTGCGCGCTTCCGCGCAGCCTGCCGAAAGCCCGACAAAGGAAAGCCAGCCCGCGGAAGCTAAACAGGCGCCTGACGCTCCTCAGGCCCAAGGCGCGCCCGATGAGCCTTCCCGGGAAGTGGCGCTGCTCATGGAGCAGGGCCTTGCCAGGGACGTGGCCGAGCGCATCGCGTCCGTATTCAGCTCCAGCGGCAGCCTTCGCGCCGCCTACAACAAGCTGCGTGCTGAGTTCGGCGCCACCACGGGTCGCGAGTACTACCTGCTGGTAAAGGACATCGCCGAAAAACAGTAAACAACCAAGAATCGCCGCCGTCCTGGCGGCATAACGATGACTTCGCCGCCTTTCCCTTAGGAAGGCGGCGTACCCAGCCCCGGAGCAATGCAAAGCGCACCGGGAGCACATACCGATCAACGCCTGCGGGCGGCAAGGAGCCTGATTCATGCGCGCAAGAGTACCGCGTCCTTTGTGGATGCAGCTGATCGCGGACGTACTGATCACCGGCATCGCGCTGGTGGTCTTTGCCTATTTCCATCACGTGCGCCCCACGCAGCTGCAAAGTGAAAACGTGATCATTCCCCGGCCCACCGCTCCCGCGGTCACGCCCTCTCCCACCCCGGAGACTGCCTCCGATCTCGCCTTAAGCCCTGCCGTGCAAACGCAAACCCCCGAGCCGCAGCCCGCCGCAAACGACTGGGGCAGCTTCGCGGGACGCTTTCCGGACAAGTTCACCTCCGGCGCGGTGGAGAGCGGAGAGGAAGACGGCGTATACTATTACCGCAGCCCCAATCTCGACATCACCGTCACCGTTTCCCGGGCAGAAGCCAAAAGCACCTCGGGCACCTATGAGACCACCTGTTATGTGACGGACTTCTATATCCGGGACATCAGCTGCCTGTCCACGGGCATGGCCAAGGGCAAATACGGCACCGGGCAGTATGAATGGCTCAAGGACATGGCTTCCCGCGCAGGCGCCGTGGTCGCCATCAACGGCGATTTTTACGGCGCGCGCAAAAACGGCGTGGTGATCCGAAACGGCGAGCTCTTCCGCAGCAACCACTCCACCTTCGACGCCTGCGTGATCTACTGGGACGGCGTGATGGCCACCTACGCGCCCAGCCAGTGGGACGCCAAGACTTTGGCAAAAGACGGCGCGTATCAGGCCTGGAGCTTCGGCCCGCGGCTGCTGGACGAAAACGGGCAGCCCATGACCAGCTTCAACACCACCAAGGCCGTAAAGGAGCGCAATCCCCGCACCGCCATCGGCTACTTTGAGCCGGGCCATTACTGCTTCGTAACGGTGGACGGACGCACCACAGTGTCCCGGGGCATGACGCTGGAAGCCCTGGCGGAGTTCATGTATGGCCTGGGCTGCAAGGCGGCCTACAATCTGGACGGCGGCGAATCCTCGTGTCTGATGTGGCAGGACAGCGTGATTTCCAAACCCTACAAGGACGGCCGCAAGATATCTGACGCCGTTTTCCTGGTGGAGCCGGGGGAGGTGCAGCCATGAAAAAGCAGACCGGCGCCCTGATCCGGGCGCTGATGTGCCACGTTTCCGTGATCCTGTCGCTGATGTACCTGGTGCTGTTCTTTATCGACCGCGTGAACACCGCCATGGAATTTATCAATAACGACGTCACCAAGATCCTTCTGGCCGTACTGGCTGCAGTATCCGCCGCAAACGCCGTGATCACTTTGGGCGCGCAGCGCAGGCAGGCCCTGCTGGCGCGGAAAAAGCAGGCGAAAAAACAGGCGGAAAAACGCGGGAGGGCCCGCTGACATGAGGCTGCTGGTGATCCGTCACGGCGAATCCGAAGCGGACCTGATGGACGTTCATGAGGGCAGGGCCGATTTTGAGCTCACTCCCAGGGGCCGCCGCCAGGCAGAAGCCATGGCCGGGTTCGTCAAAAGTCATTTTTATGTGACCCGGCTGTACGCCAGCACGCTGAAGCGCGCCGCGCAGACCGCCGCTTGCCTCTCTGACGCCGTGAAGGTGCCTGTCCGGTTCGACGAACGGCTGATGGAATTCAACAACGGCCTGCTGGCCGGCATGCCCAGGGACGAGGCCGCCCGGAAGTATCCCCCTGTCCCTGACCTTCCCATAGACCGGGCCGTATACGGGCAGGAGTCCCGGCTCGATTTCCGCCGCCGGGCGGAGGCGGTATTCGCCAGCATCCGGGCTGAAGACGATGCCGACGGAGACACGGCCCTCGTCACCCACGGCGGGATGATCAACCAGCTGTACCACACCATACTGAAGCTGCCGGTGGCTGCAGATTGCTTTTTCTGCACCGGCGACACCGGCATCCACGTCTGGGAGATCCGGGCCGACTCGGTCATGATCGTAAAATCCAATCTGTGCGAGCACGCTGATGGAATATAGCCAGGCCGCTGCGCGTGAGGAACGCTGCACGAATAAGAATCCGAGGAAGGACGGTATCGAAAATGAGAGAATTCTCCCCGCAAAATCTCTCCGCAAAATCTCTCCGCAAAATCTCTCCGCTGAAATCCTTTGCCCTGATCCTGCTCCTGGCAGCCCTGGCATTGTGTCTGAGCGGCTGTCAGCTTCATGAAAAACTGCTGGATGAGCAGCTGGACCTGTTCGTTTCCAGTATGAACGCCGACGATCCCTCCCTCCTTTTCAGCGGCATGCACCCGCAGGTCTTCCGGGAGGATTTTGATCCCTTCTATCAGCAGATCAAACCGCTGTGGCGGCCGGTCGGAGCCGAAGACTTCAAAATGACCGGCGTGCAGGTGCATACCCGGCAGGTGAACGGCGAACGCTACGGACGCTATATAGGCACGTGGAAAGTAAAGCTCGAAGAAGAGCTGTACCAGTTGACCATCGTATACGATGTAGACGAAAAAGGCAGCGGCATAAGCACCCTGTCGTTCTACCGGATCGAGGAAACTCCTTTAGCCGTTTCCGTTACCGGGATCGCGCTGGTCATTTTGTGCTTTGCCTTTATCATATACACGGCGGTCAATATCCTTCGCAAAAAGCCGCGCGCGTATATTCTGGTGCTGATCCTGGCTGTAGCCCTGACGTTTGGATTCAGGGCAGGCACGATACAGATCGCTATTCCGCTGGGCAGTATAGGCTACTGGGTCCTGCGCCGCAGGCTTCTGAAAAAACGGTCCGGTGATCTTGCTTCTCCGCTGTCTTGAACCGGCCATACTCAGTTTCTTTGATAGCTTTCTATTTAGAAATCCCGTATTCTAAAAGCTTTGAAACGGGGCTGTTCCGGGTGGTTTGGAGGGGCAACGCCTCTCCAATTTCAATCCGCAGGGCCAGCTTTGCCGGCCCGAGGAGCGATTTTTGCGAAGGTGAGCTTGCCCGCCGAGAGCAAAGAATCGCTACTATGCAGTTTGAGGTTGACTTGCCTTTGGCAAGTCAATCCCGCACAAAATGCGGGACGCGCTGCTTCAAATCTTTGATTTGAAGCAGCGCGCTTTTCGCTCGGAAATGCCCGCAGGCATTTCAGAAAAAACTGAAAGCCTTTTGCTGGGATCGGCAAATGGTACACGTTTCAGAAGTAATAGGGTTTAAACGTATCCAAAACCAAACCGCTGGAAATGAAATCTTATTTCATTTCCAGCGAGAGGCTGCTGAGCAGCCGTTTTTATGATTCCAAATCGGTGTTTCCATCGTTCAGCTGCAGCTGCCACTCCGGGATGCCGCCGCGTTTGGTGGCCACGTCCACCTGGCGGGCGTGCAGCTCGCTGCAGGCATTCACCGCAGCGATGCGTTTGAGCAGCAGCGAAACGGTCTGCTCGATGGGGCTGCCCTCGGTATAGTCCGCGGGTACGCAGTAATCGCAGCGTCCCTGCAGAAGCATGTTGTCGCCCAGGGAGTAATTGTCGTTGGCGTACACCGTGATGGAAGTGCCGCCCCGGGAGCGCGTCATCTTCATGCAGGGCACGTCGGTGAGTCCGTCGCCAATGTAGATCATGTTGGCGAAGGGCACGGGGCGCTTGTATTCGGGCGTAAAGCCGTTCAGGTCCCGGTCGTTGGTCATATCGAGTATGCCTTTGTTGATGCGGAACAGGTGCTGCGTCTTCTCCGTATAGTTGACCGCGGTGGAGGGCCACATGGCCAGGCCGTCCTCGCCGTACACGAAGCCCGCGGCGAATACGGCTTTGAATTCCTTTGCGATGCGGGAGCCGCCGATGATCTCCTTCAGGCCGGAAGAAATGATGTAGTGTTCCACCTGCACGCCGCATTCCAGGCCGATGGCGTTGATGCGGCCAAACCAGGACTCCACGCCCGGAAAGAATTCCACCGCCTGCCCGAGCCCTTCCAGAGACTGCCTGGTGAGCATGCGCGTGCCCCGGGCGCGGCGCACCATGTTGAGCATATAGGCCAGCACGCTGTCCATGCCGTGCTGAAGCTGGATGCGTCGGCATTCGGCCCAGAATTCCTCAGGTTCCGCGTTGATGCCCGGCAAAAAACTGTATTCCTGCATATCGCGGGGCGAAAGGGTCTTGTCAAAATCATAGATCAGAGCAGCCACCGGCAGCTTTGCCATACATTCATCTCCTTGTCAAAAAGGGATTCTTTTGCGGGACCAAGCGTTCTTAAGTGAACTCAAGCCCCGAAGAGTGATTTATGGCGGGGGAAGCCTTCCCCCGCCAGATTTTCATTATTTGCTTGCAGGTGCGTCCGGCGCGAACAGCTTTTCCTGCGTTTCCACGTCCGCGATGCCGGTGGCCTTGAGGCCCGCCCGTTCCTGGAACTTCTGCACTGCGGTCTTGGTCTTATTGCCGTAGTCGCCGTCGATCGCGCTGTTCAGATAGCCGAGCTCTGTAAGCCGCGCCTGCAGATTGGTGACCGCCGGGCCCGTAGAGCCCTTCGCCAGCGTCGTATACGGTTCAGGTGTCGGCGTGGGTTCGGGCTCGGGCGTCGCCTGGGCGATCAGCTCCACCCTCTCCTGCTTGATGATGGCGTCCAGCATGCCCGTATTGGTGGAGCGGGTGAGCTGCGTCACCAGGTCGCGCACGATCTGCCAGCGCGCTTCGCTTTCCTGATCCTTTTGGGTCTTGGTCTTCGAGGTGTCCGTCAGCGCCAGGGCGTCGTTGGTCAGGCAGTTATTGATGTTTTCCTGTATGGCCTTGAGGGTGTTGATGAAGCGGCTGTCGTTGCGCAGGGGCGAAGCGGGCATGAGCTCGGACAGTGAATCCAGGTCGCTGGTCATCGCGGCGTACAGGTCGGTAAAGGTGGAGGGATCGTTCGTATCGTACTTAGCCAGCATGCTCCTGCGGTAGGAACTGCCCACGCGCTCCTGCATCACCTGGATGCCGCTGTCCCACAGCTCAGGCGTTACTTCCTCCACGGGGGCGGTCTTGGTGTTTTCGCTGATGCGGTTCAGGCCCCATATCGCCAGGCACACCACCAGCACCAGCGTGAGCGCCGCCAGTATGTACCTCAGGACCCGAAGGCGCTTTTCCCGTCTGAGATCGTCGCCGATGCTCTCGTCGGTGAACTCGTCTTCGTACTCCTTTTCGAAGGCCTCTTCCAGCGTTTCGTCCTCGTCGTCGTCCAGATCGTCGAAGTCTTCTTCCACCTTGCGCTTTTTGATCTTTTTGGGCTTCGGGGGCTTTTCCTTTTTCGGCTTGGCTTTCTTTGCCTTTTCTTTGGAAGCTTTTTTTTCTTCCTTTTCTTTCTTTCCCTTTTTTTCTTTCTTCTTTTCGGGCTTTGGTTCTTCGTTTTCTTCGTCGTCAGGCTCGGTTTCCGCGGGGAATTCCTCGCCCTCGCCTTCTTCTTCCATCGCCATGCGTTTGGCGGTCTTGCGGTCCTCTTTGCGCTTTGCTTCCTGATCCTTCCTGTCGTATTCCTCGCGCAGGCGCGTCATGAAGGAACGCACTTCTTCGCTGATGCCGGCAGCCGGCGCTGCGGGGGGCGCTTCCTCCGGCCGGATCGCCGCCATTTCTTCCTCGGTGATCTCGTCGCTGTCGGACAGGGGGACCTCCTCCTGCGCTTCCTGCGCGGCTTTGTTCGCCTCGCGGAAGAACAGGGACCTGAGGGAAGGCCGCTTCGGCTCCTCATTTTCGGCGGGCTCTTCGGCCTGGGGCTCTTCCGGCTCCGTCTCAGGTTCCGTTTCGGCGGGCTCTTCGCTGTTGAACAGCGGCTCGCGGTCGTCGTCCTCGCCGTATCCGCTGATGCCCGCGCCGGGAACGGCACGGTAGCCGGAATCGACGTCTGAAGGGACTTCTTCCTTTTTCCGGTCGGATTCTACCGTAAAGTCCGTCGTGTAGTGATTGCCGTACGTGTTTGGCACCCGCACAGCCTGTCCCGGACGCAGCTTGGTCTGCGCGCCCGTATAACCGCGGTTGGACTCGAAACGGCTTTCTCCCACCGTCATGCCGCAATGGGGGCACTTGGCGGCGGACCGATCAAGGCTCTTTCCGCAATTGGAACAGAACATATATTTCCTCCTAATCCGAAGTCGAGTATACCTCTATGGCCCGGGATCTTGTGGTAGCTATCTCCTGGACCTTCGGTTTTTCGCTCGGGATCATCGCCGAAAACCACAGGTACATCACGATCACGGCCAGAATGCCGCCCGCTATGCGCACAGCCGGCTCGCATCTGTCCCGCGTGCACACCCGGTAGATGCCGTAAGGCGGCACGAGCATGCACCAGAGTATATCGATAACGGCTGAGCGCATCGCGTCGTTTTCCTTTTTGGCCGCGTTCCGGCTCACGTTCTGGGTATAGCTGCCGTGCTTTCCCCCGGTGCGCCTCTCGCCGCGCCTGAAGCGATCGTAGCTTTCGCGCTTTGTCGCCATCACTTGCCTCCGCCGCTTAAAATGATGCCTGTGTACAGAAATCCTTCAAAATCGGAGTCATTATATAACGATTGCAGCCAGATGTCAAGATTTGTGCTTTTTTGGGGCAAAATCATTCATTTTCGCCGCTGGAAACTATGTTTGGCTCGTAATCGAACAGCTCGTTGAGCGTCACCATGGAGTAGCCGTTTTCGCTCAGCACGCGGATCATTTTGGTGAGCTGCTTTAAGTCGTAGCTCTCCAGATTGACGCCGATGATCTGGCCCGGCCGGATCTGTTCAAAGCGCGTGGGCTGATACACCGCCCAGCGGGCGATGCCCTTGTACCCCTTGCGGGCGAGCAGGGCGTGGAGCCTGTCGTTTTCGTCGTCCGCCAGGTCGTCGGTGCGCAGGAAGTGCAGCTGGTATTCCTCGCCCATGTAGGAGTGCAGAACAGCCTCCACGTCGCTCAATTCCTTTTCCATATCCGCGTCGCTCATGTCGCTCAGCCGGTTTCCCGTATAGCCCCGGCTCTCGATCTCGTGACCGATCAGCGCGGCTGCGCTCCAGAAATCCCGCGCGCCGGAAAGCTGCTTGCCGGTGGGGAAAAACGTGAGGTCCGCGCCGTATTCCAGCGTGGCGCTCAGAAGCGCGTTCATGTCGTCCTCGCCCAAAAACCCCTGCACGGTGATGGCCACCTGGCTTTCCTCCGTATTGGCGGAGTAGAACACGGGCAGGAGCCCTTCCCGTTCCGCGCTGGGCCGCTTGTCCGGCACGGGCGTGGGCGTGACCGTCACCTGCGGGTGTCCGTATATGTCCGTAACGTCGAACGCCGGCTGCTGTTTTCTCTCCGAAACGATATAATATACGATCAGCGCCGCGAACACCAGGATCGCCGCCACAAGCAAAAGCGTTCCCAGGTTGAGCCTGACCCTGCCGGACGGGCGCTTGACGGGCAGCTCCGAGCCGTTATATCCTGTCTGCAAGCGAAAGTACACCTCCCATACGAATCCGTGTTTATCATATCAGCGTTTGCGTCCTGTGTCAAGTACACAAGCGCCCTGACAGCATCCAAGTGGGTATAAAACGGCAAAAATCCGTCCAAGTTGGCGCAAAAGTGGTAATACATTCCTGCTGTCCGGTTTTTTTTGCGTTTTTGATCCAAAATGCAAAACGGAAGGGCGATTTTGCCCCTCCCGTTTTCGTACAGGTATTTCCGCCAAAGAATCCTCATCTTTCCTCGCGGAAGTACGAAAGACCCAGCGAGGCGGGCGGCTGGTTTTCGCGCTTGTTGCGGATGGAGGAGATGATCAGAACCACGATGGTGAACAGGTACGGCAGCATTTTGAGTATGGGCTTGGCGGCCACGGTCACGGTGATCCACGGGATGTTGGCGATATGGGAGGAACAGGAAAACAGCACGCCGAAGATGAACGAGCCGGGGATCGTCATGTGGGGCTTCCACAGCACGAAGATGACCAGCGCGATGGACAGCCAGCCGTACGCCTCGATGCTCAGGTACGCCTCCTGGGAGGCCATGTAGTCTATGATGTAGTACAGTCCGCCCAGGCCCGCGATGCCGCTGCCGATGCAGGTAGCCAGGTATTTGTAGCGGGTCACGTTGATGCCCGCGGCGTCCGCGGTGCCGGGGTTTTCGCCTACGGCCCTCAGGTTCAGGCCCGTGCGCGTGCGGTACAGCACGTAGGAGCTCAGGCAAGCCACGATCACCGCAAGGAAGAACATCACGCCCAGCACCTGCAGCGAATCCGAGCGCCCCGCGAAGGGAAAGCGGAAGTACTGCTTGGGGGTCACCAGGTAGCGCTTTACGCTGATGCGGGTCTTGTCGCTCATCAGCACCTTCATCAGGCCCACGCCGAAGGTGGTGAGGGCCAGGCCCGTCACGTTCTGGTTGGCACGCAGGGTAACGGTGAGAAAGCTGTATATCAGGCCCATCAGCGCACCGGTGAGAAAAGACGCCAGTATGCCCAGGATCACGATCAGGAACGGGGGCAGCGCGCTTTCACCGATCAGGTTCAGCATCAGGCAGCCGCCCGCGCCGCCCATGCACATCACGCCGGGAATGCCAAGGTTCAGGTGACCGGCCTTCTCGGTGAGGATCTCGCCCGTGGAGCCGTACATGAACGTGGCTCCAAAGCCCAGCGAATCCAGCAGAAAATCGACCCACGGGTTCATCGTACCGCCTCCTTGGGCTCCCTTTTGCGGAAGTTGAGCTTGTAATTGATGAAGAATTCACTGCCGATGATAAAGAACAGAACGATGCCGATGATCACGTTGGGCAGCGCGCCGGAGATCTCAAAGCTTGTGGAGATCTGGTCCGCGCCCTGGTTTAAGAATATGATCACGCCGGCAGTGAGGATCATCATCAGCGGATCGAATTTGGCCAGCCACGCCACCATGATGGCCGTAAAGCCCTGGCCGCCCACCGAGTCCGTGGTCACGGAGCGGTCGAGCCCGGCGCCGATCAGGTATCCCGCCAGGCCGCAGAGCAGGCCGCTTACGATCATCGTGCGGATGATGACCTTCTTTACGCTGATGCCCACGTACCGGGCAGTGCGCACGCTCTCGCCCACCACGCTGATCTCGTAGCCGTGCTTGGTGTAATTGAGGTATATATAGATCAGCGCCGTCGCCGCCAGCACGATCAGGATGATCACCAGATAATCGCTGTAGGCGGGCTTGCTCAGGCCCGTAAACACCGTGGGGAATTTGCCGCTGGAAAGTTTGCCCAGGGAAGAGGAACCGCTGGGCACCCATTTGATCAGGCAGTAGGACACCAGGAACGTGGCCACATAGTTCATCATCAGCGTGAACAGCGTTTCGTTGGTGTTCCACACGGCCTTGAACAGCGCGGGGATCAGGCCCCACACCGCGCCCGCCAGCAGCGCCGCCGCCAGCATCAGCACCAAAAGCGACCATTCCGGCCAGCGCACCGCGGGATTGTATTTTCCGCCCAGGTAGAAGTTGACCGCGATGGCCGCCAGCACGCCCATTAGGGTCTGACCTTCGGCACCGATGTTCCAGAACCGCATGCGGAAGGCAGGCGTCAGCGCCAGCGCGATGCACAGAAGCACCGCAATATTTTTCAGGAAGCTCCACAGCTTGCGCTCGGTGGAAAACGAGCCCTTGATAAAGCAGTTGTAGAACTCCCAGATGCGGCCGGGTTCCTTCTGCAGCTTGCCCACCAGCAGGAATGCCACCAGGCCGCACACCAGCATGCCCAGCACGAAGGCGGCGACGCGTATCAGCATGGACGCCGCAAAGCCGGGCGTTTCTCGCTTGGTGAGGTGGACGAGGGGCTCTTTGAGCCGCGTATGCCTGGGCTGCATCAGTCATCCTCTCCTTCCGTATGGGTCTTGGTCATAAGATAGCCGAGCTCTTCTTTCTGTACGGTCCTGCCGTCCACCGTGCCGGTGACCGCGCCGGAGTTCATTACCAGTATGCGGTCGCACAGCGCCATGAGCACGTCCAGGTCCTCGCCCACGAAGATCACCGCCGTGCCTTTTTCCTTCTGGGTGTTGAGCAGATTGTATATCGTATAGGAGGAATTGATGTCCAGTCCCCGCACCGGGTAAGCAGCCATGAGCACCTTCGGGGAGGAGGATATCTCGCGCCCCACCAGCACCTTCTGCACGTTGCCGCCGGAGAGCCGCCTCACGGGCGTGCGCACGGAGGGCGTTACCACGTCCAGGTCGCGCACGATGTCCTCTCCGAGCTTTTTGGGCTTGCTGCGCTCCAGGAAGATGCCCTGGCCCTTGCGGTAGGAGCGCAGCATCATGTTGTCGCTGATGCCCATGCTGCCCACCAGGCCCATGCCCAGCCTGTCTTCGGGCACGAAGGAGAGCTTTACGCCCAGGTCCCTGATCTCCAGGGGCGTTTTGTCCCTGAGGCTCATGACCTCGTCGTCGTTGAACAGTATCTTCTCGTCCTGAACCAGCTGCCTTACCTGTTTGTCGCTCAGGCCGCCGAGCTTTACCGTGTTTCCGTCCGGATCGTGGAACAGCCCCTGGGCCGCCATATGGCGGATCTGCCCCAGCTGCTTGTGGAAGAAGGTCACGGGCCTGTTCTTTTTGGGATTGGTGAATATGATCTCGCCCGTCTGGGGCTTTTGCAGGCCGGCAATGCACTCAAGCAGCTCCTTCTGGCCGCTGCCGGCGATGCCCGCGATGCCCAGGATCTCGCCGCCCCGGGCAGTAAAGGACACGTTTTTCAGGATGCGCACACCTTCCGCGTCGCTCAGGTTCAGCCCTTTGACCTCTATGAGGGGCCTGGGATCCACGGGCTCAGAGCGCGCGATGTTCAGGTTCACCTTGCGGCCCACCATCATATCGGTCAGCGCGCCTTCGCTGGTCTCGGAGGTATTCACGATGTCGATCAGCCTGCCCTTGCGCATGACCGCCACACGGTCGGAGACCTCCATGACCTCGTTTAATTTGTGCGTGATGATGATCACGCTCTTTCCGTCCGCCACCATGCGCCTGAGGATCTCGAAAAGCCGCTTGATCTCCTGCAGGGTAAGCACGGCGGTGGGCTCGTCCAGGATCAGGATGTCCGCGCCGCGGTACAGCACCTTGATGATCTCAACGGTCTGCTTTTCGCTCACGGACATATCGTATATTTTCTTTTTGGGGTCTATGTGAAAGCCATAGCGGCGGGCGATCTCCTCCACTTTGGCGTTTACTTTCTTTATGTCATTGCCGCCTTTGCCCTTCAGGCCCAAAGCCACGTTTTCGGCGGCGGTAAAGATGTCTACCAGCTTGAAGTGCTGGTGGATCATGCCGATCTTATGGTCGAAGGCGTCCTTGGGGGAGCGTATCACCACCTCGGTGCCGTCTATGCTGATGCTGCCGGCGTCGGGAAAGTATATGCCCGCCACCATGTTCATCAGCGTTGTCTTGCCGCAGCCGTTTTCGCCCAGTATGGCAAGCACTTCGCCCTTGTATACGTCAAGGCTCACATCGTCGTTGGCCAGTACGTCGCGCCCGAAGCGCTTGGTGATGTGTTTCAGCTGTAAAGCAGGCTGCATGGTTCCCTCCGATTTGGTCTTTGTGATGGTATTATATCGGAACAGGTCCTATATCGTCAATGAGGAGTGAGGCACGAAGCCCCGCTCCCCATTGATCACGGTATGTGTATCGTTTTTTGGTTTAGAACGCCATGTTCAGCAGCTCGATGCCGTCGATGTTCACATCGAAGTAAGGAGCGGAACGGTATTCGCTCTCGTGGAAGTAGCCGTCGGAAACCACTTCGGTGTCAGCGGTGTAAGCGGGATCGGTGTCCACGTCGGCCAGGTAGCTGGTGAGGGCTTCTCCGTTCACGGTGATGAAGCCTTCGGTGGCGGTGTCGAACACGTTCAGGGTGCCCGCTTCGAACGCGGCTTTGAGCTCGGCGATCTTCTCCACAGTGCCCTCGGCGGCCACGGCGGTGTTGATGTCGGTCAGCACGACGGAGCCGGTGGCAATGGTGCCGGTCCAGTCGGTGTCAACGGCTTCGCCAGCGGCGACCTGGTTGCAGACGTAGATCAGGTAGGGAGCCCAGTCGATGCGGGAAGAAACGATGAAGGTGTTGGGGCAGCTCTCGATGGTGGAGCCGTTGTAGCTGATGTTGGGGATACCGGCGTTCTCGCAGGCAGTGGGGGCGCCCATGGAGTCGGCGTGCTGGCTGATCAGGTCACAGCCGGCGGCGATCAGCGCCTCGGCGGCGGACTTCTCTTCCATCTCGTCGTACCAGGAACCGGTGAACTGCACCTTCATAGTCACATCGGGGCAAACGCTCTTGGCGCCCAGATAGAAGGAGGTGTAACCGGAGATAACCTCAGCGTAGGTGAAGGCGCCAACGTAGCCCATCAGGGGCTTTTCGCCTTTCAGCTTGCCGGCGGCGATGATCTCGTTGAGCTTCATTCCGGCAGCGACACCGGCGAGATAACGGCCTTCGTAGATGGCGGCAAAGGCGTTGTGGAAGTTGGCGAGGCCTTCAGTGTGGGCCATGGTGCCGGTGGCGTGGCAGAACTCCACGTTCTCGTACTCCTTGGCGGCTTCGATCATGTAGGTCTCATGGCCGAAAGAATCGGCGAACACGATGGTGCAGCCTTCTTCAGCCAGTTCGCAGGCGGCCTCGTAGCAGGCGTTGGACTCGGGGATATTCTTCTTTACGATGACCTCGATGCCCAGGGTGTCGCGCACTTCGTAAACGGCATTGAGGAAGTTCAGGTCGTAGGTGGAATCTTCGTCGTGCAGCAGGATGACGCCCAGCTTCACGGTGTTGCCTTCGGCGACGGTGAAACCGAAGCACACGGCGCACAGCACAACGGCCAGGACCAGACTAAACAGCTTCTTCATAGATCGCAATCCTCCGTTCGATTTATTCCTGTCGGAATGACATTATTATATCCCGCGCGCGCGGCGCAAAAAATGTCAAAACGGGAAAGAAGCCGTTAATTTCCGAACATTTTTTGGGAGGACGGCTTTTATTATTCGGATTTTAAAAACCCAGGCCGCAAAACCCGAGCGATCGGGGGCAAAAAACAAGGGTCTGTTGCGTAAGGCGGGAGTATTCACTGGGTGGTTTTGAAAGGTTGTCCCTCCAATTTCAATCCGCAGGGCCAGCTTTGCCGGCCCGAGGAGCGATTTTTGCGTCGGGAGCGAAGCAAAGCGGAGACGACCAGAGCAAAGAATCGTTTCCTTGCAGTTTTTTCGCCCGGGAATTTCCGCAGAAATTTCACAAAAAACTGAAAACCTGTTGCACAAGTTTGTGAAAGATTGACGTTTCGGAATGAATCAGGTTCAAATGTATCAAAAACTGAACCGCCGGAAATGAAAACTCATTTCCGGCGAGGGGCTGTGAAACAGCCCCTGCCGCAGTCACTTTTCATTCTTCCAGCGTATGATCTCTTCCAGCCTTTGGGACACCTGCTTTTCGGCGCCCTGGTCGGTGGGCACGTAGTAGCGCCTGCCCGCCAGGCTGTCGGGAAGGCACTGCATCTTCGTGAGCTTTTCCTTTGTGTCGTGGGCGTACTGGTAACCCTTGCCGTAGGAAAGCTGCTTCATCAGGTCGGTGGGGGCGTTGCGGATCTGCAGCGGCACCGGCTCGGCGGGCGCTTCGCTCACGTCTTTGGCGGCCATGCCCCGGGCGACGTACACGGCGTTTGATTTGGGCGCCATGGACAGGTATACCGCGGCGTGGGCCAGATGCACGTCGCACTCCGGCATGCCCAGGAAGGTGCAGGCCTGATACGCCGCCACCGCCAGGGGCAGCGCGGCGGAATCCGCCATGCCCACATCTTCGCTGGCGAATCGCACCAGCCGGCGGGCGATGTACAGCGGGTCCTCCCCGCCGTCCAGCATGCGGCTGAGCCAGTACACGGCGGCGTCCGGGTCGGAGTTGCGCATGGATTTATGCAGGGCGCTGATGAGGTTATAGTGCTCCTCGCCCTTTTTGTCGTACAGCAGCGAGCGGCGGTTGGTGCACTCCGTGAGGATCTCGCGGGTAACGGTGATGGCGCCGTCCCGGTCCGTCGGGGCGTTCAGTACGGCCATCTCCAGGGTGTTGAGTGCTGTGCGGGCGTCTCCGTTTGCGAAGCGGGCGATGGCCGCGATCTCGTCTTCCCCGATGTGTACGGGCATATTGCCGAATCCCCGGGGATCCTTGAGGGCGTTACGGATCAGCTCCTGAAGGTCCGCTTCCTCCAGCGCCTTCATCACGAACACCTTGCAGCGGCTCAGAAGCGCGCTGTTGATCTCGAAGGAGGGGTTTTCGGTGGTGGCGCCGATCAGGATGATGCTGCCCTTTTCCACATAGGGCAGAAACGCGTCCTGCTGGGCTTTGTTGAAGCGGTGGATCTCGTCCACGAACAGTATGGTCTTCAGCCCGCTCCTCCGCCCGCGCTCGGCCTGCTCCATCACGGCCTTGATCTCCTTGATGCCGCTGGTGACCGCGCTGAAATCGATGAACTCACTTTTTGAGGTGAGGGCGATGATGCGCGCCAGCGTGGTCTTGCCCACGCCCGGCGGCCCCCAGAAGATCATGGAGGATATGGCGTCGTGCTCGATCAGGTTGCGAAGCATCCGCCCTTTTCCGATCAGATGCTTTTGACCCACATAGCTGTCCAGCGTTTCGGGACGCAGACGGCTCGCCAGCGGCTGGGAGCCGCCGGTGGGGGAAGAATCGAAAATGCCAAGCTGTTCCATACTTTTTCCTGTGCCCGGCAGCCCGGACGGGTCAGACGTGCTTTTTGCTGTTTCTGCCGGACAGCTCCATTTCTTCGGCGAGAGCCTCCGGGTGTTTGAGGTCATAATCCTGATGGTATTCTTCGGCTTCGTAGAAGCGCTTGAATGGTTCTATCGCCACGCAGGCTTCCCGGCCCGCGCTGCGGCCCAGGTCGGCCACGGCTTTTTCGGCCTTTTCGCGCTCCTCCTCGCTTTGATAATATACCGCCAGGGTATAGGAGCGCCCGCGGTCGATGAACTGTCCTCCCTCGTCGAAGGGGTCCACGTTTGCCAGAAATGATTTCAGCAGCTCTTCGTAGGAAAGCGCGGATTCGTCGTACGTCACGGCCACCGTCTCCCGGTGCCCGGTCTTCTGGGCCTTCACGTCCTGATACGATGGCGATTCCTCATCGCCGCCGCAGTAACCGCTCACCACGTTTTTCACGCCCGGAAGGCGAAACGCCGGAGCGATGCACCAAAAGCATCCGCCGGCAAAATACGCTGTTTTCATAACCGTTTTCCTGTTCTTTTCTGAATTCTTTAATGGCGGCGCGGAGCGTCTCCGCGTCAAATCTCTTCCAGGGCCAGGCGGCGGAACGGCTCCATGGCAGAGGGCATGGGCAGCGCCAGGAGCTGCTCCCTGTCCACGGCCTGAAAGCCTTCCCGCTCAACAAGGTCAGTTTTCACCGTGAAGCTGCGCATATGCCATATCAGATGGGTAAAAACGTGGTCGAAATCCGCCGCAGGCTGTGCCGTTTCATGCGTTACGCCGTTTTCCGCCAGCACCTCCCGCCAGGAGCGGCCGTCAGGCCAGGGCAGGTTCACGAATTCGTACAGACCGTTCAGCAGCTTTTCCGCCCGCTTTCGTACCAGCACCTTTTTTCCGTCCGTCACCAGGGCGATCAGCCTGCGCTCCTGCTTTTTTTCGGGTTTCGGGGCCTTTACGGGCAGGCACAGCGCGTTGCCGTTCTGATGTCCCAGGCACCAGGGCGCTGCGGGACAGTTTTCGCACAGCGCCTTTTTGGGCAGGCACACCAGGTTGCCCATCCCCATGAGCGCCTGGTTGAACTCGCCCGCGCCTTCCAAAGGCAAGATGCTTTCGCCGAATGCCCTGAGGCGCGCCCGGACGGCGGGCAGGTCAGAGATGCCCGTTTCCCCCGTTATCCGGCTGAGCACCCGCACGCCGTTGCCGTCCAGGGCCAGCTCCCTTTTTCCGAAAGCGATGGAGCTCACCGCCGCGGATACGTATTCCCCGCAGCCGGGCAGCTTTTTCAGTTCTTCCCTGCTTTCCGGCAGACGTCCGCCATACGCCTCACAAACGACTTGCATGGCACGCACCAGGTTCCGTGCCCGGGTGTAATAGCCCAGGCCTTCCCACAGCTTGTTTACCAGCTCCTGGGGAGCCTGCGCCAGTGACGCGGGATCAGGAAACGCCAGCAGGAAGCGCCCGTAGTATTTTTTCACCGTCTCCGTGCGGGTCTGCTGGAGCATGATCTCGGAAACGTACACGCGGTACGGGTCCGTTTCGCCGCGCCAGGGCAGGTCCCGGGCAGTCAGGCTGTGCCAGGAAAGGATCGCCTTCGTAAGTGGATGCATATTCTTCATTCAGGCCGCTTTTATGAAAAAACAGCCGCCCGGCGCGCAAAGCCGCGTAAACCGCCGGGACGGCTCGTTTCTCCGTACGTCCGCAGGCGTCAGACGTCCGGCAGGGCGATGGGATCGTTGAGCAGGGAAACGCTCATGGGCATGTCGCAGAGGATCTCGGGCAGGCGGCTGATGAGGGCGGGTTTCGCGGTGGCCAGGATGTGCGGCAGCGCGCGCTGCGCCACGGCGCGGTCCAGGGCTTCGATGGGATCGCCAGTCATCAGCGGGATGACCGCCGCACAGTAGGCGTACATGTCTCCCTGGGTGCGGGGAGAGATGCGCACGCCCTCCGAGGCGAGCTTTTCGCTCAGAACGCGGAACCGGTCCAGGATCACGCCGGGCACTTCCGCGTCGGTAACGAACGCCCGCCGGATCGATTCCAACGTAGGCGCTTTTTCCGCCTTCGGCAGGGGCCGGGCCCGCAGCCATGTATCTTCTTCGTCGTTTTTCAGGCGGATAAAGAACGCCCTGTCCAGCAGCCTGGGCTGCAGCGGATAACCGATCTGGTCGTCCAGGCAGGTCATCAGGATCGTGAAGCCTTCCTTTTTGCACTGGTCGGCAAAGGACAGCGCGCCGCGGGACTGGTCCATTACGGGCTGGGAATTCACGTCATCCAGCAGCACGAACCGGGGCGTCAGGCGGTCGTTTGCCCGCAGCAGCTCTCGGAAGGCGGGATGCTTCAGCGGCTGGCCGACTTCCGCGCCCAGATGCGCATAGCGGGAGGCGTCCGTCTGGGTGAGGCCCAGCGCGCCTGCCAGCGCGTCCGCCATCCAGGTCTTGCCCACGCCCGTGGGACCGGAGAACATCACGATCTCGCCCAGCGCAAGGCAGGCTAAAAGGTTCAGCGCCTCGTCGTGGCTTATCTTGCGGCCCAGCGCCTCAAAGCGGCAGCGAAGGTCGCTGATCAGCTGCGCGGCCGTGGGTTCGTACACCTCGGGAACGCCGTGATATACGTCGGAATCGATGCGCTCGTCCATCGTAAGCATCTGTGCGGCGCGGGTGAACATGACGTACTTTAGAAATTCGTTGTCCAGAAGCGCCTTGCTTTCGCTGGAGAGCAGATGCTCGGCTTCCGCCTGGGTCTGGCGGGCGCTCTCGGCGGCGCGCAGGCGGGATTCGCACTCCTGCTTCAGGCGCTGCTTTTCTTCTTCCAGACCGCGGATCTCCTCCTGATGCGCGGCACGGGTCTCTTCCATGATCTCCCCGCGCATCTGAAGGCGGTTGTTTTTCAGCGTGTCGATCTCGCGGAGCAGGTGCAGCCTCTCGGCTTCCAGGTCGTTGAGCGCCTCGCCGGCTTCCTTCTGCCCGGACGGAGCTTTTGCCGCCGCGCCCATGCTCTCGGGCAGTTCGTCCAGCTGCATCAGCTTCTGGATCAGCGCGGGACGGCCCTCGCGCAGCTTCCATGCCTCTTCCAGGGCCTGCTTCGCCCTGTCGATGGGGCTCACCACGGGGCGGCCCGTTTCCTGACCCGGGATCGCGGCGCCCAGCTGCTCGATGCGGGAATGCCGCCAGCCTTCGTCCACGATCTCGCTTAACGACCTGCTGCGGCGGGGATTCAGGCCCAGCTGGCCGTCGAATACGCCCACGCGGCTGTTTCTTCTGTCGTCACAGCGCTTTTCCTCATGGCACCTGTCCTTGGGAGTCTCTGGCCGGCGGCAGTTTCTGACCTCCGGTTTTTCCTGGGCCTTTTCCGTTCCATCAGCGGCCTGGTCTGTATCCTTTACGGGGTTCGGCAGGGAAGCTTCCCGGCTGCCGGCTTCGGCATCCGGCTTTTCCGGCGCGGGGGCGTTTTCTTCAGCCGGCGTAGTTTCCTTTTCAATGGGCTTCATCTCTGCGCAGGCGGCGATGAATTCCGGAGATATCCAGATCTTCACTTCCCGGCCGTCCCGCGTGAAGACGTGCACGTTTTCGTCCGGCAGCTCCACAGAAGGGCAGGACTCGTCAGGCGTAAACGCGATCGCGCCCAGCTCCTGGGACATTTCCGGCACAAACGGGCCCCTCAGCCGTCCCTCTTCCTGGAAGAGGACTTTGTGGGTGTAAACATTTTCTCCCGCCCGCATCGCGGCCACGCCGCCGGGGCCGTTGTCCGGGTCCACCACTTCCATGATCTGGCTGTCGGGACAGGCGGTGATCACGTCGGAATATACGATGTTGCGGTTGAATTCTCCCTTTTCGGCGGAATAGTTTTTGTTGGAGCGGATCTTGTCGTTTTCGCCCGTGTGGCGGATCAGGTCCAGCAGGCAGTAGCCGCCCAGGGTGCGCATGCGGGTCTTGAAGCGCAGTGCTTCGTTTTTGTCCGGAACGATGCGGATGCCGCCTTCGTCGGGATACAGCTCCTTTGCGTCGGAAATCGGTGAGAGCGCGCCGCCTTCAAAGGTGAACAATGGGCGGATGCGGAAATAAGATTTCTGAGGATTGTCCTCTTCCAACTGACAGAACGTGATCTTTCCGGGCAGCGTCATAAAAGGCCTCCTACGATAAAAAAATAAAAATTTTGCATATTTCTTTCGCAACTTATCATTATATATCCAATTTCCATTTGCGTCAACGAAAAAATTTTCCAATATTTGCAGTTTTGTGTAGAAATGGAAAAGAATTTGCGCTATAATATGCTTGGTGCAATATGAATGACAAAAGGAGGCCCATCCCTTATGAGAAGCAAACGCGTCATCGCCATGCTGCTGGCAGGCGGCCAGGGCTCCCGCCTTGGTTTGCTCACCCGCGTCATGGCCAAGCCTGCCGTGCCCTTCGGCGGCCGCTATCGCATAATCGATTTTCCTCTTTCCAACTGCTCCAATTCGGGCATCGATACAGTGGGCGTGCTCACCCAGTATCAGCCCCTGGAGCTCAACAGCTACATCGGCTCCGGTGCCAGCTGGGACCTGGACCTGAACGGCGGCGGCGTATACGTGCTGCCTCCCTACGTACAGGGCAGTGAGGGCCGCTGGTATTCCGGCACGGCCAACGCCATTTACCAGAACCTGAGCTTTATCGAGCAGTACGATCCCGAATACGTGCTGATCCTCTCGGGCGACCACATCTACAAAATGGACTACAGCGCCATGCTGGACGCCCACATCGAAAAGAACGCGGACATCACCATCGCCGTGCGGCCTGTGCCCTGGGCGGAAGCGCCGAGCTTCGGCATCATGAACACCGACAGCGAAAGCCGCATCCTGGAATTCGAGGAGAAGCCCAAGCAGCCCAAGAGCAACCTGGCCTCTATGGGCGTATATATCTTCACCTTCTCCCAGCTCAAAAAATACCTGACTGAAGACAACGCCGATCCAAACAGCAAAAACGACTTCGGCAAGAACATCATCCCCAAGATGCTCTCCGACGGCAAGAACCTTTACGCCTACGCATTCGAGGGCTACTGGAAGGACGTGGGCACCATCTCAAGCCTCTGGGAAGCCCACATGGATCTGCTTAAAAATCCGCCCGAGGTGGACCTGAACGACCGCCGCTGGCCGGTGTACGCCAAGAGCCCCATCATGCCGCCGCACTATATCGGCCCTGAAGGCAGGGTGGAAAACAGCATGATCACCGAAGGCTGCGAGATCTACGGCAGCGTGTCCGGCTCCGTGCTGTCCGCGGGCGTCATCGTGGAAGAGGGCGCTATGGTGGAAGACAGCGCCGTGATGCCCGGCTGCGTGATCAAGAAGGGCGCCCGGGTAAAGCGCGCCATCATCGCGGAGCAGACCGTGATCGGCGAAGGCTGCCAGGTCGGCGAAGACGAGGGCGACATCGCCCTGGTCGGTCAGGATACCCGCCTGCCCGCCGGATACAAGGTCCCCGCGGGCGCGCAGGTCAACAACGAAACCATACAGGAGGGCAAATGACATGAAGGATGCAGTCGGCGTCATCTACACCTCTAAAGATGAATTCAGCATGCGCGAGCTCTCCTCCAAGCGCTCCGTCACCGCGATCCCCATCGCGGCCAGATACCGCGTGGTGGACTTTCTTCTGTCCAACATGGTAAACAGCGGCATACGCAAGGTGGGCGTTCTGGTGCAGGGCAACTATCACTCCCTGATGGACCACCTGGGCAGCGGCAAGGCCTGGAACCTGCACACCCGCAACAACGGCCTGTTCCTTCTGCCCTCCCGCGGCAGCGAAGCCGGCGAGAACAGCTTCGGCCTTCTGGACGCCCTCAAAGCCAACATGGATTACCTCAGGCGTTCCCGCCAGGAATACGCCCTGATCGTGGGCGGCCGCATCGTATACAACGCCCGCTACGACGATATGATCCGCCAGCATGAGGAGACCGGCGCGGACGTGACCGTGATGTACACCCGCTTCGATCCCATGAACGCAGACTTTTCCGCCTCTTCTCCGGAAAGCCGCGCCTTTGTCACGGTGAATGCCCAGGGCCAGGTGACCGACATGGAGATCAACCCCAACGTGATCACCTGCCCCAACATGCTCATGGACGTGGTGCTCATCAAGCGCACCCAGCTGATGCACCTGGCGGACATCGCCGCCGCCCACGGCTATCACGACCTGTATACCCACATCCTGCGCGGCGCGGTGGAAAACAAGACCATGAAGATCATGGGCTACGAGTACACGGGCTACTGGAAGCGCATGGAGACCATCAACAGCTACTACAACTTCAACATGGACCTGCTCAACAAGGACGTGCGCCGCGAGCTGTTCGGCGTGAACCCCGTGTTCACCAAGACCCGCGACGACGCGCCCACCAAGTACCTGCCCGGCGCGGACGTGAAGAACTCGCTGGTGGCCGACGGCTGCGAGATCGAGGGCCATGTGGAAAACAGCGTGCTGTTCCGCGGTGTGCACGTGGCCAAGGGCGCGAAGATCAAGGGCGCCATCATCATGCAGGACTGCTCCATCGGCGAGGACGCTGAACTGGAAAACGTGATCCTGGACAAGGACGTGACCATTCTCAAGGGCGGCCGCATGATCGGCCCGAAGCACTATCCCATCGTGCTGGGCAAAAACGTTACGGTATAACCGTCTTCCGGCGGGAAGGCGCAAAGCGGCCAGCCGCGCTGCGCTTTCCCGACCGGTTTTTCCGCGCGGTCCTTTCGCAGGCGCGTCTGCCCGCGTCGGTAATGAATAACGCATCAGGAGTTGATTGAAACCATGAAGATTCTGTTTGCTGCTTCAGAGGGCATGCCCTTTGTGAAGACCGGCGGCCTGGCGGACGTGATCGGCGCCCTGCCCAAGGAGATCATCAAAAAAGGCGCGGACATACGCGTGATCCTGCCTTTGTACAAGGCCATCGATTCGGGCTACCGCGCCCGGATGGAGCACGTGCTCTACTTCTACATCAACCTCGGCTGGCGCCGCCAGTACGTGGGCATCGAGAAGCTGGTGCACGACGGCGTGACCTTCTATTTTGTGGACAACGAGCAGTATTTCGGCCGGGATTACATCTACGGCCACGGCGGCGACGAGGGTGAGCGGTTCGCCTATTTCTGCAAAGCCGTGCTGGAGGCCCTGCCCAAGATCGACTTTATGCCCGACGTGATCCACTGCCACGACTGGCAGACCGGCCTGATCCCCGCCCTGTACACCGCCCAGTACAAAAACCTGCCCCTGTACCAGGGCATCAAGACCGTGTTCACTATCCACAACCTGCAGTTCCAGGGCCTGTATCCCATCAGCGCTACCGAGGAGCTGCTCTCGCTGGGCTCCTGGGCCTACACCTCCGACAATCTGGAGTTCTACGGCCAGTGCTCCTTCATCAAGGGCGGCCTGGTGTTCGCCGACCGCATCACCACGGTATCGCCCACCTACGCCGAGGAGATCCTGTCTCCCTACTACGGCGAGCGCATGGACGGCCTGCTGCGGGCGCGCAAAAACGCCCTGAGCGGCATTCTGAACGGCATCGATACCATCGAATACGATCCCGCCAAGGATACCCTGATCGACAGCCGCTACGACGCGGAGCACTTTGAGGCCAAAAAGCCCAACAAAGCCGCCCTGCAGAAGGAACTGGGCCTGGAAGAAGACGACAGCGTTCCTCTGATCGCCATGGTCACGCGCCTGTCCGGCCAGAAGGGCCTGGACCTGGTGGAGCGCGTGCTGGACGGCATCATGAACACCGGCGCGCAGTTCGTGGTGCTGGGCATGGGCGAAAGCAAGTATATGGACCTGTTCGGCTGGGCGCAGTGGAAGTATTCCGGCAAGTTGGCCGCCTGCTTCCAGATGAACCACCGCCTGGCGCACCGCATCTACGCTGCAGCGGACCTGTTCCTGATGCCCTCCATGTTCGAGCCCTGCGGCCTGAGCCAGCTGATCTCCCTGCGCTACGGCACCCTGCCAATCACACGCGAGACCGGCGGCCTGAGGGACACTGTGCTTTCCTACAACGAGTACACCGGCGACGGCAACGGCTTTACCTTCTTCAACTACAACGCCCACGACATGCTGCACGTCATCGAGCGCGCGGTGGGCATGTACAAAAACGACCGCGAGACCTTCGAATTCCTGGCCAGGCGCGCCATGGGCGGCGAGTACGGCTGGGACAAGAGCGCGGCCAAATACGTGGAGCTGTACGAAGACCTGACCGGCCAGACGGGCACCGCGCCCATCGAAGCCACGGCGGAAGCGCCCGCCGACGAAGCCGAAAAGCCGAAGCCCGCCAGAAAGCCCCGCGCAAAGAAGGAAGCTGAATCCGCCGAACCGGCAAAGAAGCCCCGCGCGAAGAAAGCCGAGACCGCGGAAGAAAAGCCCGCCCCGAAAAAGCGCACTTCCAAGAAAGCGAAAACAGAGGAATAACGCCATGAAGATCGGATATCAGATCTATTCCGCCCGGCAGGACGCCGAGCGCGACCTCAAAGGCACCCTGAAGGCCCTGCGCGCCATGGGCTATGACGGCGTGGAGCTGGCGGGCCTGTACGGCTGCAGCGCCGAGCAGTTCAAAGAAGCGCTCGACGAAGCGGGTATCCCGGCCATCAGTGCCCACGTGCCCCTCAAGGACATCTGCGCTGACATGTTCAAAACCATTTCGGACTACAAGCTTCTGGGCTGCAGATACATCGCCGTTCCCTATACCGACGCCGACTGCCGCCCCGGCGGAAAGAACTTTGCCGATACCTTAAAGCAGATCTGGCGCTTCGGCCGCCTGTGCCGCGAAGCCGGGATACAGCTTTTGTACCACAACCATGATTTTGAGTTCGTCACCGTCAGCGGCATGTACGGCCTGGACTTCATCTATGCCGCCGTGGACGAGGATATCCTCAAGACCGAGATCGACACCTGCTGGGTGAAATACGCAGGCGAAGATCCCGCCGCATACGTGCTTTCCTACACGAGCCGCGCGCCCATCGTGCACCTGAAGGACTTTGTGGGCGAAAAGGGCGAAAAGAGCCCCTACGCCCTCATCGGCATGAAGGACGACGCCGCCAAGCCCGGGGAGATCAGCTTCGAGTTCCGCCCCGTGGGATACGGCTGCCAGGACTTCAAGGCCATCACCGCCGCCGCCGAAAAGGCCGGCGCCGGCTGGGTGGTGGTGGAGCAGGACGAGTCCGTGGGCCGCACGCCCCTGGAGGCCGCGAAGATGTCCATCGATTACCTGAAGAGCATCGGCATCTGAGCCCTTCTTTCCAATCCCGTAAAAGGCGCGGCACCGCTTTGGCGGCGCCGCGCCTTGTGTTTTTGGATATTGTATGATAAGATGGCTTCACTTATATTTGGGGGATATGCAAAGATGACTCTTACACGTTTGCCGTACGACCTGTGCGTGTGCAGGCTCAGGAGCCTGGCGGAAGCGGACCTGACCCGGGCGTTCTTTTTTCTTGCCAGGACGGACGAAGAGATATCCCTGGTGTGCGAAAGCGCTTTTGCACCCGCCGGCGCCGAACAGATCAGCCGCGGCTGGAAAGGCTTCCGGATCGAGGGCATGCTGGATTTTTCCCTGGTGGGCATACTGGCCCGCCTGTCCGGCCTGCTGGCGGAAAACGGCGTGAGCATCTTTGCCGTATCCACGTTCAACACGGACTACATCCTGGTAAAGGAAGAAGACTTCACCCGGGCGGCGGAGATACTGGCCACCTCGGGCTATACGGTAAACTGACCAAACTGCAAGCGGAGCGTGCGGACGGATGAAAAAGCTCACCTCCTACAACCATACCATATACGCCAGCTACATCGGCTACATCACCCAGGCTGCGGTGAACAACTTTGCGCCGCTTCTGTTTTTGACGTTCAGCCGGGAGTTCCGTCTTACGCTTGCCCAGCTCACGCTGATCACCACCGTGAACTTTTCCGTGCAGCTGCTGGTGGACCTTCTGTCCGCCCGCTTTGTGGACAGGATCGGCTACCGCGCCTGCGCGGTGGCGGCGCATGTGTTTTCCGCGCTGGGTCTGGCGGGGCTGGCCGTTCTGCCCGGGCTGCTGCCCGCCTACGCCGGGATCCTGACAGCCGTCGTCCTGTATGCGGTGGGCGGCGGGCTGATCGAAGTGCTCATCAGTCCCATCGTGGAAGCCTGCCCTACACAAAAAAAGGAGGCCGCCATGAGCCTTCTGCATTCCTTTTACTGCTGGGGCCACATGGCGGTCATCCTGCTGAGCACGCTGTTTTTCTCCCTGGCGGGCATAAGCCATTGGCGCGCGCTGGCGCTTATATGGGCGCTGGTGCCGCTTTTCAACAGCTATTATTTTTCGCGCGTTCCTTTGTATTCCGTCACCCACGGCGAAAAGGCGATGAGCCTGGGCAGCCTGTTCAGGATGAAGGTGTTCTGGCTGCTCATGGCGCTCATGGTGTGCGCCGGCGCCAGCGAGCAGGCCATGAGCCAGTGGGCCAGCGCCTTTGCCGAAAGCGCCCTTAACCTCAGCAAGGCCGCGGGCGACCTGGCCGGACCCTGTACCTTTGCGCTGTTCATGGGCACGGCCCGGGCCCTGTACGGCCGGTTCAGCGATAAGCTGCCCCTTAAAAAAGCCATGACGCTTTGCGCGCTTTTGTGCGTATGCGCCTACCTCGCGGTGACCCTCACAGACGCGCCGGCCATCGGGCTTGCGGGCTGTGCGCTGTGCGGTTTTTCCGTGGGCATATTCTGGCCGGGCACGTTCTCCGTGGCCGCCGTTTCTCTTCCCCAGGGCGGCACCGCCATGTACGCCCTCATGGCCCTGGCAGGAGACGTGGGCTGCTCAGGCGGTCCCACCCTCGCGGGCATGATCGCCAACTATGCGGGCGGAAACCTGAAAACAGGGCTTCTGGCCGCTGTCGTATTCCCGCTTTTCATCATACTGGGCGTATGGCTCCTCCGCTCACACCCTACCGCACCTGGCCCGTCCCGCTGATCACGTATTTCCAGCTGGTCATTTCCTCCAGGCCCATGGGCCCGCGGGCGTGCAGCTTCTGGGTGGATATGCCGATCTCCGCGCCCAGGCCAAACTCGCCGCCGTCGGTAAAGCGAGTGGAGGCGTTCCAGTATACCGCCGCCGCGTCCACTTCGTTCAAAAATCTTTCGGCGCGGGCGGCGTCTTTGGTAACGATGCACTCGCTGTGCTGGGTGCCGTGGCGGGCGATGAAATCAAGGGCCTCGTCCAGGCCTTTCACCGTTTTGACCGCCAGGGTATAATCCCCGAATTCCGTATCCCAGTCTTCCTCACAGGCGCTTTCGGCCCGGCTGCCCAGAAGCGCCTTCGCTTTTTCGTCCGCGCGCAAGACCACGTTTTTCTGATCCAGCAGCGGCAGCGCCTTTTTCCAGAATTCCGGGGCGATATTTTCGTGCACCAGCACGCATTCTGCCGCGTTGCACACCGACGGACGGGAGCACTTGGCGTTGAACAGGATGCTTGCCGCCATGTCCAGGTCGGCGTTTTCGTCCACGTATACGTGGCACACGCCTTCGCCCGTGCGGATCACCGGCACGCTGGACTGGCTGGTCACGGCCCGGATGAGGCCTGCGCCGCCCCGGGGGATCAGCACGTCCACGTAGGCGTTCAGGCGCATCAGCTCCTGGGCGCTTTCGCGGCTCGTATCCTTGACCAGCTGTATGCAGTCCGCGGGAAGGCCCGCTTTTTGAAGCGCACCGCGCATGATCTTTTCCGCCGCCAGGTTGGACCGGATGGCTTCCTTCCCGCCCCGCAGGATGCAGGCGTTTCCGCTCTTTAAGCACAGCGCCGCCGCGTCCACGGTGACGTTGGGCCGGGCCTCGTAGATGATGCCGATCACGCCCAGCGGCACGCGCTTTTTCCGGATCACCAGGCCGTTGGGCCGTACGTTCTCGCTGATGGTCTCCCCCACAGGATCGGGAAGCGCCGCCGCCTGCCGAACGCCGTCCGCAACGCCTTTCACGCGCACAGGCGTCAGGGCGAGACGGTCCAGGAGGGATTCTTTCATGCCCGCGCGCTTCGCTTCTTCGATGTCCTGCTGATTCGCTTTCAGCCATTCGCCCATGTTTTCTTCCAGCGCGTCCGCTATGGAAAGAAGCGCCCGGTTTTTGACGTCCGTAGTCGCGATGGAAAGCGCGCGCGCGGCTTCCTTTGCCAAAAGGCCCTGTTTTTCCAGTTCAGTCATTTTACTTTCTCCCCGCCTTGAACAGCGTGCCCACTTCTTTGCCCTCCAGAATGTCGTACAGGCTCTCCGGGTGCTTGCCGTGGGTGATGATCATGTCGCAGCCCGCCCCGGTAGCAATGCGTGCCGCGGACAGTTTGGTGGCCATGCCGCCGGTGCCCCGCCAGGTGCCCGCGCCGCCCGCCATGCTCAGGATCTCGGGCGTGAGCGCCTCCACGCGGCGGATGAGCCGGGCGGAGGGATTTTCCCGGGGATCGGAGTCGTACAGGCCTTCGATGTCGCTGAGCAGCACCAGCAGGTCCGCCTTGCACAGCCCCGCCACGATGGCGGACAGCGTGTCGTTGTCGCCCAGCACCCGGTGCTGACCGGTCTCGATCTCGGCGGCGGAAACGGAGTCGTTTTCGTTCACCACCGGGATCACGCCCATCTCCAGCAGCGAACCGAAGGTGGAGCGCAGGTGCCGGGCGCGGGCTTCGTCCTCCACGTCGTCGCCGGTCAGAAGGATCTGCGCCACCGTGCAGTTGTACTCCGAAAACAGTTTGTCGTAGATGTACATCATGCGGCACTGTCCCACGGCGGCGGCTGCCTGCTTTACCCTGAGCTCCTTCGGGCGCTCGGCAAGCCCCAGCTTGGAAGTGCCCACGGCGATGGCGCCGGAGGAAACCAGTATCAGCTCCAGGCCGCTGCCCCTGAGGTCCGCCATCACCCGGGCCAGGCGCTCGATGCTCCTTAAATCCAGAGAGCCGTTCGGATGGGTGAGGGTGGAGGTGCCAACCTTTACCACAATTCGTTTTTTCGTTCCGTTCACGCTTTTTTTCTCCCCGCAAGGGCCGTTTCACTCCCTGCTGTTTGTTTTAATTCCGGCTGCTGTTCAGCTTTCGCTTGTTTTGAAAGCCCCATCTGCTGCAAAAAGTCATACACGTCCGTCATCGGCTTTACGTAGCCCTCCAGCAGCTTTGCCTTCGCCGCCAGCGTCCGAGAGCGGGCGGCGATAAAGATGGAGCATTTGTTGCGGGCGTTGCGCGCCTCCTGTATGAGGTTGAGCACCGCGGAGTTGCCGCCGAATGCCAGCACCGCGGAAGGCGAATGCTTGAATACCTCGTAGGCAAAGCTCTTGTACAGGCCCATGGGCGAAGACTCGATGGATACGATCACCCCGGGCGCCGTCTGGCGAAGCTTTCTTTTCTCTGAAGCGGAGACGAGGCTCGGCACGATAGCCGTGAGCGAGAACCGTCCCTTCGCCTTCTGCGCAAGATATCCTTCCGCGCCGCTCAGCGTATGCCCCACCACGAAGGACACCTTATCCGGGTCCGCGAGGGCAAGCAGGCGGTCGATAAAGGCTTTGTCCTCGTCCCGCAGGCGGGCCTTCTGTCCGCCGGTCTGAAAGCTTCCGCCGCCGATCACAATTGGGAACCTGCCTTCGGGAAGGGAACGAAGAAGCTCTTTCAGGGCCTCGTGCGCGCTCTGCTTGCCGGAGCCCTGCCAGAGATCTCCGGAAACGGGCGGCGTTTTTTCCAGCTTTTCAAGATAATACCGTTCGATGTCGCCTCCGGGCAGGGCGGCGCGGAACGCTTTATTCTTTTCTTCAAACGTATCCAGGCTGTCCCGCAAGATGGCGTCCTCCGAGCGGCGCATGCATCTGAGCTCCTCGTGGCTCAGGCCCAGCAGTTTTTCCAGGCTCAGCTCCTCGTCGATGGAGTTCGTGCCGTACAGCGCGCCGCCGTCCGTGCCCTGCACGCAGCTGATGCCGGCGCGCAGGTACTGCTGCAGCGGGTGCCGGTCCAGATGGCTCAGGTTGTTCAGGCGCACGTTGGAGGTGATCTGGAATTCCAGCGTCACGCCGTAGGCGAGCATGTCCTCCAGCAGCCTTCTGCCCCGGGCGGAGCGCAAATCGCAGGTATACAGGCCGTGGCCGATGCGCAGATGCGGCGGCTTTTCCCCGTCTTTGAGCGCCTCCGCCACGCAGCGGATGGAGCCGGCCACATTGTCCGGCAGGCTGTCGTTTTCGCCCGCGTGTATGCGGATTACGAAGCCGGGAGCGCCCCGGGCGATGTCTACCATTTCCCGTATCGCGCCGCGCAGCTCCATGATGTCGTTGATCTCTTCGCCGATGATGTCGCAGCCCGCCACATAGGGGTCGGAGGAAGCGCACCTTAAGCATCTCAGGTTTTCGTTCAGGTAGTCTCCGGGCGCCACCCGGTCGCGCACGATGGTGAGGGGCGTGCGGCGTATGCCCGCCAGAAAGCGCAGCGTGACGCCGGTCTCCCGCGTAACGGCGGGCATGATGCCGTGGATCATGCGCAGCCGTCCAGCGAACTGCTTTACGTCCGCCAATGCGGTATCGCTGATCTCGGCGTACACCACGCCCTGCTTCTGGTATTCCCGTGCGATCCACAAAAGCAGGTCCTGGTACAGGGTGTTGCCGCGGTAGCGGTCGTCTTCCCGGTCCAAAAGCATGCGCCGGGCATAGGCTTTTACTTCCCTGTCCGGAATCTCCTCGATGTTCAGCCCGCTGAACCGCTCGTCCGACGGAACGCCCTTGGTGAACACGTAGCGGTAAAGGTACACCTTTTCCAGGTCCGCGAACACCGCCTGCCCGTCCTTGGGGATGGTGAGGGAGGAACGGATCAGGTCTATGTTTTCGGCGGCAGAAGCGGGATTGCCCAGGATCAGCTCGGCAAAATTGATGAATGTCAGGTCATCTATGCGCCTTTGGCGGTGCCTGCCCGTAAGGGAAATGTCTCCAAGTTCCGCCTCCGTCTGTTTTCTCTTTTCTTCCAGAAAGCGGATCTGCCCGGGGGAGCATGCAAGCCCCAGCTTTTTGACGTAATAGTACGGGTAGCGGATCTGGTGGATCACCCCCAGGGCGATCAGCGCGTCCGGGGGCAGGTTGCCGTTCATGTGGGTGTGCAGGTCGGTGCGGAATTTGCAGTCGGAGAAGATATAGGTCTTTACGATGGTCTTTTCTACGCCCAGGCGGTAATCCTTGGTCTGGCTCATGAGCGTTTTGGAAATGGCCGGTATGGAGGCTTTGAGCTCTATGCGCCCGTCCGGATGGATGTTGGCGATCTTGGTGTTGCCGAGCCTGAGCACGTACAGGCGGCGGTTGTCGCCGTCCACGTAGCAGGGCACTTCGCCCTTGATGACCTTGAGGCCGTGTTCGTCGAAGGATATATCCAGCGCGCACAGGCGGGCCAGGTTCGTGATGAGGTTTCCGGTATGGTGGTTGGGCGTGCGGATCACGTACTTCAGGCGTTCGCCGTCCATGTGCAGCTCCACCGCGATATCCTTTTCCCGGTCCAGGTAAAAGCGCCCGAAAAAGATCATCTCAGCCCTCCTTTGTTCCATTTCAGCTGTCCGTGCGGGGCAGCCGCTTCCGGCTGCAGATCAGGTAGCACACCATGTGCGCCGCGAAGGTGACTGCCCAGGACACGGGGTAGGAAAGGTACAGAACCTCCAGCGTATGGTACGCCGGTATGCTGAACAGCGTCCATATCCATATCAGCCTAAGCGCGCAGGCGCCCGTCAGTGAAACGATCATCGGCATGACGGAGTAGCCGATGCCGCGCAGCTGGCCCACCATCACGTCCATCAGCCCGCACAGGAAATACGTGGGCATCAGAATCAGCATGCGCTTGAGGCCATAGAAGATCACGTCCTCCGACGCGTTGTATATGGACAGAAGCTGCCTGTCGAAGACGATGAACAAAAGCCCCATGGTCAAGCCGATCGCCGTTGCCGCGCCCAGGCAGCACCACAGCACTTTCCTGACGCGCCCGTAGCGGCGGGCTCCGTAGTTCTGGCTGGCAAAGGTGATGTCCGCCTGGTGGATGGCGTTCATGGCCGTATACACGAAGCCCTCCAGGTTGCCGGCGTTGGTGTTGCCCGCCATGGCCATGGAGCCGAAGGAGTTGACGGAGGTCTGTATCAGCACGTTGCTGATGGAAAACACGCTGCCTTGCAGCCCCGCCGGAAGGCCGATCCTGAGTATGCTCTTCATGCACTCCCGGTCCACGCCCAGGCGGCGGATATCCAGGTGCACGCAGGTGGAGGACTTCATCAGGCAGCGGATCACCAGAAAAGCGCTGATCAGCTGGCTGGCTACCGTGGCGATCGCCACGCCCGCTACGTCCATGCGGAACACGATCACCAGCAACAGATTCAAAAGTACGTTCACCAGCCCCGACAGCGAAAGGTAATACATGGGCCTCCGGGTGTCTCCCACCGCCCGCAATACCGCCGCGCCGAAATTGTACAGCATGTTTACCGGCATGCCCGCGAAGTATATGCGTATATAGGTGGACGCGAGATCAATCACGTCTTCAGGCGAATCCATCAGCCGAAGCAGCCGCTTGGCCATCACAAAACCGAAAAGGCCCACCGTTAGGCCGGAAAACAGCGCAAGGGTGACGGCAGTGTGAACGGCCTTCTGTACCTTCGCCACGTCGCCCGCGCCGTAGCAGCGGGCCACCAGCACCGACGCGCCCACGCTCAGGCCCATGAACACGTTTACCAGCAGGTTGATCAGCGAGCCCGTGGAGCCTACCGCTGCCTGGGACTGGGAGGAGGCAAATCTTCCCACCACCACAATGTCCGCCGCGTTGTAGAGCAATTGCAGCATGCCCATCAGCACCAGCGGACCCGAAAAGCTCAGGATCTTCGTCAGAAGCGGTCCCGAGGTCATGTCCATTTCGTAGCGGGATGAAGACCGTTGTTTGTTCATGCGTCCTCTTCTGCTTTGTTCGGCTTCAGCGGCTTTTATTTCATCAGTGCCCGGCGGATCATCTCTTCCAGGCGGTCCTTTATGAGGTCCATCCGCTTTTTCACCACGCGGCTCCCTCCGTCGTAGATGCAGGTGAAAAACACCTTTATAAAGCCCGGCAGCTTCTTTTTGTCTTCCTCGGGCAGGGCGCGAAGCGCTGCCAGTACTTCCTTAAAACCGCGCGGCGCGTCGAACATATCCTCCACCGTTTTGAACTGGCCCGCCGCCAGGAGGCCGAAAATCGTGTCGGTGAGAAAGCGCCTTTCCTCATCGTCCAGCAGCCGGAACCAGTCGCGCTGGGACTCGCTAAGCACGTCCGAAGAAAAGCTGGTCTTTTCGCTGGTGACGAAGCCGTCCTGCTTCGTTTTCCAGCTGAAGGGGTCGTGCTGGTAAAAGCCGCGGCTGGCGGACTGCACCACGGTGTAATTCGAATCGTGCTCCATCAGGATGCCCACCGCGGAGGATTCGGGGATAAAGCGATTCACCCGCGCTTTTACGCTCTGGTATTCAGGCGTGGCGATGATGTCCGCTTCGAAGCCCGGCCCGTCGTTTGAATATACCTCCATGATGCGGTCTTTGGTTTTTTCGCTGCAGAACGCCGCGGCGTACACCGCCAGGTTTCCGCCCTTGGAGTGGCCGCCCACCCGCAAAGGACACATAAGCGCCTCGCTGACCCGGTCCAGGTATTCCTTCGCCTTGATCTGCGCGGGCACGGGCGTGGTGAAGGAGAGCATGAAGTCCTCCTTCCAGCCCACCAATGTGGAATCCGTGCCCCGGAAGGAGACAAAAGCCGTGCCGTCCTCCAGCAGAAAGCTCACCGCCGAAAACTGCAGCGTCTCCTTTTCGGAAAAGTCGTACACGTACATAAGCGCGATGCTGTTTTTGTAGCGGGGCAGCGAGGAAGCCAGCTCGAAGAGCTTGCTGTTGTTGCCCCTTCTTACCCCGTAGCTCATGTGCCCCCTGAGGGATGCGAGCCGGGCGGGCATCAGATCCGTGCCGCCTTCGTATCCCAGGTAGCTCAGCTGCGAGAACACCAGCGCGTCCACGGGCCCGAAGGGCAGGTCCCGAAAGCTTTCCTGCCCGTGCAGGAGCATATAATCCAGCATGCTTGCCATAAACGCTATTCGCCTTTCAGTTCCTTCATCACGCGGGCGTGGAGCACCGCGTCCATGCTGCACACCACGCGGGTGCCCTCTTCGGTATATTCCTCGCTCTCCACCTGCCCCTGCGCGTGGATGAGGGACAGCACCGCCCCTCTGGCGTAGGGCACGGTGAGCTCACAGCGGTGGCGCAGGCGCGATATGCCTTTGGCGATCTCCTCCAGCAGCCTGTCAAGCCCTGTCCCTTCGGAGGCGGAGATCAGTATGGCGTCCGCCGGCTCCATCACGGAGCCTTCGGGCAGAAGGTCGCATTTGTTGAGGGCTTCGATGACGGGCTTGTTCTGGGCGCCCAGCTCCGCCAGCACCTCGCCCACCACCCGGCGCTGCTGCCGGTAGAAGGGAGACGACGCGTCGCTCACCACCACGATCAGGTCGGCGTACACCGCTTCCTCCAGTGTGGACTTGAAAGCTTCCACCAGGGTATGGGGAAGTTTGTCGATAAAGCCTACGGTGTCCACCAGGTCGCATCTCATGTTTCCGGGAAGCTCCACGCGCCTGGTAACGGGATCGAGGGTGGCGAAAAGCTTGTCCTCCACCAGCACGTTGGAACCCGAAAGGGCGTTGAGCAGCGTGGATTTGCCCGCATTGGTGTAGCCCACCAGCGCCACGGTGAGGCACTCGTTCTTGCTGCGGCGGCTCCTGCGCTGGTCCCGCTGCTGCTTTAGGTCTTTCAGCTTCTGGCTCAGTTCGTCTATGCGGGAGCGGATGTGCCGCCTGTCCGTTTCCAGGCGGGTCTCGCCGGGTCCGCGGGTGCCGATGCCGCCGCCCTGCCTGGACAGCGCCTGAGAAGAACCCGCCAGGCGCGGCAGCCGGTATTTGAGCTGGGCCAGCTCCACCTGCAATTTGCCTTCCGCCGTGGTGGCGCGCCGGGCGAAGATATCCAGGATCAGGCTCGTTCTGTCCACCACCCGCACGCCCAGCGCGTTTTCGAGGTTGCGCTGCTGCGCGGCGGTGAGCTCGCCGTCCACGATGGCCAGGTCCACGTCCAGTGTCTGGCAGGTAAGCGAAAGCTCCTGTGCCTTGCCGCTGCCGATGAAGGAGCCGGGATCGGGATGGGGCAGCTTCTGAAGCTCGCGGCTCACGATCACCGCGCCCGCCGTGTCGGCAAGGCCGGCCAGCTCGTCCAGGGAGGCTTCCCCGTCGATGGAGATCAGCATCACCTTTTCCGCGTCGTCCACGATGCCGCCCGCGGCGATGGCCGCCTGCACGCGCTCCTCGCTGAGTTCGATCTCCCTGAGCCACGCCCTGTGATCCAGACGGCCCGGTTTTACGGGGCCCAGGATGTTTACGGACAGCTGCCCGTATTCCACCTCCCCCAGGAACGCCGCGCTGATGCCGGTGCACACGCCTTTTTCCACGCCCACGGCACACATGGCGTCAAAGCGCAAAAGCCTGAGCGCCTGAAGGTCCACGCTGCTTAAGCGCGCGTCTCCGCCCGGATGGGTATGTATGCAGCGAAAGCCCGTGAGGCGGTCAAAGTTGCGCCTTAGGTGCATCTCGGTAAGCCCCACCTGGGATATGGAACCAACGGCCACCTCGAGGATCTCCCCGTTGCGGTCGAGGTACACCATGATCTCCCGGTTGAGCTGTTCGGTGTAGTTTACCAAAAGCCCAATCAGCCTGTCCGGCAGAAAGAAGCTGCGGTCGAACTGTATGTCGTACAGGCGCTCCATTTCATTCAGGAGCGCTTCGCGTATGCCCTGTGTGTTTCCGTGTATCATGCGTTATTCCTGTTTCTGTTTTTTCCGGCGGCGCGTACGCCGGGTGCGCCGCCGGACGGATAAAAGCTCAGATCTTCCAGATCTCCTGGCAGTACTGCCGTATCGTGCGGTCGGAAGAGAAGAAGCCCGCGGCCAGCACGTTTTTGAGGCACATCATGTCGAAGGCCTTTTTGTCTTGGGCGTAGAGCCGGTAGGCCTTCAGGCGCGCCTCGCGGTAGGAGGCAAAATCCTTGAGCAGGAAGTACTGGTCCGGCCTGTGCCAGCTGGCGCCCTCCAGCAGGGAGGTCTTGAGTTCCTTCAGCGCTCCGTCCTCATCCGGGAAGCCCGCGTCCGTGAGGGAGTCGACTGCCCGCTTCACCCGCTCGTCAGACTCGTAGATCTGTTTGGGATCGTAAGTTTCGCGGATGCTGTCCAGTTCCTCGATGCGCGCGCCGAAGATGAACTCGTTCTCTTCTCCCGCCGCCTGGGCGATCTCGATATTCGCGCCGTCCCAGGTGCCGATCGTCACCGCGCCGTTCATCATCAGCTTCATGTTGCCGGTGCCGCTGGCCTCGGTGCCCGCGGGGGAGATCTGCTCGGAGAAGTCTGCGGCGGGGATCAGCTTTTCGGCGGCGGAGCAGTTGTAGTTGGGCACGAAGCAGATGCGCATGCGCCCGTTCACGTCTTTGTCGGCGGCCACGCGGTCCGCCAGGGCGTTGATGTAGCGGATCACTGCTTTGGCCCGCGCGTAGCCGGGCGCGGCCTTGCCGCCGAAGAGGAAAGCCACGGGCGGAAGGTCCTTCAGCTTGCCTTCTTTGATGTCCATGTAGATATCGTACAGGCTCAGGGCGTTGAGCAGCTGGCGCTTGTATTCGTGCAGACGCTTGATCTGGATATCGAAGGCGAACTCCGGCGGAACATCAAGGCCTTTCTCCTCTTTGAGCCACCGGGAGAGCTGCTGCTTTTTGGTTTTCTTCAGTTCGCCCAGCGCTTTGGCGGCCTTCGCGGTGGGCTTTACGCCGTCCAGAAGGTCAAGGTCTTTCACGAAGTCCCCGCCGGCGATATCGTCCAAAAGCTTCGTCAGCTCCGGATTGCACAGCGCCAGCCAGCGGCGCTGGGTGACGCCGTTGGTCTTGTTCTGGAACCGCTCCGGAAAACGGGCGTACCAGTCCGGGAAGAGCTGCGTCTTTACCAGCTCGGAATGTATCTTCGCCACGCCGTTCACCGCGTAGCTCATGCACACCGCCGTATCCGCCATGTGCACGCGTCCGTCCTGGATCAGGGGCAGGCCGTACAGCCGCTTGGAGCGGCGGTCAAGCCTTCTGAGGATCGCGGCGATCCGGCCGCTCACGGATTCCACCAGCTTCATATCCCAGGCTTCGAGGGCCTCGGGCATCACGGTATGGTTGGTGAAGGCGAATATGCGCTGGGCGTATCCGCAGGCCGTTTCAAATCGTACGCCCTTTTCCGTCAGCAGGCGGATGAGCTCTGGTATCGCAAGCACGGGATGGGTATCGTTCAGCTGTACCGCCGCGCACTCGGGCAGGCTGCGGTAGGAGGTGTGCGTGCGCTCGTAGGTACGCAGGATATCCTGTATGGAGGCGCTGGACAAAACGTATTCCTGTTTGAGACGCAGGCGCTTGCCTTCCGTATTCCAGTCGTTGGGATACAGCACGCGGGTGATGTCCTCCGCGCGGTTTTTGTTCAGGATGGCCTCGTCGTATCTGTAATCGTTGAACAGCGCGAAGCTGAACTCGTCGGGGCTCTCGGTCTGCCACAGCCTGAGCGTGCCAACGGTATCGGTGCCGTAGCCCACCACGGGCATATCGTAGGGCACCGCTTTTACTTCTCCGTCCTCCAGGGGCACCGTAACGCTCAGTTCTTCCCGGCGCACGGTCCAGTTGTCGTCCCGGGTGAACCATTCGTCCGGCGCTTCGGTCTGGTCGAATCCGTTTATCCTCTGCTCGAACAGGCCGTAGCGGTATTTGAGGCCGTAGCCCATCAGCGGCTTGTCCAGCGTGGCGGCGCTGTCCAGGAAGCAAGCCGCCAGGCGGCCCAGGCCGCCGTTGCCCAGGGCGGGGTCTTTTTCCTCTTCCAGCACGTTGATATCCACGCCCTTTTTTGCCAGCATGCCCTTCAGTTCTTCCATTACGCCCATGGACAGAAGATTGTTGAGGATCGCCCTGCCCGTAAGGAATTCAGCGGACAGATACGCCGCGAAGCGCTGCTTTTCAAGCTTCTGCCGGGACTTTGTCCAGTCGTCTCCCAGCTGCAGCAGGCTCGCCTGCGCCACCGCCTCGGCGAGCATGTGGGGCGTCGCGTCCTTCAGGGATACGCCGTGCCTTGCCTTCAGCACACGGCAGATGTCTTTATACAGGTTTTTGGTATTGATCATCGGAATCTTTCCTTTCCAAACGGACGGCAAAGCGGAAAAGCGTTTTTTCACAGATCTCCCGGCCGCCGCTTCGTTTTATATGTTCCTGTCGAAAAATTCGTTCATGGACTTTATGTCCATCGCCTTCTGGGGGGTGAGCTCGCCGGGCTGCATGCGCCATCTCCAGTTGGTGCCGCCCACGGTGCCGGGGGCGTTCATGCGGGCTTCGCTGCCCAGGCCTAGAATATCCTGCACGGGCACGATCACCGTGTCCGCCACGGAGCCCAGCGCGGCTTCTATCAGGCTTTCGCTGATGGAAGAGCGCTCAGGGAGGAATTGCTTTGCAAACGCCTTTGTCTTTTCCGGTGCCTGCGCCCACCAGCCCTCTGCGGTGTCGTTATCGTGGGTTCCTGTATACAGAACGCAGTTTTCGCGGATGTTGGAGATAAAGTGCGGATTGCTCTCGTCGGAATCGAAGCCGAACTGCAGCACTTTCATGCCCGGAAAGCCGCAGTACCGAAGCAGCCTCTTTACCCTGCGGCTCACCACGCCCAGGTCCTCCGCCACGATCTTCAGCTCGGGCAGCTGGCGCTGCACCGTGCGGAAGAAGCTGAAACCGGGCGCCTTTTCCCATCTGCCCGCGCGGGCGTTTTTCGCGCCGGCCTTCACGGCGTAGTAGTTGGCAAAGCCGATAAAATGATCCACGCGCACGATGTCGTACAGCTCGGACGCGGTCTTCAGGCGGTTGATCCACCATGTGTATCCGCTCTTTTTCTGCGCCCTCCAGTTGTAGAGGGGATTGCCCCACAGCTGGCCGTCCTCGGAGAAATAATCCGGCGGCACGCCCGCCACCTTCACCGGCCGCCTGTCGGCGTCCAGAAGGAACATGTCGGGATTCGCCCAGGTGTCCGAGGAATCCTCAGCCACATATATGGGCATGTCCCCCAGGATCTTTACGCCTTTGGAACGGGCGTAATCGTGCAGTGCGTTCCACTGCCTGAAGAAGATGTACTGGATATATTTGTAGAAGTTGATGTCTTCCTGGAGGATGCGCGTATAGTGGCTCATCGCCTTTTCCTCACGGAAGCGTATGGACATATCGGGCCAGATCGTCCAGGTGCGGCCGTCGAAGTAATTTTTCACCGCCATATACAGCGCGTAATCGGCGATATCGGGATGAGACGCCACAAAGGCGTCCACCTCGCTTTGCACCTTGCTCCAGCTTTCCCGAAAGCTCATCCTCAGCGCGTGCAGCTTGTTGTTGCGCAGCGTATCCGTCCATTTGCTGGAGGCGGGCAGCAGTTCGTCCGCGGTCTTGGAAGACAGGCCTTCTTCGTGCAGCGTGCGCAGGTCGATCATCATGTCGTTGCCCGCGTGGGTGCAGGGACTCTGGTAGGGCGAGTCGCCGTAACCCGTGGGGCCGATGGGCAGGACCTGCCATATGCTCATGCCCGCCTCGCTCAGCCAGTCCACGAACTCCCGGGCTTCTTTGCCCAGGGTGCCGACGCCGCCCGGCGACGGCAGGGAGGTGATGTGCATCAGCGCTCCGCTTCTTCTCATAGCTCCCTCCTTACAGGCAGCAGCTTTCGCCGCCGCCCAGCCGGCGCACGACGGAGCCGTCCCAGAACCATACTTCCTGCACGCTGGGGTTGTATACCCGCTTACCGTCCGTGGAGAACAGAAGCCGCTCATACGCCCTGGCGTAATCGTATATCTCGATGTTCGTGGCGTACCAGATGTCCGCCTGGCCGCCTACTTTTTCGATCAGGTCCTCGATGCGCTGCCAGTTGTCGTTGATCTCGAACTCGTAGGCGTGGCCCCAGAGGTAGAACAGCAGAGGATCACGGTTGGACGTATCCGCCAAAAAGCGGTCCGCCAGAGCGAACAGCTCGGGATCGTTGTGGTGGCAGGTGGGATCAAGCTTAAGCCACCTGTCAGGCATGGCGAAGGAATGGGTGGACGCCACGGTGCGGCAGTATACGATGCCGCAGGCGTCAAGAGCATTGATCGTGCTTTCGTCGTACGCCCCGTAGGGATACGCGGCGCCCCTTACGAGGCAGCCGAATTCCGTTTCCAGCGTTTCCCGGTCGCGGATGATGTCCTTTATGCGGTATCCATCCGGGATGCGGTTCCAGAACGGATGCTCAAAGCCGTGCACCGCCACTTCCATGTCGCTGCCGGCATAGGCCTTTTTGCAGGCCGCCAGGGTCATGCGCCGGTGCGCCTGTCCCGCGGGGTATACCGTGCCCTCCCGGGCGAACAGTCCGGAGTTCAGATTGAAGGTGCCCTTCACCGCCTTTTTCCGCATGACGGATATCAGGCGCACGTCCTGCTCCACGCCGTCGTCGTAGCTCATGGTAAAGGCCTTGCGCTTCCCGCCGGGAAAGCGCATGCGGATGCTGTTCATATCGTACCTCCTCCGAAGGATGTTTTCCCAGTTTCATTATACACCCCAAAGCGCTTTTTCCGCAATAGCGATTTGCGGCTTTCCGCCCGTTCCGCGCCCCGGAATACCTGTTTTTTGCGTTTCGGCGCGGCCGCGGTATTGTTTTTTCAGCCGTGTTGGGGTACAATGGGACCGTACAAAACGAGGAGGTGCTTTCATGATCAGAGTAAGGATATACAACGAATTCCTGCACGAGCGCAATAACGAAAAAGTAGCAAAGGTCTATCCCGACGGTATCCACAACTGCATCAAAGGTTTTCTGGAAAGCGACGATATCAAAGTGGATACGGTCACGCTGGACGACGTGGAAGAGGGCCTCAGCGAAGAAAAGCTGCATGAAACGGACGTACTGATCTGGTGGGGCCACATGGCGCACGCCAGGGTCCCGGACGAGGTCGCCCGCCGCGTGCAGACCGAAGTGCTGAAGGGCATGGGCATGGTCTTCCTGCATTCCGGCCACCACTCCAAGCCTTTCCGTCTGTTGATGGGCACCACCTGCAACCTCACCTGGCGCGAGGACGGCGATTTTGAGCGCGTATGGGTGGTCAAGCCCGCGCATCCCATCGCCAGGGGCCTTGGCCGCTACATCTACCTGGAGGGAGAGGAATGCTACGGCGAGCCCTTCGACGTGCCCGAACCCGACGAGACCGTTCTGATCGGCGGCTTTGAAGGCGGCGAGGTGTTCAGAAGCGGCCTGTGCTACAGGCGCGGAAACGGAAAGATCTTCTATTTCCAGCCCGGCCACGAGAGCTTCCCCACCTACTGGAATCCGGACGTGCAGACCGTGATCCGCAACGCGGTATACTGGGCAAAGGGCGATTACCGGACCGAAAAGCTTGAGGCTCCTCAGGTGAAAAAACCCGGCCATGGCGAAGATACTCACGCTTGACGCCGGCACCAGCGCTGTAAAATGCTCCCTGTTTTCCGAAAACGGGGAGCTTTTAGGCGCCTGCGCCGCCGAATACCCCACATACTATTCCCGGGAAGGCTGGGCGGAACAGAGGGAAGAAGACATCCTCTCCGCCGCGGTGAAAGCGGTCAAGGAACTTAAAAAGCGCGCGCCTGTCCGGGACGCGGACTGCGTCGGCCTGACCGGCACCATGAACGGCTGCATCCCGATCGACGAAAGCGGCAAAAGCCTGTATCCCAACATGATCCACCTGGACACCCGCGCCCAGGCTCAGGTAGACCAAATCAGCCGGGAAATGGGGCTTGAACGCTATTACGCGCTGACCGGCAACCGGCCCGACGTGCACTACGGCTTGCCCAAGATGATGTGGCTCAAGCAAAACGAGCCGGACGTATACAAAAACGCCGTGTCCTGCGTGAACACCAAGGACCTGCTGTACGGCTTTCTTACGGGAATATGGGGCCAAAGCGATTACTCCGACGCCTCGCTGTTCGGCGCCATGAACATAAGCCGGCGCGTCTGGGACGACGACGTGATCCGTGCAGCCGGCGTGGACAGGGCGAAGCTGCCCATGCTCAGACCCTCCACGGACGTGAGCGGACGCCTGAGCGCCGAAAAAGCGCGCCTGCTGGGACTCAGGGAGGGAACGCCCGTAGCCGTGGGTGCAGGAGACGGTCCGGCCACCACCCACGGAAGCGGCGTTTTCGACGAAAGCGGCGCCTATCTTACCGTGGGCTCCAGCGCGTGGGCGGCGGCGCTGAGCAAAACGCCGCGCTTTGACAAAAGCCAGCGCGCGTTCCATTATACAGACATAGACGAAAACCTGGTCACGGTGTGCGGCACGGTGCAGTGCGCCGCCACGGCGCTGGACTATATGCTCAGAGACGTACTGAACATCACGGACGGACAGGGGCATATCGATTTTGCGCGGGCCGAGGAGATGTGCCGCCAGTCGCCGCCCGGAGCGAAGGGTCTGTTCTTCGTGCCCACGCTCATGGGCGAGCGCTGCCCCTGGTGGGACCCGAACGCCCGGGGCGCGCTGATCGGCCTCAGCCTTTCGCACACCCGCGCGGACATGGTGCGCGCCGCCTACGAGGGCGTGGCGCAGGAACTGAACCTGTGCGTGCAGGTGCTGCGGGAAAACGGCATACCCGCCCGGCGGCTGATCCTGTCCGGCGGCGGCATGAAGAGCGCCGTCTTCCGCGATATCTTCCCGTCGGTGTTCGGCGCCGTGACGCAGCTGCATCTGAATCCCCGCGAAGCCACTTCCCTGGGCGCGGCCATCGCCGCCGGCGTCGGCGCGGGGATATGGAAAAGCTTTACCGAGGCCGCCCGCGCCGTGCGCACCGGCCCGGACGTTCCTCCGGACCCCCAGATGAAGGCCCTGTATGAAAAGCACGCTCCCGTATTTTCCGCCCTCTATGGCCAGATGAAGGACGCCATGCACGCCTCCGCAGGCTTTACGGCGAGGGAAGTTAGGAGTTAGGAGTCAGGAGTTAGGAGTTCAGGTAGAAATGCCTGCGGCATTTCTTTGATGAAAGGGAAACGGGTTTCCCTTATTCAAAGAAAAGCCGCAGGCTTTTCATCTATAACTCCTGACTCCTAACTCAAAACTCCTAACTATAACTCCCGCCTCAAAAGCATTTCTCCCCGTGCTTCTGGTCGCACTGCGCGACCTTGGGGCATTTGTAGCAGATCTCGTTGGGGCTCATGCCGTTTTGCAGGAAGTCTTCAATGTTTTTCAGCGTGGTCTGGGCGATATTGCCCAGCGCTTCCTTCGTAAGGAAGGCCTGGTGGGAGGTGAGGATCACGTTGGGCATGGATATCAGGCGCGCCAAAGTGTCGTCGTCCACGATGTGGCCGGAGTAATCGTGGAAGAACACGTTGGCTTCCTCCTCGTACACGTCCAGGCACGCCGCGCCGATCTGCCGGCTCTTGATGCCCTCCACCAGCGCCTCGCTGTCGATCAGCCCGCCGCGGGAGGTGTTGATCAGCACCACGCCCTTTTTCATGCGCGCGATGGTGTCCGCGTTCACCATATGGCGGTTTTCGTCGGTGAGCGGACAATGGAAGGAGATGATGTCGCTCCTTTGCCACAGCTCGTCCAGCGTTACGTACTCGATGCCGCTGTCCGGGGCGGGGAATTTGTCGTAAGCGATCACGTGCATGCCGAAACCACGGCATATCTGGATGAACACGCGGCCTATCTTGCCCGTACCCACTACACCCACGGTCTTGCCGTTCAGGTCGAAGCCCGTCATGCCGCTCAGGCTGAAATTGAAATCGCGGGTGCGGATGTACGCTTTGTGGATGCGGCGGATGGACGTGAGCAGAAGCGCCATGGCGTGCTCCGCCACCGCGTAGGGAGAATAGGCGGGCACGCGTACCACGTGGATGCGGCTGTACGCCTGCTGGATGTCCACGTTGTTGTAGCCCGCGCACCTGAGCGCCACCAGGCGCACGCCCCGTTTTTCCAATTCCCCGATCACGCCGGCGTCCACGTCGTCGTTCACGAACACGCACACCGCCTGGCAGCCGTCCGCCAGGGCGCAGGTCTCCTTCGTGAGCCGGGTCTCGTAATAGCGTATGTCGAAGCGTTCCCTGTCCGCTGCCTGGTCAAAGGAATCCCTGTCGTAGTCCTTGGCGTCAAAAAACGCGATCCTGATCTTTTCCATGTGCTCCTCCCGTATTCAGCGTTTCCATCCGTTCACGTTGGTCTGGCCGTAGGCATTGCTGCCGAAGGCGCGGACGCTGCCGTCCGCCATCAGCACCGCCGCGTGGGCGCCGGAAGCGGATATCTCCTGGGCCTTTCCGTTTACCCGGATATTCATGTCGTCCCCCGCGCGGAAGTATTCAGCCAGCACTTCGCCCTCCAGCGTCACGGCGAACAGCCCGGTTTCGCTCACCGCCGTCATGCTGAGATTGCGCCAGGCGGGCGAAGAAGAAAGGCTGGTAACGAGGCTGCCGTCGTACAGTATGCCCGCGGACGTGCCTCCGCATACCGCGACGGAGAACATGCGTATATCCATGGGCAGAAGCGCGCCCTGGCGGGAACACAGCATGGAGCCGTTTTTGCCCAGCGCGCCGAAAGCGTAGCCGCCGCCCGTCACCGCCTCCACGTCCCGCCAGGAAGTCACGAGTGCCGCGTCCCTGCCGCAGGCCACCACCGTGCCGTCGCTTTTGAGTGCCACGGTACCGAAGGCGCTGGCCGCCACGGACACCACGTCTGTCCACTCGCTTACCCGGCACTGGCCTTCGCTGTCGTCCCCGCAGGCCACCACCGTGCCGTCGCGCCGCAGGCCCACCGTGTGCGCGCTGCCCGCCGCCGCCATCACGATGTCGCGCCACGCGCTCACCCGGCACTGGCCGCTGCTGTCGTCCCCGCAGGCCAGCACTGTGCCGTCCGCTCTCACCAGCACCGTGTGGCGCGCCCCCGCTGCGATCAGACCCGTGTGGATTGTTTCCCGGTTTTGCCTGAGTTCTTCATAACTGCGGCGCATGGCGGCAAGGCTTTCGGCACTGAACAGCGCCTCGTTTTTAAGGTCGCTCCTCCCAAGCGCGGCGAAGGCGGCGTCCATGCGGTCTTCAGCGCCGTCCAGCTCCGCCAGCAGGCTCCGCGCGCGGGCCTCCCCGCCGTCTATGTAGGCCTGTACGGCCATGACGCACAGGCAGTTTTCGTATTTGTCGGCGCTGTCCAGGTAATCTCCCAGCCGGTAGTACAGCCCGGCTGCTGCGGACCAGGAACCTGCCGCCATCAGGCTTTCGGCCTCCCGGTAATCCGTCATTTGGGATACGGCTGTCTTTTCCTGGCTGTCCCCGGCCTCCGAAAGCGCCTGCCTGGCCGAGGCGTACTGGCCGCCCTCGGCGAAGGCGCGGGCCATTTTGACGCGCGCGCTGTTCAGTTTGCTTTGCTTCAGGCCCCCGCTTTCCGCGCTGCGGATCAGCGTGAACGCCTGGGCGGCGTCGCCCGAGGCAGCCTTTCGCACGGCGCGGGAGGCGTCTATGGACGGCTTGCACAGCATGAAGACGCTGAGCAGTATCAAAACCAGAGCGCCCGCCAGAAGCGCGTTGATCACGATGGAGCTGGCTTCCCCTTTGCGGAAGCGGTCAAAAAAGCGGTATACGCCCTTTACGCAGGCAAGCACGAACTGTACCAGCGTGATCAGCGCCAGAAGGATATATTTGCCCAAAGTGAGCAGTACGCCCGCAGCTGTTTTCAGAAATCCCGGCTTTTTCGCTTTGCGCGCGGCGGGGTGCGCCGTGTTTCCCGTGCGCCGGCGGTCTGCCGCCTGGGGACGCTTTCTCGATTCGCTCATACTTACTGCCCTCTCAGAAGCCCAGATATTTGCGCAGGTATTTGATGGAGTTGTCCTTGCGCAGGTCGTTGGCGGAGGAAATGATGATGTATACGTCGTCTATGCCGTATCTGGCGATGTTGTCCTTGATATAGCCGCCCGCCGCCGTGTGGTCGTAATAGCCGTAGCGGAAGTCGCACATGTGCACCTCGTCGTAATACGCCAGCAGGTAGGGCGTAAAGGCGTTGCCGAAGGAATCGCAGATCACCAGCGCCCTGCGGCCCGTGCCTGCCTGGGTGGTGATGCGCCGCCAGGGTTCGCGGGAACCGTTCATAAAGCTGGTGTAAGTGGCCACGTCGTAGGCCATCAGGCCGATCTCATGCTCCTTGCCGCCCGAAACCACGTAGGAATGCACGGGCGTCAGGGGATACAGCACGTTGAACACGTCCCGGCGGCCCTTTTCGTCCACGGCGAAGGATGTGATGGATTTGTAACTGTATTCGTCATAGGGGATCACGGGCAGGCCCTGATCCTCCAGCATGGCCGACGCCACGATATAGGCCGCTTCCGCGCTCCAGTGGTGGTCGGTAAAGTAGAACATGGGCGGTTCTGAGCATACGTAAGGCGCCAGCAGGTTCCAGGCGCTGTATACGTTTATGTTGGCCGCGCCGCCCAGGCTCTGGGTGAGCATCATTTCCATGCTGGAGCCCCAGCCGGAATAGATGTCCTGCTGGTCGCGCCAGCGGTTGGCCTGCTGCGCCAGGGGCACCTGCACGAAATCGATCACGCCGTCCGCAGGCAGGCAGCTTTTGAGGAGCCTGAGGGTTTCGGCGTAGGTATCCACGTTGGTCTTGAGATACTCGTATTTCAGGGACAGGGTGCCGTCGTTCTTTACGTACCACTGGTAGCTTTTGCGGCTGTCGATAGGGATCTCCGAAGCGCTCAAAACGACCGAATCTTCTTCAGATATTTCACCTTCCTGCGAGCCTTCGCTTTCTTCGCCCGCCGCTCCTTCCCGGGCCAGGTCCTGTTCCATCTGCCGGGCCTTCTTTTCAAACGCCTCGTCGCCCTTCACCGCGTCAAACAGCTTAAGCGTCCCTTCGGCGGCGTCCACCATCGCGTCCCGGCCCGTGAAATTATCGGAAAGAAAATCGTCGAACTGCTTTGAAAACTCGCCTGAAAACAGCGTTCCCGCACTCAGGCGGGGAAAACCCTGCAGCATGCGGTTTTCCTTTTCGGAGGGCGTGGACTGCTTCCGGCTGAACAGCATCACGAATATGCCCGTCACCAGCAGGGCGACGACGCATACCACCGAAGCAATGAAGCGGATCTTATGTTTCATCTGTCCCGCCTCCTCAGAACTGGAAGTAGATGAAGGGATTGCTGGAGAGCCCTTCGATGAAGATCACGGAGTACGCCGCCAGGGCGAGCATCACCAGCGCACCCGCGATCTCGCCCACCCGGGGACTGAGGTTCATTCTCGCGGTGAGCGCCTTAAGCCAGTCACCCGTCGGCAGGCTGAGAAGGAAGTATATCACGGGCAGTACGGAATAGGTCCTGATCACGCCCAGAGCCGTTTCGTCCATAAGGCCCTGCCCGAAGCCGAACATGGCCCCAAGGTGCGAAAACGCCTGGCCGAGGGTGGGATAATAGAATATCACCCAGCCGACCATCACCAGCGCCAGCGTAAGGACGCGGCTGACCGCGCCGGGCAGCGCCTTCGTAAGCTTTCTGCCGCCCAGAAGGTCTATGGTCAGAAGCGCCCCGTAGTACAGGCCCCAGAGGATGAATGTCCAGTTCGCCCCGTGCCACAGCCCGGTCAGCCCCCACACGATCAGGGTGTTCCGTATCGTCCGGCCCTTTCCTTCCCGGTTGCCGCCCAGGGGGATGTATACATATTCCCGGAAGAACGAGCCCAGGGAGATGTGCCATCTGCGCCAGAACTCGCGCACCGAGGCCGACCAGTAGGGATGGTCGAAGTTTTCTTTATAATGAAAGCCGAACATGCGGCCAAGGCCGATGGCCATGTCAGAATAGCCGGAAAAGTCGAAATACAGCTGCAGCGTGTATATGGCCGCCGCGTACCACGCGCCGCCCAGCGACAGGCTCGCCGCGCCCGCCAGGGGCAGCTTGTTCATGATCTCGGCGCATACGTTCGCCACCAGCACTTTTTTGCCCAGGCCCACCAGAAACCTTTTCATGCCGGCGGAAAAATCATCGGGCGAAACGGAACGGGAAGCGATCTCCTTCGATATATCGCCGTAGCGCACGATGGGACCCGCGATGAGCTGGGGAAAGCAGCTCACGTACAGAAGCAGGCGGGCAAAGGAAGACTGCGGCTTCTGCTTTCCCCGGTACACGTCCACCGTGTAGGTGAGGATCTGAAAGGTGTAAAAGGAGATGCCGATGGGCAGCTCCAGCACGGGAATGCGCGCGGCGGAACTGAAAATGCCCAGAAATGCGTTTACGAAAAACGACAGGTATTTGAATACGAACAAAAGCCCCAGCGCCGACCCGGCGCCGATCCAGAGCCAGGTTTTCCGGGCCGCGCCTTTTTTGCCCTGCATCGCCAGGGCGCAGAAATAGTTGATAAGCGCGGAAGCCAGCATGGCCAGTATCCACGTGGGCTCGCCCCAGGCGTAAAAAAACAGGGACGCGGCCAGGAGCACCCCGTTGCGCCAGCGGATGCCGCTTTTGACAAAGTACAGCGCCAGCACGACGGGAAAAAAGTACAGCAAAAACGTCAAGCTTGAAAATACCATCGGTTCACACCCCAAAAAATTCTGCTTTGCAAGTATACCATATTCCGCGCCTTTTGTGAAGCATCCTGAAGCGGTTTGGCATGCGTGCATTGACTTTTCACCAAATAGCGTGCTATACTTTGGTTTGGTCAAAGGCAGTTTCCGGCCTGCTGGGGCTGTTTGAGCCGTTACTTCTTGACCCGCTTCGGGAGGTTTTTTATGGATTACACCGAACTGTTTCACAGCCTGCATCCGGGCTTTTTCGACCGGGAATCCATCCGCGCGCTGCCGCTTAACGACGTTTCCGCGGAGCAGGTGCTGTATCTGGACCGCTTCGTTCCGGAGAAGACCTGTTTTCCCTTCCCGGACGGCATCCGCTTTGATATATACGATGGAGATACCCAAAAGCTGGTGCAGGCCGTCGGGCAGGTGGAAGAAGGCTGGAAGCAGTATTACGAGGAGCCCGGCGAGCACCCGGTGTTCTGCGCCTTCGACGGAGACAAAGTGGCAAGCTTCTGCACCCTGCACGATATGGGCCTTCATCTGGGCCTGCACGTGGGCGGGCCGGGCTGCGTGGGAACGGTGCCCGGATACCGCCGCAGGGGCATCGGCCTGGAAATGGTGCGCCGGGCCACAGAATACTTTCAGAAAAACGGCTTTGACCTTGCCTATATCCACTACACCCACGTGGACAAATGGTACGAAAAGCTGGGGTACGAAACGGTGCTCAAATGGAATTCAGGCGGCATCGTGTGGGTGAAGCCCGAAACCTGACGTACGGTATCCCTTTATATCCAATCATTATTTATATGGAGGCATAGCGATGTCCACTTTGCAGCAGGCCATCCGCATGGAGCATCCCGATACCATTCCCGTGACCGTGGGCATGCTGCCCGCCGCCTGGATGAAGTACGGCAGCGAGCTGCAGCGTCTGGTGGACCAGTATCCTCAGTTTTTCGGCGGGCTCAAAATGGACCTGGAGCACGTGGAAGACCGCCTTCCGGCCAGCTACCGCAAAGGCGTATACATAGACGAATGGAACTGCGTGTGGCACAACGAGCACGCGGGCAACGAATCTATCGTGACGGGCCATCCGGTCAAAACGGAGGAAGACGTGTTCAGCCTTCAGATCCCCTCCTGCCGGGACGGCCGCCTTCCCCACGGTTTTATGTACCTGCGCCTGCTGGACCTGTGCGGCTTTGAGAACGCGATGGTCTGGTTCGCCGAGGAGGACAAAACGATCGAGACCCTGATCGACAAGGTGCTGGAATACAACCTTTACCAGGTGGCGGCCGTCCTGCCGCGCATGGACGAGATCATCTACTTCGGCGACGATCTGGGCACGCAGACAGGCCTGGCCATCGGCGCGAAGCGCTGGCGCAAGTACTTAAAGCCCTGCTTCCGCAAGATCTACGGCCTCATCAAGGCCTACAAGCCACAGCAGCTGATCTATATGCACACGGACGGCTGCATCTGGGAGATCATGCCGGACCTCATGGAATGCGGCGTGGACATCATCAATCCCCAGTTCCGCGCCAACGGCCTGGACAACCTGGTGCGCGTGTGCCGCCGGGAGCATGTGATCCCCATCAATCTCGACCTGGACCGGCAGCTGTTCCCCGTTGCCACGCGCTCGCAGCTGTTCGACCATGTGGCCCAGTGCGTGGAAAGCCTGTATATGCCTGAAGGCGCGCTGGGACTCAGCGTGGAGCTCAATTACGAGATCCCGCTGGAAAACATGGCCGCCGTGCTGGATGCCGTGGAAAAATACAGATACTATAAAGGCTGATGAGCAGCCTTTCGCGGGGAATGAAATGGGATTTCATTCCCCGCGGTTTGGTTTTTGAATCCTTTTGCCCGATACATAACCGAAACGTTTGATGATGTCCGGCCTCAGCAATAGGTTCTCAGTTTTTTCTGAAATGCCCGCGGGCATTTCCGGGCGAAAAAACTGCAAGGACGAAAAAATCACTCCCGGGCGGCAAGCTGCCCTTCGTGATTTTTCCTCCTCGGGCCGGCAAAGCTGGCCCTGCGGATTGAAATTGGAGGGGCATTGCCCCTCCAAACCACCCTGAAGATTCACCGTCTTTTTGCTCCTCATTTATCGGCGGCGTGCGCCTTCAGAAACCGTATCGCCTTACGGTAGCCCTCAAAGCCCAGGCCCGCGTAGGTATGCAGGGCCGCCAGGGACACGTAGGAAAAGCGGCGGAATTCCTCGCGGCTGCTTATGTCGCTCAGGTGCACCTCCACGGTGGGGATATGTACGGCCCTGAGCGCGTCCAGGATGGCGACGCTTGTATGGGTGTAGGCAGCAGGATTGATCACGATGCCGTCGAATACGCCCAAAGCCTGCTGGATCTTATCCACGAGGACGCCTTCGTGATTGGACTGGAAGCATTCCGCTTCCACGCCCTCTTCTTCTGCGGCGCGCCGGATGAAGGCCAGGAGGGACGCGTAGTTTTCCTTCCCGTATATCTCCGGCTCCCGGATGCCCAGGAGATTCAGGTTGGGCCCGTTCAGAACGAGTATCTTCATCTTTCGGCTCCTTTTCGTCAGATAAGCGCCTGCACGGCTTTTTCCATCGCTTCTGCCGCGCGCCGGGCGGTCTCGTCCGCGTCTTCGCTTACGTTCACGTCTGCGTCGGCAAACCGCTCATACAGCGGCCGGCGAAGCTCATACAGCGCCTTCGCGCCGTACTTTTCGCTCAGGGGCCTTCCCTCCGCGGGCAGGCTCTCCACGTCCCTTTTCAGCCATATCATAATGCCGTTCTGGTGCAGGGAAAAGTAGTTTTCTTCCCGTGTCACCGCGCCGCCGCCTGCGGCGATCACGAGGCCCGAGCCTTTGCCGACGTCCTTTAGGAGCGCCTGCTCCATATCGCGGAAGGTCGCCTCTCCCTTCTGCCTAATAGCCTCGGCGGGAGTCAGGCCGCAGCGCTCGGTAAACGCTTCGTCCGCATCCACCAGTCTGCGACCCGTAAGGCGGGCGATGCTTTTTGCCGCGGTGCTTTTTCCGCAGCCCGGCATGCCGATCAGTACAAGGTTCATCATTTCCTTGGACAGCCTGCGGTAGATATATTCCACCTTTTCCCGGCCCACGGCCCGCCCGGTGAACAGCTCGCTGGAGCGCGCGGCCTGGGCGATCAGCATGTACAGCCCGCCGGCGCGGGGAATGCCCAGGCTCTCCGCCTGCATCAAAAGCGCGGTGCGGGCGGGATTGTAGACAAGGTCCACGACCCCCTCCAGGGCGGGAAACATCTTCAGGTCCACCGGGGAAGCGCCGTTGTCCGGATACATGCCCACAGGCGTCGCATTCACGATCACCCGGGCGTCCGCGTGGCGGTGCAGGTTCTGATAGTTGTATTCTCCGCTTCGGCTCACGGTCACATGGGGCGCACCCAGTATGTCGAGCGCCGCGTTTACCGCACAAGCCGCCCCGCCCGAGCCCAGCACCAGCGTTTTTTTGCCATGTACGCCGATGCCGGCATGGCGGAGCATCTCCATAAAACCGTACACGTCCGTGTTGTCGCCGCGCAGTTTCCCCGCCGCCGTGCGGGTGATCGTGTTGACGCTGCCGGTCAAACGCACCGTGTCTGACACTTCGTCCATGTACGGAAGCACCGTCTTTTTGTAGGGAATGGTCACGTTGAGACCCGCCCAGTCATTTTGGGAGAGCAGCTCGCCGATCCCGTTTTCCTCCCGCTCGAACAGGCGGTATCCGTAGTCTCCCATCAGCGCGTGGATGCCCGGCGAATAGCTGTGGCCAAGCTTTTTTCCCAGCAGTCCGCACAAAAGCATATCAGAACACCTCGCTGTAGCTGCCCAGATAGCTGAAACGCTCGCACTGGACGGGCAGCTCCGCCATCAGTTGGGTAAGTTTGGGGGAATACACCGGCAAGAGCATGTCGAAGTAAAACATAAACTCAAAATCGCTTCCCGGCAAAGGACGGCTTTCGAGTTTGGTAAGGTTCACGTCCAGCGCTGCTATGCTGCCCAGCAGCCGGCACAGTGCGCCGGGCTTGTGGGGCAGGGTGAGCATGAGGCTGGTGCGGTCCGCGCCCGGATAGATCTCCGGTTCCCTGGAAATGCAGATAAAGCGGGTATAGTTGCTGTTGTTGTTCTGTACGGCGCGGACGAGGCGCGCAAGAGGATAATATTCCGTGCAGCGGGGGTTGGCCAGGGCTGCGACGTCGCCGCGGTCGGACGCGGCCACCATTTTCGCCGCGGCTGCTGTGTTTTCACAGGGGATCACCCGCACGTTTCTGAGGGTGGACAGAAAATGCGAGCACTGACCGATGGCCTGCTCGTGGGAGTATATCTCCCGGATGTCTTGGAGAACCGCGCCGGGACGGGCCAGAAGATCGTGGTCCACTTTCAGGCGAACGGAACGCACAATGTAAAAGCGGTGATCCATCATCAGGTCGTACACCGCTTTCACCGTACCCGCTGTGGAATTCTCCACCGGTACGATACCGTAACGGCACAGGCCCTTTTCGATAGCGGAAAACACCGCGTCGAAGCCGGAAAAAAACATGATGTCGGGATGGGAAAAGAGCTTTTCGCAGGCAAACTGGGAATTGGCGCCCTCCACGCCCTGGCAGGCCACGCAGGCGGATTCCGGAAACAGGGAAGGCGTTTTTTCAAGGGCCGCACGGATAACGTCGGCAATCCCGCTTTCCCCGCCGTTCAAAAGCATCTGGCGGCTGCGGCTGAGGCTCAGTATCTGGGTATAGAGCGCAGCGGCATACGGACGCAGCTCCTCCGGTGAGGCACTTTGTACCGCGGAAAGCTTTTCCCTTTCCCGAGTCGGATCCCATACGGGCAGAGCGTGCTCCTTCTTGTATCCGGCGATCCGGGAGCTCACGTCCATGCGCCGGACGAACAGATCCACTATTTCCCGATCGATCTTATCGATCTCCTGCCGGCAGGCCGTAAGCAAGTTATCTTCGTTCACGGTTTTTCCCTCCTTCGGGCAAGCAATGCGTCATACAGCGCGATGGCGACGGCGGCCTCCACGCAGGGCACCGCCCTGGGCACGACGCACGGGTCGTGCCGCCCCGGCACGCTCAGAAGTACGGGCTGCATGGTATTCATGTCCACGCTCATCTGCTCTTTGGCGATGGAGGGCGTGGGCTTGAACGCCGCGCGCACCACGACGGGCATGCCGTCTGTGATGCCGCCCAGTATGCCGCCGGCATGGTTCGACTTAAGGCCCACACGGCCATCCCTGATCTCATAACCGTCGTTGTTTTGACTTCCGCGCAGGCGGGCGGCGGCGAAGCCTTCGCCGAATTCCACGCCCTTCACGGCCGGAATGGCGAAAACGGCCCGGGCGATGCGGTTTTCCATGCCGTCGAACATGGGATCTCCCAGCCCCGCGGGCACGCCCAGGGCCACGCATTCCACCACGCCGCCCAGGCTGTCGCCCTCCCGGGCCGCCTGAAAAATGGCCGCGCGCATCCTTTCGCCGCTGGCATCGTCAGCAGCGGGAAACGTCTTTTCGGCCACAGACCGGTCAAAGCTGCCCGCGTCTAACACATCGCCTATGCTCTTGGCCCTGGCCATCACGGTGATGCCCTCCGCTTTAAGCAGCTGCAGGCACACGCCGCCCGCCACGCACAGGGGCAAGGTGAGCCGGCCCGAAAAGTGCCCGCCCCCGCTTTTGTCCTGAAAGCCGGAATACCTGATCTGCGCCGTATAATCCGCGTGGCCGGGACGCGGGATATCTGAAATGGCTTCGTAGTCGCCGTTTTTTGCGTCGGTGTTGCGTATGACCGCAGTCAGGGGCGCACCGCACAGGGTATCGTTTACCAGACCGCTTATAAATTCCGGCTCGTCCTTTTCCCGGCGGGCGGTGGACCAGGCGTTTTGTCCCGGCGCGCGCCGGGCCAGGAAACGCTTCAATTCGTCCATATCGATCTTATTTCCCGCGGGCAGGCCGTCCAGCGTCATGCCCACCGCGGGGGAATGGGACTGTCCGAATATGGACAGACGCAGATTCTCGCCGTATACGCTGCTCATATATCTGCCTCCAGCTGCTTAAAATCCTGCCAGAAACGGGGATAGGATTTCTGCACGCACTCCGCGCCCAGAACCGTTACGTCTTCCTGTGAACCGGACGCGGCTACGGCGGCAGCCATGGCGATACGGTGATCGCCCTGCGCGTCCGTCTGCCCGCCCGCGAGGAAGGGTCTTCCCATGATCACGAGGCCGTCGCCCTCCGTCCGTATGTCCGCCCCCAGGTCTGACAGCATCCGGCATGTGGTCATCAGGCGGTCGCTTTCCTTGAGCCGCAGGCGCGACGCGTTCACCACGCGGGTTTCGCCTTTCGCAAGGCTCATAAGCGCGCTCAGTGCGGGGATCAGGTCCGGTATACCGGAGGCGTCGATTGTCACGCCTTCCAGGCGGTCTTTTTGTACCGTAACTTCCTTCGGTCCGGCCTGCACGCAGGCGCCGGCATCAGAGAGTATTTTCAGTACGGCCTTGTCTCCCTGCAGGGAATCCGTGCGCATATCCAGAGCCGTCACGCCGCCTTCGGACAGCGCGCCCATGCACAGAAAGAACGCCGCCTGGGACCAGTCCCTTTCCAGCGCCCAGACGGGCGGCATATCGTACGTCTGCCGTCCCGGGATCAGGAATACGCTTTTGTCTTCCTCCGCGCGCACGCCGGAAGCGGAAAGCATCTTCAGCGTCATGCGCACATATCCCTCCGATTCCGTTTCCCCTGTCACGCAAAGCTCGCTGTCGCCGGGCAGAAGCGGGAGGGCGAACAAAAGGCCCGTAATGAACTGGCTGGAAACGTTGCCCGGCAGCGTGTAGCGCCCGGGCGCAAGCTTTCCCCGGCAGACAAGTTCATTTCCGGTTTTCTCCAGCCGCATGCCGTGTTTCTGAAGGGCGTCCGCCAGCGCCTGTATGGGCCGCCCGGGAAGACTTCCTTCCATAACAAACTGTGCATCCAAACCCAGCGCGCCCGCCAGCGGCAGCAAAAACCGCAGTGTGGAGCCGCTTTCGCCGGGACAGAGTCTTTTTTCACCAGGCACAGTTCCTATCTGCTTTACCGAAACAAAGCCGGATTCTTCCTGAACGATATCCGCGCCCAGGGCGTTCAGACATGTCAAAGTGGCGAGTACGTCTTTCGAAGCGTCTGCCCCTTCGATGCGCACCCGGTTTTTCGAAAGCGCCGCAGCGATCAGCGCCCGGTGCGCCTCCGATTTGGAACAGGGCACCCGCACGCTTCCCGTGCGCGGCCCCGCCTGTACGCGCTCAATCATTTACAGTCCTCCCGCTTTGAGCCAGGATATAAGTCCATCCGCGGGGATCTCCGTGATGCGGCAGGCGCCGATCTTTTCCGGCAGGATCATTTTCACTCTGAAGCCGTCGCCTTTTTTGTCGGAAAGGCAAGCCGAAGCCGTTTCCTCCGCCGTAAACGGGAAGGCCGCGGGCAGACCATACAGCGCAAGAACCTCTTCTATCCTTTTGCAAACGTCTTGTCCGCATACCGAGTGGGCGCAGGCGGCCCGGGCCGCAGCGGCCATGCCCATCGCCACGGCGCGGCCGTGGGGGATCGTGTAGCCGCTTATCTTTTCCGCAGCGTGGCCCAGGGTATGGCCGAGGTTCAAAAGCATCCGTTTTCCCGTGTCACGCTCATCCTGCTCCACCAGGCCGCGTTTTATTTGAACGCACTGTTCGATCACGCGGGCGTAATCCTCCCTGACCGGCTTTTCAAGGATGCTTTCAAACAGCGCCCGGCTGCCCAGAACGCCGTACTTGATGATCTCCGCGCAGCCGTTTCGATATTCTTCCTCAGGCAGAGTGGAAAGCGTGTCCGTGTCCGCGATCACCAGATCCGGCTGATAAAAGCAGCCCGCCTGATTTTTGCCGCCTTCCAGGTTCACCGCCGTTTTGCCGCCCACGGAGGAATCCACCGCCGCCAGAAGGGAGGTGGGCACCTGGACGAAACCCATGCCGCGCCGGTACGTCGCCGCCGCAAAACCCGCTACATCTCCGGCCACGCCGCCGCCCAGGGCGACGGTCACGTCCTGCCGCGAGGCGTTCACTTCGCACAGCCTGTCCAGAATACAGGCATAGGTTGAGAGGGTCTTGGACGCTTCCCCGGACGGGAACACGAAGGAAAACACGTGAAAGCCCGCCATTTCCAGCGAGCGGGAAAGCGCTTTTCCGTACAGTGAAAACACGTTTTCGTCCGATACGATCAGGGCTTTGCCTCCGGAGCATACGCCGCGAACCAGTTTCCCCGCCTCTTCGATCAGGCCGGAAGAGATCAACACATCGTAGCTTTTGGACGCCTGTACCGTTACGACCGCCATACCGTTCACCTCACCGGAAAATGGATTTTCTGCCGGATCACGCTGTCTGTCAGCCCCGTACGGTTTCACGGACCGCAAGGACTTTTTTCACCAGCGGCGCGTACTGCTCGGGCTTCAGGCTCTGGGCGCCGTCGCTCAGGGCATGCTCGGGGTCGTTGTGCACCTCGATCAGAAGCCCGTCACAGCCGCAGGCCGCGGCGGCCAGGGCCATGGGCTCCACCATGCGGGCGATGCCGGTAGCGTGGCTGGGGTCCACCACCACGGGCAGGTGACTGAGCTCATGCAGCATGGGCACAGCGGAAAGATCCAGGGTGTTTCGCATATAATCAGAATAGGTGCGTATGCCCCTTTCGCACAGGATCACGTTTTCGTTCCCGCTGGCCATGATATACTCCGCGCTCATCAGGAGTTCCCTCAGAGTGTTGGCGAGGCCGCGCTTGAGCAGAACCGGCTTGGGCTGCTGGCCCAGTGCCTTGAGCAGGTCGAAGTTCTGCATATTGCGCGCGCCCACTTGCAGCACGTCCACATCCCTGAACAGGTCCAGGTCCCCGGCGCTCATGATCTCCGTCACGATGGGAAGCCCTGTTTCCCGGCGGGCGATCTTCAGCAGCTCCAGTCCTTCGGCCTTGAGCCCCTGGAAATCGTAAGGCGATGTGCGGGGCTTGAAGGCGCCGCCCCTGAGCAGATTCGCGCCCGCGGCCTTCACCGCTTTGGCGACATACACGATCTGCTCCTCGCTTTCCACCGAGCAGGGGCCCGCGATCATGGCGAAATGACCGCCGCCGATCTTTACGCCCCCTGCGTCTATCACGCTGTCGTCGGGATGGAAGCGCCGGGAGCAGCATTTGAAGGGTTCGCTGATGCGTTTGACGGAATCCACGATATCCAGGCTTTTGATCAGCTCCATGTCTACGCCGCTGGTATCGCCGATCAGCCCCACAACGGTCTGGAATTCTCCGGTAAACACATGAACGCCCAGGCCCATTTGTTTGAGCCATTCCACCAGCTGCTCCTGCTTGTTTTTCGGTGCGTTGTTTTTCAGTACTACGATCATAACCCAAAGCCTCCGTTGCCTTTTACTGCGGACCATATAAAACGTGCGGCGCAGATCGTTCTGCGCCGCGCGGAAAAAAGCATAATTCTTCGATATACACTATCCGATCGCACTGCAAAACAACCTGCCTGCATCGAGCAGCCGGGTAAATCGAAACCAAAATCGCAGTGCCCCAGCGTTTGTCATCGGTCGTTTCTCCCTTTTCCGGACATCAAAAATTCGCTTGACTTTGCCGGAAATATGTGATAGTCTACTTTCTGACCGAGCAGATTTTATCACGGCGGCATCGGAAAGTCAACAATCACAGAGGCTTTTTGAGAATCTTTACGTCGGATGAGCCTGGCTCGGAATCTTTATTTTTCGCGAGGCTGCATATGGCTGATTACGTACTGAGCAGCTGTTCCACTGCCGATCTGAGCAGGGAACATTTTGACACAAGGAATATCGAATGCATCTTCTTCAGCTACGAACTGGACGGAAAGACTTACCCGGACGATCTGGGCACGTCCATGCCGCTGGATACGTTTTATCAGGCCATGGAAAACGGCTCTTCCACCAAAACAAGCCAGATCAGCATCGCCGAGTACCAGGATTACTTCGAAAAATACCTGCGGGAAGGCAAAGACATCCTGCATATCGACTTTTCCTCCGGCCTGTCCGGCTCGGTGAACTCCGCCCGCAACGCCGCGGAAATACTCAAGGAAAAATATCCCGACCAGAAGCTGTACGTGATCGATTCCCTGGCGGCGTCCTCCGGCTACGGCCTGCTGGTGGACAAGGCAGCCGACCTGCGCGACGAAGGCATGGACATCGACGAGCTGGCCAAATGGGTGGAAAACAACAAGCTGCGCGTACACCACTGGTTCTTCTCCACCACCTTAAAATACTACATCCGCGGCGGCCGCGTGAGCAAGACCGCGGGCTTCTTCGGCGGCATACTGGGCATCTGCCCGCTTCTGCACGTGGATGAGAACGGACATCTGATCCCCATGGAAAAGATTCGCTCCAAAAAGAACGTGAAGGAAGCCATCGTCAACAAAATGCGCGAGTTCGCGGACGACGGGACCGCCTACAGCGAAAAGTGCTTTATGAGTCATTCCTACTGCCTGCAGGACGCCCAGGACGTGGCGAAAGCCGTGGAGCAGGCGTTCCCCTCCATCCGGGGCGGCGTGGAGATCGACAACATCGGCACCGTGATCGGCAGCCATTCCGGTCCGGGCACCGTGGCGCTGTTCTTCTGGGGCAAGCCCAGGGGATAATGAGGGCAGGTATGGATAAAAACCGTTTGTCCGTCCGGGATATGGCGTTTATCGCCGCCATGAGCGCGGTGATCGCCGTGTGCGCGTGGATCACCATTCCCCTCGCTGTGCCCTTCACCCTGCAGATCTTCGGCGTGTTCATGGCCCTTCGGCTATTGGGCGGAAAAAAGGGCACGCTGAGCATCCTTGTGTACATCGCCCTTGGCGCCGTGGGACTGCCCGTGTTTTCGGGCTTTCAGGGCGGCATCGGTGTGCTGGCCGGCCCTACAGGCGGATACATCGCGGGCTTCCTTCTGATGGGCGCTTTGTACTGGGCGCTGGAAAAATACCTGCGCGGGCCGATCCTGCCGGAAGCGGTGCTCCTCGTCGGGCTCATCGTATGCTATACTTTCGGCACGGCCTGGTTCTGCACGGTGATGAACGGCCGCGGACGGGAAGTGACGTTCTTCTCCGGCCTGGGCACCTGCGTGCTGCCGTTTATCCTGCCGGACCTGGCCAAATTGTTTTTGTCCCGCCTGGCCGCGGGGCAGTTGAAGCGCGCGCTCAGGATCAAAAGCGCGGCGCGCTGAAAGGAAAACGGATGACCGATTATTCCCTGCTTTTGTCCCAGGCCCACGCCCTTACGGAAGGCGTGAAGCACACGATATCCAACCTTGCCAACCTTTCCGCCCTGCTGTATGACACCCTTGAGGACATCAACTGGGCGGGCTTTTATATTCTGGAAGGAAGCACGCTGGTGCTGGGGCCGTTTCAGGGCCGCCCTGCCTGCGTGGAGATCCCTCTGGGCAGGGGCGTATGCGGCACCGCCGCCCGAGAGGACCGCACGGTGGTGGTGCCCGACGTGCACGCGTTTTCCGGCCACATCGCCTGCGATTCCGCTTCCCGTTCCGAGATCGTGATCCCGCTGCGCGTCTCAGGCCGCGTGTGGGGCGTTCTGGATATCGACAGCCCGAGCCTTGACCGCTTTGACGAGTCAGACCGCGAATGTCTGGAGAAAGTCGCCCTGCACGCGCAGACGCTGATCAAATAATGAATCTTCCCGCTTTGCGGGCGGACAGTCATTTCGTTTGACCGGTCTTAACGCGTTGCTTGCATGAATCTTATTTATTTGTTATAATAGAGCAAGAGTTGATAGGATCAGGAGGTTTCGGCTATGATGTCTAAAACCGCCCGCGCAGGCGGTCTGAAGGAAAACACCACCTGGCGCAAGGCGCTGGCCAGGGACTGGCATCTGTACCTGATGCTGCTTTTCCCCGTTACGATGGTGGTGATGTTCAACTACGCCGCCTATCCAGGCCTGCGCATGGCCTTTATGGATTACAAGCCCGCCATGGGATACGAAGGCAGCGCGTACATGGGCCTGGCCACGTTCGGCAAGATCTTTACCGACGCGGATTTTTACCGCGCGCTGAAAAACTCCATTATTTTCAACCTCCTGGATCTTCTGGTCAGTTTCCCCATGCCCATCATTCTGGCGCTGATGCTGAACGAACTGCGCTTCCCAAAATTCAAAAAGCTCAGCCAGACCGTACTCTATCTTCCTCACTTTTTGTCCTGGGTCATTGTGGGATCGGTGGCCTACCAGCTGTTCAAGCCCTCCAGCGGCATCGTGAACGTGTTACTGGTAAGGATGGGCCTGGTAAAGGAAGGCATCCCCTTCCTTACCGAGAAAAACCACTGGGCCGCCACCTACCTGGTCATCGGCGTGTGGCAGGGCATGGGCTGGGGCTCCATCATATACCTGGCGGCCATCACCAGCATCAGCGGCGAACTGTACGAAGCTGCGATGATCGACGGCGCCAACCGCATGCAGCGCATCTGGCACGTGACGCTGCCCTGCATCCGTTCCACCATCGTGGTGCTGCTGATCATGAACCTGGGCAAGATCATGGGCAGCAACTACGAACGGCTGGACGTGTTCGGCAACACACAGGTGCGCGAATACCAGTATCAGCTGGCCATATACATATACGAAAAAGGCCTGGGCAACTCCAAGTTCTCCATGGCTACGGGCGTGGGCCTGTTCCAGTCCCTGGTAGGCCTCATGCTGGTGCTTTTATCCGACCGCTTCGCCAAAGCGCTGGGCGAAGACGGCCTGCTGTAAGGAGGCGGACGCCGTGGCAAAAGAAAAAGTACGTGATTTCGACACCATTTCCGACGGCTCTCACGCCATCTGCAAGTTCAACCTGGTGGACTTTCTCATCATATTCATACTGGTGATCCTGTGCCTCACCTGCGTGCTGCCGTTTATCCACCTGGCGGCAAAATCCATATCCAGCAATACGGCGGTCATGCAGCGCAGCGTGATCCTGTGGCCCAAGGGCATCAATTTCGACGCCTACAAGAGCATATTCGAAGACGGCACGCTGGTGCATTCGTTTATATACAGCGTCGGCGTGGTGCTTCTGTTCACGGTGCTGGGCATGATCGTATGCACCTGCGCGGCTTACCCTTTGAGCAAAAAGCGGCTCAAGGGGCGCGGCTTCTTTACCTTCATCCTCATGGTGCCCATGTATTTCAGCGCGGGCCTGATCCCGTCCTACCTTCTGTACAAGGGCTACAACCTGATCAACACCATGTGGGTGCTGGTGCTTCCGCTGATCTACTCCTCCTACAACATGCTCATCATGAAAAACTACTTCCAGAGCACCATACCGGACACTCTGGAAGAAGCCGCTTTCCTGGACGGAGCCAACAATTTCCAGATCCTGTTTCGCATCGTGCTTCCCCTTTCGCTGCCCATCCTGGCCACGCTGTCGCTGTTTTACGCCGTGGGCCGCTGGAACGCGTACGCGGACAACAAATACTACATCACCCGCGAAGGCCTGAAGATGATACAGTACAAGCTGTACCAGCTCGTGGCCTCCGCCCAGGAAGCGCAGACCGCCACCCTTTCGGAGGCCATCGAGGTCACGTCCACGCCGGAGGTGCTGCAGTCTTCCTGCATCATGTTCGCCACCATCCCCATCATACTGATTTACCCCTTCCTGCAGAAGTACTTCGTAAAGGGCGTCATGGTAGGCGCCGTGAAGGGATAAAAACGGTTATCGGCGGCGCTGCCGCTTTGTGATAACGAAAATACGAAGGAGGAACCGACATGAAAAAACTCTTTTCCCTGCTCATCGCCCTGGCGATGATCCTGACGCTCGCGCCCGCGGTGCTGGCCGAAGGCTTCGCCGAGAACGTGACCATCACCATCCCGGTGTATGACCGCGGACAGGCCGGCGTTCCCAACGTGGAAGACAACTACTGGACCAATTGGATCCAGGAGAACTTCGGCAACAAGTACAACGTCACCGTAAAATACGTGGGCATTCCCCGCAGTGACGTTATGAACAAGTATTCCATGCTGGCGGCTGCCGACGAACTGCCCACCATCCTGATGGAGTACGACTATCCCAAAGTCACCCAGTGGGCGGCGGAAGGCTATCTGACCACCTTCGACATGGAAGACTTCGCGGCTGTGGCGCCCACCTACTATCAGCGCATGGTGGACAACAACCAGCTGACCTACACCAAGATCAACGGCCAGACCTACTTTGTAGCCGCGCTGCGCCCCTACTACGACACCAGCTACACCTTCCAGACTTTCGTGCGCATGGACTGGCTGCGCCAGGTGGGCTATGACTACATTCCCCAGACCCGCGAGGATTATCTGGACGCGATGACCAAGATCCAGGAAGCGGGCATCGCCGAGCATCCCGCCGGCGGCACCATGGTGACCGGCGTCGGCTCCGACCAGAACTACTCCTACCGCACCTGGCCTCTGGACGAGGCGGAGTGGGCCATGTACGGCGACTACAACATCCCCTCCCTGGGCTGGTACGCCAACTACAACCTGCTCAAGTTCGAGAACTACAAGTACAACACAGGCCTCACCAATCCCGAGTACTATCTGACCACCTCCGAAGAAGACAAGACCAACTTCATCAACGGCAAGAACTATGAGTACAGCGCATACATCTCTGCCGGCATGGACGTGCTCAGCGCTTTCTACGAGGCCAATCCCGATGCCGAGTTGGCCATCAAGCCCGTTTACGGCAAGATCGACGAGGAAGCGGGCACCACGCCCGGCTACCGCACCGACAACCCCTTCGGCATGATGATCGGCTTCAGCAAGGACGCCACCGAAGAGCAGATCGAAGCCGCCTGGATGTATCTGGAGTGGCTCACCCAGGAAGAGAACCTGTTCACCTTCCAGTGGGGAATCGAGGGCGAGACCTTCAACTATAACGAAGAAGGCCTGCCCGTAAGCGTGAGTGACTACAACGGCGAATACAAGATGGGCTTCAACAACAACAAGGACTACTGGTGCGCCACCATCGAGGCCCGCCAGGCCGGAACCATCGAGGACGTCATCACCAACAACCTGCCCCACGACCTGCCGCAGGACTTCACCGCTGACGTCATCCAGTGGTACTATGACAAGGTAGCCGTGAAGAACGCGGGCTGGGCCATCGCCAACGCCCTCTACTCTGTGAGCATGGCCGCCGAGAGCGAGTATCAGACCCAGCTGGTGAACCTGTACAAGGAATACCGCGACAAGCTGACCATGTGTGCCGAGGACGAGTTCGACGCCCTGTACGAGCAGTACGCCGCCGAATTCATGGCCGCGGGCTATCAGGCCGTCGTAGACGAGCGCCTGGCCGCCTATGAGGCCGGTGCTTCCACGCACCTGCTCAACGAGACCGCCGAAGAAGTGGATCTGGGCAGATAAGCGTTTTTCCTGAACAGACAAAAAACGGCTTCGGGGCGCCGTCCGTACGGACGGCGCCCCGTTCTTTCGTTTGGTGTCGTGTCCAGCTCAGCCATCTTTCCCTCAAGGGGAATGCTCAGCGCTGCGTAAAAGGGATTTCTCCCGAAAGAATAGCTTTGTTTGCAACACCCAAGGCTTCTCCCCGAGGAGAAGCTGTCAGATGCAGGCTGACTGATGAGGTGTTCCTTCCCGACAACTGTCAGATGCCGGCAACCCGAAAAAGCCTGAAGCATACTTGACTTTTGAATTTTCGTGCTTTATGCTTTATAATACACGCGAAGGGAGAAATGTTTATGCTGATTGTCAAAGCGGAGGATTTCACTCTGATCCAGGCAATAGAAGAGAAAACCCTCCGTCTCTATCAGGAATCATTGGACTCTCGGGTAAAAAAACTGGAGAAATATGGGGTAAAATGTTTATTTGGCCTAAGTTGGAAAACAGGAAATACAATTATTGATGATCAGCGGCCGAAGATAGGAGAAGGCTATTGTGCTTTCATCACGATTTCTGTTCGTAACGCATCAGGAGAAATTGTTGAATCCGATGATCACGATGTTTGCATGGATTGTGCATATTTTGTTTCACAATACTGTAAAGGCAGCATTCAGGTTTACAATACCGTTGATGAAGAAGCATATGAAGCTTTAGATGGTTTTATAGAATATTTCGAACAAACAGATGAAAAAGCGCATGAGAAGCCGGACCGGGAAAACACAGCCTCCGGACGTCATGGAGGGCTCTGGCTGCATAAATTCCTTGTGTATTTCGGACTGTGGGCTTTGGCTGTCCTGTGCCTGGTGCAGGGCGTCAGGCTGCTGGGTACAGAGAGCTTTCCGGAATCACTCAAAAACCATCTGAACAGTGTTGTTTACTCAAGGTACTTTATTTGTATAGAAGACAACGACTTCGAACCCCTAAGTCTCCGTGCGCTGTACTATGTATTTCCCGGTATGAAAACGGTCAGCATCGCGGCAGGGATCTGCATGACAGCACTTGGCGCCGCCTTTGCTTTTGCATGCATACGTCTGGTGCAGTTCCGGAAAAATGCACCGGCTTTACTGATCCGGCTCTTCGGCATCGGCCTGCTTATGCTGGTGATCTACTGCGGCCTGGCATCGCTCGTAATGGGCATACCGTTCTTCAGGTTGTTCGGCAGTTCCTTCCGGTACGAATGCCTGATCCTTATATCCGTGACCGGAATCATCGCGTTTTATTACAGTACAAAAAAAGCTCTGTTTTCTCGGTAGTCCATTTGCATAAGCCCGGCACAGCTTCATAAAAACAGAAGCTGCGCCGGGCTTTTCAAATTATTCTTTGTCTAAATCTGTATCTCCAGGCAGTTGGCCATTTCGCAGGGCAGCCTTTCCGGAAGGAAGACGCTCAGCGCGCCGGCCTGCACGTGGAAGGGCACAGGGCCGCAGCCCAGCAGGCGGACACGTTTTACTTTTTCCGCCTCCCGAAGGCGCGTGAGGGTCACGCAGGATGCTGCTCCCATCACGAAGGCGTAAATCTTTCCCTCGGAAGCCTTCCAGGTATAGCGGATGTCCCAGGCGGTCCAGGCGGCGTCCGACTCTTTGGGATGCAGGTTCGCATCCGGCAGAAGCAGCTTTGCAGCCTGCTCGGCAGCCGCCCGCTCAGCGCTCCGCCCGAGCCTGGTGGGGCCTTCGCCAAAGACCAGGTAGGGGCGGGTGCCGTATATGCCCTCGCCGCATACTTTGGTCCAGCTGGCGAGCCGGTCAAGGGTATAGCGGCATTCATCGTCTATGGTGCCGTCCGGCCTTTGCGGTACATTCAGAAGCAGGTTCCCGTTTTTGGATACGATGTCCACCAGCAGCCCGATCACCTGCCTGTGGTTTTTGTATTCCGCACGCACGTCGTAAAACCAGTTACCCAGGCAGGTATCCGTCTGCCAGGGCAAGGGCTTGATGTCGTCCTCCAGCGAGCGCTCTTTATCCAGGATGCCGATGCGGTAAAACTCCGGACGGGAATCCTTCTGCATATACACGCACCGGTTGATCCCGCCGTTTTCCAAAGCGCTGCCGTTATAGAGATGAGCCACCATTTTAAGGCCCGGCTCGTAGGTAGGATCGTCGACCGAGGCGCCTTTTGCGTAGAAGGGCACGGCGCCGTCGGAATACAGCATGTCCGGGCGGAACAGGTCCACCATTTCCTTCACGCATTCGTACCACCTGGGCGGCCAGCGCTTGTCCAGCGTGTAATGCCTGCGCGGCTTGGTCAGGTCGAGGTATTCGGCGTTGTCGAGATACAGCTGAACGTACCTTTTATCGCTGCCGTCGTAGGGAACGCCCGCGTACGGCCCGGTTTTGTCGCAGCCCTTGTTGGTGTTGAGCCATTCGAAGCTCGCGCCCAGGTGCTCCGAAATGCCGAACTTCAGCCCCCGTTTTAAGCAGGCCGCCCTCCATTCCCCCACGATGTCCCTGTGAGGCCCGTAGTTTACGCTGTTGAAGGGCTGGAGTTTTGATCCGTAATTGAAAAAATTGTCGTGGTGGGTCGTCTGGGCAAAAAAGTATCTGGCCCCGGCCTTCACGTACAGATCCATCAGGGCGTCAGGGTCGAAGTTTTCCGCCTTCCAAAGCTGTACCAGGTCTTTGTAGCCGAAAACGGATGGATGGCCGTAATGCCGCAGATGGTACCGGTACTGCTCGGAGCCCTCGATGTACATGTTTCGCGCGTACCAGTCCCCGTACATGGGCACGGACTGCGCGCCCCAGTGGGACCAGATGCCGAACTTGGCGTCCCGGAACCACTCGGGGCACTCAAACCCGTAAAGGGACTCAAAGCTTGGCTCAAAGGGACCTTTGAGGTACGGATATGTTTCCACCGTTTCTTCACTTCCTTTCCGATTACGTACACGAAACCGGGATGTTTTGCTTTTCCTGCTTCTTTCTGATCTGGTGCAGCCGGTAATAGCAGCCGATGATCAGCAGGATGCCGGCGCCGGCCCAGGCGGCGATCTCCGCCAGGTACACGCCCCATACCCCGATGACCATGGGCAAAAGAAACGCCGCGCCTATACGCATGGCCAGTTCCATAAAGCCCGACGCCATGGGAATAAAGGTGTCTCCAAGGCCCTGCAGGGTGGAGCGGTACACGAACAGCAGATACAGCATCACCAGGCCCGCCGCCATGATCCTTAAGTAATCGTAGCCTATGGAAAGCACCTGTTCGGCGATCTCCTTTTCGTCCCGGATGAACAAAGACAGTACCGGTTTTCCAAACAGCGTCACGGCCAGGCCCACGAAGAGCGCCATCCCGATGCCCACCTGCGCGGACCTGCGCAGGCCCAGGCGCACGCGCTTCATGTCGCCCGCGCCGATATTCTGGCCCGTAAAGGTGCCGGCGGCGTTGCCCAGGGAGGAGCCCGATATCTCCACCAGTCCCTGCAGCCTGGCCGCCGCGTTGTATCCTGCCATGAACACAAAGCCGAATGCGTTCACCACGCCCTGCAGCACGAGCCCTCCCAGTGAGATGATCAGGTTCTGGAACGCGATGGGCAAGCCCAGCCGCAAAAGCCTCCTGGTCATATATGCGTTCCGGCGAAAGTCCTTTTTCTCCGGGCGCAGAAGCGGTACCTTCCATACGGCGGCAAAGCATATCAGCGCCGAAACCGTCTGCGCGATCACTGTGGCGTACGCGCCGCCGTCAGTGCCCATGTCCAGCGGACCCACGAACAGCCAGTCCAGGCCGATGTTGACCAAAGACGAGCAGGCCAGCGCCAGCAAAGGCGTTTTGCTGTTTCCCAGCGCGTGCAGAAAACCGCTGAACACGTTTAAGCACATCACCACGGGCAGCGCCGCAAAGATGAGGCGCAGGTAGCTTTCCGTTAAGAATATCGTTTCCTCAGGCGAGTTCATCCATGTGAGCACCGGATACAGCAGGGTCTGGCTGAATGCCTCCAGGATCACCGTGACGCACAGGGAGATCAGATAGCTGTGGGCCACGGTCTTTTTGAGCATATCGAACTGCCGGCCCCCGAAATGCTGGGCCGCCTGGATGGAATATCCCTGGGCCATGCCCATGGGAACAGACAGTACTGCCCAGTCGAGCCAGCCGGAGGCGGACACCGCCGTCAGGGCGGTAACGCCCAGCAGCCGCCCGATGATCAGCGAATCGATCAGGCTGTACAATTGCTGCAGCAGGTTTCCCGCGAGAATCGGAAGCGCGAAGGCCAGAATCAGCTTCACGGGGGAGCCTGAAGTCATATCTTTCGTCCGGGCCAAGCAGATCTCCTTTTCTGATCTCAGACCGCAGGAGCCTGCAGCTTTTCCCTCCAGGCGTCCGCCATCACGAAGGCCGCCTGGGCTTCCGCGCTGGTCCCTTCAGACTGAAAATCCGGGCAGCCGCACACTTCCCTTACGAAGCCGGCGGCATCCACCTTGTTTTTCACGGTACGGTACGCCCTTTCCGCCGCCTGTTCAAAGGCGCGGGGCACACAGCCGGTATATATGCCGCGGTAGATGGCAGCTGCCGCCATCATGGCGGAAGCGCCGTCCGCAAAGCTCGTTTCGTCGTCCAGGATGTCATGAAAGCGGCCGTCCGGCATCTGATAGCGCATCACCGCTTTCAGCAGCCGGTTCAAAAAAGCAGTCAATTCTTCCTGAACGCACGTGTTTCCCTGCTTACGGGCGGCGTCGATCACCCGCACCAGTCCCATAAGCGCCCAGCCGTTTCCCGTGGCCCAGCGTTTGCGGCGCACGAATCTTCCGTCCAGGCAGTCCACGATATGGAAAAACACGCCGCTTTCCTCATCGTACAAATGGCGTATATAGCCCCGGATCTGCTCTGAAGCCCAGTCCGTTTCGCCCATGCAGGCCAGAAACGGCGGCACCATGTACATGCCGTCGATCCACAGCTGGAAGGGTGAAAAGCCCTCGTGATGTGTTTTCAGATTGTGGCAGATGATCCCGTCGGGTGTACGGGGCGCCGCGTTTTTCAGATATCCGAGCATTCTCCGGGCAGCGTTCAAAAGCGTTTCGTCCCCGGTACGCTCATATGCCCGCAGGCAAACCTCCCCGTTTGAGGCCGGATCGGATACAGCAGAGCCGCCGCCCAGCATCGCCAGCCGCCCGTCCGCGTTCTGGCGCTTCACCGCGTCGTACGCCATGGGTATGAACAGATCGTCCCTGCCCGCTTCGTACAGCGCCTGGGCGCAAACGCCCTGCTCCCAGGGATAACGCTGCATGGCCAGCATGCATTTTCCGGCTCTTTCGGCTGTTTCGGTCATACGTCCCTCCGGGGTGTTTTTTGAACGGTATATCGATAATCGATTTCCTTGTTTGCGACTATTTATTATTTATTTTCCGTAATAGTCGCATTTTTCATACTCGCTTCCAAAAATGATAATAAGCATCCTGATCCTATGCTGGTTTTTTCTGTAACCGATCTCTATTCATTTTCTCCTTCTTCGCAGAATGAATGGTGCCCGCTCGCGCACGTTCGTTTCACGTTTTCGAACTCCACCTCCGCCTCCGCGCCGAAAGGCACGTCGATCTGAAGGTATTTCTTTCCTTCCTGCTGTACCCAGCGCAGGTTCACATATCCGCGCGGCGTATCCAGCGACGCCTGACAGCTCAAAAGCTTTTTGGGCAGCCTGGGGCAGACCTTAAAGCGCTTCCATCCGTCTTCAAGCGGTGTAAGCCCCGCCAAAGCGCTGTAAAACCACGCGCCCAGCGCGCCGTACATCGGGTGGCAGTAGCTGTTCATGCCGCCGTTGTCCTTGAGTTCGAAGCGTTCCCACACGGTGGTAGCCTCGTTCTGCAGCATGAAGCCCCAGGACGGGTATTTCTCCCGCGTCACGAGCTCGTAGGCCTCGTCCACATAGCCGAAGCGGGAAAGCACGTCCAGCAGGTATTTCGTGCACAGGTTTCCGGTGGTAAAGCGGTATCCGCTGTTTACCACATCGTCCTTAAGCGCCCGGGCCGCGTCCGCGCGGTCAGATTCCGGGATCAGATCCAGCCAGAGCGCAAAAGCCTGACAGGCCATCGAGCCGGTGGCGAAGGTCTTCGTTTCTGGCCGGTACCATTTTTGTTTCATCGCTTCCGCGATCTTTTCCGCAAGCCGGATATATTTTTCCTCATCCTCCCGCCTGCCCAAAATATGCGCGAATCCACTCAAAAGCGTACAGTTGTAATACGAATACCCAGTGGACATGAATTCGCCCGGCGTGACCGCGCTTTTTGCGTTTTCCCCGCTTACGCAGGCATAGGCGGGCCCCGCCCAGTCGCCGTAATAACTGTAGTTCACGATATATCCGTCGCTGTGATCCAGCAGGCACTGTTCCCAGCGCGCGTAGTTTGAAAACTGCTCGCGTATCACGCTTTTATCCCCGCCGTGCAGCCAGGCCATGCGGCCCGCCACCAGAAAGCTGGAGCACACCGGGTCCGCCGGCCAGGCGCCGTACACTTTCGGCGCGGTGCAGGATATGGCGCCGTCCGGCTTCTGTCCGTCCGATATATCTCGGCAGATCTTTTTGAACATCACAGCCGCATCGAAGTTGTACGGCGTCTCCTCAAAGCGCACAGTGGCGTCGTTCATCCAGCCCATCCTTTCGTCGCGCTGGGGGCAGTCTGTAAGGATGGAATGCATGTTGTCCTTTTCGGTTCGTACGACCATGTCCTGTATGGCGTTGATCACGGCGCTGCCGCAGCGGAACATGCCGGTGCTTTTCAGGTCTGTGTGCAGCGGGACCGCGCTCACTTCGCAATGATATGGGTCCGCACCGCTAAGCAGGATGTAGCGGAAACCGTGATAGGTGAACCGCGGCTGCCAGTGATCGGGCACTCCGTTTTTGCCCTCCCGGCCGGAGGCGGTGTATATGTCTGACGCCTTTGCGCCGCGCAGATTGTCGAAATAGGGCGTGCCGTCCCCGCGCAGGCGTTCAAAATACCGAAGGGTGATCATCTGCCCCTCTTTCGGGCAGCACAGAAAGCGCAGTCTGGCGACCCCCGCGATGTTTTTGCCGAAATCCAGTATCCAGCCTTTTCCAAGCTTCGCAGCCGAAACGGGCCTGATCTCCGCTTCCTCCCGGATCGGCGGTATCGTCATGAGCTTCATCGCGCCGCCCGGCGCCTTGACCAGGTTCACACGTCCGTATTCGATATTTTCGATGCGCGCGTCGAAGGTCTCGCCGTCAAACAGGTGCGCGCTCAGCGTGGGACCCTGCCCGCATTCCCAATCCGGCCCGGTCAGGATCTGCTCCTTCGTACCGTCTTCATATTCTGCAAGCAGCATGACGGACAGCTGAAGCGGTCCGAAGAAAACGGGGTCTTCCTTGATATATCTGCCGCTCACGAAGCGCCAGCCCGCCGCCACGACCACGTTCAACTCGTTTTCACCTGGCTTTAAGCCGCCAAAACGCGGATACACCACATACTGGCAGGACTTCGTGTAATCCGTATGCGCCGGATCGAGCCGGTTGTCGGGCAGGGGGATGCCGTTCACCGAAACGGAGAAATAGCCAAGGCCGCAGATATAAAGTGCCGCGCGCACCGGCTGCTTCTTAAGATAAAAGCGCTTGCGGAAATAAGCAGGCCTCAGGGGATCTGTCCAGCCCGGTGCGATCCAGTCCGCCGTCCACTGAATGTCCCCGATAAAGAACGCCGCCCGGGCTTCTTCACTGGTATTTCCGTGATTGTCCCGTATGCGCAGGGTCCATTCGATCTCTTCGCCCTTCGGCAGGGGAACGCCGATGCTTACGCTCTGCTCGTCCGTTTCCGTCCAGCCGCTGTCGTACAGCACGCTTTCGCCTTTCTTCAGCACCGCCTGGTACGCGCTCTGGCGCGAATCCTCAAGATCGCTCACCGCCGCCCAGGACAGCACGGTTTCCGGCCCCTCCGTTACCAGGCAGCGGTCCCGGGCCGTATCCAAACAACTGTGGTTCACGCAAAGCTTCACAGGCGTAAAAATCGGAATCATCCCCTTTTTCATTATGCCACAATCATAGCGCACAGCCGCCGAAAAAGCAAGCCGGCAACGGGAGAATTGAAAGAGGAAAGTATAAAAGAGGAAATTGGAAAGAGGAAAGAGGAAATAATCTGGTTGGGGTGCACCTCAGCAAACTGATTTCCTCTTTCCTCTTTTTCTCTTTCCTATTTAAATCTTTCGTCATGGTATCGCAATCAGCCATATCGTTTGGCTGTATACGAAAAAAACCACCGACTTCTCGGTGGTTTACGCTCCTCAGGTAGGGCTCGAACCTACAACCCTTCGGTTAACAGCCGAATGCTCTGCCATTGAGCTACTGAGGAATATGGACGCCTGAAAGGGGTTACCTTTCAGGCTTTGGGATCCGGCGGCGTCCTGATCTCCCGGG
>JAEEGL014315451.1_pt1 | contig 126752 bp, 100 predicted proteins | sample 9134231 | NCBI WGS metagenome assembly JAEEGL01 (sample SAMN16246548, study PRJNA631951) | gut metagenome | biome: gut microbiome; feature: rumen; material: fiber-attached | host: Bos | place: Iran: Karaj | collected 2018-10 | reverse complement strand
GTTTAGCTGAGTGATACTAATAGGTCGAGGGCTTGTTCTTTTGGAGCAAGCGTTTACAGAACGTTTTGCCTTACAATTTGCAGTGAATGCGTGTCAAGTTCACGTCCATTACTTGCGTTTATTGCTATGGGGTAACACCTGTTCCCATTCCGAACACAGCAGTTAAGACCATAAACGCCGAAACTATCTGGCTGGAGACGGCCCGACAATCTAGGTAAACGCAAGTTCCATTAAAAACCCGCTCAATTTGAGCGGTTTTTTTTTGTGTCAATTTGTGTATTATGATAAACTTTTAATAGTTTAAAAGGAGAAACTAAGATGGATAGTAAAGAAATAAATTCAAATAATAGTGTTAAAATATATCATATGATGGGTGTTGTAGCCGTGGCGGGAAAACCAAATTTTGGTGCTAATAATGAAAATTGGATTAATTTTCAATTGATTTGTAATACAAAAGAACAAACCGAAGCTGTTAATCAAGAATATAATGGCTATCAAAGAAATCTGAAAGTATGGAAAAATGAAGATGGCAATGTGAAATGCCTTGATGTTAGATTTAGTGCAGATTGTGTTAGTTCTTTGATTCATAGTTTTGTTAGAAATGGAATGATAGTTGTTATGGGCAATAATGTTTTTAAAGATAAAATGGATATGAATTCTGAAAAAGATATTGCCAATTTTGTGCGTGAGGAAACACTTTTAAGTGAATTGTATAAACCAAAGGATCTTGATTTGGGACGAATTATGTGATATCAATTATTATTGATGATTAAAACCCGTGCGAAATGTGCGGTTTTTTTGTTGTCTAAAGATAAATTTATTGAAAATTTTGAAAAAGTACTTAATTTTTTATTTTTAATATGTTATTATTGAAATAATATAATAAGGAGTAAACTATGAAGAAAGAGGAAAAAATTGATTTAACTGAGTATCTGTATAAGGATTACGATGAAAGATACATATATGCTGGTTCATTTGATCATGGTGAGGGAACTGATGAAAGTGTATACCATGATGAAAATTTTTTAAATAAATGGCTTTATCGATATCGTTTTGATGTTAAGAAAATGCTTGCTCCAAATTCTCAGGTAAGAAGAACTTTGAAAGTTCCAGGGCTGAATGATGATCGCAGTGTAAAGTTTGAACTAGGTTATTATCCTAGCAAGAGTGTACCTGCACCTAGTAAAATTAAGCGCACTGGTAAGATATACCAAGGTCTTAATAAAGGTATTGAATATATTGATAACGACGGAAATCGTTATGTAAAAGTGAAGGAATCACGTGTCTTTGCTCATAGACGCTGGTTTTTTGGTCATCGCGATGGTTATAATTTTCATTCACGTGAAAAAGTTTGTGGCAATAGTTTTCAACCAGAGAAGAAGAATCTTGTTTTTAAGAAAAAATGGTTTGCTAAAACAGAATGGTATTTAGTTGAACCACTGAAATGGAGTGTTGATACTATAGAATGGGATAATCATTTACCTAAGAAGTATAATCATAAGTCGGAGGATATATTGCGTGATAGTCCAAGACAAGCGGACCGACTCTCAATAACTTGTTATCCCCGTGTTCCTGTTACACCAATTTATCCAGACAGAAAAGCTTTTTATGAAGATGCTTTGATTGTTCCGGCAAGTTTAGTAAAACAAAATCAACAAACAAAAAAAGCGAAAACTGTAATTAGCCAGACGAAAACTGTATTAAAACCTGAATTAAAACAGGAAAAACAATCGGTACTTAATACAGATAAAGTGGTTGATAAGGAATATGAACATCCATTTGGATATACCGAGCAAATAGATGGCCCCGAAATGGGAATGTAATTATCAATAAAATTTACAGGACCCGTTCGTTTTGAGCGGGTTTTTTATTGATTTGAGTATTGAATATTGTTTTTATTTGTGTTAGACTGGTAAAATAAAAGGAGTAAATATGAAAAAAAGTAAATTAGTAATTGAGCAAGAGGCGCACTTAAAGAATCAAAAGCCTTTATCTGGTGTAAAAGCGGAAATGGTTCGTGCTTTTATTAAAGAAGGTTATAAAGAGGATGACGCATATGTAGCATCGTGTGGTGGTGTTTTATTGGAGTTTGATTATAAAAATCAACAACAAATTGATAAGATGAAAGAATTATATGGTGACCCAACACAAAAGAAACACTATGTTAAGGAAAGTAATTGTGTTGAAGATGTTGATGTTTGTGGTATTTCACAAGATGGTTCAAAAGTCGATTTTATGGGAATTTCATTCGTTGATGATGTTATTTTAGATGCTGTGTTACAAAAATTAGTTGAAAAAGATGGAATTGATTTAACGGTTGGTCAAGTGAAGGTTAAAGATGTGTATGATAAAGAAATACGCAAAAATGTTCACGAAGAGATAAAGAAATTGATTTTTATTGATGAAATGCTTTATGGCAAGGATGGCGGATTAACTCAATAATTGTTATTTAAAAAAAATATCCGTCCGTAAAGTCAACGCATTTTGAAACTAGCGGAAAGTGCGTGCGCTTGTTTACAAGCACGCACTTTTTTGTGCTTGGCTTTGGCGGAGCGAAGCGACGCCACTTGTATATAGACAAGCACGTGTTTAAATGCCCCAAAAAAGATACACGCATAATGAGCCATCATGCGAAATTAACATTGTTAACATTTTTTATCGCTCAAAAATTATTGGTAATTTTTCAAGATATCACAAACCCAATCTTTGTAACTCTTTTCATGTTCACAAAACTCGTCTGAATAAAAAAGTTTAACAAAGTTAGCATAATTTAACCATTTAACTTGTTCAACCTCATCTTTTTGTAATGTCATATCTTTAATCTTTATGTTTGTTTTAAGAAGATAAACTTGAGCAAGTTCCCAACCGCGTTGATTAACAATTTCTTTTAGAAATATAAAATCTTTTGGACTACATTTAATTCCTAATTCTTCTTCTGTTTCTCTAACACATCCTTGGATAGGAGCTTCGCCAGAAACAACATGTCCAGCTGATGGTGTATCCCACTTACCAGGACTTATTTTTTTTGTTAACGCGCGTTTTTGAACAAGAATTTCTCCTTTGTTATTAATAATCCATATCCATACAGGCTTATGATAAACTCCAGGGGTTTTACTATGACAAAAACTTTTAGTTTTTATTCCAAGAAAGTTACCATTGATATCAAAAGTGTCTAATAACTCTTCCATATTTTACCCCTTGCGTATACTTTAACATATCCACAAATAAAATGAAACTAATTGAATATTACATTGCTGTAATCTTTGTTCAAAAAAACAACTCGCATTTTGAGTTCTTATTCCGCTAGTTTCAAAATGTTGCAACTTTGACGTGCGTTTTTGTTTGTGAATTTGAAATTTGGCAATAATTACCTTATTAAAAGGGGTAATGATGAAATTGAAAGATAGCCAAACATACGAAAATTTAGCGAAAGCATATGCATCCGAGTGTCAGGCACGTACGCGGTATGAGTTTATTGAATATGGAGCGCGGTATAATGAATATAAAAACATCGCGGATGTAGTAGACGAGATTGTGTATCAAGAATTTAACCACGCACGGATGTTATATACATTCATTCAGCAGGGTGAAGATAAACAAATTGACAACATTAGTTTTAGTGGGGGATTTCCTTTCCGTGAAAAGTGGGATTTGATGGATAATTTGCGGTTGGCGGGGTTAGACGAAAAAGACGAAAGTGCGATGTATCTTGCATTTGCCGAAACTGCAGAAGAGGAGGGGTTTCCCGAAATTGCGGAATTGTTTATGCAAATCCGCCAGGTCGAAGAATACCACCGCACAATTTTTAACGAATTATACGAGCAGATGAAAAACAAAACGTTATACAAAAAAGAAAAGGCGGTGGAGTGGGTTTGTGCGGACTGTGGTTACAGTGTAGTTGGTACAGAACCCTGGGACGAGTGTCCATTATGTAAAGCTAAACGCGGCTCGGTAAAACTAATTTTACTTGCCAAAATGGCGAATTGTAAATACGCCGGTAAAGATAAAAAATAACATAAACCCAATTTTATGGAACCCGTCGAATACCGGCGGGTTTTTTACTGTAAAAATGTAAAATTTAATATTTATTTTTAAAAAAGTTGTTGTTTTTTTTTGTATATGATACGCTTAGAAAGTAGCGAAAAATGCTATAAAAAAGGAGAAAAAATGGAAGAAATAAACAAAAGTGGGGTTACACCTGGAATTAAGGCATTTGTTGAATATGGGGTATCGGTCCCTGAGTATCAATATTCATCAGCTGGTGTAAATATTAAATTTAATTACCAGAATAAAGAACAAATTTCTAAAATGGATGATTATTTTCAAACAGCTATTTATCCTGGTTGTCATATTTATCTTTCGGATGCAAATGGTAAAACTGGTGGTATTGTTGCCGGAGTTCAATCAGACAGAATCGCTGGAGTGGATTGTGGACAAAATCAAAATAATGTTGTGAACAAATATTTAAGCGAATTGTTTAACGCGAAACTTATTGATAGTGTAACCATTGATAATATTATTATTAACGGTAAATATGATGAAGTTGCACAAAAAGTTGTTGCCGCAAAAATTGCTGAAATGAAAATGTTATATGAGCAAGCGCAAAACCGAAATTTTGATGCCGGCCGTGAAATGTAATGATAAATAAAATTGATAAAACCCGCTACAATTGGCGGGTTTTTATTTTGTCTTTTTAACATAGTGTTCGGTGGCGACTTTATCTCCGCTGAAGAGAATGCGAGTAACGCGATTACCGTGGGCGGCGACAATTTCATCGGGCATAATGTCAATTTGTTCGGCAGTTAGATAAGTTTTATTTTGTTGGTCAATCACAATATTATCGGCGACAATGTATGGCTTACGGTCAAATTTAACCGTTAAATCGTGTAAATCTGTTTGGTCGATAATTTGGATTAAATAAGTGTTCGGTGCAATCTGGGTGGTATTGCTGACGTTATAATACGCGTTGTGGTTTGCGGTAGATACAATTAGGTCGTTGTCTTTGAACCAGTTGATTTGCAAAGCCTGTCCTGGTTTTAAATCAACCATATATTCGTGATTAATGGTAACTTTACCACGATGTTGTAAAATAAATTGCACACGTTCCATATTTAATGATATTCTTATATATATGAATTTAATCTCGGAAAAAGATGCTAGTTTATTGAATCCGCTGTATTTGGCTTTTGTCGGTGATGCAGTGTGGTCTTACAATATTCGTGCCGTCTTGTTATTAGAAAATGTTGCGAACTATAGCAAAGCAGGTGAAATGCATAATATCGCAACAACTTATGAATGTGCTAATTTTCAAAGTGAAATTTATCAGCAATTAGAACCAAATTTTACTCAGATTGAAAAAGACATTGTGAAACGTGCACGTAATGCTCATAACAACAACGTACCAAAGTCAGCAACTCTGGCCAATTACAAACGCGCAACAGCAATTGAAGCGTTGATTGGCTTTTGGCATTTAACCGGTAATTTGGGGAAAATTAATACCGCATTAAATATTGCACGAATGAAGGAGATTCAATACTAATGTTAATTGAAGGACGAAATAGTTTAAATCAAGCTTTGGATGGAAATGGTACGATTGATAAAATTTTAGTATCACAGACGATGCGTGACCAACATTTGTTTGAACGCATTAAAGCATCTGGAGTAACTTATCAATTAGTTGATAAAGCAACATTAGATAAAATTAGTAAATCTAAAAATCACCAAGGTGTAGTTGCATACGTGACCAATTATCAATACTTTGATTTGAAAGAAGTGATTGAAAATGCTTATGCACAGGGTAAACAACCTTTGATTTTGGTGTTAGATGGTATTGAAGATCCGCATAACTTGGGTAATATTATTCGGACGGCTGAGTGTATGGGGGTTGATGGAATTATTTTACCAAAGAACCGTAGTGTAACAGTAAACGATACTGCAATGCGTGTTAGTCAGGGGGCAGCGGCCAACGTGCAAATTTGTAAAGTGGTTAACATTAATCAAGAAATTCAACGTTTGAAGGATAAAGGATTTTGGATTTATGGTGTTGAATTAGGGGGAATGGAAATTTCTAAAGTGAATTTAAAGGGACCTGTTGCCTTAGTTATGGGAAGTGAAGGTAATGGAATTCACCAATTAACCCGAAAATTAGTTGATGGAATTGTAACCATTCAGATGCACGGTAAAGTTAACAGTTTGAATGTAGGTAGTGCAACAGCAATTGCTCTGTATGAAGTTAACCGACAAAGGGGCTTGTAATGAATTTTGAGTATGATGTTAAAGATGAACGACTGGTGCGTATGGTGGTTCGTTCGTTAATTCGTAAATATGGTATTTTCAGAATTGATGAAGAAGATTTATTCCAAGAAGGAGTAATTGGTTTAATTAAGGCTAAGATGACTTATCAAGAAAATGGTAAGGCCAAATTTGAAACTTATGCCAGTACGGTAATTCGTAATCACGTGTTAGATTATATTCGTCAAAATGAAGAATGGATTTCGGATGACGGGGTTGAAATTTGTTTAGCGCCAGATATCAATCCGAATCCTGTTTTATGGGAAATTTTAAATAAAGTTTTAAAAGAACATTGTGATCAGTTAGAACGTTCAATTTTTAATGCTTATTATAAGGGATATTCTTATCAGGAAATGTGTGAAATTTTTGAAATTAATAAGAAAAAAGTGGATAATACAATTCAAAAAATTTTAAAACTAGCTCGTTCAATCTATCAGAATTAACCTGATTGAAATCGTATAAAAAATGGGTTATAATATAGATTATGTTAGATGAGATTGAGATTACTGGGGCGCGTGAGAATAATTTAAAGAATATTAACGTTACTATCCCTCGGAACAAATTAGTTGTCTTTACAGGTGTATCGGGCAGTGGTAAAAGTAGTTTAGCATTCGGAACGTTGTATGCTGAAGGACAACGACGTTTTATGGAAAGTTTAAGTTCCTATGCTCGTATGTTTTTGGGACAAATGCATAAACCAGATGTAGATAAAATTACTGGACTTTCACCAGCAATTGCCATTGACCAAAAAACCACCAATAATAATCCACGTTCTACAGTTGGAACTGTTACGGAAATTTATGATTATTTGCGTTTGTTATATGCTCGTATTGGTATTCCACATTGTCCACACTGTGGTAAGATTGTTGAACGCCAAACAGTAGATCAAATCATCGATCAGATTTATCAACATTTTGCTGGACAACAAATTCACATTGAAGCACCGATTGTACGTGGTGCAAAAGGTAGCTTTGAAAAGAAGTTTGAAGAATTACGTAAGAGTGGCTATGTACGCATTAAAATCGACGGAAACCTATGGACATTAGATGAAGAAATTAAACTTGATAAAAACCTAAAACACAACATAAATGTCGTTATTGACCGTTTAAAGGCCTTAGATGATGAACGAACGCGTTTAGTTGATGGTATTGAGATTGCTTTAAAGTTAACAAATGGTTTAGTAACCATTGTTTGTGGTGATGCATCACGGACTTTTTCGGACAAGTTGGCTTGTGTCGATTGTGGTATTTCAATTCCTGAATTAGAGCCTCGTAGTTTTTCATTTAATAGCCCATTTGGTGCGTGTGAACATTGTAACGGATTGGGCTTTGTTGCACATATGGATCCAGAAAAAATTCGTCAATGTCAATTTGAATCAATTCGCTATATGACACCAGAAGAAGCAATGACACGGTATCGTGAGACAACCAGTGATTATGTACGCAATGCTTTGGGGAAAATGATCATCGAAGATGACTGTCCAGTTTGTCATCGTCAAAAATTGAAGCCTGAAGTTTTAGCAGTTACCGTAGGTGGTTATAACATCGCTGAGTTAACTGCATTACCAATTACAGCAATGATTCAAGTTGTTCGTCAACTAGAGTTAAGCGGAGCAGCTGCTGTTACTGCACAGCCAATCGTTAAAGAAATTTTGGCGCGTTGCCAATTCTTAGTTGATGTTGGGTTGCATTATTTAACATTAGCCCGCAGTGCTAGTTCGTTATCAGGTGGTGAAAGTCAAAGGATTCGTCTAGCAACGCAAATTGGTGCAGGTTTAGTTGGCGTGTTATATATTTTGGATGAGCCAAGTATTGGCTTACACCAAAGAGATAATCAAAAGTTGTTATCAGCATTAATGCATTTGCGCGATCAGGGAAATACTTTAGTAGTTGTGGAGCACGATGAAGAAACAATTCGAAGTGCAGATTTTATTGTTGATGTCGGACCACACGCAGGTGTTAATGGCGGCGAAATCGTAGTTGCAGGTCCAGTACAAGATGTAATTAATTGTCCACGTTCGGTAACAGGTCGTTTTTTATCGGGAGCTGAACAAATCGTTGTGCCTACTAAACGACGACCAATTACGGATAAAATGATTTGGGTGCGTAATGCCAAGACAAATAATTTGCAGAATATTGATGTGGCTTTCCCCGTGGGCGTTTTAACAGTAGTAACTGGTGTTTCCGGTAGTGGTAAGAGTAGTTTAGTGAATTATGAATTATATCAAGGCTTACAAAACGGCATTGGTAGGCCCTACATTGATAAAATCATTCGAATCGACCAAAGTCCAATCGGACGAACTCCACGTAGTAATCCAGCGACATATACGGGTTTGTGGACGTTAGTTCGTGAACTATTCGCGGCAACGAAAGATGCAAAAGAGCGCGGTTTTACACCAGGACGTTTCTCGTTTAATGTACCAGGTGGTCGTTGTGAAAACTGTGAGGGTGATGGTACGAAAAAAATTGAGATGCATTTTTTACCGGATATTTATGTTAAATGTGATGTTTGTGATGGTAAACGTTTTAATCGCGAAACATTGTCAATTTGTTATAAAGGAAAAAACATTTGGGATATCTTAGAAATGACAGTTGATGAAGCGTGTGAATTCTTTGCACATCAACCGAAGATTTTGAAACGCTTACAAACCCTACAGGACGTTGGTTTAGGCTATATTAAATTGGGACAACCAGCCACGGAGTTATCCGGTGGTGAAGCGCAACGTGTTAAATTAGCGACTGAATTAGCTCGTCCAATGACTGGACAAACAATTTATATTTTAGATGAACCGACAACTGGATTGTCAACGTATGATGTTAAAAATCTGATTGCAGTGTTAAATCGTTTGGTTGATGCGGGAAACACTATGGTTGTGATTGAACATAATCTTGATGTTATTAAGGTGGCGGATTATATCATTGATATGGGACCTGAAGGTGGCAATGGTGGAGGACAGGTAATTGCAACAGGAACGCCAGAAGCCGTTAGTCAAGTTCCACATAGTTTTACTGGTCAATTTTTAAAATCAATTTTGGCCGCAACTAAATAATATTTTCAAGACTTGTTCCCATATTATAGCTGTGAACCTTGCCAAGGTATGATAATTTATGTAGAGCAGACATTACTTCTTCTTTGTTACCAAATTCAATAAAGTTTTTTGCATAACTGATAGCATCACTAATTTGAAAAGTTTCAGTATGTTTGACTAAGTAACAAAGTACTTGTTCGTGTTTCAACCAGTATGCTTCAATATCGGCAATCAGCGCTTTATTCTCGTCGGTGTCGGCATTATCGTCACCACACGCTTCGACAGATATAATTAGTGCATTGACTTTAGTTTCGAGGTTTATAAAGGTTTGATTAACATAAGTTTGTTCCCAAATTACAGCAGCTGTAATAATTAACATAATTATAACCGTAACAATCCATCGTTTCATAGCGACACCTTTTTCCCTTCGCCTTTAGGTACTACAGATAATTTGCCACTACTTTCTAAAATGGCATAATCAATGTCTTTAATGTCAAAAACATCTTTGCTACGTAACAACTCCATTAGTTCATCTTTGCATATATCCAGTTCTTTTAATTTTTGATAGTCAATTCCGGTTGGTGAAATCACAATAACTGGTGAACCAGAGAGAATATTGCGGATGGTTTTGCTTTTGCATTGTAATTTGACAACAAAAAAATGGATGATATGGATAACTAATAAGGGGAGAATTCCATACCAAATAGGGATGGTTGGGTCAGACATCGGAATTGTGGCTAAATCAGCAATAATTAAAGTAATAACTAACTCGAATGGTTCCATTTCGCCAATCTGGCGTTTTCCCATTAAGCGCATTACGATAATCGTAATGACGTAAATGATAATTACCCGAATGACAATGGTCAGCATCGTATTAATTTATTGCCGCTTAATTGGGATTGTAAACAAATTAGTTGCCCAACACAAACCGAAGAAAGCCAATTCTACAATACCGCCGGATAGAATTAAATTAACGCTGTTTGGTAAAGTAGAATTAAGTTGAAAAGTAAAGTAACCTAAGATAAAAGCAGGAATACCAATTAATAAATAACTGATAATTGTTGGTAAGATTGTTCCAAAACCACGCCAGTTAGTTGCTTGTCGAACGGCAATTAAATTTAAGATTGTACTCACAGTCATTGATAAACCCATACCAAGTAATACAGCATCAGCACCAATTATTGCTGGCATAAACCAAACTATGGGTAATAGAAAGAGTGTGCCAATAGCATAATTACGGATGGTGATGTTTTCGCGATTCATTGCATTTAAAGTTGTATTGGTAATCTGCGAAAGTGACATTGGTAACATCACCCAAGCCGAGCGCGCAAGGTAAATTCCACTGTTTAAATCAGCATATAGAAAGCTACCAATTGGTTTGCCTAGAGCTAAATAGATTGGGATAAAGCAAAAGTTGATAAAGATAGTAAAACGCAACACAGTGCGAATTTGACGGCGTACTGCGGACCATTGTTGTTGATTGATTAGATTTGCCAATTCGGGAACCAAGGCTGTAGCTAGTGATGAAATCACCGTAGAAGGAACAGTCAGCAAGGGAAGTGTCATCCCGCTAATAATACCCAAGTGGGCTATGGCATTGCTATTGGTCCAACCAGCAGCCACGAGACGTAGTGGTAATAGAATGGTAATCAACGGAATCGTTAAACTGGAAAAAAGACGTACACCTGTAATTGGTGTAGCAGTTTTGATGATTGGTTTAATCAACTGTGAGGAATGAATTGTAGTTTGTTTTCGCTGTCGACAGCACCAAAAGATAAGTATAACTATTAGTGCAGAAATTACGCACGCACCAGAAAAAGACCAAGCTGCAACGTGCGCCATACTGGTGAAATATGATGCAAAACAGAGAAGGATAACAAAAAAAACAACTCGTGCGATTTGTTCAATTAATTCGGTTAAGCCTAATAAGGTAAACTTCTTTTGTCCCCACCAAATTGCACGAAGTACGCAGTAAACACTGCTGGCGATTAATGCGGGTAAAGTGATTAATAAAATTGGTAAACATCGTTGATCAGTGAAAATGTAGTCAAACAGATGTTGTCCACATACAACCGTAACGCAAAGTAGTAGCGCAGTAGTAACACCAATGTATAAGCCTGCAACCATTATGGAACGTGTACGAGCAGTATGATACGGTTCTTTAGCAACTTCACGAGAAAGAATTAATGGCAAGCCCGTACTAATAATAGTTAACAAAATCATAAAAATGTTGAGTGCCATTTGATAGACACCCAACATTTCTGCGCCTAATAAACGTGATAGAAATATGCGGAAAATAAAACCGATTAAACGCGTTAAAACAGCAAAAGCAGTAATGACCAGCACTGATTTGGTGAACGCGCGCATACACATAAATATGTTTGTGAAAATTAAATATGTAAAAGGTAAATTGTTTGAAATTGCGCGTGAATGTGGGGTAGCTCCGTGTACGATTATTCTTGCTAATCGTTGCCGTAACGAAAGTGAATTACCAGACACAATTATTGTGCCTGTTTCAACACCAGCTCGTTGCCAGATTATTGATTATCCAAAATAAAAGATTTGGTTTTTGTGGTCGGTAAATTTAATACGACTGCCATTACGAGTACAAGCAATGCTTGAAGTATTACATTGGCTTGTATAATCAACAATATTACCGTAATTATCACGCGCATATGCCTGAATAAATTTCAAATGATAGGTTTTCTCTTCTAATTCATAAGTTCCGATTCCTGTAAAGGAAAGCCCAAACTCTTTGTGAATAATTTGAATGTGGAATGTTCCGTTTGAATAAAGTTCTAATTCGGATTTATCATTAAAGTCTGCTACTGTGAATGTAGTCTTTTCAACACCAGTAATATGATAAGCTGTTTTATTAATAAAGTTGAAATAAATTGGAATGGAAATGCCAATGAGAATTAAAACAACAGTTCCAATAATAATCCCAATTTTAACGCCACGTCGCATTATGCACCCTCCTGGTTGGATTTGAATACTAAAACTGTTACTGTATATTCTAATTTGTCAATTTGAGTTGGATCTTGTTGAATGACACGAACATCGTGTGATTCAACATTTTTAATGCGAATTTCGTCTTTGGTACTAATTGCAGTTAGACGCTGAATGTGTGTCTCTTCGCCATCGTCGCCTGCATAGCGAACGTATTCAAATTCAATAATTGTATTTTTATTAGTTTCTTTATATTTAGTAATAATAAAAGGAATTGGGGTAGTGCTATCATCAATCTTTAAATATATTTCGCCGGTTTTACGGTCCTTCTTGATTTGAAAATAACTTTCACTATTGAATTGTGCACCTTTAAATAGATCAGTGGGATGAATTTCAGATAAGTAATAACGTTTTCCTTCTTCAACACTGCCAACTGCTGGACCTTGTTGCATAACAAAATAAATACCAATGCCGGTGCCAATTAAAACCAGCAGTACAATGAAAACAATAATAATGTTAATTGTTTTGCGCTTCATCATCTGTTACATTATCTACTTTTGCAGCTTTTTGAGCAACAATTTTATTGCGTTGATTTTTTAGACGCATATCACGAGCATAAGAGGTGTGTTTTTTGGTGATGTGTTTATCAAATTTAATACGGTGGAACAAAAATGTTGCAATCGCTAATAATAAAGCAATTGCTGTAATGAGAGTTGGAATTAAATACCACCAATTTTCACCAAAGAAACTATTGTCGGTTGATGTTTCTTCGGTCGTTTCTTCGGTTTCTTCAGTGGCTGCAGCGGGTGATAAAATTAACATACGTGAATCTGAGTTTGCTGCAACTTCTTTAGCATCATTATAAGTGGTTTCATCAATACTGTTTATTTCAATCTTAGTAATAAAGATATTACCATCTTTACGTCCGTTATCAATATCGCCTAAGGTAATTTGTAAGTTTGTACTGGTTATTTCTTTGTCAACTTGTAAATAGAGTTTATATTCGTAGGTTAAAGTAGTATCAGCTTTGTCAGTAGTAACTTCTAATAAACCATCGTAACCATTTAAGCCTAAATAAGCATTGGTTCCGCGGGTTGTAACTATTAATTCATAATAAGAATCAGCACTTAAGTTATAGGCAAAATCGTTTTGTATAATGGTCTTTTGTCCGCCATTATTTTCTAAGGTTAAACCATCGTTAGCGGCATTAACATAAGGAATAATATTTTCATCAGTAGCTTTCCAAAGACCAGCAATGGTTAATGGATTACCTAAATCAATATTTACAGTTTCATCAGGAGCTCCGAATTGACTTGCACGTACGTTATCAATGTAGGTGAAACCAATTCCTTCCATTTCAAATTGTAAATAGTAAGAGCGTGATGTAGCATAGGTATCTTCAGCAATACTAAATTCATAATGTAACCAAGTACCATTAGTTTCAATTTTTAGTGGTTTACCAAGATGAATGATGTCGGTTAAATTACCGCTATCATCGGTACTAGCGGCAATAATGCTAGCTTTAGTTTTGGTTGCTGTTTTGCTGAAAGCATCAAATGAAACGTAAGTAGTGCTACCAGCAGTGGTTGAAAGGGCAGGACTGGTTAAAGTGTTGGTTGTATATGATGTATTATGCATCATATAAACATTGTTGTTAGCATCGTATCCGTTAATGTTACCAGGACGTTCGGCACCGTCACCAAAACTTTCGTGCCACAATGTATTGTGTAAGTTAACGATTCCATTATTGTTATTGTTAGTACTCCATTCGTCGGCTTTTAATGGATAAGGATAACCGCTGGTGCCAATCAAAGCTGTATCAGATGCAGTACCTAATTCAAAGTTACCATTAGCAATACTTAAAGATACTGAAGTATTATTTAAATCGTTGGTGTCGTGAACACCGGTTGATTTAGCATTATTAACTGCATAACTACCGTTAACTTTGTAAACTTTTAATTCATCAATACAAGCCCAGCCCGTGACATTGTCGGATCCTGTATTTAATGAAAAACCTAAGGTGTATGCTTGGTTTAACGATTGACCAGCAACAAAGAAGATGGTATTTAATTGCCAACCATTATAATATGGATAGTCGTCTAAATTGGGAATGTTTTGTGCGATTTGATTGTCAGTTCCGCTTGTTGGTGTAATGGTGAAGTAGAAACCATTGAATTCAGTATCAGCTGTTGCAATAGAATAAAATTGGAACATATATACTTCGTGTGGTTTGGGTTCAAAAGTATAGCCATCTAATGTTAAAGCTGCTTGGCTACTGTCTGCTGCCAACAACATAACATCGGCAGCAACATCACCGTCTTTAGAAAAGAATTTAGTTTGTGTGTCTGTGAATCCTAAATAAGCAGGAATTTCAGCCGTAGAAACCGCATTTTCATTTCTGGCGTTGGTATATGTTACGCCATTAAATTTGCTGTTACTGAAATCACCACTTACAGCAACGTATTCTTGTCCTTGTTTTGAGAAATCATAATATGCTTTAGGATTGATTTTTAATTGGTGCAAATTATCGAAGACCGCACTTTCAAAATTGGCTCTGTTAACTGCGGTAACTGTAAAATTGTCGAAATAAATTGCACCAAGTGTATTTTGGGTGCGTGAACCCAAATAAAGTTCAGGAGTAATGCTAGCACTTTCTAAAACATCGGTATGAAGATAAAAGGTTGCAGATTGCCAACCATTACCATCTAAACGTAAATCTCGTAAAATAACGTTGTTGTCATCTAATAAGTAGAATGTGCCGAAAGCATCAGGATTGGTAGTACGGCAATATTGAACTTCAACGATATAATAACCATTAGCTGGTAAAGTAATGGCGTTAGTGGTGTAGCAACCACGTTCAGACATATCTTGAGTATTGGTAGCAATTACATATGGTGAATGATTGGCAATATCAAGTGCGGAACTGGTCAAAGTCGCATATGGATATTTTTCGTTAAAACTGCTGTTGTTTTCTGCAGTAACTTGTTGGCTGACTAAATAATTTTTGTTTGGTTTAGTCCAACTAGCTAAGTCATAAGTGTCGACAGGTTGCGATGTGAATTTATCTTTGCTTTGTGTTGGTGCTGTAAAATGTGTTGCATCATCTGCTGGAACTAAATTTAAGATTCCGTTAACAGCAACTGGCATCCCAGGTAGACATAAAAACAGTGCCATTACTAAAATGATTGTGATGATTTTACCTAACTTCTTCATTATCTTTTTCTCCATATACAATATAAAGTGTAGTTTACACTAAAAACACCAATTTTAGCAAGAAAAAAACTTTTGCGTAAGCCCTATACAAAATTAAAATAATATGTTAATATCGCACTATGATGAAAGTTGCAATTATGGAACTGGGCACAAATCAAATCAAATTATCGATTGTGCGCATTGAAGAAGGTAAATACTTTGAAGTCGAAAAAGAATACAGCGAGAATGTTGGAATTGAACAACATTTACAAGAAAATAGTGAATTGATTAAAACTGTTAAGATTAAAGAATGTATTAACATTCTACAAATGTATAAACAAATCGCAATTGCTAATGGTGTAAGTAAATATCACTGCGTTGCTTCGGCAAATTTAACTGCTGCTAAAAATTATGTTTCCTTTTTGGAAGAAATTAATGCCGATTTGGATTTAGAGTTTAAACTTTTAACTGAAGAAGAAGAAATTAATATCCTTTATACTGCAGTAGTTAATACAATTGACATTGCTAAAGGTTTAATTATTTCGGTGTCAACCTCCAGTACTCGTGTTGTTTATTATTGCCGCCGTGTAATTTTGAATAGTGCTACCATCCCGATGGGGGCTGCAAACTTCACAAACTTAGAAGAATTTAATCAATTATTAAAAAATGCTGGTGAAGCATTCCAACAAATTGATCCAGAAATTCCTGTGATTGGTTCAAGCGAAATCTTCACCGGTTTTGCCCGTTTGTCACGTAAGAAAACCAAATATCCATTTGATATGGATCATAATTACAATAGTGATAAAAATCATTTCCAAGAAATCTTAACATTCTTACAAGGCTTAGATGTGGAACGTGGTGCAAAGTTAAAAGGAATTACTGCAAATGGTGTCGGCTATTTAATGAATGGTATGTCAATTGCTTTAGCCGTGATGGAGTATACTAATTTAAATAAAATTGTCATTAACCGTAATGGGCGTAATATTGGAATTGCTCACCGTTTAACAATGCAAGAAGATGAACGTCCAATCAATGATGTTTGTTTAAATAGTGTTGAAACAATTTTGTGGGCTAATAATTTAGATTTAGAAAACGCTAAATATCAATACTTATTGGCTAGTACCTTGTATATGCAATTAAAGGTCCTGCATAAATTACCGCGTGTGTTTACACGAATTTTAAAAACTGCAACTTTGTTATATAATTTGGGTTCAAACATTAATAAACAAAATTTTGATAAGATTACCTACTATGCGATTTTGAATGCTAACCTTTATGGTTTAAGCCATAAAGAAATTGTGATGGCAGCGTTCGTGGCAAGTTGTCGTAACTGGGATGACTTTATGTTATCAGAATGGGTTAAGTATAAAGATTTAATGGATGAAGAAGATTTAATGGCTGTCCGTAAATTGGCAATGATTGAAGCAATGGCTAATACCATTAATGTCCGTAACCAAAAAATTGTTAAGGATATTTCTTGTGACGTATTAGGGGATAGTGTAATTATTAAATTGATTACGGAAACTGATATGAAAAAAGCTAAAGTTGACGTTGATGCAGCTAAAACTGAAATTTTCCAATTACGTAAATTAAGTAAGGAATTTACGCGTATCTATAAAAAGAATGTGGAAATTTTATAATGAACGAGTTGCCACCAATTACCGATTTTTTTGATGATGAACCGATTATTACGCCAGCGGCAATGCACGATGGTAAGAAGTTTAATTTAAATCCGTCAATTAAAACGGCAATTTGTACTTTCTTGTGTGAAAATATTGATAATGGAATATTAGAACCGGTTTTACGTGATTGTCACTTATTGTATTATGTTTATGGACGTTCAGGAAAAACTCCAATCTATCAATATCGCAATCAATGTTTAATTGTTTTTATGACAGTTGGAAGTCCAGTAGCAGTTGCTGTGATGGAAGAATTGAAATATTTAGGTATCAAAAATGTCATTGCTTATGGTACGGCGGGACAATTGGATGATAATATTTCGAATGATGCTTGTGTGTTGATAGAGAAGGCTATTCGTGATGAAGGGGCGAGTTATCATTATTTACCAGCGTCAACTTATGTTGCAACCGATAAACAATTAACTACTTGGTTGGAACAATTATTACAAAGTGACGGAATACCAGTTGTGCGTGGAGTTACGTGGACGACTGATGGTATGTATCGAGAGACTAATGCGCGCTGTGTTAAACGTCGCGAGCAGGGGGCAGTTGTAGTTGAAATGGAATGTGCAGGATTTGCAGCAGCCAGTGAACGTTTAAAAATGCGATTTGCTGAATTTGTCTTTTTTAGTGATACATTAACAAATGTTAGTCAGTGGCATATGTTGGGAGCAGAAAAACAGTCAGATGCACGTCGTTCTTTGAAGGTGGATTTATTACTGACATTATTAGCAAACGTTACAAAAATCAAGTTGCCTAATTAAGCAATTTTCAATTATTATATTAGTATGCAGAAATTGGGGAAGTGGGCATTCATTATTATCGGAGCCTTGGGTGCTAGTTTTGTTGGATTATTAATGATTTGCAACTTTATGAATAATCGCGATTTATTTAGTTTTGCAGCAATTAATGATACAATTTTTCAAACAGGAATGATGCTGATTCCTTTATGCTTGCTGGCATTCTTTTTGTTTAAGTTTCTGGATGCAGATGGCAAAAATGGAAAAAAGAAAAGTGGGGTTTCGCAATATTATTCTAACCGTTGGATGACGCCGGCAGAACGTGACCGAATCTATATTTACACGCGTGCTTCGCAATTATCAAGTTTAAAGAAAACAGGTCCGTTAGCTCGTTTTGAATTAATTGGTAATGATATTCATATCAATATGATTCCCAAGGATTATCATTCGATTGTTTTAGGTACAACTGGTGCGGCAAAAACACAAGGTTATGTTTTCCCATTTATTTATACATTGGGGTTTTCTAATCAAAAACCTAATCTAGTTATTACCGACCCCAAGGGAGAAATTTATCGTTCAATGGCAGAAAGTTTGCGTCATCAAGGTTATGACGTCCAGGTGTTTAATTTAAATGATCCAATTCGTAGTTCACGATGGAATCCTTTTGAAAAACCTTGGGATATGTTTCAACGAGCACAGCATCTAGAACGTGAAATTCAACGTTATGAAAACGCAAATCCTGCTAAATTAGGATTACGTGTGATTGCTAGTACTTATCCACCAGTTTGGTATGCTTTTAATGGCATTGCGTTTCCTAGTAAAGAAATGGCAGAAAATGAAATGCGTACTTTACGTCAACAGTTAATTTCTGATGCTGAAGCTGATATTAAAGATATTTGTTCGGCAATCTGTCCAATAGAAAATGAGAAAGATCCAAGTTGGGAGCAGGGGGCTCGTGATTTAATTCAGGGTACAGCAATGGCCATGTTAGAAGATAGTTTGAATCCAAATTTGGGAATGACACGTGAGAAGTTTAATTTCTATAATATTTTCAAAATTTTATCAATTCGTGATAATGATCCGCAAGCAATGTTTAAAACAATTAAAAATTATTTTGAGGGTCGTGATGTCTTATCGGTAGCTGCTTCGTTGGCGCAAACTGTTACTGCTAACGCAGAAAACACGATGCGTAACTTCTTCGGTATCGCAACACAAAAATTGTCGATGTTTAACGATAAGGGTATTTGTTATATTACCAGTGGTACCGATATTAAATTTGAAGATTTTGCGAAAAAGCCAACTGCTTTCTTCTTGATTATTCCTGATCAAATTAAGGTTCGTCATCCATTAGCCACTTTGTGTATTTCACAGTTGTATAAATCATTAGTTGCTAGTGCCAATGAACGTGGTGGTAAATTACCGTGGCCAACCTATTTCATTCTTGATGAGTTTGGTAATATGCCAAAGATTAATGATTTTGCTACCGTTATTACCGTTTCGCGTTCACGTTTGATTTTCTTTACATTGGTTTTGCAGGATTATAAGCAATTGGAAACAACATATGGTGCAGAAACTGCAGTTACTGTGCGTAATAACTGTAACCATCAGGTTTTTGTCGGTGTTAATGATACTGATACGCGTAAGATGTTCTCGGACTTGATGGGGGATATGGAAGTTACGACGGAAAGTACTACAGTTAGTCGTAATACTGGTAAGGCAGCTAAAAATGATGCTGAAGGTGGTAGCAAATCAACTGCAACCAATACCGCTAGTCGTCCGTTATTACCACCGAACGAATTACTAGATATTATTCCTGGTAATATCTTTATCTATTGCTTCACATTCCATCCTTTGCGTAGTAAAGTAACATTATTTTATCAATGTATTAATAAGGGGGTAATTAAATTATTACCGACACCAGATATCTATATTCCCGGTAAGTTCTTTGATGAAGCGGCAATTTATTATGATATTCATCGTCGTAATGACATTGTTATCCGTCGTGTGAATAACGCACAACGCAAAGATTTATTTGAATGGTAAGCCATTGTGTTTTGATTGACGATACCAAATATAAAACTTATAATTAAACATACTATGTTGGGGGAATACGAATGAAGTATAGCCGTGGTAGAATTATTGCGCTGACTATCTTGAGCGTAACGGTCGTGCTGGCTTTATTCGGGGCAAGCTTGCTTTATAATTTCCGTGATACTTTTTCTAGCGCAGTGGCGGAATCTTCAACAATCGATCCAAATTATATTCCAACGTTTGATGATTTATATGAAAAAATTTCATTTAGTGCGGCTGATACCGGAACAACTGAGTTAGGACAACGTGCTAAATTGACACTAACTACCGAACGTTATGAGCGTGGTATCTTAACCGAATTCTTAAACGCTAAACCAATTAGTAATCGTTCATATCGTAATCTTCAGTCTACTTATCGTACGTCCGAGCCATATCCAGTTTTTTCTAATGTTGATATGCGTTCGATTGCTAAGGGGTTAGGAAACAGTTTGGAGATTCCGGTGGTAATGCTGGATCCATTTAATTATGATGACATCGTTTTGTTTGAGTTAACTAACATTGAAGAGATGCCAACTAATTTGAGTATTAAACGCGATGGCGTTGCTTTTCAAAATGGTGTTAATCTTCATACAGTTGATAATACTTATGCGGAAGAAAATGTTTATCGAGGTGTTCCGAGTAGTACGCTTACCACAATGTCGGGAGTGATTTATGATACAGATAAAACCACGGCTTTATTGAATGTGATTTTTGCTCCAAGTAGTACCGCTATGGAAGGTTATATTGTTGAAATCAAAAACACTAATGCTGAATATTTATATATGTACGATGCGATAACTAATCAATTAACTGAAGCTAAAACCATTGGAAATGGGCGCACTGAACTTTGTGATGCTAATGGTAATTTATTGTATATTGTAAATCGTGATAATAATAGTTTGACAGTAAATAATCAATCTAATGTACAGTTGGGACAACTGGTATTTAATCAGAACGAACATCAATATACTTCCTATAGTATTGGGGCAGTGGCGTACAATACAAAAGCCTTGCGTGGTATGTTCCGTGATCAAGGTGTTTATGAAATTTCATTTAAACAAATGGTATCAACAGCTGATGGTGTTTATACACCGATTGATGTATCATTTACATTCATTATTGTTAATAAAGCCAATTACATTAATTTTCCGCGTTTCAATACCAATAACCGCGTACCCGGTAATAATGAAATTTATAATTACTCATACGAAAGCGAATATCCGGTAGTTAATTATCGTGCTTCATTTTTTGATGTTAAAATCGCAACTTCAACTAAGTATTATGAGAATCCTGAAAGATATGAAGAACGTGAGTTAAAATTCTACAACATCGGCGAATATCAGATGGTTTCGACTTTGCGGTACTACAGTGATTATTTATATAATAACCGACAAAGTTTTAATTTACGTGGCGTTGATAATGGTTACGTTACTTTAAAGCGTTATCAACCCTATGCAAGTGTTTTGAATATTCTTGGTTTCCAAGCGTATTATGGTGGACAACACGCTTCTGAAAAGTATAATGGGCCATTGCCATTTTACGATAGTGCTAATGCAAATATTAGTAGTGATATTTCTGCGTGGGTACGTAGTGCTAATTTAACGGCTGATAAAAGCAGTTCGGTCGTCGATTACACTCATATGCGTGTAACGGATGCTTTGAAATATTCTAATGATTTAGCTAATTACATTACATCTAGTGGAACAATTCAGCCAGTAAGAACCAACTTTCCACCCGTTAAAATGTCAGGTAACGTCGCACACGCTACTGGAACAGGTGTTAATGGTGAAAAAGCTGTGGTCTTGTCGACAGTGGCTTTCCGTCCGTTTTACGGCACGGGACACACCAGTGAATGGACTAGTAAAACTTTGGAAGTTGGTGCTCCGTTTGAAGATGCCGGACAATACTTGGTTGTGATCTATTTCAAAGTTAATAATGAAATATGTCAACAGACTTTCTATTTTGAAATTACAAATTCAGCGAATATCGCGTTTGAAGTTACCGCTAATAATGAGACTAAAAAATACTATGCGGGTGAATTGGAAATCAATAAGGATTTGCATATCGCAGGTAATCAGGTTCGCTTAAGTTATGATGGAAAAACAACTTTAGGTAAATTTGAAGTTTTACCAATGGTTACTCTAGCGTATGCGGAATTTGGTAAATATACTTATGTTGATCAAAACATTACAATGCAAGAAGATGGTACGTTTGAATTTAGTTTAATTCCAGGTCAATATCGTTTAACCATTAAATATGGTGCTCACGGTAAATCAACAACAATTTTTAACATTGTCGTTGATGATACTCAGGCAACTGGAATTAGAGCTAATACTCAAGCAAAGTCATTAGCTGACGTAAATCATACATTGCCAGATAATGTTGCAATTGTTGGGGCAGGAGATGTGTCTTTAACTTGGAATCGTAAAAGTAGTGGAATTAATTTTGCTAGTGTCGATTATGAATTTTACGAAATGGTTTCGGATAAAACAGTAGCTGATCCAAACCTAGCAATAAATTATGCATATTTCCCATCAACGAAAGTTACGGATTTGTATAGTGCGTATTCATTTGCTAAAACAATTTCAATTTCCAATAGTTTGGTTCCAAAGTTGACTGAGAGTGGTTGGACGGTATCGGAGAAGTTTTCAATGGCTGGATTATATCGTTTTAATTTGATTGATGAAGTTGGTAACGAAACGCCATATGTTTTGATTATTGATAATAGTACACCAACATTTATTCAAAGTGGTAGTCAGCCAACTTCAGTTTCTAATACTATTAGTTTTGATGATGATGGAATTAAAATTGGTTTTGGTAAAAATAAATTAATCAAACGAAGCCAAGAAAACAATCCCTTTGGCGGTACAATGTATCAACCAATTTTTGCTAGTTTGGGAAATTCGGGCGTGATGACTGAAAACAAGCAATCAATTAAGATACCATTAGCACGTGTTGAATGGAGTGTGTCTGGAGATCTTTACCGTGATGTTGCACAAACCGATATTAACAATGGTTATCTAGTTTTAAACCAAGAGGGTACCTATTATTTCCGTGTTACTGATGTTTTGGGAAATGTTGGTGAATATTATATTGTTCTAACACACGATAGTTGTTTTGGTATGGTTTATGCTGAAGAAAACCCCATTAATCTATCTACTGACGAGAAGCATTCTAATCGTGGTATGATTACCGCTACACCTGATTCGGGAACAAGTTTGGTTACCAGTACAGGGGGAATGACAAATCGTCCCTATGTGACTTTCTCTTTTGAACAAAAAGCTGCAACTGCTGGTGAAACTTATCGTGTTGAAACCGTGTATTTACAATATTACCCATTCACATATGACGTAACATCAGCAAATTATCCGTTTTCAGAATATCAAGTAAACCGACCAACGACAACAGTTAATGGTAGACTTGTTGAGTATTTCCCGGGGCAAGATAATGATGGTCGAATATATTTGTATAATGCGGCTAAGGATAGTAGTGGCGGTACGATTCGTTTAGCATTATTTAATGATAATACGATTACGCCGTCTGGTATGTATATCATTACACGTGTCTATGCTTCCAATATGTATCCCGATACGTGGAGTCGTGATTATTATTTCATTGTTGATAACCAAAAGATGTTGTATTACGCAGATGATTACCAAACAACCCTGAAGATTCGTTTCGCTGAGAGTAAAGATGCTCAATATCCAAAAGCGAAAGATGCTGATGCTGAAGTCTTGAGCCATAGTAAGAAAGGAGATAAATATGAATTAAGCAGTAATCGCACCGCTTGGATAACGGGATTTAACAGTAAATATTCTTGGAAACACGATAGTACTAACTATGAAATTAAACACGCTAATCATTTGGCTTATCTTGAAAATAATTCATCTGAAACGGTGCATCGTTTTGATTTCCCAGCGTTAACACCACGTTTTAGTTATATTAACAATGGACAAACAGTTGCTTTGGGAGAAGGTAAATCAACTAATCCGTGGGTAATTGGTGATCCAGCAAGTCGAACTGATAGTCCAGTATATGATTTAATCATTGCTGATAATGCGCGTAATCTTTCCTGTATCTTAGTTGATGGTAATGTTGTGGAACTTAAAGATTCCAATGCTCCGACTAGTGCGAATTGGGATTGTATTACATTGAATCTTGATACAGGTTTTGGAACCAAGGCCGAAATTGTTACAGGTGAAAATAATATTATTAGTAACTCTGATATGCAATATGACGGCAATAATTACTGGTATATTCTTGACCCACGTAATGTTGATCAATTGCAATTCCGTTTTAATAGTGATCCTGCTAGTATGTATGCTGATGTGGATTTAAGTGCAACAACAGCAAGTTGGATTTGGAAAGTGAATGGTGTTACGCAGTCGGTATCGCTTAATGAGCCAACCGCTGTTAATGGCGTTTGTACTTTTGATTTAATGGAAGATTTCCTGAATACGACTTCAATTACAAATGGCGCGAGTTTATCTGTAAGTCTAATTACTTGTGATAACACACGTACGAATTACATAATTTTGTTTGATAGCTTTGAACCAAAGTATAATCTAAACCGCATTAGGACGGAGGATAACTTAGCATCTACGATGGATGCTACAGAGTTACCTGGTGATTATGTCTATGGTTTAAGTGCTAATTTTGTTTTTGAGAGTGACCGACTTAATAATCCTTATCTGGACGCAAAAACGATTACATATCGTGAAGTTGATTATACTGGTGAAGGTTCACAACAACCAATTGCATTTAGTTTATATACTGGTGAAACAGGTGAGGAACGTATACCATTTGCTACGCTAATTGGTTTACGTGATAACGAAATGAAATATTATTACATCACAGAAACTGATTATGCGGGGCACATAACCAGTTATATGGTTCAAGTCCAAGGTATCAACTATGTTAATGCTGTTACGTTTATTGGTGCGATTAGTGATGAAAATGACGAAATTCAAATTGGTGTTGAAATGAGTGCATCAGCTTCCAGTGTTCACGAATTTTTCTTGCATAACAATTCTTTCAAATTTGAGAGTGGTGATGAGTATTATACTGTTTTAGGCAGTAGAGCGAGTTGGCATATTGGTAATGATAGTGGTAATGGAGTTAAGAGTGAAGAAAATTTGATTAATGCTTTGAATAATTGGATTAATGTAGCTACTGAAAAAGGTACAAAATGTTCGTATAAACTATACGATCGGATTGGTGATGTAGAAGTATTTGAATTTTATAATTTACGTGAAGATGCTGTACAAATGCAATTGGATTGTTATCAACCGAATATTACCAGTAATATGATTACTTTGGAGGTAACTAATCTTAACAGTCTGCCACGAATTTTATCGGATAAGAATTTAACATCGTTGTTCCAAATTGAAGTTGAAGATAAAACAACTTCTGAAATAGTGCCTAATATTCATTTTTCATTGTCTGGTACAACCATCTATCTTGATGTTTCGCACGAATTTGTTATCAAGGTTACTGATCCATTTGGTCGTGTTAGTACAACTGAATATCATAAACAATCACATAGTACAATTAACTTCTCAGCGTATGGTAACACTGTAACAAGAAATGGAATCATTTATGTCGGTGATGAACGTGGGGTAAGTTTTAGTTATTTACGTACTGTTTATACAGTTTTAATTTATGATGCTAATACTGACACATTGTTGAATGATTTACAATCGTTTATTAGTAATGATATGATTTATTATACTTTTAAACCTCAAAGTAATTTATCGACAGTGCAGATGTATCATATTGTTGCAACTGGTCGTGCCAGTGGGGCAATCTTATTTGATAAAACTTTTGCCTTTGATACTCGTTTACCAAACGTTGAATGGAAAAATGCGAGTGATCAATTAATTGAAGTTGAAGGACAATCATTCGTCAGTGCGGTTACTTTTGATATTAGTCGAAGTACACTTACCACAATGTTTCCTGTTACAATTTCTTATACGCGTACTTTAAATAATCAGGTAGAATCGGTAACTTTAAAACCAGATACTAATAAAGTTACTTTCTATCAGGAAGGCAAATACGAGGTTACTTTACGTAACACAGTTTGGGCTAAACAAACGTTCAAATTTGAAATTGTACAAATTAATGATACTTTGGTAGTAGTTAAAGATGATGGTAAGCAAATTCAAGCTAGCGATAGCGATTATAAATATACGGTAAATGGCAAAGAGATTGCGATTACGCGTTACATTTTCAGCACAACGTTTGACGAAAGTATAAATGCTCCATATCCGATTACTCAATATGATAAACACGGGCTGGAAATTCTCAAGGGTCAAACTAATCGTATTTTGGCTGGTAGATACGAAAACGGTTGGGATTATTATGATTATGACCCATATAACGAAACTTTGATTTGGCGTTTAGCTTTAAAAGTTAGTGAGGATAGTAATGGTGTTCCGACATATACTAATCCAATTTATTTTGCCACAACAGGTGTTAACAAAGGTCGTTTACCTAGTGATAATTCGATTCGTTTAAAATTAAATGGTAATCCAACCAACACAGCTGATAATAATCCATATCTTGTTCCGTTAAGTACTGGATATAATTTTGTCTACAATAATTTTATGACCAAGGCGCGTGGTGAAAAATTAACTGTTCAGTTATATTGCGATGATTCCGTTCGTTATGATGATAAGGGGGCTCCCTGTTATTCGCAAATTGGTAATTTGATTTTGGTAGATTGTTATTATAACGGTATTTTGGTTAAAACATTAAAACATAATGATGTATTTACTATTAATCAGAGCGATGCTGGTTATTATGAATTCAAGGTTCACGACTTGATTGGTAACTATTTGTATTTTGGTAGTAGCGATGACGAAAGTGATGTTAATTATCAACAGGATCGTTATTTATTAGCGGTAATGACAAAACCAGTTGTTGAAATTAATGGAAATCAACCAGTTGGTGGTATGATTTATAATGATCAAGTTGAATTGAAGATGGTTGATTATGGTAGTGGCTTTTTAAAGAAATATTATAATTTATTAGCTAGTAGCGGTATAACTACTTTGACCAATAAAGATTTCTTTGAACAATATTTCTGTGTTACCGAAATTGAAGTGACATATTCAGGTTCAAATGGTACGACCAAAGAAAAAATGGATGTAAGTGGTGCGCAAAATGTGTTTTATTGGAATCAAAGTGGCAAGTATCACATAATTTTGAAATACCGTATTTATAATCCTAATGCTAATAATGGTGGTGAAATTTCTAGTTTATTAACGGGTGAATATTCGTTCCAAATTATTCCGTCCTTGACAGTTAGTGAATCGTTTAATATGTCACTTTACCCCAATATTCCGGTAATTTCAATTACGCGTGACGGATATAACATTCACAATACTGATAACTATATTGTACGAGATGCAAATGATACATATATATCATTTGATGCCAATAATAATCCAGGTAAATATGTCGTTACAATGCAGGCTTATAATGCTATTTTACAAACTAATATTCTTTATGAAATTAGTTTTAACATACAACATAAAACAAATAGTGCAAGTACATATTTTATTTTGAGTGGTGCTAGTGGTTCTTCAACAGTTGGTTCGGTAACATTATATTACAATCCATATTGGTTGTATTTGGCGCAAGGTGATGTGACAATTACTTTGACAAAAGATTATGTAGTTCAACAAGAAATTACTGTTGATAGTAGTGTATTGGCGGATAGCTATTCAGCTCAAGAATTGTTTACAACTTCGGGTGCAGGTATTTACCGTATTGCCGTGCGTGATGCTGAAGGTGATATTGTGTATAGTGATAGTTGGACGATTGAACAAGAACAAAGTACTTTTGGTTATGTGATTTTGGCCGTTGTGCTGGGAATTGCTGGAATCGGTGCATTAATCTTTATCCGTATGCGTCATAAGATGACAACTAAATAATTATTCAAGACAGTAACAATTACCGATTTGACTTTGTAAGGCAACGTCAATAAAGATATCTTTTCCTTCGGTGATTCCTTGGGTTTGTAGGTATTGTTTTACGGTTTGATAGGCAAGAGTAGGAGTATTATTTTTTTCACTTAAATGCGCTAAAATTATTTGCGATACGTTAGCTTGGTGTAATTTAGCAATCGCTCGTCCACAATCAAGGTTAGACAAGTGACCGTGGTTGCCTAAAATACGACGTTTTAGCCAGTCAGGGTATTTAGGATTAGCCATTAGTTTTTGGACATCGTGATTACTTTCAATTACAACAATTTGACAAGTAGCTAAATTTGCTAGAATAATATCAGTCATTTGTCCTATGTCAGTTGCAATACCAACTGATAGATTGTTATAGTGAAATGTATAACCTAAACAAAATTGACTATCGTGTGGAACAGGAAAACAATTAACGTTAATATCACCAATATAGAAATTACTTTCTGTTTCAATAAAATGGTGTGGTGGTAGTTTTAAATTACGACGGAGCACTTTAGCGCAACGATTGTAGCAATAAATTGGTATGTTGTATTGCGTTACAAAATCAGCCACGCCTTTGATATGATCACTATGTTCGTGAGTAATTACCAGACCGGTAATTGAATGTGGATCAATATTGGCTTGACTCATTAATTTCAATGTCATTGACAATGGTAAACCGACATCAACTAAGATACCAGTAGTTGCACTACCAATATAAGTAATATTACCTGCGCTACCGCTACTTAATGTTTGGATTTTTAACACTTTAATAATATACTAGATGTGATGTCAAAAGTTAAGAATAATTTACGTACGTTTGCGGTGTGTGTAGTCATTGCTTTTGTGTGCTTGTTTGGATACTTAATGTTGCAAAATTTATGTGCTGAACTTTTTATTCATTGGGGTCTAGAAAGTCGTTCAAGTAATGATTTATTTGCATCAGGCTTTTGGTTGGTGTTTTTGATGGGAGCGTTATTGGCACCGTTAATGGAAGAATTGATTTTTCGGTTGTTGAGTTGCAAATTATTACAATTAACTAAAATGCCGATTTGGTGTGTAATGGTAATTAGTGCTTTGATTTTTGCACTATATCATCATTCTTGGTCGCAAACTGTTTATCAGTTTTTGATGGGGATTTGGTTGGCTTGGATTTTTATTAAAACGCACCAAATTGGTTGGACAATGTTAATTCATTTTATCAATAATGCTTTTATTATTACATATACATATTTTGCTGGAAATGGTAACGATGTGTTTAATTTAAGTGTGTTAAATATAATCTTATCCGTAGGTTTAGCTGTTGCAACTACGGCGGTTGTGTGGCTATTAATTAAAAAAGGAATTCCTAATTATGAAAAATAAGCGTTATTTAATTACATTATTAGTTTATGGTACAGCAATCTTATTGTTGATGCTATTGCGTGTTTTAGCGGCTTTGGGATGCTTTAATGGTTTATCTGAAGAAATGTGTGAAGTGATTGTTAGTATTTTGCCACAAGTTGTGGTTATGTTAGGCATTCCATTGTTGATGTTGTTAGTTGCACAAAAAATCAATCACGAAACTGTTTCAATTAAACAAATTAATCAAATGGTTAATTGGCAAAAAATTTCTTTTAAGAATATTGTTCTATGTTTCGTAATTGGAATATGTGTTTATCTTTTAAATGTTTTTATCGGTAGCGTGTTTGCCGTATTGTTACAATCATTTGGTTATCAGTATCCCGCTAATGATAATGTTTTTACTGGATATCTTGGTCTTTTAATTACATTGGTTTTGAGTGCGGTGTTGCCGGGAATTTGTGAAGAGTTTTTACACCGTGGAGTTTTGCTAAATGGTTTAGTAAAACAATTAGGTGTCCGTAATGCGCTTCTAATAAGTAGTTTATTGTTCGGTTTAATGCATATGAATATTGGTCAATTCTTTTATTCCTGTGTTCTTGGTTGGTTTATGGGCGTCACGGTGTTGGCTACAGGATCATTATGGGGAAGTATTATTGTCCATTTCACCAATAATGCGTTAGCGACTTATTTCAGTTATGCAGAAGATTTACATTTACCAGGGGTTAATGTCATAAAATTCTTACTCGGTAATGGTATTGCATTAATTTTGACAGTAATAATTACGGTAATTATTATTGGCGAACTTTTACGCTGTATGGCACGTGATAAATTTAATCGTAACTTAGATAGTTATACTGTACGTTATTTGGCTTCACAAAAAAAATTCACTGTAGAAGATTTTGATACTTTACGTGGCGTAATTCCAAGAGCAATTCGCAGTTTGCCAACTTGGAAAGCGACAGCAGCATACATAGAAACATTTGATCAACCGCAACGTTCAAGACCGTTGGAACGGGCTTTATTAACTGCGGTATTAGTGCTTGGGTCATCAATCACGGTGTTGTCATTAATTTGGGGGACTTGGTAATGAATTTTATGCAGATGGCCGTTGAACAATCCCGTATTGCTGCACGCCGGGGAGAAGTACCAATTGGATGTGTAATAGTTAAAAATGGGAAAGTAATTGCTAAAGGTTATAACCAACGCGAACATAAACAAAACTGTTTATGGCACGCGGAAATTGTTGCGTTAAATCGTGCGTGCCGCAAGTTAAAATCTTGGCGTTTAAATGACTGTGAAATGTATGTAACTTTAGAACCTTGTCAAATGTGTATGGGGGCAATTTTAAATGCACGTTTGCGTAAAGTTTATGTTGGTGCCAAATCAACTACAGATTTAAATTGGCAAACTCCAATTGAATTTCAACCTAATACGGAAGCCCAAAACATTTTAGTGGATTTTTTTCGCAATAAACGTTAAACTTAGATTGTGAAACGTGAAGCAATTGGTATAGTCGCAACGCTTGGGTTTGTATTATTGGGCGCAGCAGTGATATTGGGTTTGATTACAGGAATTTTATTTATTTTTCCAAAGGCATCTTTCTTTGGGGCCAGGTCGGTTAACGAACGTGATACGCAAGTAATTTATTGTGATGATGATTTGGTTGATGCATTTGCTAACGGTAGATTCATTTTAGAAAGTAATAGTACAAAAGTTGAAGTTAAGATGTCGAATAATGGGTATGATGGTCAAAATACAATTGTAGTTAATGAATCGGCGACTGGTATTGCATTTAATAATATCAATCGTACTTTAATTGAATGGACACAGACATCTTATAATAATCAGCTTTATTACCGCATTAAAATCTTAGAACCATCAGGAATGGTGTTCACACAAAAACCAACTACTGTATATATTAATTTACCATACCGTAATGATGGATTTCGTTATGATTTTGTTTTACAAAATCAATATAGCTCTGTTGATTTTTCTTTCGTCGATATGGAAAACGCTACGGATGCATTGTTAATTAATGATTTGGTTGTTGAAAGTGCAGGTAATGTGAATGTTGCATATAATGAAAAAAGTTCAGTTAAGAATGTCAAAATTAAAGGTAATAAAACTAAGGTCACTTGTAAGGCAAAAGTTGAAAATGATGTATTAGTGACTGGTTCAAATAATGTTTTGGATTTTGGTTATAGTAATGAAGTCCTTGCTGTAGGTGGTAATATTACCATTCAAGGTAATAACAATCAATTCCGTGGAACTTTAGTATCAGGTAATGTGAGTTTTAAGCAAGATAGTGGATTGCTAAAAGTGTATACTATTGAAAAATCGTTAGATGTTGAAACGGTTAATGCACCAATTAATGTCACTGAAGGTGTACTGGGTAATGTTACTATGAAAACTCAATCTGGTAAATTACAGGTTGATAAACTTGTTAAAGGTAATGTTGTTTTTGATACCATTAATGGAAATTTGGAAATAGATGCCATTCATGGAAATCTAAATTTTACGGCTGGAACACCGAGTGAACCAAATGCAACTGCATCGGTTAATGTTAAAAAATTACTTGGCGCGGCTACTGTTTATAACTATGGTATTGGTAGTATTTCATTGAGTGATGTGACAGATGATGTAACAATTAATAGTTATCAAGTTGGCGGCGGTAAAATTGATGTCGATTTGATTTCAATTAATCAAAACGTGAACATCCTTGGTTATGATGGTGAGATTAATGTACGTGGAATTAATGGCGGCGATGTAAATATCACAATACTTGGTGAAAGAGAGCGAGCAGGAGCGGCAAATATTAATACACAATTCAAAAATGTTGGTACTGCGGAAATTCGTTCTGGTGGGTATATAAGCGGACACGATGATTGGGGTAATGTTAATGTCACTTTAAGTGAAAATTGTAATGATTTAGATATGTATGTCTATTTTGCGCGTTCGGCAAACAGTAGTTCACGCTTTGCATATGCAACGAATAATATGAAAATTAGTCGTGATGAAAACGATTCGGCTAGTGCTAAAAATCGAATTACGGTTAAGGGTAGTGATGTTGGATCGTTGAAAATTTATTCTCAAAATAAAGTTTATTTGTCCTAATGTAAACGTTTTTTGCTTGACGATAAGACATATAAAAAATATAATTTATACATACTAGATTAACGAGAAAAAGAGAAAAACGTTTGGGGGAAAGCATTTGAAAAAACGCGGTTTAGTTAGTTTAATCATTGTTTGCTTTGTTGCGATTGCCTCCGTAATCGGCGTTATTTTTGCTTTCCAAAATTCTGGTCGTCAAACCGATGTTTATGGTGATGTTTCCATCGCTGTTGATAAAAATGATATTAAATTAGAAGTCGAACTTGAAAAAGACACTGCGGCAGATAAAAAGTTCCGGATTGTTGAAACATCAAAATCGTCAACGTATTTTACAATTACTGTGGGTGGGTTACCTGATACTGCTGACCGCAGCGTTGATTGGAACAATAGTTCAATCAGTAGCGGTGTAGTATCAATTCAACGTGTTACGCCATTGGCTGAATCTGGTAAAACAGGAATCAACACTTTTAAAGTTACCGGACAAAATGGTGGGGCCCCGGTTAACATTGTCTTCACTAGTGCATCTGGTGCAAAAACGGTTTCGGTTAAAGTTACCGTTAGTATGATTGCTAAAGATATGAAGATTGGCACTAATGCTCACTTTGGAATTCGTCAAGGTGGGGTAGGGGTAAATTTAAAATCAGATGCAATATTAAGTAAATATGATTTTTATGCTCATCCTGATGATAATGAACACATATATACGCCAAATAAATTTCCAGTAGAATATCGTTTAAAACGTGATTATTCAGGTGTCATTTTGGATAATGACTTTTTGACTGTTACAGATCAGGCAACTTGTGTTGATCAATATATTGATTTACAAGTTAAATTGCCCGCTATGGATGACTGGCTGGATGTTCCTTTTTATGTTTTCCCTAAGGCAACAAAAGTAATTACAACAACCGATGCATACAAGGCACCAACTACTTCAATGTATGAAAATGTTTGGGATTTAATTGCTAACCGTGAAGAACAATCTGGGGCAACTTTTACATTTGCTTTAGACCAAGTTAAAACTGCAGCTTCTGATTATGGTTTTAAAGTAGAAAGTGCAGATACTAAAATGGTACGTGTTGATTATCTTTCGCCGTATGAACGTTCGTTATCAACAGTACAAAACCTTGGAGAAGTGGCGGTGCGAATTACGGCATATCCAATTATTAAAGATTTAACGAACAATACGGAAATCAGTTTTGCTGATGAGTCTGATGTTGATGTTCAAATTGTTGATACAATTTATTTACGTGTACGTTATGAATTTTATGGCGATAGTGATGTAAGAATTCACGGCGATAAATCATATAATTTAGCACCCAGTAAAAAAACAGTTGATGCATTTTTTTATGAAGGTAAAAACGAAAATAATATTAACAAATATTATGATACATTTACTCTAGATACCGGCAATGGAAAAACCATTAATATGGATTCTGATATCCAATTTGAATTGGTCGTTGAAGATAGTAATGGTAATTATACTGGAATTTATGACCGTGAGGGTAAGTGGATTGAAGAAAATGGTCAATTAAAATTGGTTGATGAAGACTTCGATTTATATAGTATTTTAAACATTGGTTATTGGTCAAAACAAACTAATAAATGGGTAATGCTTTCGCAAAGTAACTATTCGGTTAATTACTTGAATACTTTCGGAGTAGCATTAACTGATAAAGGTAACGCATCAAACTTTATTGGTAATCATATTACTTCAATGGTTTTACGCGCAAAAAGTATTGAGCAATTATCAATTGGGGGCAACGCAACTTGTGATATTAATTTAGATGTTACTAGTGCTATTGACAAATTTAAAGTTGAAAACTTAACTAAATTTGACGATGGAACTTCTGGTGTTGCTTTAGTGTATAATACTAAATACAAAACATTTAGCACGGCATCTGTTGACGTTTATGGAATGGTAACTCGTGATAACATTGATACCTATAGTGAATTTTGGAATACAACTAAAGTTTCGGATAATAGTGAGAATTTACCATTTGAAATTACTTGTGATCGTTCAGTACCCTTTAGCGTTGATGGTGTGGCGGGATATTACCATCTAACCTATACCTTTACAGCAAGTGATATTGCACCAATTCAATATTATAAAGATTATCCAATGACGATTCGTTATACCAATGGTAAATCTTATACGTTTAATGTTCGGGTTTTCCCAACAGTTGAAGCATTGTCAATGTCTGTTGTAAGTAATAGTCAGGGAAAAGTTTACCAAACTATTTCTAATAGTTATAATTCGACATATGATTATGTGCGTACAGTCTATGTACGTAAGGGATATGATTATCAATTTGCGATTGATACGCCAAGTGTAAGTGTAGGTGCATATGCAATTTTTGATGAAATTAAAGTTGGCAATCAAGTAATCGCAACTAATACACGTAGTTTTAATGCGATTGATTTATCTGAAGGAATTTATACTTGTACGGTTAGTTTGCACGCCTATAGTGAAGAAGTTTATCACGAACACCAACGTACAATTACGGTTTATATGATTGTTGTTGATCCTGTAATTAACGTTGTGACCCAACCTGCCATCCTTAATTTGGATGGTATTGGCTGTAGCCGTGAAGTCGAATTAAAAATGTACTCGTACGAGGGCGTGTCGATTACTGATTATACCTATTTACATATTGACATTGCACAGAAAAATGAAAATGTGTTAATTGAATCACAAGGGGCAATTAATAAGTTTAGGATTACGGCCAAATATTTAACTGATGGCGTTTTTGATATTGGTTTTAAAGTTTATAAAAATTATATTTTCACCGAATTTGATTTGGATGGTGATGGTGTAATTAATAACGAACTTCCGTTTGAATTTAATTATATGGCTGGAGCTTTAGTATCTGTATCGGTTAGTATTTCAGAAACTAAGCCTAACACAATAACTATATCAGGCAATGATTTTAGTACTAATTTGGGAAATTATGTTGAATTAATTTCGACAGTTGGTTCAATGAGTGGAGCAGAAATTAATGTTAAATCGGCTGATGACGCATCGAATAAAAATATTGGCATTGCATATGCAGAATGGAAAAATGGCAAATATGAATTATCACCTTTCGCACCTGTTGTGAATGGTTCTAATCTACAAATTGGTAATGTGGCTACGGCTTGTGTTAATTCCGATATGGTTACGATTGATCCATTGCAAAATGTAACGGATATGGGATCCTATGCGTTGGTAATTTATACGCGTGACAGTTTGTATTACGTTGATACCAATAATAACGTTGATTTGGTATTACCTAAATATTATAAAATTGTGCGTATTTTTGTTGGTAGTGCCGAAGAAGTAACATCTAATATTGCTGAGTTGACCAGCAACCATATTCACGATGCTAACAGCGGTAAACGTAATAATCTGGGTGGTTACAATTGGATTATTCCTGCAAAAGAGAATTCAACTAACCAACGTGTTGCCGTGTTATTCTATACTACACCAAGGAACCCTTATGGTTCACAAATTGATGCAAATGTTTATTACTTTGATGATTTGTATAGTGTGCTTGGTTGGGGGACATTAAAAGGTTTAACTGAAACAATTACATTAGAAAAGTATGTTAAAGTTGGTAATAATGCTGCAGAAAAAGTTGGTGCGGTTGGAGTTCGTTTGAATCCTGATGAAGGAAGAGAAGGATTAAAAATTGATTTAAACCATAAACACGGAACCAGTAATGACGAAGAAATGTATAGTCACGGCGACGTACAAGTTTATTATCAATTCAGTGTTAACGCCCAGATGTCGATTTTCTATGTAGTCGAAGGAATCGATAATTTTGATGTTAGAAACAATCGTATTGGTTTAGCAGCTCGTAGAACGCTTTCTCCAGAAGATGAAAATAATCACAAAATTGATACAATTACGGTTCAACGTGGTACCGGCTTTAATTTTAATTCAAATTTAAACCAAAGTGCTGGTTGGCAATTAAACAAAACTAATTTTACTACAGAAGAAGAGGGACGTACTTCATATGTTACTTATGATGGTGGTACATATTCCTTCTTCCCATATATTCAGTTTACAAGATTAACGGAACAATTCACATTTGAGTTAGATGCGTTAACAGCTAACGTAAAAGTTGATGTTAAGGGTGGTATTAACTATTTGAACATCGTGCAAAATTCTGTATCATTAGACGGTGTTACAACAGCGACTTATGATGTAACAATGCGTATTGATCAGGAAAACTGGAAACCAAGTTTGTTAACGTATAATTTCTCATACGACGGTGTGTATTATGATTTGTTCGCCGATGATACAGATGTATCCTATATTAATTTGGAAGGTGGTAAGTCCAAATTAGAATTTAAGTTGACCTGTTTGAATGCCAATACAATTCCAGTTAATGGTTATTATACTTATTACTTACGTATTGAAGTAGCCGTTGTAATTATTGTTCCTGATGTTGATCCTTTCTATAATATTCCGAGTGCTGAATTAATTATACGTGAAAATTTAGTTGGATCACCGCTAAGTAAGGTAAAAACTCCAGCTAAAGATTCAGCGACATTAAGTTTAATGAAAGATGGAATTAATAATGTGACAATGGCGCATTTTGCCAATACTAATGTCGTTGAAGGTAATCGAAGTTTACTGACATTAGCAACTGGACAAACTGATTCCGGTGTAATTTATTTGGATAACGAATCGGCAGGTGGACTGTTGGTAATTTATCCGACGCCATATTATATTAACGTTTCCAACATTTCATTATCAATGGCAAGTAATGGTGCTCATATAGAGAACGTTGAGATCGGTACGGATTTAACAGGTAAACCAATTTACGATAAAGTGACGTATACGGTTGGTTTTACTCAAATGATTTATAATGAAACTGAAAAGTACTATCAACCATATTTAAGCGGAACTGGCACACCTAAAATGGTTTCATCTTGGTCAGCTGCAGAGGGATATAAATGGACCGGTAAATATTATTTCCGAACTTATATTGTTTCGGATGCGCAGGTTTCATATCGATTACCAGATGGTACGCGTTTCAAAATTCAAATTTCGATTCAAGGTGAAAGAACGGCAAAAGCAATTACGGAAACTATGACTTTGGATGCTAGATATCGCGATAGTTTTGTAATTACTCCAGATAGCAATACAGAAGATTATGCAGTGCGAACTATGGCTCAAACGCGTTATCAAGCAGTTGGTACAACGGCTGTTTATGACGTTGCATTGCCAATTGATTGTGTGCCAAATTATGCAAAATTTACTTTGAACGGAACTGGTTCTTCAAATACGACGATTCATTCAACCTATGCGGATGTAACAATTAACTCTGTTGATCAAACTTTATCTGTTTATATAAAAGCTGATAATAAAGCAATAGGACAATCAATTGAAATTCGTATTCCATATCGTCGTCCTGGCGATTATGTTAATCCATATTTTAGCATTGTCATTGTACCGGTTTATTTTGAATTTGATAGTGTAGAGGTAATTGATCATTATGAGACACGTTTACAATTGGCATCCAAAAATGCTTTAGCGCAATTAAAATATCGTGCTTTATTTAATTACAACACCAGTATGTCCAGTAGTGCTTTGACTGAAAAAATGAGAACGTTTAATGAAAGTTTATTAACTTCAAGTTTAATTTCGCGTAACTATGAAACTCCTGGTCAAATTGATATACAAATTCCGTATACTTATGTTAATGGTGTTCCGGTATTAACCAAAAATGGTGAGTTCCGTTATGCGCACACCTTCTATTATGATATTGCAACGCCTATTGCGACAATCAAACGCACAGAATATTTAGCTGTGGGCACTGCTGAAACATATACATTCTATAACTGGGATCCAATACACGCATCAAGGTTATACTTACAAGACTCAAATAATAACACAACAGGAATTAGTGATTATTGGTATCGTGATATTAAGTCTCAAGATCGAACCACAGTTTTATTGACGGTTAGTTTAGAAAATCGTAGTAGTACTGTTAGTGATAGTACTGCATATAGTGCATTAATTAATGCAGGTAGAATTGTTGTTTACGTTTATTCAACTGCTGACCAAGTAACTCCTCAATTAGAATTGACCATTATTCCGGTATATTTTACCTTTGATGAATTTAAATTACAAAATAATCCCGCGTATCCATTGGTGGCGTTAACTACCCCGAGTACGATAACAGTTGAGGCGGGAAATATCAGTGCTGTTAATGATACGGCCGTCAATAACGCCATTAATACGTTTAATACAGCGCTTCTAAATGCACAAAATAATTTATCAACCGATACAAGATTGTCATTTAATCGTATTCCGAATGACGATGGTATTTTAAATTTTAACTTCGATAATGCAACACGTGCTTTAACTCGTGCTGACAGTGCTAATCCGATTACAGCTACTAGTTATTTGTTGATTACAGCAGGCATTACTTATGTTAACGGTATTCCAACATTAAATAGTAATGGACAACAAATCTCAACTTATATTCCAGTTAATACCTTTGGTGCCGCCAATGAAGGAAATAATAGCGTTACGCCAGTGCTCGATCCGGCACCAAATGGACGTGTACGTACGATTGCTCAAGCAATTGGCACTAAGGTCCGTTATAATATTGCTTTGCCGGGTGTCGTTTACGATTCGGCATTAGATAAATACGAAATTCGTGCTGATGGTAATGTTGTTTGGGAAAATAGTTTTGCTTGGAATGCTGTTTGTAATGTAAAAGAAAATACAGTTTTGGTAACTTTAAATGAAGATACCAGTTTATTTAATAAAGTTTTAAGTGTTATGGCTTATAATCAAGCAGGGGATTTGATGTACGTTTTGAACATCGTTCCTGCTTATTTCACTGTTGAACAATTATTTTTGTCAAAACACGTCGATGAAAATCCGGTTTTGATTAAAAATGAAACTGGTTGGTTACAAGATTTGGATTTGGATTTTGTTAGAAATTACAGCCATAGTTATAATTTTGATACACAAATTGCTGCCTTTAAACAATCATTAAACATTTCTGGTCTAGTATCACGTATTGATGATGCTGGTTACATTACTTTGATTGCTGGGGTAGACTATGAAGATGGTATTCCAACTTTGGTTAATGTCGTGAATGGTCTTACGACAGTGCAAAATGTTTATCGCTATGAATTAGTTGATGGCACTCCCGAAAATACCAAAGCTCAAGCGATTGGTCAAACTGTTATATATAATGTTAACCGTGTTTTTGAAAGTATTAAAATCGGTACAAATGTTAATGGTAACGAAGTTTGGAATACTTACGACCAATCAATGAGTTCAGATTGGGCAATTGAACGAGATGGCCAAAACAAAATTAAAGTTATTTTAGCGCAAACAACTGCTTTGTTGGGTAATCGTATCCGTATCGGTGTTTTTGTTAACGATAACGATGAAGAACCATCGTATGTTTTGAATGTAATTCCTGCTTATTTTGTTGTTGAAGATTTGACTGTGGCAGGACAGAATAGTGAAGATCGTAATATCTTTTTGTATTATGGCGAAGATCCGGATTCTCCTTTAGGTGTTAAGTTTGATGCTATTTTTGGTGAACATTCACTAAATTCAAGTTTTGAAATTCCACAAAAGAAAGCGGACTTTATTGGTGAATTACAAAATACAAAAGCTAATTTAATTGGTCGCTATTATGATCGTAGTTTAATGTCGGGTGATTTGCATATTACACTTTATTTGGATTATACGACAGGTATCCCAACAATCATTGAACGACCAGAAGTAAACGGTGATTTCGTTGTACGTCTTGATGTTGATTTCTGGTACGCAATATTTGGTCGTGGTAACAGCAATGCTAATGCTGAATATTTACCGTTACCAGTAGGACCACGCACTCGTACTGAAGTACAAGCAATTGGTACAACGGTTAGTTATACAATTGATTTGAGTCAAACACTGAGTGCTGATATGGAAATGTTATCCTACAACGAAAGTATCTTAGCGCAACGTGGTTGGAAAGCTTCATTTGTGGATAATGTATTAACCTTAAATTTATTGCCGAGTGAATTACCAACGAGTACTTGGGAAAATGCAATTGATAATTTGCTTAACGAGGATATTGTGTTTAATTTTTATTCAGGTTCTAATTTGGTATTCGTATTAACCATCCAACCGGTACTATTTGAGGTAATTGGAGTGGATACTGACTTCCCTGAACAACCAATTTATTTGGATGATTTAGAAATTACTGAAATTTCTTATCGTGCCAAAGTTAAATATAACGATCAAATCTCGTATAATGGTAAGGATATTGTTGAATACATTAAAACATTTAATACGCAATTAAACGCGGTTAAAGGTGGCTTGTTTAACATTGAAGATGATGGTGAATATTTGAAACTTGATATCGCAATCGATTATGGTGCAGCTGGTTCTAATTATCGTCAAGCACCTAAATTGTTAAATACTGTTAATAACCCATTGAATGTGATTGAAAGTTACGTTAAATATTCTCGAACCGCACAGAGTAATGTTGCTTTGCATTATCAAGCTGTTGGTACGACTGAATACTATTATTTGGGTGCAGGTTTCGCTGGTGCAACGATTAACCAAGCAATAACAAATGTTAATAATAGTGAAGTTGAAAATTACATCACAGCAGAAATAGTTAACTATGGCGGTAACAATACTTATGCTTTAAAGGTTGTTTTGAAACCAAACCAAACTTTAGTAGAAAAACAAGTAACAATAACCATTAATAATGGAACAACTTTTACGATGACAATCCAACCTGTTTGGTTCTTGGTTGAGGGCTTTGAGGTAGTTAATCATCCAGAACGTCATATGTGGTTGATTAATTCTAATGGAACAGGTGAGAAAGTTGGTGACTTATTATTCTGTGTGCGTGCTCATTATTCTACAGACAGCACTTTGTTTGATGAAATTCAAAATCAAATTAATGCATTTAATCTTCATCTAGCAAAATATGAAAACAACGAGTGGGTGGCGAAAGATTGGGATGATTATTTAGTTACCACTTTAATGGGTAAGCAATATTTAATTGTCAGTGCAGCAATTAATTATGACGCACACGGTGTAGCTAATATTGTATCAATTAACAGTGCAGAACCAACTGCGGTTGTGCGTGATGTTTTTGAGTATGCATACTATGCTGATCAAATCAAGGGTAATGGTATCGTTTATCCTAATGTACCACGTAATCGTATGACAGAAATTACAGTTGGAACCAATGTGGCATATACAATTGATGTTCCTGATTTGACCGGATTCACTGATGAAATGATTGCTGTGTATGAAAATAGTGATATCAAATATGCTGATGATGACAGTAAATTACAACGTTATACTGGTGATGATATTACGGTACAAGTAACAAATGGAAATCATTTACAAGTTGCTCTAAAAGCGGATGCTGAATTGGTTCACAGTGAATTCAAAATCTTTATCTATTATGACCGAGCACACGTGAATAATACTCCTAATAGTTCTGATGCGGATAATGTTGCATTTATTTTAGTTGTTCGTCCGGTGTTATTTAAAGTGACCGGTTTTGCTCTTCCTGGTTATAATGATGATACAATTTATGTAGACGATATTAATCAATTTACTAACGATATTGCTAGTATTGGTGGAAACACATTTGTTCCAGTTTATGAATATGCTGATAGTTTATTAAATGAAGAAATTGATACTACTAATCATATTACTTTGCAAACAATCTTAGATGATTTTACCAACACATTCTTAACATCAAAATATGCTGCTAAAACGCGTACGCGTGGAGAAAGTACTGGTGTCTATTATTTTCAAGTTATGACTTCGGTAGCTTACAATGCTTATCAAGGTACGCCTTATTTGACCAATGATCCGGTCCATCGTGTTTGGCAATCATTTAAAGTAGTAGAGGCTAACACGGTCAATGCTAGTACGCACAGTGAATATCAAGCTGTTGGTACAATCAAAACATATTACATTAATGATGCTGCCTTAGAAAGTAATTTGGATGATATGTTCCAGACAAATGGTTCATTGGTAGTACGCAACGGTTCAGATGTTACAATTAATAGTCTTTATTATGACGCAACTTGGTCAAAAGATAACCCGAATTATATTAATGTTTTATTGTTAGATGATGCATTAATTGGTTCACCGGTTAATGTTGAGATTAGTAGTAAATATACTTTACAGATTAATCCTGTTTATTATGAGATTTTAGGTTTTGAACCAGTTGAACATCCAGAACGTTCAGTTTGGGTCGTGGAACCATATTCGACTAATGACTTGCAATACCGTGTGATTACCTCGGATTTAACAAAAGTTCCCAGTGCAGTGTTAAGCGACGTTCAAAATCACATTAATAGTATTAACGAAAGTTTAAACAATGGGGTAGCACCTAAGTCAATTACTTTTGAAGATAACCAATATATTATCTTTGGTGCAGCTGTTAATTATAATAATGGATACCCTGAATTCACAACAATTACTAAAGATAAACGTAATGTTGTTGAAAGTGTCATTGACTATCGTGTTTGGTCGGCAAATAAAAAACCAAATCCAGAGCATCCAGCGGTTATGGGTAAAGTGCAAGCTAACCAGATTATTGGTAAAACCAAACTTTATACCTTAAAAAACATTAAAGGACAAATTTTCTATCAATATTTATGGGCTGAGAATGCTGGTAATTTGTTAAATTCGTTTGATAATTCAACTAATGGGACAATGGAGACCTATGAAAAACTAACCATTTTAGTTGATACTGCTAAGAATACTTTGCAAATTCAATTATCGACCAATTCGACTTTGTTATCAAATCCAGTTCGTGTTTATATCCCTTATTTAACCACTGTTAACGGTAAGGATGTTTGGTATAGTTATTGTATTGAAATAACGCCCTTATTGTTTGAATTAAAGGGTTGGACAATTAAGGCTGCTGGCAATAACAATACTTTAATTAGTGATCAAACGCACGATGATTATTTATTGTTAACAACTGATAGTGAACCTAATACTTTAATTAGTTATGTTGCTCATATTGAAACCTGTGAAACTAATGATTTGGTTTTACAAAATTCAATCAACAATGCAAAAAGCAATCTTGAAAATGAAGCAGTGAATTATATGATTGTATATAATCCGCATATTTTCATCGGTATTGATGGATTGTATTTGAAACGAAATTGTTCGGCAACCACGGAGAGTAATACTGCAATTGGACTTTCAACTTATGTTGTTTATGAAAATGGTCTTCCAAGATTGGTTGAAAATAGTAATACTTTAGTATCTAACCAAATTTTAATTTCAACTGGTTATAGTCAAGCCGATTGGGAAAATAACAAAGTTGGTAAAGAACTTTTGGCTGCAAATGTTAGTTACGCAGTTCAAGCCTTAGGTACAGCGACAGATTATTCTGTTGAGATTGCTAGTGCAGCACGTATTTTCCATAATGATATTAAAGTAGTCGAGCAAGGAACCGACCATTCAATTAACATCGAAGGTGAACGTGAAAATTTGATTACTGTTGAAGTTGAAAAATCCAATAATAATGTTGTTAACTTCAATGTTTCATTGGCTCCGGTTGTTGCTTTACGTAATTATATGATTGAAATTCAAATCCCGTATTCTGATGATGTAAATGCGATTGAACCAAATTATGTTTATAAGTACTATATTACACCAACTGTATTCATTGTGGAAGGTTTCTATTTGGCAGGAGTAGAAGATAATAATGTAGAATTAAATAGCGATATTACATTGGATTTGCGTGTTCAGGCATCTTATTCAGATAATGTAAATATTCGCAATGTAGCAAATTTATTGATTCAAAACTTTGAAAATTCATTAAATAATGCGATACGTAATGAAACTCCTGTTGATAATGTGATAGATAATGAAACTTTGTATTTTGCGGTTAAAAATAATGTTGGTAGTATTAATGTCGAATTGAAGAATGTTGGCAACCGAATTATGATTCATAAGTCCGAAAATGCATCGGCTGTGAATAGTATTTTAGGTACTGTTAAAGTTGGTTATGCGACGGGTGCACCTAGAGTAGGTAGTGTAAATCCATTAATTGATACTGATGTTAATTTACAAATTCAAATTACGACTGAAAAAATTGAAACCATTGATTTCCCAGGTTATGAAGGTCTTGAACCTGGCTACAGTACTGATGGTAATGAGGATAACACGTTGTTAATTGGTGCACGCTATATGCAGGCCATTGGTACATCTTGTAATTATCCATTGCACGTTGATAACCGTAATATATCTTTTGCTTATGATTATATTAAAGTATTTAATGGTGGTTTGGAAAGTGGTGTTGGTAAGTATGAATGTTTTGATATCAATATCGTTAATAACGGTGCTAACGATTTAATTGTTGGTATTACTTTCACAGCTTCCGCAAAGAATTTGAATGACTTTATTGATGTACGAATTCCGTTTACCATACTTGTTAATGGGGAATTTGTTTGGGCATATTACTCATTACAAATTAAACCAGTATTGTTTGAAGTTGTTGGCTGGAAATTAAAAATTGGTAATGATAAATTTGATTCAGTTACTTTGAATGAAAATGCAGTAGTCTTATGTTTCACTCCTGAAATTAAAACTGGTTCCACCTTGAATAGTGCTTATTATGCTGAAGATGAATTAGCATATATTGAACGTACCGTAAAAAGTATTGAAACAAGAATTAATACTTTTGATTCAAAGTCGAGTGATGATGCTCATTATCCGTATTTGACATTGAAAAATACCCCACAAGAAGGACACCAAGTTAACTATGTGATTGAACGTTATAATTATCGTTCATATTTAACTCGTAGAATTCTTGATGCATCAACAACAGTATTAACGGTTTCAGGCTATGTAAGTTATGATGTTGGTAACGTAAATCAAAATTTTGTTGATTCTTCACAAATTGTAACATCATATTCAAATAATGCTAATGAAGCTCAAGTAATTACCAGTTCAATCTTGATTCATACTACAGATAAAACTTTTGCAAACCCAAGTGGTAATGGTTCGAATGGCGGAAGCACTGGTACTGATGGTAATGGAAACAATAATTCTGGATCATCGGATGGAACGAGTACTTCGACGGATCCAAATAATCCAAACAATCCATCGGGTTCAAGTGGACAAGGCAGCACAGGTACAAACCCAACGGATCCAAATAATCCGAATTCCAGTGGCGGCGAATATGATCCAAACAATCCAAGTGGAAGCCAACAACAAGGCGGTGGTTCAAATGGACAAGGTGGCGGATCAACTGGTCAAGGTGGATTTGGCGGTAATGGCACAGATCCTACGGGTAATAGCAGTGGCACAATTTTTGATCCAACTGATAAAACTGATCCACGTTATGATCCAAGATTAGACCCGACTAGCGATGAATATGATCCTGATTTCAGTAAAGAGAATGATACATCAGATGATGGAACCACTGGCGGTAATCCAATTTACATTATTTATGATTCTAGGATTGGAGCCGAAGGTTATATTGATTATATTAATGATTGGAATAAATACATTGACTCTAGTGATGATGACGACGATGATGACGATGATGATAATAACGGAGGAAACGGTAACGGTAATGGTGGTGTTTTCACGGCATTCATCAAACAGAATAACGCTAACGTTTTAATGTCATTGCAATCTGGCGTAAGGTACGTTTTGATGGAAGATATTGTGATGTACAATATTCCTGGTTTACGTAACGGACGTTGGCAACCTGTAGATTTCCCATCAAATACTGTATTAGATGGAAACAATTATAAAATTATCTTTAATAGTGCTGGATTTGATTTAACTAATTCGCCGGCTAACATTGGTATGTTTACTTCAATTCCTGCTGATTCGGTAATTATGAATTTACAAATTGTGATTGAACGTGGCAGCGATGAAGCACCTGTAACAACCTTGGAAGTTAATTTAGCCAATTATACAACCTCAGTTAATGTTGGATTGTTAGCTGGTGTCAACAATGGTGTAATTACAAACTGTGCGGTCTTGTCACAATGGCAATTTAATATGCGTGACCTTAATCAGATTATTAATCCAATTACAGGTAAAACATTTACGTCGGCTTTACCGTTCAATAAAGATGGTTATTTATTTGAGAAAGTTGAAGGAGTAGAAAAAGATTATTATTTCTATGAACTTGGTATTGATAGTGAAACTAATAAAAAAGTAGTTAAGAATGTCTATCGTTTTTATGATAATGATGGACAGCCAGATGCTTATCGCTTAAAAAAGGATGAAGACGGCGTATGGGTTGTTGAATTAGATGATGCCGGTAATAAATATGCAATTGATGGTGATACCCACGAAATTGCACAATATGATGACTATAGTCCAATGATATATTATGATAACCAGGAACTTGAGAGTGTGTCACCGGCTAAGTTGTTTGTTAAGGTTAACAACGAAAATGTTAGTGTGGTCTTGGGCGGTTTGGTTGGTTCTAACTCACATATGATTACCAATAGTCGTGTTTTGATTGATATTGAATTATATGGTCCAGGACAAAATACGGGAACAGGTAACGTTGATCAGGTTAACGTTCTATCTTCAATTGTTGGTGGTGTTGTTGGTTCGAATAGTGGTACTATCACTAGTACGTTCTTCCGTGATGGTAATGTAGTTAACAATGCTAATGCTAAAGTGCGAGAAGGTTATAGCAGTTTGTTGGGCGGCTTCGTCGGACAAAATACAGGTATTATTCAACAATCTTATGCAATGGGACGTTCGGTAGGTCGTGCATTATTGAACCATATATCCGAAGCAGGGGCTGTCCGTACAATTCGTAACTCTTTAGGTGGTTTTGTACATCTTAACAGTGGAACGATTACTGATTGCTTGGTTAATATGGTAATTGTGAAAACAGGTACCGAAGGTGCAGCTGGTGGTTTCGTCTATAAAAACACGGCTCAAGGTGTGATTAAAAATTGTATTGAAAATAATAACATTATTACGCAAAGTGGTAATACCTTAGACTTCTATCGTCCGTTCGTATGTATCAATGGTAATGGTGATGAACTTGAAGATACTGTTAATACGGCTAATTTATCTAATTTGATTTATGCGGGTAATGCAGTTGGTCTTAGTATTAGTGATGAATGGAACGGTGTCTTGAAGGGATTGTTAAGTGGTAAAAATAATTCTGACAAATATGACGAGATTAAAAATTACGAAGGTTACTCCATTGGTACAAACAATAACTCTGATTGGGGAATTTCAGCAAAAAATACAATTTGGATGATGACTACCGAAGGCCCGATGTTGCGTGCTGCTAATGATATTGTGATTAGTTGTCGTAACGATCAAGTTGCAGCTAAATACCTTTATGAACTTGGTTCTGAAAAAAATCCATATTTGATTTGGAATAAATATGAATTTGAAAATAATTTATATCATTCGGTTGGACAAGCGACCGAATCAGATAAAAATACAACAAAAGCCTTAACCGATATTGAAAATAATTATCAAAATAATCATATTCGTTTAATTGATAATATCAGTATCAGTGGTATTAGAAATACATATAAGATTATTTATCGTGGTACTTTTGAAGGTAATGGCTTAACATTCAGCGGTATTAATTTAAGTACTGTTACCAATGATTTGGCAACAATGGGGTTATTCGGTAAGACTGAATATGCAACCTTCCGTAACGTTAATTTTGAAATTGATACAATTAATTCAACCGCACGTTATGTTGGTGGTATTGCAGGTATTGCAATTAACACCAGTTTCGTCGATGTTAGTGTAAAGTGTACCGGTACAATTAAAGGTGCCAACATTGTTGGTGGTTTCGTTGGCTTGAATGTGGTTTGTGACTATAATAATGAAATAGTTGTTGAAAACTATAATCTATATAGTTCTGTATCGGTTACGGCTAATTTCCAAAATAAAATATCCGATGTTGGTGCTAATTCATTTAGTTCGGGTGAAGAATATTGTCGACAAACATTATATGCAAAGGTAGAAGCACTAAATATTTCTTATGAACAAGGTTACGGAGCTGCCGGTGGCGTTTTTGGTTTTGTTACTTCTAATCCCAATAACTATCGCTATATTAATTCGTTTGGCCAAACCGAAATATGTTCCCGCTTTTTCAATAAGACTATTGAACAAAAAGATGCGTCCGGTAAACCCATTGCCAGTGCAAATTGTGGTAGTTATAACTCAGAATCAAAGTGGTTCTTAAAAGATATAAATGGTCAGCCATTGAATGAGTTAGTCGATAGCGGCTCAGGTGAGTATTTCTATGAAACAGTTGTAATTCGTAATGTATCTGGTGCGATTAAGAATGTGGCAGGTAACGTTGCTGGTGGATTAATTGGTATTATGGATGAAACAATTGAGTTGCAAAAACCCGTTGTTGAAAGTTTGGCAAGTTTGACTGGTAAATATTATTTAGGTGGTTTGGTCGGTATCAATTTAGGTAAAATTACCGGTGGTGAAATTGAGAGAGATGCGGATGGCAACATTACCAGTGGTAAAACTTATAATGCAATGGCCTTAAATAATTGGACTGTTGCCAGTTCGGCTGGGGAAAATTCATTTGTGTTCCGTAAAGATCCTGCTGAAGGTGGTGAGAGTGAACAACAACGTTATTGGGGTATGACTGTCGGTGGTGCGGTTGGTTATAACGGCGGTTTCGGAGACGGTCATAGTGGTGTTGTTGAAAATATCAACATTAGCGCTAACGTTTTGGCACCAACAAATAGCAAATATCAATATGTTATTGGTGGTGTCGTTGGAACCAACGGTAAAAATGGTTTAGTTACTGAATCAATTAACACGCATACAAATATTAATAATAGTACAGTTCAAGTTACATCGTATCAAGCGCAAAATGTTGGTTTCTATTTTGGTCGAATTGTTGGTCGCAGTGAAACTGTTGAATTGTATAGTAATAATGACGGTATCAAATATACTAGATCATTACAAATTGAATTCCCAGCTAATATGGGTTACGTTTCGGCAACTGATTTTGCAACTCCGGGATTATATACATTTAATAATGACGTAGCAGTGCCATTTAATCAGTTTGGTGTTGTGGAAAATAGTACACGTAAGATTCAAACAATGGTTTACGATGAATATTTGACATATTTGTCGAACACCATTAGCAATAAAGATTTGGTAACGCGTATTGAAATGTTGGAACCGTGGGTCCGCAGTTTACCAACTAAAATCGATATCGTTTATGTGGATGGCGCGAATAGGTTTGTTGAAAAATATGACATTGCGGCTTTGAAAGAATTAACTGATTGGTTAGATAAAAATAATATTTTCAACCGCTGGAATGATACTGCCCATAATAATGCGTTGACCACAACGACTATTGTTGACGGTAAAAATAAAACCTCAAACAAAGTTATTGACGATTACAAAAGTTACTTAGCGTACAGTGCAGTTAGTACCGTAGATGTTGACATTACGGGTGAGAGTGAGAAAGATTTCACTGGCAATTTGGATACGTATCGTACGAAGCGTCAACAGAAAGCAATTGAATTCTTTACCTATAAATATGAAATCTCGAAGGGAATTTCTGGTGCACAAAATGCTGATTTTAATTGGAATAATTATGAAAATTATTTAGCGTTGAAACGCGAGATATACACTGAAACAGGTGACGACGAAATTGTTCAATACGTTAAAACTGTTAGTGAAGATGGAAAAACCACAGTAACTAATGCATCAAAGGTTGCTGTCAATAGTGATTTGAAAGCGTTATTAGCGACACCAATTACCGATGCTACAAAATTTAGCAATGTTGACCCATTACAAGTCTATATTAATTATGCGGTTAATTCAGTCAAGGAAAATAGTCCATTTAATATGGGTGGTAATGGTTGGAGTTTGTCGTTAACTCAATATTATTACTATATGAGGAATCTCTATGGTAAATCGCTTGAATATAAAGACGATAAGAATGTTGTTATTGAAACTTATAATGTTCCGAATGATTTTGCGGTAACTAACGTAGGAGATACCGCCGATTACGTTCTCTATCTTTATACTAATGATATTTTGAAAGAATCATCCAATGCTTTAACTATCCCTGAATTTATTTACTTAATGAAGCACGAAACAGCTATTGTAACTACTAATGAAACTAAATGGATTAAAACCGGTCATAAAGGTAATGGCGATGCCCGTATTAGTTCAATTGGTGCGGTTGAGTTAAATTGGGTTGCCAGTTTGACCGACTTAGATGCAACAAAAGTTAAATCGGAAGCGGGCGTTATTTCCTATATTGATACAAATGGCAATAAACACGAATGGGAAGCACTAAGTAGTTATTTAACGGCTAAAGAAAATTTAGGATTAATGATTACTAAGTATCAAGAAATGGTTGGGCTAGGTGGAACTTTGTATGATCTAATCGATAGAAATACAACTAATGATACTTTAGAAGTTTCTGATGCTGCCACGGATAACTATATCTTTGCTTTGAAGTGTAAACAATATGGTTGGACTGAAGAACAAATTGAATTTATTAAAAAATATTACGCCACGAAAAATGCTAATGATGCGTATGAAATTCAAGGTGAAAATCTGAAATATGCATTATCGGCAACGACTTATGGTAATGTTTTAAGTTGCATTAAGAGTGATAACAATAATTATCGTGCCGTTTATGTCGATGATAAGATCCAAGTTATGAGTCAAGATGACAACAATAATAACTCGCGTTGGTATTCTGATATCGATGCTGACCACGTGTTTGATACAGATGAACCATCAGGCGTTTGGAGTTTGCCAGGTGCGGAAACGTTTACTAATGGTGATGGCAAACAATATCAACTGTATAATAACACTGCAATCAATTTAATGGCTGATGTCAATAATCTTATTGGTGCTGCATTATATATCGATACCGATAACAATAAAATGTTTGGTGAAATTACGGTTAATACTAGCGGTTCCAGCGGTTCATCTGAATCAAATAAAGCGGGTAAAGATATTTTATTGATTTATGAATTGACAGAACCAGAATTAAATGATGCAACGTCGCGTAATTATCCAGATTTCTTTGTTGAAGAAAAAGATAAAGATAATAATGTAATTAAAACACGTTACTATAAGATTGCCCGTCAAGTTATCAACGATTTTTTGTGGATGATTAGTAACCATGTAAAAGATGAAAGTGGTAATGTAGAATATAGCACTGAACATACAAATAATTTTTCAGATTATTTAGAAGAAGCGTTGTGGTGGCGTCAAGAAGGCTTTACAGCGGAAGAATTTGACAAAATCAAAGCGCACGCTATTCGTGGTGAAAAATGGAATGATGATCCGAAAGGTGATTATGCGATGGTTTCTGAAGTTAATGCTAATGGTGAGTTTACAGTTACACGTACTCCTGGTTCAAATGCTTTAGTTGATGACTGGAATTCGGTAACTGAAAAAGGTTTGTCGGGCTTTAAAAATGATAGTACCGATCCAAATCAAACATTTACGACGGCGGAATATACCGAAATTGTTTTAGGCGCAGAATTTGTTCCGAATGAATCTGGTGTTGATACGTGGTATAGTAATTACGGCGATTATTTGTTGTTCAAAGCGTTGTTTAACGGCGGTAATGTTGAATTATACGATGTTCCAGCGGACAATATTACGGGTATTGTTAGTTATATTCCTGATGCGACAACTTTTAAAAATCCATTTGATGGAGATGCTGCAGCACAACAGGCTGCATTGACTAGATTTACTAAAAACGTTGCCGCAGAAACCGAATTAGCACCGGCAATGACCTTTGGTTCAGACCGTGAAGCCTTTATGGAATTGTTCCGTGCACACGGTCGCACCGCGGATTATTTCCGTTGGGCACAAACATTTAGTGATAATGATGCAAAATATTTTACGTTAAACCATTACATTTATTATGTCAAAGCTGGTTTGGCGGATAAATTGAAAATTGATGGTGTAAATAAATTCAATGGCGAAGATTACCGTTGGGTTTTGAACCGTGAAAATCGTCGTAAAATTCAATATAACGGTGCCACCGAAGTGGCGATTACGTCGGACTTGGTGGAATATTGTTTGGATTGGTATAACGACGGTAATCCATTTATGACATTCCGTAATTATTACGAATGGATTAACATTTATAAATACGATGATAATTATAAACAACAACGTGGCGAATACGAAGAAACCAACGAAGAGGGCGAAACCGAAACCAAAAAGTCCGATGATGGTTGGTTAACCATTGAAGCGTATGCCGTTTGGAAACGAATGGAAAAATACGAAAACAACATTGAATATTACGCGAAGAAAGGTAGTGCAGCCAGTGAAGATGAAATTACGACACCAATCTTGAACCGTAAAATCAGTACCACGGTATTCCCACGTGTTCACAGCAGTGGTGAACAAGTTACAGATCCAGAAACTGGAACGATTCAAAGTTCAGTATTTGCGTTGCCGTTAAATAAATTATCTGATGAATATAAACAAGTTGCTAAAAATGCCATTGGTTGGAATCAAACCGATGATGATGGAAAAAGATTGTATCCAAACGTAAAAGATACACATATCCGTCCGGTACAAGACCGCTATGAATACAACGAACTTTATAAAGAACGTACACTTACTTCTAGAATTAATGATTATGTCAATTATAATGACAAAGGGTATGCTCTTTATGGAGCTAGAACTGATACTAGTGCAGCAATAATAGTTGGTGATTCTTCTATGAATAATTCAGATGCAAAAGAGATTCTAAATGTTTGGACCAGTAGATATGATTTGTATCGCTTTAGAAAAACACACGATGAATTTAGTTACTATGATTTTGATCAATGCACACGTGATAGATCTGTTTCTATAACAATAACGATGGGACCAAGTGATTATATATCTACAGGTGATTTAGTTACGATTCCTAATCGTTATGATTATTGGGGATTAAAAGAAGGTGAAAGGTTAGAAGAGTATGGAAAAGTATCATCGTATATAACACATCAAGGAGGTGCAAAATCTGTAAATATATCTACATATGTTGAAAAAGCTAAACCCGTTTATCAACCCGTTGTTGATTATGATAAAATGGCGTTGTGTCTAGATGAGATTTCGCTTAAAAACGAAGAAATTGCTGGTAATAAACTATGTATTCCTGAAAATAAATACGCCCAATTATATATCCCGTTTGATACCTTTGAAGAAGCTTGTACCCGTATTAAACGTGTGTTCTCGGATGATCCGGAATTCAAAGGTTACCACAATTATATGAAATTCTGGGCACGTAATGGTGATTGGAACTGGATTTCATTCTATCAAGGTGCTAATGAATATGATTACAAAGAAGCTACAGCAACTGGTATTCAAAAAGTTGAGCATACCTACGAAAGTATTACGTTCTGGACCAATTATGATGGTACTAAGTCGCCATTGGATGGTACGGATTTAAGTTCCAAAGCCTATAGTTGGAAACGTCAGGATAATCAGTAAAAGAAAAGGATGGTGCTGAACCATCCTTTTCTTTTTGAGTATTAAAAAATTAATTATTTAACATAGATAATGCTATCGTTGGTTTGTTCATTAGTGACAATAGTCATATTTTGTAATTTAGACAATTTGATGGTGTTTGCGGTTAATGAATATTGTTTTTGACCGCATAATGCACGTTCCATATCATTATCAAGTGTCAATCTTTTTTGACAGTTGTGATTGGATTTTGTATTATCAGTAGATGTTTTAGTTACATTATCTAAATTATCCATTGAACGAGCCGAAAGCCCCAAGTTGGTAAGGTCAGCCACAAATTTTTGGTTGACAATTAAACCACAGTTTTGGAAAGCATCTACCATTTGGTCAAAATGCATCGTGGTAACAACTTGACAATTATTATTGTTAATGTCTGCAGCTCTATCCGCAGCGGACATACCGCAATATTTCATACAATCAACCAGATTGTTTTTGTTGTTTTTGTATTCGTTTGCCATCTTTTCTGTTCTGTCTCCAATTTTGCCATAAACTTCGTTAGATAAAATTTCAAATGGGTAAACAATTTTATAACGATTTTCCATACCATTTTGTGTATCATAACTTTGGACCAATGGTCCATAAATGTTGATGAGTTCGTTGTAAATTTGGTTGATAATCGTGTCAATGTCATTGGAATTAAGGGCTTGTTTAACCGTTCCACAATAATCATTTAAACGTTGCAACATTGCTTTACCTTTGGCTTCGTTCGTTTTGTCAATTTGGACGGTAGCCAAATCTTTTTCCAATTGTTGTTCCAAACCTTTAGCATAGGCTTTGTAAATTGGCAAAGCATAATTAATCATTTCATCGCCATCGTCTTGTTTTTCAAGCGGAATTTTATAGTACCATTCGTACATTTTTAAGCCGCTGTTTTCGCCACCCAAATTTTTGGTTTTAAATGTGTAATTGGTTTCTTCGGGCGTTTGATGATCTTCCGGTTTTTGTTCAGGATCGCTATGTGGATCCGGATCCGGATTCTCGTGTTGAATGACATTGCTACTCGGATTTTGGCAACTGGTGTTCATTATTGCCGTGGTTGGAATGCCTAAAGCAAGTAATAACGCCAGAGCTGTACCTTTTATGCTTTGTTTGTTAAATAAATTTGTGTTAATATTTTTTAATTTCATACTACAATTATATGAAAAATTTAAAGTAAAGTCAATATTATGGACAAAGTTTTTTAGATAATTTTTATCATTTCATTGCCAAGGTTTGGTTTGGTTTATATAATGAATCATTAATGGAAATTCAGGGAACGGTGTCGGCGGTTGTATTTGCTAACGAAGAAAGCGGTTATCGCGTTTTGCGGTTGGATAATAATTTGACTGCAGTAGGAATTGCGCCAATGGTGTCAGTTGGAGCGGAGTATAAGTTTATTGGTGAATTTGTTAATAATGCAAAACACGGTAAACAGTTTGCTTTTACTGAAATGACTTTAATGCCTCCAGATAGCGAGGAAAAACTTTTAGCATTTTTAGGCGGTGGTTTGTTACCTGGTGTTGGACCAGCAACAGCACGTAAAATTGTGAAAAAATTCGGACTAGATACGATAGCGGTGATTGAATCGCATCCAGAAGATTTAACACAGGTAAAGGGAATTTCGGCTGCAAGAGCGCAAAGTATTTCTGAAAATTATATGGCCGTACGTGAAATGCAATCTGTGATGATGTGGTTGTATCGTTTCGAAATTAGTTTAAATTTATCATTAAAAATTTATCAACAATATGGCAAAGATACAATTGCAACGGTCGCAAAAAATCCGTACATCTTAATTGAAACAATTGATGGAGTTGGTTTTACTACTGCCGATAATATGGCAAAAAAACTTGGTGTAAGTTATAACGGAACTTTTCGTGTACGTGCAGGAGTAGTGCATATTTTGAAAGTAAGTGCGGAAACCGATGGTCATACATACGTAACAATGCCCGATTTAATTAGCAAAGTGTGTCGTTTATTACGGATCAAAATGGATGAACTAACACCGACATTTAATACGATTATCAATGAATTATGTATTGATCGTTTAGTTGTGCCGGTTGATATGGATGGCGTACAAGGTCTACAACTGATTCGTTTCTTTAATGCAGAAAAAGCAATTGCACAAAAATTGTTATTATTAATGCAAGATACAAAACAGCCTAATGATGTTGATGATTTAATTGAACATTATCAAGCATTACAAGGTATTACTTTTCACGAAACACAAAAGGAAGCAATTCGTCAGGCGGTAACTGGTGGTGTAACAGTAATTACTGGTGGACCCGGTACAGGAAAAACAACAATTATTAAAGCAATTTTATACATTAATCGTGCTAATGAATATAGTACGCAAATGTTAGCTCCAACAGGTAGGGCAGCTAAACGAATTGAGGAAACTACAGGGCAGCCGGCAATGACAATTCATCGGTGTTTGGAAAAATTTTCACACGATCCACATAATAGTTTTATTACACAAGATATGGTAATTGTTGATGAAGTTTCAATGTGTGATTGTTTATTAATGGCTTCATTGTTACGTAAAATATTAGCTGGAACGAAAGTTGTTTTTATTGGAGATAGTGATCAATTACCATCTGTTGGTGCGGGTAATGTTTTAGCTGATATTATTGAATCAGATGTTGTACCAACAATTCGTTTGACACAAATTTATCGTACTGGAGAAGATGCAACAATTGCGATTAATGCTCACCGAATTAATCACGGTGAAATGCCAATATTAGATAATAAAAGTTCAGATTTCTTTTATAGTAATGCTGAAACACCTGAGAAAATTAAGGATGAAGTTTTAGGTTTGTGCTCAAAGCGTTTGCCACAATATTTAAATGTTGATAGTAGTAAGGTGCAAGTTCTAGCACCAATGAAATTAGGAGTGGCCGGGGTAATTAATTTGAATAAATGTCTGCAAGCAATTATTAATCCTCCAGCGGAGGATAAAACTGAATTATTATATGGTGAAACAACTTTTCGTGTTGGCGATCGTGTAATGCATACTGTCAATAACTATAAACAAGAATGGATTAAGGATAATGAAGATGGAAAAGGTATCTTCAATGGCGATATCGGTAAAATTGCGACAATTAATAAATTCAGTGGTGAGATTACAGTTGAACTAGAAGATGGGCGTGTTACCATTTATCCACGTTCTGAACTATCAGCATTAACTTTGTCATACGCAATTACAGTTCACAAAAGTCAAGGATGTGAATTTGATGCGGTGGTTATTCCGGTTGTATCAGGAGCCTATATGATTATGACACGTAATCTTTTATATACAGCAGTAACTCGAGCAAAACGTTTAGTGGTATTAGTTGGAAAACAAGAAAATATTCAAAAGATGGTAGGGAACACCTTTACGAAGAAACGCAATTCCTGTTTGAATAAATATTTACAATATTTTAAAGATATGCCATACTGAAACCTATATGGATGATATTGAACAAGAGTTGGAACAGATTCAAACTGAACCTGAACTGGCTGTATTCCACAAAAATTATCTTTCGAAAACTGGTAAATTAACGATGATGCTGGCTGGTTTAAAAGATATGTTGGCGGAACAGCGCGCAGAGGCAGGTAAACGTCTAAATGAATTAAAACGTAAGATTGAAATTAAATTTTTCCAAAAACAAGCGGCTTTACGTGCAAAAGCAGTCAATGAGAAATTAAAACAAGATCCGCTGATTGATATCACAATCCCTGCAATTAATCAAACGCAGGGAAGTTTACATCCAATTACTTTGATTACACGACGAATTACTGAAATTTGTCGTTCAATGGGTTTTTTGGTTGTTGATGGTAATGAAGTTGTTTCTGAATTTGAAAATTTTGATGCGGTAAATATCCCATCTGACCATCCAGCTCGTGATATGCAAGATACGTTCTGGTTAACAAATGGTAAATTGTTAAAAACACAAACTTCGGCGATGCAGAACGAAATATTGAAAAAATATGGACCCGTAGTTTCGGCGATTTTCCCGGGTCGTTGTTATCGAAATGAGGCCACTGACGCTCGACACGAATTTGCATTCTTTCAATGTGAAGGAATGATGGTGGGTAAAGATATTTCAATTGCAAATTTGATTTATGTATTAAAGACAATTTTGTCTGAAGTTTATGGTAAGGAAATTAATGTTCGTTTGCGTCCTGGTTTCTTTCCATTCGTTGAACCTGGTTTTGAATACGATGCAAGTTGTCCGTTTTGTAATGGAACAGGTAAAGGTTGTAACGTTTGCAAGGGCTCGGGGTGGATTGAATTAGGTGGTTGTGGAATGATTCACAGTAACGTATTAGAAATGGCCGGTGTTGATTCAAAACAATATCAAGGTTTTGCCTTTGGTTTTGGTTTAACTCGATTGGCAATGATGCAGTATGCGATTAATGATGTACGTTTATTAAATTCAGGAAATTTAGAATTTTTGCGAGGGATTAAACGATGAAAATATCAGTTGATTGGTTAAAAGATTATGTTGATTTAAAAGGAATTACAACCCAACAAATCGCGGAAAAGTTAACTCAAATTACTTGTGAGGTGGAAGAGGTTATTTCAGTTGGTCAAGGATTGGAAAGTGTTGTCGTTGGTAAAATTTTAACTTGTGAAACTCACCCGCAAAGTGATCATTTGCATTTGTTAACGGTTGATATTGGTCAAGAAAAACCGTTAAATATTGTTTGTGGTGCACCAAATGCGCGTGCTGGAATTATTGTTGCGGTTGCTACAGTGGGGACAGTAATGCCAGATGGTATGAAAATTGCACCAACTAAAATTCGTGGCTACGAAAGTTTTGGTATGTGCTGTTCTTATGCCGAACTGGGATACAAAGATGACAATGATGGTATTATTGAGTTATCTGCTAAAACTAAAATTGGAACGCCAATTACTAAAGTTTTAAAAGGTTTGCAAGATGACATTATTGATATTGATAACATCAGTGTTACTAATCGTCCGGATTTATGGGGCCATTATGGAATGGCACGTGAATTAGCGGTAATTTTTAATCGTCCGTTAAAAGCGATTGATGCTACATTGGTGCACACATATGATAATTTACCTAAGTTGAAAATTAAAATTGAAGATGAACATTGTTTATCTTATGGAGCAATCAAGATTAGTAATTTGGGCGGTGTAACATCTCCAGATATAATTCAAAATCGTTTATATAAACTAGGGCATAATAGTCACGGTTTCTTAGTAGATTTAACTAATTATTTGATGTTTGCTTTTGGTAATCCATTACACGCTTTTGATGCCAATAAGGTTGACAAAATTAGTGTTGGTATGGTAACACCTGGTACGCAATTTATCACTTTAAAAGATAACGAAATTACGGCAACTAAAGATATGTTATTTATCAAAAGTAATGATTTACCAATTGCTTTAGCGGGTGTAATGGGCGGTAAAAATAGTGAAGTTGTCGCTAGCACAACTGAGGTTGTTTTTGAAATTGCCACGTTTAATGCTTCAAATATCCGTCGTACTTCTACAGCGGTGGGTATTCGCAGTGATGCTAGTTTGCGTTATGAAAAATCATTAGATCCGGAATTGAATTGGCTGGCTGCATCAGAATTGTTACGCTTGATTCGAGAGTATGCACCACAAGCGCAAATTCAGTCTGCGTTTACGCGTGTTACTAGCAAAATTGCCGAACAACCGCCTTTGAAAATTATATTACCCAAAAAGATGCTGAATAGTTATACTGGTGTTGATTTTGGTAATCAAGATGAAATGGTTAAGTGTAAATTGACTGCTTTAGGTTTTGCTCCGCAGATTACAGCCAATGAAATTGTAGTGACTGTACCTTCTTGGCGTCGCTGGAAAGATATTACCACACCGGCAGATGTAATTGAGGAAATTGTCCGTAATTATGGTTATCAGAATATAACTCCTGTCGCTCCAAAAGTTGCAATTGTCCCAGCACCAGCTGCTCCTAATGCTCAAGTAAATGATGCTTTGAAAGATTTATTGGCTTGGAAATATGCTTTTAGCGAGGTTCATACCAATATTTGGTACGACACTAAAGTGTTGAAGCGTCTTGGGGTGGAAGCACCATCATATGCGACGGTTGCTAATCCGTTTAATCAGGGTGATGACCAAATTCGTAGTTTAATGTTACCAAGTATGTTAACGGTAGCAGAAAACAATAAACATCAACCCGATGTGCGTGTGTTTGAGATTGGTCGTGTAATTAATGAAAAAGAAATTGAAAATGAACATTTAGCTGGAGTTGCGGTAGGCATGGACTATAAAACAGTCAGCGAAATGGTAACAGATTTATTTGCACATTTGGGCATTAAAATTGCTTATCAATTACAACAGTCAGATTTGAACTTCTGGCACCCAACTAATCACGCACAAATCTTATGTGGTAAAACTGTGGTTGGTATGATTGGTATTATACATCCTCAGGTAATGTCGAATGCTGTTGGTTTTGAAATTAATTTATCACAAATTGATTTCCAAAATGTAAGTAAAGAACGAGCACCAATTTTGTCTAAGTTTCCTAAAACTGAATTAGATTTCACCTTTGTTTGGAAAAATAATTATGCAGCATTAGATACAATTTGGAGTCAGTATCATAATCCATTGGTAACTAAACGTTGTTTAAAAGCAGTGTATGGTAATAAGTTTACGTTGACTTTTACAGTTTCTAGTACGGAAAAAACGCTTGACAAAACCGAAATTAACAAAATTCATCAAGAAATTCTTGACTTTGCGGCACAAAATAATGTACAACTAGGATAGTGAACGAGAATATCTTTTATATTGACGCTAAAACCAAAATTGTTGATTTTTTGACAACAGAGTTTTCGGGCACTTTTCCTTTGAAATTACAAAATCGTTTTTTAAATTTCTTTCCTCAAATTGCAAATTATGAAGAAGAGGGACACAAATATAAACCAGCAATTTTCTTTACGAATAACATTGATATGGTAGTAAAGAACATTCCTAATGCTACAAAAATTGTATTGTTTAATGATGCTAATGAAAATATGTTTGCATCACGTTTAAAAAGTTTAGTGCCGTTCTGTAATTTATATTGGTGTGTTTATGTTTCTATTTCTGATGAAAAAATTGAGTATGGTATTTTCAGAATTATTAATAGTATTAAAGACGAAAATCTAGAAACAATTTTGTTTAAATCACAAACTCTACAAGAAAAAAGTAATAAATTATTTGGTATTTATGTCTATGCGGAAAACACTTGGACCATTACGATGCGTAGTTTGAAAGGTCGTGTGGTTAATGTTAATTTTGCCTTGGATATCCGTGTAGTAAATAACTGGGAAGATGAGATTAAAGAATTTGTTGATGCCAGCTTTTCTAAATTACGCACTAGCGCAAAAAAACTACAAGACATTAAAAATATGTACCGTAACATTTTCCGTAATGTTTCGCGTTTAGTTGATGGAACTATTTGTGTCGTAGTGGATTCAGATTATAAACCAGATTCATTCTTTGAGGATGGTATTTGGTTAACTGAGCCAATTAACTTGTCGAAGTTATTTGCTCAAACTAATCAATACAACGAACAAAAATTGACAACAATGTCCGATGTATTTTTAACAATGTTAAATTTTGATGGTATCACAGTTGTGGATAATATGGGACAGATTCGTGCTTATAATGTGTTCATTGAAACCAATATGAAGGTGGCTGGTAATATTATTGGTGGTGCACGTAAACGGGCAGCCTATACAATTATTAACAGTAAACGTCCGAATATTATTGGTGTTTATTTCCAAAGTCACGAAGGCGAAATGTTCTATTCGCCGGTAAAAAAATAATTAAATATTTGATTTAAGGTTGGCATCAGTATAGGTAGGTGTTTTTGTTTCAAGGGGTGTTTAAACCGATTGTTACCAAGTTCAATCGTGAATGATGGAATGTTACATCGTAAAGCTAAATAATCGGTTAAACCGCCGTAGGATCCAGTAGATAATTTGGCTTGAAAATTTATGCTTTGTGCTAACTTTTCTGCGGCTAATTTGTCAGTGTGACGACTATAATAAATTACATTACCTTTGGTATGTAAAGCGATACTAGCTGTTGGTTGAAAGTTTTTGATTAAACGTAATATTGCGCGATTTTCGGGTTCGCTATGTGGTTCAGGTCCGATATAGTTGGCTGGTGCGGGGGTGCGTAAATTGGTATGGCCAAGTCCCCAACCGGCATCGAAATTAACATTCAAGTCGACAGCGTTGATATTGGCTTTCCATAATTTGAAATCAGGTGAATTATGGTTGATGCGCATTAAAAATTTGCGTTGTCGGTTTGATAACTTAGTTAATTGATTAGTGGCAAGACAAACACCGTCGGGATTACAACAAATAACGGCTGTAAGACAAACGTTTGATGGAATAGTGGGTTGTTGTAACCACGTTTGTAAAACTAATGACCCAATCCATTCGCGTGCGTGCATTCCAGCGGTAACCAATAAACGATGTGGTGCATTCGGTTTGCCGATTTGGTAAGCTATAATTGGTTGATGTAAGACTGAATATCCAATAATATTGGTATCTAATAAATGAATCAGGTTGTTGTAGTTTTGAATGTGTTGTGGTAGGTATTTGGTACCGTAAAAATCCGTGCCCCAATGTAAAGTTGCATTACTAAAATGTTTTTTAAAATAATGAATGTGTTTGATTAAATCATAGGCACTGCAAGATGTAGTGGTGTTGGTTAAAAACTTAGGTACAAGTGCTAAACCGATTAGACCGTTAGACTTAATAATAGCTCGAATTTGTCGGTTAGATAGATTACGTGGGTGGCGATAAACGGCTGCGAATGCTGTATGTGTGCAGACTAATGGACGTGTAGTAACCCGTGTAAATTGCCAAAAACTGCGTCGGTTAAGGTGGGCAGTGTCAATTTGAATGCCCGCTTTTTCAAGCCGTTGAATAACCTGATAACCCCAAGTTGTAATTCCACCACGACTGTAAGCACCACTAGCAAGTTGATTGGCCATATTCCAAGTTAGACCGACACTGTGCGGATGGAGTGCAATGAACTCATCAAGATTTTCAGCGGTTAAAAACCAAGCATCTTCAATGTGTAAACGACAAAGTGGATAATCGGGATTGTTTTTGATTCGGTCTAAAAAAGATTTCTTTTCGGCGATAACAGTTAATGGGTCGGCTAGCTCGGTAGTCCAAACTGACAACCAAATTTCGTCGACACCAGCGGTTTTGGCTTGGCGTAAGTAGGTGAGTAGTTCGTCGCGTGGTAAGGCTAACAGTGCGTCATTATGTAAATCAATCATTGTTATAATTATGTGGCGTATGGTTGCAAAATTAACACTTAAAGTGATATAATTAAAAAGAACCGAAAGTTCTAATTCGTGGGGGCGATTGGCTTCGACGTTTGGCGGACGGTTCGTAAAGCATACCGGCGGGGTAACCATACGTTAATTGGTTACAAAAAATTAAATGCAAACAAAAATGCAACAAACCTTGCTTTAGCTGCCTAATTGTAGTTAAAGTTTAGGCGGACGACACGTTTTAACTCTTTCTAACGACCGTCTGCAAACAAAGAGTCAACGACGTAACGTAACCACGGCAAGACGGTGACGGTACGTGGCACCAAAAGTCGGCCTTGACTACGACAATTTGTCGTTAGGTTGGTGGTCAATTTTTGATAACGACTATGTATGTAGAAGTACGAACAAGAAACCAAGCGGACCCGGGTTCAATCCCCGGCGTCTCCACCAAAACTTAAATTGAACACCTGGAAAGAAGTAGTTTCTGGGTGTTCTTTTTTAGTCTTTTAATTAATAAAAATTGTCATTTTTTTCTATGTAACGTATTGATTTTGACTTTGTACTGTGCTATATAATTAATTATCAAAAAAAAGGAAATGTTGGAATGGACAATTCAAAAAAAATTAATTATCAAGGCGAAAAATTATTTATGAGTGATATTGCTAGAAAAAATGAAATAAATTATATTACGTTAAGAAACAAATATACTTTAACTGATGGAGATATTGATAAGGCTGTTGTAGAGGCAAAAGCAGTGCGAAGAGGACCATATGAATATGCGTTCATTGATTTTTTTGGTAAAAGAATGCCAATTGAGCAAATTGCAAAAATATATGGAATTAACGATCATAGTCTGAAACGTGCTTATAAATTGACATCAGATATTGATGAAGCTATTGATTTGTGTATTAATCACAGTTCGGTTAAAAAATATAAACAAGAAAAAGATACTATCAGTATTAATAAATTAACCAATTTAGCTTACTCATTTGATGAGTGTGGACTTAAGATTAATAATGCATTATTAAATCACAAAAATGACCCAATTGCGATTGTAGAAGACGAAGTTTTAAATGACGAGTTAAAGAAGCAAATAGCGATGTTACCGGAACGTGAGGCAAAGGTTTTACGTTTACGTTATGGAATTGACGATGGTCTTGAGCGTACATTGGATGAGGTTGGCTCTATAATGGGGGTGTCAGGAGAATATGTTAGACGTCTTCAAGATGAAGCATTACGAAAGTTACGTCATTTCAATAGAAACAAATATTTTAATCCGGATTATACAACTCCTTATGAAAAATTAATAACAAGATTAATGAATTTGGATATTTATGAGAAAAGTCGTTTTTAATACATCTGAAAAGATATTTACTTTTTTAAAGCAAACGTGTAACATAGTTATGTAATCCCTTATAACCATTCCGGATTACGTTGAAAACGGGAATTTCTTTCGAAAATTCTTATGAATGGACATAAAACAACAATGCTGTTTTTTGTTTATTCGTAAGATTTTTTTTATGACAGCAAAAAAAAATAAAAAAGGAGAAAGAAAAATGAAAGTGTTAATTGGCACAAAAAATCCAGGAAAAATTAAGGGGGCGCAAATCGCTTTGGAGCGGTATTTCAGCGAGGTTGAAATTCAAGGTATAAAAATTGAATCCAACGTAGCGGAACAACCTGTGGGAATAGAAACTTATCGTGGGGCATTAAATCGCGTCGATAATTTAATCAAATATGCGCGCGAAAAACATTTAATGGCAGATTACTTTATGGCAATTGAATCAGGTATGGTAAATGAATTGGGCTTTTGGGAAATTGTTAATGTTGCGGTTATCAAAAATGTTAAGGGTGAAATTGGTCAGGGGACTAGTGCCGGCTTTCCGGTACCACAAAAATATGTTAAGGCAATTAAGAAAGAAACTCTTGGCACGGTAATGGATCGTATTTTCGACGAAAATGATTTACGTAGTTCAACGGGTGGAATTGGTCTGTTAACCCGTGAAGTGATTACTCGTATTGATTTAACAGCGGATGCGTTTACTATGGCGTTGATTCCTTTGATTAATCAAAATTGGAAAGATTGATTTTTGATTAAAATTAGCTTACAAAAAAAACAGTCCCAGTTTTTGAGGGGCTGTTTTTATTCTTAAAAAATTAGCAATAAACAGTTGACATTGCTAGCAATTAGGTATATAACAGTAGCAGAATAACGAATAAAGTTATTCAAAAAACATAAAATAAAGGGAGGGGAAAAATATGAAAAACTACGAAGAAAAAAACAAAAAGGAGGAAGAAAAAATGAAAAATCATCAAGACAAAGGGGAGCGCGAACTATCGTTGTACAATGATTTTGGATCAGGGTTGTTTCACCCACTGTGGGACGAATTCTTCTTTGATCGTCCGTTCCGCAAGGAAATGAGCCAGTTGCAAAATATGATGCGTACCGATATTGAAGAAACTGAAAATGGTTACGAATTCAAAATTGAAGTGCCGGGTTTTGAACGTGGCGATTTGAACATCAGTTTTGAAAACGGCTATTTAACAGTTGCAGCGAATAAAACGGATAATAGCCAAAACCGTGGCAAATTTTTGCGTCGTGAACGTGTTGCCAGCGCGTGTTCGCGTAGTTTCTATGTCGGAGAAATTGATGAAAGCAAAATTAATGCAGCCTTGAATCACGGTGTGTTGTCAATTTCGATTCCGAAAGAAAACAAACCTGCACGTCATCAAATTGAGATTAAATAAAATATTTTAACCCCAATGATATGAAAAAACCTCGCCAATTTTGGCGGGGTTTTTCGTTAAGTTGGTGGCCGGGGTGGGACTTGAACCCACACATCGTTGCCGATATCGGATTTTGAGTCCGACGCGTCTGCCAATTTCACCACCCGGCCAACTATTTTTAATTATACAATATTGTTTTTAATTTGTCAAAACAAATCACATTGACAATTTTACGCAAAATTGTTAAATTTGATTTGGACGGGAGTTTAGCTCAGTTGGTTAGAGCAACCGGCTCATAACCGGTCGGTCCGCGGTTCAAGTCCGTGAACTCCCACCAAAAAGAAAACCTAATCCACAATTTGGATTAGGTTTTTGTTTGCAATAACAACCAGATTTCATTTATAGGTATGTATTGGTATTATCACGTAATCTGGTAATATGTTTTAAGCCAACCGTGGGGTCAAAGTTAATATTCTTAACTTTTTTAACAGGACATTTATAAAAATTACCTTCAATTTTGAAGTCAATGTTGTGTTTTTTACATTCGCTACCAATAATTTTACCTAAATCAGCAGACATATTTTCAAAAATGATTGATTTGAAAAGTTGCTGTCCGTCGTTGGTAATTAAATTGGGTAAAAAGGCCTTTACGTCACGGATAAATGAGTTAAAACCAGTATGTGATTTTCCTGCACTATCAATAAATTTGTGGTTCATAATAATATGCAGAATCGTTTCTGAGAATGGTTTGTCGGCTATAATTTGGGTGTGATTCAAGTTGCTTGAGTTGATAATTAGATGTTCAGTTGGTAACTTGAATTCTTGATTGCCATTAAATAAGATATGATCAGTTGGTTTTGCAAAGCTGAAATCAATTTTGCCGACACTACCTTTGTAATATGAAACTGTGCGATATGCATTGTTTTCTTTTTGTGTTTCAGGATTGGATTCTTTTTGAATTAAATATTCAACAAAATCGTGGTTAATAATGCGATTGAAATTCATTTTTTCTCCTTTTTTAATGGTTTGAATTATATCACTATGATTTATGCAAAGTCAATGGTGCCGACAAAACATTTGTCAATCATTCAAAAAACGTTTGCGTTTTTCTTTTTTTTTTGAGTAAAATATAGTGGAAACCGACTACTGTAGAAACCGACCACTAAGGAGGTAATATGAACAAAAAAGCAATTATCGCGGTATTAAGTGCCTTGGTCTTAACCGTGGTGGCATCGGCAACATTGGTTTTTACGGTGGGACAAAAAGCCAGTGCGGATACTGATAATGACCGAATTTTGTATCTATCAGGAAGTCAAGTTGGTGGTAACGGAATTGAAGGTTGGGTGTTGGAACAATATTATGAAGAAGTAGTTTGTAATGAATATGATGGACATTCAGAAGAGTTCTTGTCTGGGTACGATGAAATTCATATCGAAATACCTGATGGGGTTACTGAAATCATGAAGGGGTCCGGATATGATTTTTTATGGAATGCTCCCGATGAGGTGCGTGAAATGGTTACATACATTTATGTCCCGAGCAGTGTTGAATATATTGAAAATAATGCGTTCGCTGATCTTTGTTGTAAAATTGAATTCGAAGATACTTATAACATCACCACGATTGGTTACGATGCTTTCCGTAATTGTCACTTGGTTAATTCGTCATTTTACCTTTCCGAATATGCTACTGATATTGACAGTTATGCTTTTAATGGTTGTTATGGTTTGGAAGAAATTATTGTTTCCAATGATAACCCGTCACTAGATGCTATTTTAGCCGCAAATCCGGAAGCGCATATGGAATATTGCAAAGTAACATTCATGGTTGACGGCGAAATTGATGATGAATACGAATATGATTATAGTGAACCATTTTGGCATTATAACTATGACCCCGCCGAAAAAGATGGTTTTATTTTTGTTGGTTGGTATGATGAAAATAACGAACTATTAGACGATGAAACTGTAGTTACTGAACCAAAAGTTGTACATGCTGTTTGGGTTGAAGCGCATGATGTAATATTCAACACGAATGGTGGCAATGAAATTGCAACAGTTACGGTTGCACATAATGGCAAGGTTGCAAAACCCACTAATCCGGTCAAGAATAATTGTGTATTCAAATATTGGTATACAACCGACGAAAATGTACCATTTGATTTTGAAAACGAACAAATAACTGATAATTTAACTTTGAATGCAAAATGGGAAAATGTCTATGTTGTAACATTTAATGTTGATGGTGGATCAGTTGTTCCAGACCAACAAATCGAAAAGGGACAGAAAGCAGAACAACCAATCGCTCCTGCAAAGGATGGTTACATCTTTAAAGGTTGGTACAATTGTAACGAAGTATATGATTTCAATACTCCTGTAACGGATAATATAACCTTGACGGCACACTGGGAAGAAGTTCAATCGGAACCAACCGAAACTGAAGATCAAGGACAAAATAATGAAACAACGCCAAGTGAAACAGTAACTGAAACTAAAAACAATGGAGCATTAATTGCTGCCGTAATTGGAACTAGTGGTGTGACAGGTATTACTGCGATTGTAAGCATCGTTGGTGTGGTATTAAAGAAACGCCGTAAATAAGTGGTTAAAAACTGAATAAGGCAAAGAATATATTGAAATTTGTCTTGATTTTTTTATTAGGAAGAGTATAGTAGTTGGAGTATGAAAAAGGATGGTTTGAAAGTAGTAATTCCGACTGCAGATGAGATTAACGGAAGATTGTTTTGGGCTTCGGATTTAGCTATGGCGTGTGGGGTTAAATCACGTGAATTTTTTTATGATAAGAAAAATGGCGGAATCCACTATAAATCAAAAGAATTTCACGGATTGAACTCAACCATGAATTATGCGTATGCGTTTACAAGTACCGTTGTTTGCCAGAAACGTAACAAGAGATATTATGATGAATTGGCTTTGGATTATCCTTATGATTATGTTTACGACTTCCGAATGAATGTTGTTTATCCAGATAATGATGAACAGGGGCAAATTAAAAGTACGAATCGGGTTTTTCGCGCCGGAAACCATTCTTTTGGCATTCCAGTAAAGTTTGAAAATCCAGCAGATGTGGGAATGACGGTTGAAAAAGAACAAAAAGATATTGGTATCATCAAAATTGGCGATAAAGTATTAACGTTGCCTCGGCTTTATGCAGGTAATTTTATGTCTCAAAAATTGGAATCTTTATATGTACAAGGAAAATTACAACAAACTGGTTCATTTTCTGTTGATAGCTTTTCCGCTTGTTATAATGGTGATTCTTTATATAATGCAACGAATAACGAACCGATTATACTCGAAAAATTACCTAGATTTATCTATCAAGGTGTGGAATATGTTCGTAAACCATTAGCTAATGCACAAATGGTTGAACGTTATTATCCAGGTAGTAAGCGTCCAAAATATGAAAATGGTCGTTTTGATGATGGAACCATCGCGGAACCTGATAAACCTTGCTGGTTTAAGTGTGAACCAATTAGGGCAATTGAAAACGAAGATGGTAGTATCTTGTGTATGAATGTTCTTTTTCCGGCACAATGTGAAGTTGAAAGAAAGTTTGAAGAAACTGTGCAGAGTGTTTTACAGCAACCACAGTATCAGACAATGGTAAAAAATGGAGAAGAAGTAATTAAATTTAATATTCCAACGGAAAATTTATCGATTGGTAAATTTTTGAACCAAGTTTTTTTGCTGGAACTATTACAAAGTGCAGGTATTGAAATTAATTCAAATCAACAAAACACAAAACAAGATTTTGGAAGAGAAGCTTAATAATACTTGTTAAGATAGTTTGACGGTATTATAAATTTTATGCTATTATATAATATGGCAAAAAGAAGTAAACGCAAAGCGGCGAATAGTACAAGTTTAGTATTAATTATTGTGAGTGTCCTAACCGCGGTGGGGGCTTTGGTCGGTTTAGCGTGTAAGTTCATTAATGTGAAAGGAACTGTGATTGGATTTAGCAATACAAAACAACTTGGTTTATCAGAATGGTTTGATGTAATTAATGATTGGCAAGGTTATGACGAAGTGTCTGGTTGGGAAATTGCTCGTTGTATGTTGATTGTTACTGCTGTGTTATTAACTATAATGGTCGTTTCCTTGATTGTGAAAATGTTTACGAAACTTCGTTTGTTAAAATGGTTAACTTTGGGATTAAGCATTGCGGTAATTGCCTGTTCTGCGATTTTTATGATTACAACATTTATTGGTTGTGGAGCATTATCAGGTAACATTGATGTTGTTGCAACTGGCGTTGAATACAGTGCTAGTGTTGGTGTTTTTGTATTGGGAATTGGTGCTTTGGTATCCGCTATTTGTGCAACTGTAGTGGCAGTGCGTAAATAATTATTATAAAATAGTTGCATTTCAGGTAATTATGTGTTAAATTAAAAGAAGTGGGCCAAACGGGTCCATTTTTTTAACCCTAAAGGAGCGGTAAATGGAAAATAAGTTTTATGATTTATGCCAAAGCGCAATTACCAAAGCAGGTTATAAATTGTTGCGTGTAACTTGGAAAAATCGTGAACTATGTTTCTATATCGACAAAGAAGGTGGTATTAACCATTCTGATTGTGAAACCGTTACGCGGTTAATTGATCCAATCGTTGATGCAAACGATCAAGAACTGGGAGATAACTATAGTTTGTCAGTCAGCAGTGAAGGTATCGACGGTAAGGATTGGGAATAATAAAAGGAGAATAAAATGACATCAAAAGATTTTTTCGTCGCGTTGAATATGATGGCCACTGAACGTGGTATGGAAGTCAGCGAAATTATTAAGGATTTGGAAGAAGCACTATCGGTTGCTTTCCGTAAAGCACACGGTGAAGCAATGAATGCTCGTGTAGCATTAAATCCAGAACGTAACACAATTCGTGTTTATAGTTACAAGACTGTTGTGGCAGATGAAGATGAAAAGTTAGATAGTGACGAAGAGGGTTTTGTCCCATTTGATTATGATAAATTTATTACTTTGTCTGAAGCTCGTGAAATTAAAAAAACTGCCAAAGTTGGTGATGTTTTGGAACAAGAAGAAAATCCAAAGGATTTTGGTCGTGTTGCAGCAGTGGCTGTGAAACAAGTTTTGAATCAAAAGATTAAAGAACGTAGCCGTAATGCAGCTTTACAAGAAATGTCAACTCGTGAAGATAAAATTGTTACAGCTAAAGTTAACCGTTATGATGGCGGTAAATATTTCTTAGAAATTCCTGGTAGTACATTGGAAGGAATTTTGGACGAACGAAATAATTTTCCGGGTCAAACTTTTAAAGTTGGTGATTTTGTAAAAGTCTATGTACCAAAAATTAAAGATATCGGTTACACCAATGATATTTTTGTAACACGTACTCGTCCAGAATTCGTTAAAGTTTTGTTTGAATTAGAAGTTCCAGAAATTGAAAAAGGCGAGATTGAAATTAAAGCCGTGGCGCGTGAGGCTGGTTATCGTACCAAAATTGCAGTGGCTTCATTAATCGCTAATATTGATCCAATTGGTGCTTGTGTTGGGGCCAAGGGGGCACGTATTAATGCTATTTTGGATGAAATACGTCCAGAAAAAGTTGATATCATTCCTTGGAGTGAAGATCCTTTGGAATTTATCGCTTCGGCTTTGTCTCCGGCAACTGTTTTGCGTGTTGAAGCAAATGAAGAAGAAAAGCGTGCGCGTGTAGTTGTTCCTAATGACAAGTTATCTTTGGCAATTGGTAAAGCTGGTATGAATGTTCGTTTAGCAGCTAAGTTAACTGGCTGGAAGATTGATGTTAAGAGTGAAGAAAAAGCTAATGCAGAAGATGCAGCTTACATTGAGGAATTTACACTCGGTGGCGAATAATCACCAAATAATCAATCGCATATGTTGCGTTTGTCGAAAATTGCAACCGGTTACAGATATGACACGTGTTGTGCGTGTGAACGGCGCCTTTTTTGTGCAGACTAAACAACATTTAAACGGACGTGGGGCATATGTCTGTCCGGCTTGTTTGAGAAGTCCGAGTTTACAAAAAAGTCTCTGTCGTAGTTTTAAAACGCAATTACCACCCGAATTGTTTCAGCAACTGTCTGAAAAATGATTGCGACAAATAATAATTTGAAGTACGATTAAATCGCAATGAATAAAGTTTTAATTTTAATGGCCGAACGTACAGGAACAGGACACAAGTCAGCTGCTAATGCAATAGCTCATCGTCTGACAGTTCAGGGTTGTGAAGTAAAACAATTAAATTGTTTTCCACTGATGGGAAAAATGGGTGTTAAAATGGAAAACTGTTATATTCCCTTGACTACAAAACACCCGTTTGTGTGGAAAATGTCACACCTGTTTTCCCAAATTTTTCCAAATCTTTTACATAATTGGATTTATCATTATGTTAAGAAAGGTTTACTCGCCGAGATTAAGACATTTCAGCCTGATGTGATAATTTCTGTACACGGAATGTTCACAAAAGCAGTTTCACGTTTATTGCGTAAAAATCATTTATCAATTCCGTTTTTAATTAATGTGATTGATTTAGTTAATCCACCGAGAGTTTGGCGTGATAAACGGGCGCAAATGACATTTTTACCAACTGAAGCAGTGCGCCAACAATATTTACGTTTGAAATTCAAACCAGAACAATTAAAGGTTTCAGGTTTTCCCATCCGTGAAGATATTATTCCGCCAATTCAACCGAAATCTTTAACCGATAAAGTTCATATTTTAATGGTTAATCCATCAATTAATTTAAAAAAGAACTTGGCTTTTGTACGTGAATTAAGTCAGGTTAAAAATGCCGAAATTACTTTTGTGTGTGGACGCGATGAACGTTTGTATAAAGTATTAAATCGAGAAAAAGAAAACAATCAGCAATTGGCCAATGTGAATATTTTGGGCTTTATTTCTAATATGCCTGAATTGTTACATTGGGCGCAAATTTTATTAACCAAAGCCGGTCCGAATATGTTATTGGAAGGAACTCGCAGTGGTGCTGCGATTGTGGTAACGGGGCACATCCCAGGTCAAGAGGCGAAAAATTATCAATACATTACAACTAATCGTTGTGGTGCACGTTGTGAAAATCCACGTGCCATTCGAACTTTAATCCAAGGGTGGTTAGATAATGGAATGTTATCTGAGTATTTAACTAATGCATTACAAGCCGGTGGCAATGATGGTGCAAAAATGATTGCTGATTATATATTTGATATTTGTCAATCGTCTGTGTTATAATGTGATATTAAGGAAGGGTGTCAGAGTGGTCGAATGTACCTGTCTCGAAAACAGGTGTGCCGCAAGGTACCGCAGGTTCAAATCCTGTCCCTTCCGCCACAAGTGAATCATACGAACTTACTACGGTTTGTTTAATTATCTCAAATTAAAAAGGGTAGGATTTTACTAATGAAAATATTATATATTCATCACGGAAATAGAAAAGTTGGTAACCCACAAAGTCAAGAAGATAATTTGTCGGAACTTGGATATAGAGATTGCGAACTTGTTGCAGACTTACTTAATCATCAAAAAATAAAATCAAAAATTAGAGCTATTTATACATCTCCGTTTTTTAGGTGTAAAAAAACCGCGGAGATTATTAACAAATATTTAAATGTACCCATTATCGATGATAATCGGCTTAATGAATTCAATTCTGAAAATGAACAGTGGATTGATTTGCAAAATCGAGTTAATGAATGTCTTGATGATATATTAAAAAAATATTGTGACGATGATATGGTGATTTGCGTAACAAGTGGTGTAAATATTGTATCATTTATTAATAAAGCTTATGGTTTGACTGCATCAAATAATGCTCCTCTGTTGGGAATTCCAAATTGTTGTCCAATCGTTTTTGATTATAAAAAGTAATTTTTATTATGAATTGATTTGGCTATAAGGTTAACAACGTATTCAATTTATTATTAAATAATATTAAAATTGATTAAAAATTGTTGTTATAGTATAGATAATTGTTGCCAATGGAAATAGTAGTAGCAAAGCAAAAATGCCAATTAATATCCATAATATAAGTCTGTTATGGTTGAATAATTGATTAATGAAATTTTCCAGCATAACCTATCAATTATATATGTTATTGGGTGTGGTTTTTGTTATGTACCCCGTGCAGGAAGCAACGGGGGAGTTGTTAAAGTCCTTTAACAGATAAAATAGCGTTAGGTAAATTACCAATTGTTAATGTGTTAGGAGTATTACTGGTTAATTGTTAGGTGTTACTGAAGTTTCCGATGCCGGACCGGTGGTATTTAAGCTAATTGGAATATATGTGTCAGGTGTATCAATCGTCACATTTGATGTGATGTTGTTATAAATTGTGCCATAGATATTAATCGTTGGTCCCTGTAGTCCAACTGGGCCAATTTCACCTTGAGGACCTTGTGGTCCCATTGGTCCAGGAAAAACTTGTGGTCCACGTGGTCCACGCAACAACAACTTTTACAACAATTTATATTTTCAAAAATCATATTTCACCTCTTTTGTTTAGGAATTTTTAGTCTTGTTTTTATCTTATTAGGCATACAAAAATTTAGTTCATCGATAATTTATCAAAGCAGTATTGACTTTTTATATTGATCTTTGTTAGTATGAATTTAATGGAAGAAGAGAAGAAAAAAAATATAAATATGGCAATAAGGGGTGTAATGCGATCGAGTGCTTTTGTTGCTGCGTTCGGAATTTTGAAACGAATTGAACCTGAATTTATTAATGAACTAATGCAAGATCAAGATTTCTTTTCTTTAATTGCAGTAGGTGCCAGCGCTGTTGCTATTACTGTGATTGCATCGGAAACTAAAAAAGAAATAGGGAAGATGGAAAGTGATTATGTATTTGGTAAGGAAAATAACATTTTTGAGCAATTAGAATCTTTAATCATTGACCCCATTTTATATCCAAAAGAATTTAAACAAAATGTTGAAAATCTTGCCAAAAAAGTCCAAAAGTTTTTCAGCAAACTTAAAGATTGCAAAAGAACTAAATTAAAAATTAAGCATAATAAAAAGGTTTTAAAAGCCAATAAAAATACAATCAAAGATTTTAATGGCGTTGAATTATGAACTGATAATATCAGTTTTAATATATTATAGTTTATTCTTGGTTGATTTATTTGCAGAAATTTTGATGTTATGCAATAATAGTAATAATTAAAGGGTAGGATCCCTAAATTTATTACTGAGGAGGGCAACAATGAAATATTGTTCTGAATGTGGTAAAGAATTAAAGGAAGGTGCAGAACTTTGCCCAAATTGTGGATTTACGATTAATGGTTTGACACAGGAAACTGGACCAAAAACAAAGTTTTGTAGTCGCTGTGGTACTGAGATTACGAACGAAATGGATTTTTGTCCGAAATGTGGCAGATCATTAAAAACACGTTGGTTAGTTGAACCCAAATATAAAAACGCTTTGCAAATTGTTGCAAAAGTGTTAATGATTTTGGTTTGTGTTCGTGCCGGAATTTTTGCACTATATTCTTTATTAAATGCTCTTTCAATACCCAATTTAGAAAAATCATTGGGTGTGCTTTTAAAAATTGTTGATTTGTATGATGTAGTTGAGTTTGTTGATTGGCTTGGTATTAATTATCGATTTATTTTCTCAATTTCGGCGATTACACACGTGGTTTCATTGCTTTGGTTAATTCCAATGACGGTTCATTATTTTAAATCTGTTGCGAAGCAACAACCTGTTAGTTTGGCCTTTAAAATTTGTACGATTATTTTTGCTAGCCCAGTCGCAGGCGTTCTAATGTTGTTAAGTGATGGTAAAATTAATCAGTAAAAATATGTTCGCTATTGACTTTTTGAGTTTCTTTGTTATCATATAGAATTATGAATAAAGAAAATAAAAAGAAATTATTCGTTAAAGGAGCATTACGAGCGGTGCTTACCGTTGGTGGTGTGGCTGGTTTGAGTGCGATTTTTCCGATGGCTTTGCCATATTTCTTTTTAGGTGGTTATGGTGCATACTATGCTAGTATGAAACTTACGGCAAATAAAATGAAAAAAATGGAAAATTGGGATCCAACATATGAACCTAAAATTATTAATTTAAGAGCTTACAATGCTGGGGAAGAAGATCCAGTTTATGATATGGAAAAGCCGGAAGAAAACATTATTGAAGCGTATGAAGATAAAATCGTTAATGAAATTATCGGTAAAACAGAAATGGCAGTAGGTAAAGTTGCAAATAAGCTTGGAATTAAAAAACGTAAATTTAGTATGTCGGACGATAAAAAATTACTTAAAGAACAAAAAAAGATTGAAAGAGATATTAAAACAGAAAAAATTTTTGAACAAATTCACTAAAAAAGGGCATAGTTGCCCTTTTTTAATTGATTAACGCATTAATGCTTCAAATGTATTTGTTCCAGCTATTCCATCCGCTATTAGTCCATTAGCAGTTTGGAAGGCACGAACTTGGTTAGCAGTGTTAGCACCAAAAATACTGTCTAATGTGGTCTCAAAACCTTTGACAAACAATCCTGCTTGTAAAATCCAAACTAAATTACCGCGACTACCTTGGGATAGATTACGAATTGCTGCTTTGGTTCTGGGCCCAAAGATACCATCAACAATTAAACCGGCTCCATAATTCATATTTAATTCAATTTGCAAGGCACGAATTAATGCTTTTTGAGATAACGGTCCCCAAATACCATCAACCGATAGACCTGCACCGTAACGTGCATTTAAAGTCGATTGAATGTTACGAATGGTTGCGTTAGGTGTGGTATCGCCGTTACCTGAACCACCACAATTAACGCCAACTGATTTAGCTAAACTTTGCGCAATTACATCAGCATATGTGTTAAATTGAGTGTCAAATAGGACGTTATCTTGTTCATTGTTAATAAATCCTAATTCTAAAAGTATGGCTGGTGCATTAGTTTCGCGTAAAACGCTTAAATTAACTCTTTTAACACCACGGTTGCTTTGAACACCAGCATTGACTAATGCTTGTTGAAGTGCCTCTGCAGCTTGTAGCGCTTTGTTTGAAGCGTTAATGTAGACTAGTGTTTCAACTCCATTGGCAATCGGGTTACTGGCTGAGTTTCGGTGAAAAGAAACAAATAAATCCGCATTGTTATTGTTACTAATGCGACTACGTTCTAATAAAGGAACAAAGACATCTGAGGTACGTGTGTAAACCACTTTGATGCCACATTTTTGTAAACGTTCGCCAACCGCTAAAGCCATTCGTAGATTATCGTTTTTCTCAAAGCGCGTGCCATTGACCGCGCCTGCATCGTATCCGCCGTGCCCAGCATCAATTACTATTGTTGCCATAATTATAGTTATGGTATAAACATTTTTTTTGTTACCACCATAGACTAAAATAGTTCAAAAAAGGAGAAAATATGGGAACAGGTTACCTTAAAATTACGACAACATCTGGAAATGGAGCAGAGCCAGTCGCAAATGCATCTTACATAATTAAAGATAAGAAAGGAGTAGTTTTGTATTCTGGTATGACCGATGCTAATGGTGATAGTCAAATTTACACTTTGGCCGCACCGGATAGTTCATTTTCACAACGTCCAAACTCTGGTGAGACTGCATATACATTGTGTGATGTATCAATTCGTCAAAATGATTTTCAAAGTATCGATAAAATTGATGTGCAAATCTACGATAAAATCACAACTGTAGTTGGCTTGAATTTGGAGCCTTACGTCGAAGGACAGGATGACGCAGATCAAAGTTACGTTACGCCGCCACCTGATGTGACTTTGCCAACTACAACGCACGGACAGATTGGTACTAATGATTCGATTGGAAATTTCCCAAACCAAAAAGGTCGTGTGTTAAGTAGTGTTGTTGTTCCTGATTATATTACTGTTCATTTAGGTGCACCCAACAGTAATGCGGCAAATGTACGGATTCCGTTTCAGGATTACATAAAAAATGTGGTTTGCAGTGAAATTTACCCAACTTGGCCAACGAATGCGTTGTTGGCAAATATCGCAGCAATCGTAACTTTTGCTTTAAATCGAGTGTATACTGAATGGTATCGTTCGCGTGGGTATAATTTTGATATTACTAATTCAACAGTTTATGATATGGCTTTTGTACGTAATCGTGAAATCTATGCCAATATTTCGGAATTAGTTGATGGTGTTTTCACAGTCTATGCTCATCGGGACAGTTTCCGTAATCCGTATTTTACTGAATTTTGTAATGGAACGACAGCAACCTGTAGCGGTTTGTCGCAATGGGGAACGGTAAGCCTAGCTAATCAAGGTTTATCAGTATTAGAAATTTTAAGATATTATTATCCAAATGATATTGTGTTAAGTAATGCACCAACTGGTTCAGTACAGAATTCTTATCCTGGTACACCTTTACGTTTAGGATCTTCTGGAGTCGACGTTCGTCGAATGCAAACATTTTTAAACCGTATTCATCGTAGTTATCCGTTAATTCCTGTGATTAATCCTGTTGACGGTAATTTTGGTACGCAAACTGAACAAGCAGTACGTGTATTTCAAAGAACATTTAATTTAACCAGTGATGGTGTGGTCGGTGTTAGTACGTGGAACAAAATATCGCAAATTTATGCAGCCGTAACTGGTTTGGCTGAACTGAATGCTGAAGGTGAATTTATTGGCATTGGTGACACACCGCCGACAAGCATTTTACGTCAAGGTAGTAAGGGAAATGACGTATTGCAATTACAGTATCTGTTAAATTACATCGCTCAATTTTATTCTAGCGTACAAACTGTTTCACAAGACAGTATCTTTGGCAGCGTTACCGCTAATTCAGTACGTAGTTTTCAGCGTTTGTTCGGTTTAACTGCCGATGGCGTGGTTGGACGTAATACTTGGAATAAACTTTATCAAGTTTACCGTACTTTACAGGGGGATGAAACGGAAAGTGTACCTGCTTGGCCAGGTGTTTATTTGAAACAGGGTAGTACGGGTAATAATGTAATTACTTTACAAAATTTACTCAATAATGCCCGCAATACGTATTCACAACTACCCTTTTTGGCGGTAGATGGGATTTTCGGAGCAAGCACAAATAGCGCTGTACGTCAGTTCCAACGTTTGGCAGGATTAACGGTTGATGGAATAGTTGGTCCAACAACTTGGCAGGCTTTGACATCGTTGTTTGGTTAGTTTGACACTTTGCCAAAAAAATGTTACTATAAACAATGAAAAACATCTATTACATTGGCTACCGACAAGGTGATGCCGAAGCAAGTTTTTACAATCAAACTATGGATGGCTACTTTGCTGGTAGCATTACTGAATTAGGTAATAATAAACGTGGTAACATCGCACATAATGCAACGACACGCATTCAAGTGAGTCAGAATGTTGAGTTTGACGAACGTAATGCAAAAATTATGCGTGAATTCATTAATGAAAAATGTCGTGAAATTGTGGCAAAGGTGCCGGATGCGTATTTTTATCCGTATTCACCGGTTTATGCCGGCTATGTTCCAGCGGAATTAAAAGATCGAATTTTGTGCTGTAATGATCCGCGTATTTTTGCAATTTTGGACAGTAAATTCCAATTCCGTGAAATTTTCGAAGATATTTTACCATTTGCACCATATGAGTATGTAATTGGTTCAGAAATTATTAAACGCCTAAAAAATGGTACATATCCTGAGCAGAAAGAAGTTGTGATTCAACGCGACTATGGTTCGGGCGGATTTGGTACGATCGTGGTTAGTAAAGAATATTTTGCTAATCCGGCATTTAAGGAACGTTCGATTAAAGAAATTTATCCGAAAGAAACTTATTTGGTTAGTGATTACATTGAATCACTTTGTTCAACTAGTTTACACATTTTGGTTACTAATAATGAAGTTCATATTTTACCGTCAATTGTGCATCGTTATATTGAGCACCATAAGTTAGATTATATGGAATTTAAGGCCTTTACCAAATTGCCGAAAGATATGTTGCAACAAGCATATGATTGTGGTCGTAAGTTTGGCGAGTTTGTGCGTACTAGTAAAAAATACCGTATGCGCGGTTGGGTGCATATTGATTTATTGTTTGGTAAAGACGGTAAGGTTTATGCGATGGAGGCTAATCCACGCTTTGGTGGTTCGGTTGGTCTGTATAACCGTATTTTCCGTGCTGCTGGTTTGGAATCAGTATTTGAATACAATTATCGTGCTTTCTATGATGAAAAGACTGATTTTGGCCCAGGCTTGAAGAAAATTAAACCGTTGGGAATTTATCGCCACGCGGTAGTGGAGCGTAATGCAGATGGAGAATTGGTTAGTGTTGAAGCAGATAATGTTAACCGTGAAGGTTTTGATATGACTTTAATTCGTGAAGAAGATGGTATGTACACACACTCGGTTTATGAATTACAAACTGAAGATTAAGTGTTTTATAAAACAGTAACGCTTTTGGCGAGATTGCGCGGTTTATCGGGGTTATAACCTAGTGATAATGCTAAATCTAATGCAAATATTTGTATTGGTATAATTTGACTAATGGAAGATAATTGTGAGGATGGGGTAGGTGTTGGAATGGTAATAACTTTGCCACCACGAGCAGTGATTTCGGCAATTGCATTTGCAGTATCAGTACCAAATGCAATCGCAAGTGTTTTGTTATCTACCATTGATAGAGGACCGTGTTTTAATTCGTTCGCTGGATAGCCTTCACAATGAAGATAGGTTACTTCTTTGATTTTTAAGGCAGCTTCAAGTGCTAAGTAATAATTGATGCCTTTCCCAATAATGAAAATTTTGTTAGGTAGTTGGGTAGGAATGTGTAGTAAATGTCGTGATATTTTTAATGTAGTAGTGATATTTCTAATAAGATTACTACTAGATATTGTGGTTTTGGAATTAAATAGTAAATATCCAACTAAAACAGCTGCGTAAAACGCTTTTGTGCTGGCAACGGCGATTTCTGGACCACAAAGTAGTGGAAATGTGTATTTGCTTCGTTTAGCGATGGTGCTGGTTGTTATATTGCAAAGTGCAATAATGGGAATTTGTTTTGTGTCCAATATATCTATACAATTTAGTGTGTCGGCTGTTTCACCAGATTGACTGATAACGATAGCTAATGATGGTTCGTCGAGTAGGGTGGTTTCTGATAATTCACTGCTGATATGGGCGATTGCACGGATATGAAGATTCGTTTCAATGATATTGGCTAAAATTAAGGCTGCGTGGTAACTGGTTCCGCACGCACATAAGTGGATGCATTTCGTATTTTTTAAATCTTGTTGAAATTTTTGGCGTAATTTGAGTAAATTGTTGTTGTTAGTATATTGAAAAATAATTTGTTGCGTAATGGATGGAATTTCGTTGATCTCTTTTTCCATATAAGTTGAAAAACCATTTTTGTTACTTGATGTAAAAGATTGATTAAATGGCTGCCATTGCTTTTTGATAGGGCGGTTAAGGTAAAAGAAACTTATTTTTGAACCGTTAATTTCGCAGGTTTCTAGGTTGTTCATTGAAATAATTTGAGTTACGGAATTTGGTAGGGCGAGTGTGTCGCTTGTAATGTAAATTACTTGTTGATCTTGTCCAATGTAAAGTGGCAAGTTGCCTTTCTTTGCAATGAATAAACTTTGTTTTTTATAATTTACTGCACAAAAAACGTATTGTCCTTTTAAGTATTTGTGTATATTGTGTTTATTATTATATGTATAACACAATATGTTGGGGATTATCTCTGTATCGACAGGTGTTCTAAGTTTTATACCTTTTGTCTCTAATTGTTTGCGGCAATCTTGATAATTTTCAATAATGCCATTATGCACTACTGCAATCGTACCATCGATTGATAAATGTGGATGTGAATTTTCAACACTGACGGCACCGTTGGTCGCCCATCGTGTGTGTCCAATGCATATTGTGGTATCAGGTTGATTTTTAACTTTTTTAATAAGTTGTTCAAGACCTCCAATTTGTTTGATTACTTTTAACTTTGATTGTGTTATATAAGCGATACCGGCACTGTCATAGCCACGGTATTCTAATATTTTTAAACCTTCTAATGTTTTTTTGATTAAATTTTGTGGTTGTTTGCTGATACAACCGAAGATTCCACACATAATTTTATTTATGTTGTTGGTTTTTAATGTGTTAGTGGATTATTTTTGATAAAATTGTTTGTGATGATAGTGTATATTTGTTAATATTTAGTATTATGGAACTGAATATAAATGATTATCGCGTGGAAACTTCGGCAAGACACGTACACTTATCGGAATCTGATTTTAAAATTTTGTTTGGTACTGATGCCAAGTTGGAAAACGTAAAGAAATTAAGTGTAAATGGTGAATTTAAATCCGATAAAACTGTTACAATTTTAGGTCCTAAACGTAATTTAGAAAGAGTAGCGGTGTTAGGACCTTTACGTACGCAAACTCAAGTTGAAATTTCAGTTACTGATAGTTACACGTTGGGGATTAAAGGTGTTCCCGTGCGTCTTAGTGGTGATTTACAAGGTTCTACGCCGGTTGAATTGGTTGGTACGGCTGGTAGAGTGCAACTACCAGAGGGAATGATTATTGCTTTACGTCATATTCATATCAATCACGCAGATTTACAAAAATATGGTTTGACTGATGGACAAATGATATCCATTACAGTTGGCGCTGATCGTCAAATTACATTTCATAATGTTGTCGTGCGAGAATCTGATATTGATTTTCCAACAGTACATTTAGACACGGATGAATCGAATGCTGTATGCTGAATTGATGGTTAGTTGTTAATATTTATTTGCTGTTTTCACATAACTAATGTTATACTTGAACAGTTTTTGGGGGAAGATTTGAACCGGGTACACAAAAGATTGATTTCTGTTCTGTTTGTCGTTGGAATGACATTAGTTTTTTGTGCATTGATGTTTAATCCAAGACCGGTTATTGATACGCAGAACCCAAATAAAGTGATGCTTTCACCGATGGCAAACGAACCAATTCAGTTTAGTGTGCTTGATGCTGGTTCGTTTAATAACAAAGGAATTTATTTATGTCGTCCTGAAGTGACTAATACTGAAAATGTATATAAAGCCACAATTAGTACGGCTGGGTTGATTGAAGATAATCAGAGGTCAAGTTTCCGTCCAGAATTCACTGCTTTGGTGTGTCGTAATGATCAATGGGTTGATATTACTAATCAACAGAATTTGAATTTTTGGGTTAATTCAAAAGAAGATACCACTAATTACAGTGTAGCGTGGTATTTGCGTGAATCGGCACCAGCAGCACTGTATGCAGTTAAATGTTATGATCAAGCATCGGGTATTAATCGTATTTTTGAGATTTTATATACACAAGATTGGACGTACATTAATGTTACGAACAATGATGGTTTAAGTCGTATTAGTAATTTTGTCGGTGGCAGTGATTTAACTTTGAACTTGAATGTAACTTTTAATGATGGTGCAGCAGATCCAAGTTTGGGTTATACAGAACAAACTACAGGTGTTACCGATGTGCGGGTTGGTGCGATTTCAGATTATAGTAGTATTGTTAGTTTAAGCACAATGGATATTACTGTGAAAACAGTTTCAGGTAAAGTATATCCAACGAAAAGTTTATTGCACGAAATTGATGCTAATGTGAATAATCGTGTGGCTTTACGGTTTACGGAACGTTTGGAAAATGATATTTATTTGATCCAGTTTACCTCAAAAGCTAATAATCGCATTATTGGACAATTTATTATTGATAATACAAAAGCTAATGGTGGCGTGAATTTATCACGAATTTGGGTTATTTTAATGATTTTTGGTGGAGTGTTAGCTTTGGGCGCTGCTTCGGCGTACTTAGTTCCGTTGTTTATTGTGAAATTTAATGAAATTCGTGTTGATCGTGAAAATGACCGTGTTGCACGTATGAAAAATCCGGAAAAATATGCCACTAAAAATAAAAAATCGTTTAAAGAAACGATTAATAAGATTATTTATAATATTAAAACACCTGCATATAAACGTAAGAAAGATCAAAAACAAGATCAAGAGAAGCCAGTTGAAGAAAAAGTGTATTCAAATCGTTTTACCGAGATGTTGCGTGAACGTCAGGAAAAACGTAATTTTATGCAGGAGCACAATGTTTCAAGTGCTGAAATGGAAAAAATGAAGGAAGCGGAAGCAGTTGCTGCGGCGGATGAGGCTAATAGTTTTGCTTTCTTACGTGAGGATGATGACGATGAAATTGCTACTTTCCACGCTGCGCAAGATGAGGTTTCGACACTGGAAACTGGTTCCTATGTAAAAGGCGGTGCAACATTTGCTAAACTTGATAGTTTGCGCGATAGTGAATCACAAGATGATGGTGAAAAAGAGTGATAATGACGGATAAAAAGCCAAGCAGACAACAAATTAGTTTGTATGAAAGAGCGGTGGCCTATGTTTTAAATATGCCGAAGACGGAAAAGCAAGTGCGACAATGGTATGCTCGTAAAACTGATGACTATGCTTTAATCGAAACAGATATTGCACGATTGAAGGATTATAATTTAATTAATGATACAGATTATGCTCAAATGTATGTTGAAGCAAAAAAAACAAAAATGGGAATCGGTATGATTCGTAATAAGTTGCGTGTTAATGGTGTGGCAACTGAGATAATTGAAAACGCAGTGTCTATGATTGACAATCAGTATGATTTTGCTTTAAGTTGTGTTAATAAGTATATGCGTAACAAGGATAAAACCCCAGAGAATAAAAGCAAATTATTCCGTTGGTTGATGAGTAAAGGCATTGCTTATGATTTATGTGCGGAGGTAATTGATGAATATTGGCATTGATATTGTTGAATGTGAACGTGTTAAAAATTTAGTTAGTAATAAAATATTTAGTCAGGAAGAATTGGAATATATTAAAAATAAGAATGGTGCTTTATCGACCATTGCCGGATTATTTGCAGCTAAGGAAGCGTATTTTAAGGCTAAGGGAAGTGGTATAATTAAAAGTGAATTACCAAAGGTGGTAATTGACCATCATAAAAATGGTCAACCATTTTATAAAAACGAACACAATTCAGCACTATCAATTAGTCATACGGATACTACGGCGGTAGCTGTATGTATAATTTTTTAGGATTTTTGACTTTTTTATCGTATATATAAGCATAATGCAAAACAAAGGTTATTCACCAGAATTTGTTGATCGTGTTCGTAATGCCAGTAATATTGTAGATATTGCGCGTAGTTATTTGCCATTGCGGCAGAAAGGTCAAGATTTTTGGGCGTGTTGTCCATTTCACAGCGAAAAAACACCTAGTTTCGCAATTAGTGCACCAAAACAGTTTTATTATTGTTATGGATGCCACGAGAGTGGAAATGTATTTAAACTGGTGATGAAAATGGAAAATTTATCTTGGCACGAAGCAGTAGCAATGTTGGCTAAGAAGGCTAATATTGAAATTCCACAAACTTCCGAAAATAGCGAATGGTTGAAAGCACGTCAAAAACGTGATCGTCTACACCAGGCATTGATATTGGCTCGTGATTTTTATTGTCATAATTTATTATTACCACAAAACAAGGCTGCTCTTGATTATTTGCATAACCGAGGAATTGATGATGAATTAATAAAAATGTTTAACATCGGTTATAGTGATAGTTGGCAAGGGGTAGTAGATGAGTTAAAAAAACACGGAATTAGTGAACAAACAATGTATGAAGCGGGAATTGTTGCAAAACGCGAAGATGGAAAAAGGGTTTGGGATGCGCAATTTGAGCGAATTACATTTTCAATTCACGATGTCTATGGAAATTGTATTGGATTTACGGGCCGTACAACGAAGAAAGACGATAATATTGCTAAATATAAGAATACAGCTGAAACTGCAGTATTTAATAAAAGCAATATTGTTTATGGCGTTGATGTAATGAAAAATTTGACACGTGGAAAGCACACTAATGGTCTAATTGTAGTAGAAGGTAACGTTGATGAAATTGCGATGATTAAACACGGGTTTGTAAATACAGTAGCTTGTATGGGAACCGCATTAACAAAGTTTCACGCGAGTGTGATAAAACGTTTTGGAGAAGTAGTTTATTTGTGTCTTGATGGTGATAATGCGGGACAGAATGCCACATTAAAATCAATCGATACTTTACAAGATGCCGGATTAATTGTAAAAGTAATTGTTTTGCCTAATGGACAAGATCCTGATGAATTCCTAAGTACTAATGGTACTGAGGCGATGCAGAGAATGATTGACAGTAGTATTGGTGGGTTAGAATTTAAACTTGATTATATAAAAAAACACAGTAATTTAAATGATAAAGTTGGTAAAACAGCCTATTTAAATAGAGTAGTAGAGTTATTAATTAGCGTTGCTAATCCTGCCGAACGAGAATTGTATTTAAATGATATTGCAAATAATTTAGGTATTGAAAAAGAAGTCGTTCGAAATACAATAGATTTAAGGATTAAACCGAAAAAAGATGAAAATACAAAATCTAGTATAAACAATACTCACAATAAACACAAGATATTGAATAATAATAGTCGGTTACTAGATGCTGAAAAAACTGTTATTACGGGAATATTGCACAATCAACCTTATGCTGAAATTAATTTAAATGATGAAATTATGTTTTCAAATCAACTTTTCCAAAAAATTTATACTGAGAACTTGAAATTGAATGAAATTGATGATAAATTAGATGAAAAAGAATTGCAAGAAATTGCACCTTTACGGGAAATAAGTACCGAATTAACTGCAGAGGAAAAAGAAAGAAAATGGAATGATTGTTATCGAGTTTTGTTGATTGATGCTCTTGAGCGGAAAAAGAAACAAGCATTGAACAATAGTAATATAGTAGAAGTTCAGCAATTACAGAAACGGATTGAACAATTAAAAAACACAAAATCAGAAAAACACACCACGGAGGAAGAATAAGTAAGATGACAACGAAACAGAGTAAAGACGTAAAAAAGGAAGTAAAAACAGCAGTGAAAACAGCGACTGTTAAAAAAAACACAAAGGTAGTGAAGCCAACGGATACAAAAACAACTAAAGTTGCGCCAAAGGCTACACCGAGTTCGGCAGCGAAAACACCAAAAAAAACTGCAAGCACTGTGAAAACGCAAAAAACGGCAGTTGCTGATATAAAAATTGCCAAAAATGTGAAAACTCCGGTTAAATCAACTGTATCGGCAAAAAAAGTTGCAACTAAAACGGTTAAATCTGGTAAATTAACACCCGAACCTAAGCAAGTTGCGATGAAATTAGATAATTCGACTACACAAGCCAGTAACACATCCAATGATGTAAATTTTGAGGGATTACGACCAGAAATTAGTGATTTAATTAAACGTTTTTTGGAATCAGGACGCAATCGTGAAGTTAGTGAAGACAATTTAACAATGGCTTTAATTGAGCACGATGCAACGGCTGTTGATGTGGAAAAAGCAAAAGAAATTTTAACAAAAGCAGGAATTGCAATTAAGAAAGTCAATGATGATGAAAAAATGCGTGTTGGTGCAATTGAAAAAATGATTTCTGAGGCGTCAGTTGATGACCCAATAAAAATTTATTTGCGCGATATTGGCCGTTATAAACTATTAACTGCGGAAGAAGAAGTTGAAATTGCAAAACGTATGGCGGCTGGCGATGAGGAAGCAAAGGTAATTTTAAACCAAAGTAATTTACGTTTGGTGGTGCACATCGCTAAACGTTATATTGATCGTACTCCATTAAAATTATTGGATTTAATCCAAGAAGGTAATTTGGGTTTGATGAAAGCGGTGGAGAAATTTGATTACAGTAAGGGTTTCCGTTTTTCGACTTATGCAACTTGGTGGATTCGACAGTCCATTACGCGTGCAATGGCCGACCAAAGTCGTATTGTGCGTTTGCCAGTACATATGGTAGAAACGATTAACCGTTTGTTAAAAACAACCAAAGTATTACAACAAGAATTAGGCCGCGAACCAACAACCGCAGAATTAGCGGAAAGAATGGAAGTTAGCGAAGATAAAATAGAAGAAATTCGTCGTATTAGTCAAGATACCACTAGTATTGATTCACCGTTGGGAGATGAAGGTGATGGTACGATTATGGATACAATTGCGGATCCTTCAATTATGTTACCGGAGGAAGAAACCTATAAAAAAGGTTTGAAAACTCAATTATTGTCAATTTTGGCATCATTAACGCCACGTGAACAAAAAGTTATTCGTTTACGTTATGGTCTTGATGATGGTCGCCCACGTACTTTGGAAGAAGTTGGTCATTTGTTTAAAGTTACACGTGAACGTATTCGTCAGATTGAAGCCAAGGCTTTACGTAAACTGCGTAATCCGAATCGTACACGTCGTTTGTATGATTTTATGCAGTCGTAAAATAACATTTAGTGAAATGTTGTGATTGCTTAATGTGGTTGGGTATGATATTATATCGGTATGAATGCAGATATCGAAAAATTGTTAGTAGCGCAAAAAATTGATAAAGAGCGTTTACAATTAGTCCAAAATTTAGAAAAAGGCAAAATTAAAACGGAATTAGATCGAGCGAGTCAGACAATTGATAATTCCAAGAATAGTTTATTGCAGTTGGAATCAGATGCTAAAATGTTACAAGATAATTATCAAAAGTTTTCTAAAATCATTAGTGATACTTTGACTCAAATTGAAAAAGCGCAAAATAATCATAGTGAAGATCCAGATTTATATGATGAGTTTTTATCAAAACTGACTAAATTAGAAAGTCAATTGGCTGATATAGAACGACGAATCATTCAAAAAACTAACTTGTTTAAAACAACTTCAATGGAAGGTGCAAAAGCCAGTGCAATGTTGAAAAATATTTCCAAGATGTATGAAGAGGCTCAAAAAGCAGTGGCTCCCAAAATTCAAGCAATGGAACAACAATTTAATGAAAAAGTACAGGGAATTGATGAAAAATTATTAGCTAAATATCGTGCAATCCGTAAAAGTAAGGGAAGTGATATTAAAGATGTGGTAGTACCCCTAACGGTTGATAATCGTTGTCAGGGATGTTTTATGGATGTACCAAGTGCTTTAGTAAATAAAATTAAAACAGATGGTTGGGTAACTTGCGACGAATGTGGTAGGATAATTTATCAATGATTAATGCAATAAATGATTTCGAAATTTTTTATCAGAAAATTACTAGTACGAATTCCCGTTTGGAAAAAGAATCGATTTTAAATGATTATAAAAATAATGAAGAGGTTAAAGAGGTCTTACATTTTTTATTTAATCCATTTATTGTTACGGGAATTAGTAAAAAAAAGTTAACCAAAAATGTTACTTTATCGGTGCAAAAATGTACAAATTTACACGAATTGTTAGCTTATTTCCAAATGCATAATACGGGACGTGATGAAGATATCGCAGTCTTAAAACAATTTACTGCAGAGTTAAATGAAGCGCAAATTGATTTAGTGAATAGTATTATAAAAAAGGATTTAACTTTGGGAGCTAACGAGAAAACTTTAAATAAAGTGTTTGGTGCGGATTTTATTCCTGCTTTTGATGTAATGTTAGCTGAAAAATATATGGAAAATACAGCTTTTGTGGTCGGAAAACGCTTTATTATTACGGAAAAATTTGATGGTGTGCGCTGTATGTTAATATTTAATGATGCAGGCGAACCAACGTTCTTTTCTCGTGCGGGGAAGTCGTTTGATGATATGGTTGAACTAAGTGAGGAAGTTCGTCAATTAGATCCAAAAATGGTTTATGACGGGGAATTATTATTAGGTGTCAATCAGCCAATTGATAGTGCTGATTTATACCGAATGACTGTTAAAGTTACTAATAGTGATGGTGCAAAAACGGGTTTAGTTTATAACGTTTTTGATTGTTTACCAAAGGCGGATTTATTAAATGGTGGTAGTGCTATTCCGTGTGAAAAACGTAAAACAGATTTAAGTAGACAATTGAAAAATCTAAAATTACCTCACGTGAAAGAAGTTCCAATGCTATATATTGGTAATGATGTTGCTAAAATAGATACAATCTGCGATGAATATACCAATATGGGACGTGAAGGTATTATGGTAAATATTGCTGATGCACCTTATGAATGTAAACGTACTAAAAATTTGTTAAAAGTAAAACGCTTTAATGCAGCTGATGTTCGTGTATTGGATTGGGAAGAAGGTTCAGGAGCAAATCAAGGTAAATTGGGAGCGGTGACTGTGGAGTTTATTGCGCCCGATAATAAACATTATACTTGTAAAGTGGGTAGTGGCTTTGAAAAAGAAGAGCGAGAAGAATTCTTTGCTCATCCAGAGAAAATTGTTGGTCATATTATTGAAATTGGTTATTTCGAATTGTCACAAAATCAAAATGATGATGGCTATTCTTTACGTTTCCCAACTTTTAAATGTTTACGTGACGATAAAGATGAAATTTCAATGCATTAAAAATCATAGAAAATTAGTTGGTATCTAAAACAATATAATGTTATAATAAATATTATGATTTATCCTAAGATTGAAGATTGTATTGCAAGAGCCGACCACAATAAGTATGTTTTAACGGCAATGGTGGCGAAACGTGCCAAAGATTTAATTGCTCATAATATGGGGCAAAATACAGTTGGTAAAGAAAAACAAATTTCTTGTGCTATGCGCGAAGTTGTTGACGGTAAAATTATTCCATCAACGGCTGTTAGCAAAAATTCACACTAATTAATGATGAAATATGCCAAAGTTATTATTGACGCAGCCTTAAATACAAATACAACTTCGACATTAGATTGTGCGTGGGATTATTTGGTTCCTCCTAATTTAAATGTGATAAGAGGTTCGTGTGTGATTGTGCCGTTTGGTAAACGCGAGATTGATGGCTTTGTCGTTGATGTTAAAGAGCAAACTGATATTGCGCTTGATTTATTAAAACCAATTAAACGTTTGGCAACTAATTTTGTGATTAAAACAGAATTATTAGATTTATTACCACAAATATGTGACCGTTTTAAATTACGGGCGATTGATGTTTTAAAATTATACTTACCAAGTACAATTCGAAAAGGAAAGCCGAAACGTAATGGGAAACGTCGAGTACCGATTGGAATTGAAAAGACAGACCATAATGTAGTATTGAATGCAGAACAACAACATTGTGTTGATACTGTTTTATCTCAACCGGATAAAGTTTTTTTATTAAAGGGTGTGACAGGAAGTGGTAAGACCGAGGTCTATATGCACATTATTAAAAAAGTGTTAGAGGCTGGAAAAACTGCTTTAATGTTGGTACCGGAAATTGGTTTAACACCACAAGTCTTGGCAAATTTTAAGGCTCGTTTTGGTGATGTTGTAGCAATGTTGCATAGTAAACTGTATGGTGGTGAAAAATTTGATGAATGGCTGCGTGTAGAACAGGGTACAGCGCGGATAGTGATAGGGGCGCGTTCGGCAATATTTGCGCCGTTGGAAAATATTGGAGCAATTATTATTGATGAAGAACACGATGGAAGTTATCAAAGTGATAGTAATCCGCGTTATTTAACTCACGATATTGCGATTATGCGCGCCAAAGCAAATCATTGTCCTGTGGTTTTGGGGTCTGCAACTCCATCGGTGCAAAGCTTTTATTTGACACAACAGGGGCAGTACCAGTTACTAGAATTAACTAAACGGGTTAATAATGTACCATTGCCGAAAATTGAACTTGTGGATATGGCAAACGAAATCCGTTCAGGAAATGGTGGTATTTTCGGTAATGAAGTATTGGCAGAATTATTACAAACTTTGCGTCAAAGACGCTCTGTAATGATATTCTTGAATCGACGTGGCTATTCACAAACAGTACGTTGTTTGCAGTGTGGATGGAGTGCAAAATGTGAAAATTGTGATGTTTCAATGGTTTACCATAAAGATGACGAACAATTAAAATGTCATTATTGTGCTGCACGAATGCCATTTCCGTCGCGTTGTCCTCAATGCGGTAGTACTTACATTAAACACGGGGCAATGGGGACGCAAAAAATTTGTGCTGAGTTAGAAAAGTTGTTAGCACAATCTAATTTGTATGTACCAGTTTTAAGAATGGATACAGATAATACGCAAGCAAAAGGCGCGTTGGTAAAAATATTGGAAAAGTTTGCTTCTACGGCACCATCAATTTTAGTCGGAACACAAATGATTGCTAAAGGACATCATTTTCCGCAGGTTAATTTGGTAATTGTTGTTAATGCGGATGGTGGTTTTGTTTCTGATTATCGTTCGGCGGAACGAACCTTTGCTTTGTTAACACAAGTTGCTGGTCGTGCAGGTCGTGAAATTGGTAGTGCAGGAAAGGCATATTTACAAACTTATATGCCAAATCATTATGTCTATAAATTTATTCAAAATTATGATTATAATGGCTTCTATCAACGTGAAATTGCAGCTCGTCAAGCGACAAAGTATCCACCTTTTGCAACAATAGTTCGTGTGTTGGTATCTGGAATGGTGGATACAAAAATTATTGAAGTTATTAAGCAAATGATGCAACCTTTACGGCAATATGATGGCGAAAAGCAGGCATTTATATACTTAGGGGCAATGAAATGTCCATATGGCCGTTTGCAAAATAAATATCGTTATCAAATTTTAGCGCGAATCAAACAAGATGTAGTTGAACAAACGGTAAATTTTATGGATAAATGTATAAAACAAATTGAGCAACAGCCAATTGCGCGTAGTGTTAAGATATTTTTTGAGATAAATCCATCCAGTTTGTCGTAAATATGAAATATGTTATCTGTGTCGGTAAATGGGGGTGTAAAAAAACAACGGTATCGTCGTTTGCATAAACCGAAAATAAAACGTAACCGTTTACCGAAAAATATCAATGTGAATAAAATTGTGGGGTTAATACATAAAATAACCCCTAAATATTGTGATGTAAGTCTATTATCTGTTATCTTGGGTTTGGTCATATTTGGTGCTTTTATGATTTATTCGGCCTCGAATTATAACGCACAAATATATTATGGTGATGCTTTTTATTATACTATTAAACAATTAATTGGGGTATTTTTAGGTACGGTCGGTTTGGGATTAATGTATTTTATTGATTATCATAGGTTACAGCGTTTAGCTTATGTAATTTTAGTTATTGCGTTGATATTATTAATTGCGGTTTTTATTCCAGGTATCGGGAGTTCAAAGTTGGGTGCAACTCGTTGGATTAGTATTGGTAGTTTCTCAATTCAACCTAGTGAAATTGCTAAATTTGCTTTAGTAATTTTTATTGCAAGAATTTTTACTGGGAAATTTAATGCTGATAATGCGATTAAATCGGTTGAACAACGTTTACCTGTACCTAAATGGTGGCAAGTTTTGGCGGTATTATTGGCTGGTGGGGTAATGTGTGTTTTGATTATTTTGGAACCAAATATGTCAATTACAATGACTGTTGGTATTATTATGTTTGTATTGTTGTTTTTGTGTGGCGTAAGATTGAAAACTTTAGGTTTAATTTTATTACTAGCGTTAGCGGCAGTTGTGGTAATGTTAATTGCGGCGCCATATCGTTTGAAACGTTTGTCAGCCTTTATTGATCCGTGGGCAAACCCAAAAGGTGAGGGTTTCCAATTAATTGAAAGTTTATATGCCATTGCAAATGGTGGTTTTTGGGGTGTAGGCTATGGTCATAGTATACAAAAAAATATGTTTTTGCCTTTTGCGGAAAGTGATTTTATCTTCGCGATTATTGCTGAGGAATTTGGCTTGATTGGGTGCTTAATGTTATTTTTTGTCTTTGGTTGGATTATTTATCGGATTTTTAGCATAGGTCGGCAAAGCAAAGATGCTTTTGGACGTTATCTTTGTTATGGTATTGCAACGGTGATTATGGTACAAACCAGTTTGAATTTTGCCGTGGCAACTGGTTCAATTCCGCCAACAGGGTTACCACTGCCGTTTATCTCGTTCGGCGGCACCAGTTTACTGGTGTTCATGATGGCGATTGGAGTAGTGTTGAATGTTAAAAAGCAGAATGAACTATCATACATATGTAAGAAAAAATAATTTTTATTATAATTGTTGATGTTGAATAAATGAACTAGTAGTGTAATTGTGGAAAGATAAATGATGTACAAATTAAAATTGGTATAGTAAAATATAGTATATGATTTATTTTGTTAGACACGCACCAACGCCGTGGAATGAACATAAAAATGCGAATGGAGAAAAAGACCCTTTGTGTCAAGGTGTTGTTGATATTTTATTAGATGACAAGGGACAACAAGTTGCACGGGAGATGGGTAACAACATTAAAGATATAAACTTTGATCGTGTTATTTGTTCGCCATTGGGACGTACAAAACAAACGTGTTATTTAATGTACAAAGGAAAAACACCGGTTGAAATTGATCCACGAATTATTGAAAGAAACTTTGGTGAGTTTGAAGGTAAAACGCGTTCTGAATTCGATTTCAAGGCATTTTGGAATCGTAATGCAAGCCAAAAATTTAAACGCGCAGAAAGTATTCAAGACGTTGAAAAACGCGTGTTTAATTTTTTGGATGAATTAAGAGCCTGGAGTGCTAAAAATCCCGATAAAAATGTTTTAATTGTTTCGCACGGGGGAGTTGGTTGTATTGTAATGAGTTACTTTAATGGAATTCCACAAAATGGTGATTATTTGTCATTTGAATTACCGCACGGAGGAAAGCCGTTAGTTTTGGACTTTAAAAATTTAGAACGACAAAAAAACATTATTAATGACCGAGTAATGTAAATTGTAGACAAATAAAAACGGAAGGGGCATAATGGGAGTATGCCTTCAGCGTTGACTCATTTGGCGGTGGCAAAGAGATTTTTAGAGAAACACTCACATTTGATTAAGAATGTGCAGGATTTTCTTGATGGTAATGTCTTGCCTGATTTGAACCCTGATAAGGCAATTTCGCATTGTGGAGTACGAACTGAAACGAATGATATTTTGAAGTATAATCGTGAAAAAGTTAATCCGTGGAAATTTGTTGAAGCTCACAATATGAATAACGATTTAAACAAGGGACAGTATCTACACCTTTATGTTGATTATGAATTTTACAATGTTTTTCTGAAAAATTATATGCAAGGACAAAAATGTGGCAAACAGGTTGGGATTGATATTTACGAAACAACGCGTCGTGATGATGAATATTTACGAAAGAAATATGGGGTGGAGTATACTGATGCTAGCTCTGGGAAAGAAATTATTCGGCTTAATAGTATTTGGGATGGTGAATACGAAATTAAACGTCGGCAAACAGGTTATAAGTTTATTTTTCCATATAGTTTTGATGAGTTAGATGTGTTTATAGAAAAGATGTCGGATGTAGAGATTCCGAATTAATTATTTTTCTAATTTATCAATGAAAAGTATGCCATTCATATGATCAATTTCGTGACAACAACAAACAGCATCCATATTATGAAAAGTTCTGGTTTGTTTAGCGCCGTTACGATCTTGGTATTCTAGGATAAGAAAATGTGGACGACGAACACGGCCACTGATACCGGGACAGGAAAGACAACCTTCGGTATCAATGCGTTGATTTTTGGCTGTTTTAATGATGGGATTGATAATTTCAATAACACCATATTCTTCAGTTAGAATTATTGCCATACGATATAAGATGCCAACTTGAACAGCTGCCAATCCCATTCCATTAGCGTGGAGTAATGTTTCGTACATATTGTCTAAAATTTCGTGTAATCGTGGTGAAAAATCATCAACGGTTTTACTTGTTTTACGAATTAATGGATTATCTTGTTTAATAATTGTTAACCGAGCCATATTGATATTATAGCAAAGTAGTGTTATTTTGTCTAGTTTTTATAAAATACTATATATTGTATTTATTATTATAATAACAATATCTATATATAGATTTGTTTTAATGAACGATTTAAAGATAATAGGATGTATTTTATTTGAAAAATTTATTTTCTGTGTTATAGTGTAGATGTGAAAATAATTTTTATGGGTTCACCAAAGTTTGCCGCTGATGTATTATCAGGTATTTTAGATAAACATCAAGTTGTATGTGTTGTTACGCAGCCGGATACGTTGGCAGGTCGTGGACATCAAATACATATGAGTGCGGTTAAAGAATTTGCAATAGAACATAAAATTCCGGTTCTGCAACCAACTAAAATCAGTAATGAAGTCCAATTATTAAGTGAATATCAAGCGGATATTATTGTAACCTGTGCTTTTGGGCAAATACTAAAACAAAGTATTTTAGATGCTACTCCGAATGGAGTGATTAATGTTCACGGTAGTTTATTGCCACATTATCGTGGTGCAGCTCCTGTGCAATGGGCAGTAATTAACGGTGATAAAACAACGGGTGTGACAATTCTAAAAACAGAATTAGGTTTAGATTCTGGTCCAATAATTTATTCATTACCGATGAAAATTAGCTCCGGAGCAACGGCCGGAGAAGTTCTTCAGGCAATGACTCCGATTGCAATTCAAGCTTTGTTATATGCTTTAAAACAAATAGAGCAAGGAACTGCTCAATTTGTACCTCAGGATAATAATTTGGCAACGATAGCACCAATGTTGAATAAAAATATGGCTAAAATTGATTGGCGACGCAATGTAACGGATTTAGTAAACTTTGTTCGAGGTTTAAATCCTTGGCCAATGGCATATTTTATCTTAAACAATGAGCCAATTAAGGTCTATCGTGCCACGGCTTTAAATGATGTGCAGACTGAGCCTGGATTAGTGGTGCGTTGCGATGCCCGTAATGGCTTAATTGTAGGTTGTGGTGAGGGTGCATTACAAATTGATGAACTACAAATACCAGGAAAAAAAGTAATGTCGGGTAGGGATTTCTGTAATGGACGGAATTTATTATCAATGGTATTGGAGTAATGATGAAATACATTTACGATTTAACTTTAGATGAACTAAAAGATGTTTTAAAGCCGTTAAATGCACCTCAATTTCGAGCAGGGCAAATTTTTACTGCTTTACATCAAGGCATACCGGTACCGGATATTACTAACATTCCTAAAGATTTACGTGTGTGGTTAAATGAAAATTTTAACTGTAACTTACCGGAAATAGTTACTGTGCAAACATCTAAAGATGGAACAAAAAAGTATTTATTGGCGTATAAGCAAAACCTAAATTCTGAGCGAGAAAATAGTGAAAATCTACAGACAGATCTCATTGAATGTGTGTTGTTGAATCAAAATTACGGCAATACTTTGTGTGTATCATCACAGGTTGGTTGTCGAATGGGATGTCGTTTTTGTGCTAGTGGAAAAAATGGATTAGTGCGTAATTTAACTGCGGGTGAAATTCTGGCTGAAGTTTTATTAATTAATCGTTTGAACAGTACATCAACAACTCGAGGTGTTACAAATATAGTTTTGATGGGGTCCGGCGAGCCGTTGGATAATTATGATAATGTAATGCAATTTTTGCGGTTAGTTACGGCACCTACGGGAATTAATATTAGTGCACGTAATATTAGTTTATCAACATCTGGATTGGTTCCTCAAATTAAGAAATTTGCTGATGAAAATACACAAGTCAATTTGTGTATTTCTTTACACGCTCCAAATGATGAATTGCGTCAACAAATAATGCCGATTGCTAAGCGTTATACGATTCGTGAATTAGTTGATGCAGCTAAATATTATTTTGAAAAAACGCATCGGCGTGTGATTTTTGAATATTCTTTGATGATGAAAGACGGAAAAACATTCAACTGCGCGGTTGGTCAAGCACGTGAGTTGGCAAATTTAGTACGTGGATTCCCTGCACATATTAATTTAATAAATCTAAATCCGTTACATTTTGATGCAAATGCTGTGTTAACTCCTCCGAGTAGGGAAATTGCGATGACTTTTATGGATGCAGTGATTAAAAACGGTGTATCTTGTACGATGCGTAAAAATAAAGGCGACGATATTGATGGGGCTTGTGGTCAGTTGCGTTTGCGTCATTTAAATCAGTTAAATTAATCAAATTTAAATTGTAATAGTTAAATCAAGTACCATCATTATGGTAAAACCAATGATGAAGCCAAAAATTCCTAATGTGCGATTTTCTTGGTTAACATCAGGAATAAGCTCACTAATGACTACGGTAATCATTGCTCCGGCAGCGAAGGCGAATAATAGTGGTAAGGTGTTGCGGACAGTAATAGCGATAAAATAACCGATGATAGCGGCTAAAAATTCCATAATACCGCTGGATTGTCCGATAAGAAATGCTTTTTGTTTGCTCATTCCATTGCGATAAAGGGGTGTGGAAACTGCAATTCCGTCAGGAATGTTTTGTATTCCGATACCAAGTGCCATCATTAAAGCACTGGATAGTGTACAACTATTGATTCCCATTCTTAAGGCACTAAAACTGACACCAACTGCTAAACCTTCGGGTATATTATGTATTGGCATTACGCCTGTGATTAAAATTATATGTTTTTTATTGATAGCCTTAGGTAACTTATTATCAATAATCAGACTACTGATGGCGATGAATGAACTACCAAGCAGGAAGCCGAGTGAAGGAAATAGCCAGGAATTGTGCCAAAGTTCTTCGGCTAGTGTTGTTGCGGGAATGATTAATGACCAAAATGATGCAGCAACCATAACTCCGGCGCTAGTACTTAACATAATGTCAAGAGCTCGTTGGTTAATAGATTTGAAACAAAACACAACGGCCGCACCTATTGCGGTTAGAAGATAAGTAAATAATGACGCTATAATTAACAGAGTAAATGGGGAAATTTGCGTCAATGTGTTCATATGTTAATTTATGAAATAAATTTGCTTTATGTTTATTGTAAAATGTGTTATATAATTTCGGAGGGGTTTTTATGCAGATTTCGATTTCAATCGAACCATATCTAGCGTTAGAAAAAACAAAACTAATACAATATATTGATAATATTGTTAAAATTAGCCGTCAATTTGGACGCGGACAGGTAGGTTTGCATTTTGATTATTTTAAACCAAATTTGGAAATTTTTAATTTGGTACAAAGTTATACTAATCAAATAGACATTGATTTGCATTTGATGCAAGAACCTGTGCCGTCTGTTAATGGTTTTCGGTCAGTTTCTTTTGATATTACAGATTTTAAGAACCAAAATAATCGGTTAACTGATAATCTCAGTGCTGTTGGAGAATTACAACGCGGTTTAGTTCTAGATTTAGGTTGTGATATTGATCAATATAAAGATTTAATATCTAAAGCAAATTTTATTATGGTTATGACAGTAAAATGTGGTAAATCTGGACAAAAATTTCAGGCATCAGCTTTACAATTACTTCCGCAAGTACGTCGTTTGAATCCAAATGCAATAATTATTATTGATGGTGGTGTTAATGAAAACAACATTCAATTGCTGAAAAACGCTGATGTTGAGGTGGTAGTCGTCGGAAGTTATGCGAAAAAATGTTATGAAAATGGAAATTTGGCAATAGGTATAAATAGGTTGTTGCATAATTAAATTTTCTGTGTTATATTGCGTTTATGAGCAGAGTTTGTGATTTATGCGGAAAAGATAAGTTGGCGGGTAACACTGTTTCTCACAGTAACCGTCGTGCACCAAAAAAAAGTGTGCCAAATTTACAAAAAGAAACCATCACGTTTGATGATGGAGCTAAGGTTACTTTAAAAGTTTGTACCAAATGCAAAAAAACTTTAAATAAAGTTGGGTAATTTTAATGGCAGTTAGTACTTCGAATTTATACGGTAACATTGCGATTTCACGTAAAGCCATTCGTACAGTTGCGGGTGTCGCAGCTTTGGAGTGTTATGGAATTTGGGGTATTGGACGTAAACGCATTGTGCGTAATGTTGCCAGTAAAATTCGTTTACGCAATGGTGTGCGTGTATGGGCAAGTAAAAACAAAGTCGGTATTTATATCGACTTAATTATTTGTTTTGGAATGCCAATTGATGCGATTATTAATTCAGTTCGTAATACGATTAAATATCGCGTTGAAAATTTTACAGGTATGGAGGTCATCTTTGTTGATATCCGCGTGATGGGTATCCGTAAATAACAAGAAAGGAAAGTTAAAATGAGCAAAACAATAGTGAAAAAATCAACAACGACAACTAATAAAAAATCAACTGAAAAAACAAAAAATAATGGGACTGCAAAAGTTACTACTGAGGTAAATGAATCTAAGGATAAAGCACCCGTTACAACAATTTCTGTAGCAATGTTAAAACGTATGTTCCTTGGTGCTTACAATTTGTTGGACAAAAATAAAGAATATATTAACAGTATGAATGTTTTCCCGGTCCCGGATGGTGATACTGGCTTAAATATGAGTTTAACAATGCGTACAGCAATGGCTGAAGTTGAACACGTAGCAAATAATTTAGTTGAATTAACTGAAGGTATTGCACGTGGCGCTTTAAAAGGTGCACGTGGTAACAGTGGCGTGATTACTAGCCAAATTTTGAAAGGTATGATGTCAGTTTTTGGTAAAACCAGCACTGGCAAAATTACAACTCGTGTTTTTGCTGCGGCAATGACTGAAGGTGCAAAAACTGCATATGCTGCAGTTACTTTACCAAAGGAAGGTACAATTTTGACAGTTGTCCGTGTTATGGCGGAAGAAGCTGAAAAAATTGCTCGTAATACGACTGATTTTGTATCTTTTTTGCAAAAAGTTATTGATGCTGGTGAAGTTATTTTGGCAAAAACTCCAGAAATGTTACCTGTTTTAAAGAAAGCGGGTGTTGTTGATTCTGGTGGACGTGGTTTAATTACCATTTTTATGGGTTTGTTGGCTACCTTAGAAGGTAATTTAGAAGTTATGGAATTAAAGAACGACCGTGATACAACGGTTTTCCGTGATACAGCTGATGAAGTTGCTGAAATTGAAGATATTAGTGAAATTGAATTTGCTTATTGTACCGAATTTTTTGTCGTTAATATTAAGAAAACAACTACGATGGCAAGTATCGATAAATTCCGCGTTCGTTTGATGGAATTGGGTGATAGCGTAATTTGTGTTGGTGATTTAACAATGGTTAAAGTTCACGTACATACTAATACACCTAATTTGGCTTTGGGTGCTGCTTTGGAGCTAGGTGAAATCACCAAAATTAAGATTGAAAATATGTTGGAACAAAACCGTGAATTGCGTAACAGCCGCAATATTCCTGATAAGGAACAAGGTATGGTCCAAGTTGCAACCGGTGAAGGTGTTTGCACTTTATTACGTGATTTGGGTGTTGATTTTGTAATTAAAGGTGGACAAACCAGTAATCCAAGTGCGGAAGAAATTGCTACGGCTTGCGACCGTGTTCACGCAAAAACAATTTTCGTATTCCCTAATAATAAGAACATTGTTTTGGCTGCAATGAATGCACAATCTTTAACGAAAAAAAATATCGTTATTATTCCAACTAAGAGTGTTTGTGAAGGTATTTCTTCAGCAATTGCTTTCTCGCCGGATGCCAGTGTTGATGAAAATACGCAAACTTTCTTAGCGACTATGGAAAGTGTGGTTTCTGCCTCAGTTACTTATGCAGTGCGTGATACTAAGATGGATAATTTGGATATCAAAAAAGGTGATATTATTGGTTTGGATGAAAAATCAATTATTACCAAAGGCAAAAATCCAAATGAAGTTGCAATGAAATTGTGTGAAATTTTGATGAAAGATACAATGGGTTCTATTACCATTTACTATGGTGAAGATGTTAAAGAATCAGATGCACAATTTGTCGCTGAAAAAATTCAAAACAAATTTCCAGCAGTTGATGTAACAGTTGTGAACGGTGGACAAAATATCTATTACTACTTAATTGCTTTGGAATAAAATTTTAATATTCGACAAATTTTTAATTTGCTTACGGCATAGTTTTAGTTATGCAAAACCGTAAAATTAAGCTTAACATAGCCAATGTTTCCGTAGCCGTAACAGGATTATATCATCACAGCCGACAGGTACAACCTGGCGGTTTGTTTTTTGTTTTAAAAGATGGAACTTATGTTGCCGAAGCAATTAATAATGGTGCTATTGTAGTTGTCAGTGAAAAAGGAACTTTAATTGATGTGCCAGAAAATATTACACACATTACTGTGACCGATGTGCGCGCGACAATGGCTTCTGTCGCAAAAAAATTTTATGGCAATGTAGTCGACAAGATGCGCGTAACTGGTGTTGTGGGAACAAATGGCAAAACCACGACAACATATATTGTGCGTCATCTTTTAGAAATGGCTACGGGAAAAAATGTTGGAGTGATTGGTACGACAGGTGTTTTGAATGCTGGAAAACAATGGGAAGGTATTACCACTTTGACAACGCCAGATCCGATTGATTTACATCGAGCATTGGCTTGTATGTACAAAAACGGAGTACGCGATGTAGTAATGGAAGTTTCAGCTCACGCAATTTTTTATCGTAAATTGGCTGGCATTAATTTTTCAGGCGTGATTTTTACTAATATTACACAAGATCATCTGGATTTTTTTAAAACTTTTGAATGTTATAAAAATACTAAACTAAGTTTTTTTCAGAACTTACAGAATGGTGTGGTTGTAATTAATGCTGATGATAACTATGGTTTGGCAGTTGCTGATGCAGTTCAAAACAAAACGAATCTTTATACAATTTCTTTTTCACTGAAGCACGATACAATTGTTGGTACAGCTCAATGGGCATTTGTGGATGATGTACGTTTATCAGTGCACGGCAGTGATTTTATTTTAGGTAAAGATGTAAAATGTCATTTAGCTTTACCTGGATTATTTAATGTCTACAATGCTGTTGGAGCGGCTTTGCTATGTAATCATTATGGTGTTAGTTGGCAAATTATTAAAGAAGGTTTAAATACAATGCCACCTGTACCTGGACGTTTTAATCTTTATGATATTCACGGTGTAAATGTGGTAATTGATTATGCACATACACCTGATGGTTTAGAAAAACTTTTGCAAAATGCTCGGGCAATATTACGCCCAAAAGCAAAATTGGTGGTTGTATTTGGGTGTGGCGGTGATCGTGACCGTTCTAAACGTCCGCAAATGGGTGCTATTGCATATCGTTTGGCTGATTTTGTAATTTTAACTAGTGATAATCCACGTACGGAAGATCCCGAGGTAATTATTGATGAAATTGAACGGGGAATTAAAACGATGAATGTTGATACATTAAATCGGTACTTGGATAATGATGTTGCTATGAATAAATATACACGTATTGTTGATAGAACACAGGCGATTGAGTATGCAATTGCACAAGTGCAAATTGGTGATATGGTGGTAATAGCAGGTAAAGGTCACGAAAACTATATGGATATTAATCATCAAAAAATTCCGTATATGGATAGCAAAGTGTTAGATAATATTTTACGGAGGTAATGTGGATTTCAAAACGGATTTATGGTTGGTCTTAATTGCGTTTGTAATGGCTTTAATTACGGGACTGGTTTTAATTCCGTGGTTGCGTCGTATCAAAGCTGGACAATCTATTTTGAAATACGTTGAGATGCACGCTGCTAAAGCGGGAACGCCGACGATGGGTGGTTTGATTTTTATTTTACCAATAATTTTGATTGCGTTTATCTTTATTGGTTTGGATACACCATTAAGTTTAATTATTGTCGTTGCCAGTTGTGGCTATGCAATTGTTGGTTTCTTGGATGATTTCTTGAAAATTAAACATCATCATAATTTGGGTTTACGGGCTTATCAAAAAGTCATTGGACAATTGGGAATCGCACTATTAGTTGCTGTGTTTTATTTACGCGTTAATCCGACAGGTGAAATTTGGGTTCCGTTTTTGAATGTGTTTTGGCAATTGGGTGGTGTTGGCATTTTTTTGTTAACTTTATTAGTTTTAATCGCAACCACTAATGCAGTAAATTTAACCGATGGTTTAGATGGGTTGGCAGGAACTACGGCATTAATTTATTTATTATTTATTTATGCATTGATTGCTTTAACAGATATTGGTGATGAAATTACAACAATTGGAAATTTAACGGCAGTTGCAGTTGGCAGTTTACTTGGATATTTATTATTTAATACAAAAACTGCATCAGTGTTTATGGGTGATACTGGTTCATTGTTTTTAGGTGGTTTTATTGCAATGATTTCCTTGTTTACTGGGTTAGGTTTTGCTTTAATTTTTTTAGGTATTGTTTTTGTTTGGTCAGCGTTAAGTACAATTTTGCAAGTTTTTTGTTTTAAAATCACTAAAGGTAAACGAATTTTTAAAATGGCACCATTTCATCATCACTTGGAAAAAATTGGAATGCACGAATCAAAAATTGTTGCTGTATATGCTGTAGTAACGATTATTATGGGAATCGTTTTAGTATTGTCTGTGATGTATGTTTAGTTATGTGTTTTCATAAGCATAACTATGAGAGCAAAAATTATTGGTTATGGTGTTAGTGGTAAAGCTGCCGAAAGTTATTTAGTCGCACGTGGAATTGAGACAGTTGTTGTAGCTGATGCTAACGAAAAAGTGGCGAGCGATTATGATTTTTGTGTTGTTTCACCAGGTGTACCAGCAGAACAAATATGTCGGGAAAACGTGCCAGTCGTTCCCGAAGTCGAGTTGCCATTCTATTGTGAACCCAATTTACACCCGAGTTGTTTAATTGCAGTTACAGGAACGAATGGTAAAACTACGATTGTGAATCAGATTTTTAAGATGTGTAACCTAGCCAAAGAAAAGACTGTCTTGTGCGGAAATGTGGGAATTCCCGTGTCACGTGTGGCAAATAAAATTAATGATGCAATTACAGTGGTTGAAGTTTCATCGTTTATGTTAGAACAAACACGGTTGCTGCATCCAAATATCGCAGTGTTAACTAACATTACGGCTGATCACTTAGATCGTCACCAAAATCTTGAAAATTATCGGCGATGTAAAGCAAAAATTGCGGCACAACAAACAAGGAGCGACTGGTTAGTGGTCAATTATGATGATTGTAATGCTCGTTTAGTTGGTGAGGAAATTGAGGGTTCGACTTCAGGCCCCAAAGTAATTTGGTATAGCACAAAAAATGTTGTGGTTGGTTATTACATTCAAAATGGGTATGTTTGGGAGAAATTGAAGCGACGAGCGAAAATGTTAGGTACAGTAAATGATTTAGGCGGTATGGCACACACGTTGTCGAATGCTTTGGCAGTTATTGCAGTTGGACGATATCTAGGTATATCAACGCAAATAATTTGGCAAGCTTGTCGTTATCAGCAACAACCACATCGAATGGAATTAGTGGCAGATTATAATGGAGTTGTTTTTTACAATGACAGTAAAGCGACTAATATGGCGGCAACATTAGCAGCAACACGTGCAATAAAAATACCAACTTGTTTGATTTTATGTGGTTTAAGCAAGGGACAAAATTATATTGAACTTTTACAAGAGCTGCCGGATACGGTAAAACAGATTATCGTTTTTGGGGCAATCCGTGAACCGGTAATGATGGTAGCGAAGACTTTAGGTTTGAAAAACATTGTTGCGTTATCTGATTTATCGTCGGCGGTTAATCGTGCAATACAAATTGTACAACATCCTGGCGTTGTGTTGTTTAGTCCAAGTGGTAGCAGTTTTGATCAATTCGTTAATTATGAACATCGTGGTGATGAATTTCGTCAGGTTGTATTAAAACTTACTGGTCAATTGCCACAATATTCGCCCCCAACTGACGTAAATCTTTAACAATATCTTGGTGGCCACGGTAAATATAATCAGCATTAATAATTGTTGTTGTTCCTTGTGCGGCCAATGCTGCAATTACCAGTGCAACGCCACCACGCAAATCTTGCGCGATAAGTGTTGTGCCAAGACATTTTTGTGTAGTAGGAATTCGGTAAGAACAGGGACATAAAATCGATGTGGGTGTGGCAGAAAGTGTGGATACACCCTTAATAAGGGCTTGGTTGCGATTGAGCGTAATTTTTGTACCTAATTTAGATAATTCAGCAACATAACGGAAACGATTTTCAAACAAGTTTTCTGTAATCGTTGAACGACCTTTTGTTAATGCTGCAAGCACACAAAATTGACTTTGCAGGTCAGTTGGAAAACCAGGATATGGTGCTGTATGAACATTAAAATGATGTGAAAGACGGTGATTAACAATAATACGTATCGTATCATTTGTGGTTGTAATTTTGGCACCGATTGCTTTCAATTTATTTATTAAATTAATTTGATGAGTTGGTATAACATTGGTTAATGTTACGTCGCCGCCGGTTACTGCAACTGCAATTAAATATGATCCAGTATTGATGCGGTCGGGAATTGGTGTGTAGGTGGTACCGTGTAATTGAGAAACACTTTTGATAATTAATGTATCCGTGCCAGCACCTTGAATCCTTGCACCACATTGATTTAAAAAATTGCATAAATCAACTACTTCAGGTTCTTTGGCGACCCCGTGAACAATGTATATATTACCGTCAATTCCCAAAGCGGTAGCTTGAATAATATTTTCGGTTGCACCAACTGAAGGAAAATCAAGTGTTAATATTACTGGTTTGTGATGATGTCGTGGTTGATAAGTAGCGATAATGCAGTTATGTTGACAATGACATTTCACACCAATTTGACGCAGTAGGGTTAAATGTATATCAATTGGGCGACTACCAATAGCGCAACCACCTGGAAATGGTAATTCAACCTTGCCAAGACGTGAGAGTAATGCTCCCATAACAAAAATACTACCACGAATTTTTGGTGCGGCTTGCCGATTGATAATGTGAGTGTTTAATTCATTAACATCAATTTTAACAGTGTCACCTTGAATATTTACTGTACAACCTAAATCAGCAAGAATATGTAACATTTGTGTTAAGTCGGATAATTTGGGTACATCGTGGAGACAAACCGTCCCGTGAACCATTAAGGTGGCCGTCATAATCGGTAACAGACTGTTTTTTGCTCCGCTTAAACGTATACATCCATTTAATCGGTTACCGCCAGTAATTTGAATTTGTAACATTAATTCATATTATGTTTGACCAAGTAAGCGGTGTGACTTATACTATTAACAGAATGAAAACTCGCGTTTTATTGACGATGTTAATTATCTTTATCGTTTTGTCAGGTGTTTGGATTACTTGTGGAACAATCTTTGTCGTTCGTGAAATTGATGTCGTTGATATGAAAGTGCAAACTGCGGAAGCTTTATCAGAATCTGAAGTCAATGAAATTATTGCACATAGTGGTCTTAAAGGAAAAAATATTTTGTTTAGTATTCATCAAGACCAAATTACTAAGAACATTAAATTGGTTGATCCGATGTTTAAATTACAAAGTGTTACGGCTAAATTTCCTAACCGTATAGTATTGACAGTTTCACGTCGGGTGCCTATCTACTATGATAGTACTAGTGATTTATTGTTCGATTCGGATATGTGTGTAGTTGAAGGCAATAAATCGGCTTGTATTAACATTACTGGTGCGAATTTAACATTAAATGATGGATTAATGGTTGGTGATTTAGCGGTTGGGAAAGATGCTCGTACACAAGGTAAAATTGATCAATTAAAAATTATTGGCAGTTATTTTAACGATTTAAATGGATTTCAAATTTCGTATGATGATAGTAAGGGTGTAGTTGATAGTAAATTGCTTTGCTTGAAACTACAAATTAAAACAAATGTAAAATTTGTAATTAAAGTTAAACCAACTGCTAATTTTTGGCACGCACTTGATTTTACAAATTTTATATACACAACCGAAGAAAATTATGCCGAAGGTGAATATCGTACTTTGTTTCAAGAAGATAATTCTCGTAAGGTTTATACAAAACTTTATATGGCGGACGGTAGTAGTCCCAAAAAAGATGGAAATGGAAAGGATATAGTTTACAATGAAAAATGATTTAATCGCTGTGTTGTATTTTGATGATACCCAAGTTGTAGGACGAATCGCTCGGGTAAATTATGGACAAAATTTAACGCCTTTAACGACGGTTCGTAAAGAATATACTGGAATTATGGATAGTCAATTTAATGACCGTAATGACTTTACTAATACAGTTAACGCAGTAGTAACAGAAATGGTAGAAGGTGTTAACCGTGTTCCTGCAACTTTATATGTTGGTGTAGCAAATCAGTTTTGTCAGGTACAGACACAATGTAGTTCGTTATCATTTGATCGAATGACTAAAATTAATCGTCAACACTTGCAACAATTGTGGAATGAGACTCAATTTGATACGACCAATTCAGAAATTATCCATCAACAGGCACTTTACTATAAATTAGCAGAATACGATGAAGTTTTAATCGATGTTTTAGGTACGGCAACGAAGGGTGTAGAAATGGTTTCGTCCGCGTTAGCAGTTAATCAAGAATTCCATTATTTGTTTGATTTAAACACAATTCAAAATGCAGGTTTTATGGATTATAAATTTGTATCGATTGCAGCTTGTGAATTGTTTATGATTCCGGAAAAAGTTCGTGATGCTGGCTGTACTTTAGTGCGCTGTGATTTCTTTTCAACATCTGTAGCAAATATTTTGGGTGATGGTTTAACTCAGTTGTCTCATTTTGATTTGGGCTCTGGGTATTTAGTTGGGGAAATTGTTGACTGTTTTAATGTAGATTATGATACGGCAATGCAATTATTGGCACAATGTACGCCCACTTACGAAGTATTGGTTGAAGAAAAATATACAGCTAATGGAATTCAAATTCCTGCTAGTATTTTTAATAAATTTGTGATGGACCGTTTAAACGAATTTGCTGCTCGTTTAAATAATTTTGAAACCGCGCGTGTAATTTATTTTTCTGGTGGTAATTTTGATCAAATTTATGGTGCTCGTAATGTTTTTGCAAATATTTGTGAACGTACAATGGTTGAATGCCAAGATATCTTAACAGGTGAAGTTGCATATCCGGAAAATACGCTAAATGCAATGATACGTTGTGTTTTGAATCATCATTGTTAATTTTAAGCACGTAAAACGTTAAAAATTCATAAATAAAAGATGTAATGCAAAATCTATATTTTATTAAAGGTGGCTGGTAAAATGCTTTTAGCGTGTTTTTTATTTTTAATTAATTATTTAACAAACACTAGCAATAGTTAAAATAATTACGTTTTTAACTTTATTAGCCTTTAATATCGCGGTACATTCCTGTGTAGTGGCTCCGGTTGTGTATACGTCATCAATTAATAAAATATTTTGGTTTTGTATTCGCGATAGTTGTGTTGGTTCAATGGAAAATGCACCGTGTAAATTGTTAGCACGTGTGGTTGCATCCATATGTTTCTGAATTACAGTTTTACGATTACGAATGAGTGCATTATTAACTACTGATAAGTTTAGGTATGTTGCTAATTCGTTGGCAAGAGTTTCACTTTGATTATAACCTCGTTCGCGTTGGCGACTGCGATGAAGTGGTACAGGAATAATGATTGGTGGTTGTTTCGTCTTTGGTGCGATTTCTTTTAAATAAACAGCTGCGAGATACGGTGCCAATGCTTTGGCAATGAAACCATTGTCGGCATATTTCAATTTGAGAATCATACTGCGAATTGGCTCTTCATATGCGAAAGGTGAATAATGGCCGGTTTGCGCTTCAGTGATAATTGGTAAATGATCCATACATTTTTGACAAAGGTAGTCATTAGTCGAATTTTGTATTTCGCAGCTGCACGCCATACAGGTATAATTGGGAAACCAATTCATATTGAAATTATACACGGATAAATGTTTATTTGAAAGTAAATATCAGGTGGTCTTTTGTCTCATTTTGTGTTATGATTATGCGATGAAAATTTCAACAAAGGGGCGTTATGCTTTACAAATAATGGTCGAGTTTGCTTCACACAATGGCGAAGTTTTATCTTTAAAATCAGTTGCTGAGTCTCAGGGCATCTCTTTAAAATATTTGGAACAAATTGTGCAAATGTTGGTTAAACATAATTTGCTATTAAGTTTTCGCGGGGCAAGCGGTGGTTATAAATTAGTAAAGAAACCATCTGATGTTACAGTGGCGGAAATTTTAAGTGCCACTGAAGGAAATCTATCAGTAGTAACTTGTCGAACTAATTGTACGAAAATTGGTCATTGTAATGTACGTAAGTGTTGGGATAAATTAAATCGATTAATTGATGATTATTTACACAATGTTGCTTTGACTGATTTATTGAATAAATGAAAAAAGATATTTACAAATGTGTGTTGGTTAATTATACTATTTCATAGTAAAAAGGTAGGAAATAAAGATGATATACTTGGACAATGCTGGCACAACTAAAGTTAGTGAAAAAGTTAAACAAGCTATGTTGCCATTTTTTGATGAGATGTATGGTAATGCATCTAGTTTATACACATTTGGGCAACGGGCTAAAGAACACTTAGAGATTGCCCGTGAAATGGTTGCAAAGTGTTTAAATGCTCAACCGCGCGAAATATATTTTACATCGGGTGGAAGTGAGAGTGATAATTGGGCAATTAATGCCGCTGCACAAATTGGTGCAAAACAAAATAAAAAACACATTATCTCTACTACTTTTGAGCACCACGCGGTTTTACATACATTAAAAAAATTAGAAAGTCAGGGCTTTGAGGTTACATATTTACCAGTTAATTCAGACGGTATCGTTAAAGTTGAAGATTTGAAGAAAGCGATGCGTGATGATACTTGTTTAGTGACGATAATGTTTGCCAACAATGAAATTGGTACAATTCAACCCATAGCTGAAATTGGAAAAATTTGTCGTGAGAAAAAAGTGTTATTTCATACCGATGCTGTACAAGCTGCTGGACACGTTGCAATTGATGTTGTGGCTATGAACATTGATATGTTAAGTTTGTCGAGTCATAAATTTCACGGACCAAAAGGTGTTGGTGCTTTGTATGTGCGTAAAGGTATTGTTTTGGCTAATTTAATTGAAGGCGGTGCACAAGAGCGTGGTAAGCGCGCTGGTACAGAAAATTTACCTGGAATTTATGGTATGGCTATCGCGTTACAAGATGCTGTTACAGAAATGAAAGAGGTATCAGAACGTGAGACTAGATTACGTAATAAATTATTTGATGCGTTAAGTCAGATTTCACATAGCGCAATTAATGGTAATCGTAAAATGCGTTTACCAAATAATTTTAATATGTGTTTTGAAGGAATCGAAGGTGAAAGTTTGTTATTATTGTTGGATGATGCTGGTGTGTGCGCTTCATCTGGCAGTGCGTGTACTTCAGGTTCATTGGATCCTTCGCACGTCTTATTGGCAATTGGTCGGCCACACGAAGTTGCACACGGTTCTTTGCGATTAACATTAAGTAAATATACCACCGAAGAAGAAATTGATTATGTTATTAAAAAAGTTCCCGAGATTGTTGATTACCTACGTAAAATGTCACCAGTTTGGGATGAATTACAGAAAGGAGAAAGAAAATATGCTTTATAGTGAAAAAGTAATGGATCATTTCCGTAATCCACGTAACGTGGGTGAAATTCCAGATGCGGATGGAATTGGTGAAGTCGGTAATGCAAAATGTGGTGACATTATGCGAATGTATATCAAGGTAAAAGATAACATTATTACTGATGTAAAATTTATGACATTTGGGTGTGGTAGTGCTATTGCTACTAGTTCAATGGCAACTGAATTAATTAAGGGACGTTCATTGGATGAAGCACTGACTTTAACCAATCAGGCTGTTGTAGAGGCCTTAGACGGCTTACCAGCGTATAAATTGCATTGTTCGGTGTTGGCAGAAGAGGCTGTCAAAGCTGCAATTAAGGACTATTATGAAAAACATAATATAGCATACAATGAAGAACAATATTGTTCAGGCAACTGCGCTTGTTGTCACGCTCACGACCATTTTGATCAAGAATGATATTAGATTGGATTGATAGAGTTTTAAATTTCGAAGTGGCGAATTTCTGCATTAGCAAAACGGCTCATTGTAAATGGGTTTTGTTTATCAATTGGATGGCCAGCTAAAATTTCGCTGAGATAAACGGCGGGAGCTTCGTGGGTAACGACGAGAATGTTTTCATAGGGGTACTCGCGTTTAATGTTTTTTATAAAATCATTGATGCGTTGATATACACTTAAAAAAGATTCTAAGCCGTAACCAGCTAAACGTAATCGTTTGGCTTCTTGTTCTGCAACCGTTTGTTTTTGACAAGGACGCCCAGTAAAGACACCTTGGTCAATTTCAATTAAACGTTTGTCACGAATAATTTTCACGTGGTGGTATTGATTAACAAGATTTGCTGTCTGCATTGTACGTTTTAGTGGTGAACAGACTATTAAATCAATTTTGGTACTGGCAAAATTTTTAGCAATTTCCATTGCCTCAGCTTTACCGGTTTTACTTAGCATATTTTGACTTCTGCCTTGAGTAATCAACTTTTCGTTCCAGTTGGTTCTTCCGTGACGCATTACGTAAATTTTCATTTTTCCTCCGAATTTTATTTGTTGAAATAAATTGTGAATTTGTTTTGTCGTTAACTTAAGAAACCGCTGATAATGTGTTTTTCAGCTTCTTCTTGTGTTAAACCTAATGTCATTAATTTGATGATTTGGTCTTCAGAAATTTTACCAATCGCGGCTTCGTGCACTAGCATTGCATTAATGTTTTGAGCGGAAATTTTTGGTGTTGAATTAATTACCGCATTATCGGATAAAATACCATCGCATTCAACGTGGCCAAAGCACTTGGCTTTACCAATAATATTGGAATTGAATTCTTGGAAACTTTGGTTTTTAGCCACTGAACGTGAAGTTACCTCAACTTTAGAATCGTCGCCAATTAGTTCGACATTAAAGTTGGTCATTGCTTCTTGTTGACCAGTAGTTAAAATTTTTTCGTTAATAATTAAAGTAGCATTGGCTTTCAGAGTTGCGTTAGTGTTGCGGTCGGCATAATTTACACCACCTAATTGGATAGTTTCCATTTCGAAGTAACTGTTGTTTTCCATTAAAATTTCGGTTGTAGGGTTAAGGTTTTTTTCGCCAATATTATCACCTAAACCAATATGTTTTTCAACGTATTTTACTTTGGCATTTTTACCAATGTGAAAAGTATGGATACCGTTATGGCTGCTGTCTTGGTCGCTATTGTTATGTATACCGCAACCAGCCACAATTAAGACGTCGCTGTTTTCGCCAATGTAGAAATCATTGTAAACCAAATCGGTAAGTCCGCCTTGCGTAATAACTACTGGAATATGTACACTTTGATTTTTGGTGTTTGGTGCGATGATAATATCGATACCATCTTTATCTGCTTTGGAAATAATTTGAATTGCATCAGTTGTGTTGCGCGAAAGCAGTTGACCATCTTTGCGAATGTTGTAGGCACCTTGTGGTATCTCGTGCAAATCAGATGTTTTGCTTAACAATTCTTTTGTAATTTCATCCATCAGTTGGTACCTCCTAATTTGGCACATTGCTTGGTTGTGTTAATAAATTGAATGATTTCATCTGGTGTGCCAATTTTATCAATTTGGGAATTATTCAACAAAACAACCATATCGGCAATCGCAATAATTTTATGTTGGTGGCTGATAATAATATTGGTAGTTTGCTCTTGTTGGAAGATATTAACCAAATTGTCGAAACTCCATAAATCAATGCCTGCTTCCGGTTCATCGAAAATATTGAGTTGGGCTTTTCGCGCTAAAACAGTAGCGATTTCAATGCGTTTTAATTCACCACCAGAAAGTTTATTATCTAATGGTCGTTCTAGATAGTCCTTGGCGCATAGTCCGACTTTTGAAAGGTAAGTGCAGCATTCATTGCAATCGAGCTTCTGGCGAAGAATAATTTTTAACAGGTCTTTGACCTTTAATCCTTTGAATGTTACTGGTTGTTGAAAACCAAAGGCAATGCCTTTTTGGGCTCGTTCCGTGATTGATAAATTTGTGATATCTTCACCATTGAAAATAATTTTACCGCTGGTGGGTTTTATAATACCCATTATGATTTTTGCCAGTGTAGATTTACCACTCCCGTTTTGTCCAGTTATTACGACATTTTGATTGTCGTTAATGGTTAGGGATATGGATTTTAAAATGTGTTTTTCAACTCCGTTTTCTTGAACAGAGTAATTAATATTATGTAATTCTAACATATGAAACCCGTTTCATATTAGCATGGTTTTTATCTAATTGTCAACAACAGGTTTTTATTGACAGAAATGTTTGTCATTGATATTTTTGATTATTATTAAAAGGTAAGGATATAAATTTATGACAGGTTATGATTTTGATAAAACAATTTATGATGGTAACTGTTTTGTCGATTTTTATTTTTATTGTTTACTGCGTCGTATGTACATTGTGCTTTTATTACCATATCAAGCTATGATTGGTTTAATGTATATTATACGTATCATTGACCGAAAAATATGTAAACAGTTATTTCATTGTTATTTATTTTTTATCTTTGGAAAAGAGAATTTGATAACTAAATTTTGGCGAACTCACATTCAAAAGGTTAAGCAATGGTATTTACATCAAAAGCGTGAAGATGACGTTATTGTAAGCGCAACTCCTAAGTTTTTTTTACAACCAGCATGTGCGATGTTAGGAGTTAAATATCTAATTGCAACCGATATGGATATGAGGACAGGAAAAATTAATGGTGATAATTGCTATAAAGAAAGTAAAGTTAAGTTTTTCAAACAATTTTTTGGTAGCGACGTGAAATTGAAAGCATTTTATTCGGATTCGAAAAGTGATATTCCGATGATGCAGTTAGCAGAAAAAGGCTACTTTGTATTTGGAAATCAAATTAAAGAATATAAATGATAGTTATCATTCTCACAATCATTTTAACCAAGATTGATTTATTAATAAGTGTGTTATATAATTCTATATGGTTTTACGAGAAGAAAGACTTCGCGCGGCACGAGCAAAACTTGTTGAACTTGGTGTAGCAGAGTATGCCAAAAATATGTATCACGGTCGTGCTGGAAGTGGTGAAGAATGGAAAGTTGATCCAAGTTATGATAATACTAAAAATGGAAATTTTAATATTAACAAACAAAGTGGACTTTATGTTGGCGATCAAAGATTAGCTACTTTTTATGCAAATTATGAAGAATCGAGTAATCCCGATTTGACTGCCGAAGTTCATAAAATTGTTAGTTATGATGATAATGCGATTATCCTTGATCTGACTTTTGAGTATGCAACTTTGACTGATGAACAAAGACAAGAATTTCGCCAAGCGATGAAAGTATTAGGAAATTTTGGTATTTCTCAAGCTAATCCAATAAAATATGAATACAAAGATGCGGTAGAACCTGTTAAACAAAAAATTGAACAATGTAAAATTAAGAATCATTTTAGTCTACTTAATGTAAATGATATTAAAGGCATTACAAATGATCTAAAGAATGGTGACATTTTAAAACAGGTTTTTGGTAATCAAATAAACAAATTGGAAAAATTCGTTTTGGATAGTGTTGGGGCTTTAAATACAAAAATTACTTTTGAGCGTGTGCCAAGTTTATTAAAAAAGGTTTTTTATGCATATCAAGATGGGGAAACTGAGTATCAATTTGAAGATCCAATTACGAATGAAAAAACTAATATTCCGATAAATCACGATTATATTTCGGCTTGGTGTGCTGAAAATGGAATTATTGGAACTAGGTATGAAACTACACAATCACGCATTGGAATTCCATTTCAAGCCTGTCATATTTTTGATTTAAAAAAAATTATGACGGAAAAACAGTATGGCATAATGTTATCTAATATGTTCCAAAATTATGGCGAAATAACAAATACCTTAGCTAATCTTTTTGGTGGTAACCGTGAAATTGAAAAATTGTTTGCAATTGGTAATTCGGAAGAAATTTTGGCTTTTATTAAACAGGACCATCGTTGCAAAGAACTATTTGAAAAGAGTGCACACGTTTGGCAAGGCTGGAACGTAGGACAACATACACAAGCTGTTCTTAATTTTTTTGATGATTATTATCAAATTGATGTTGACGAAAGATTAAGACCATTTATTAAGTTATGTTTGTTAACACACGATATTGGTAAAGGTAACTTGGATAAAAATTTGTATCGCGATTTTATTGATTGTAAAACAATAGAAACTCAACTTAATTTACAATCTGCACCGGCTGTTTTTGATGCTTTACGACTGGCACCCGAATATCGTAAGTTGATTAATTTTGTGATTGCTGATTCACAATCATTTACAAGCAACATCGTTTTGGCAAATGGTGATCGTAAAGCTCTCTATACTCAATTAAAAGATGCTTGCCAGATTGCATATGTTAACGCTTTTGGCAAAAACCCGACCAATGAAGAAGTTAATGCTTTGCGTCATATATGTGTGATTTTGCAAGAATGCGACAGTGGTGCTTATACGCGTTATGCAACCATTCGAGAATCCGGTAAAAGTGTCGATGGTGGTGACGATAATTTTACCAATTCATTCGTTTTTAACCGCCGCGGTGAACCCCGTTTACGTTGTTTTATGGAACTAGAGAATAAACAATCGATTCAAAATTTATCAGATGTCGAGATGATAAAATAATTTCTTTATTAATTAAAAAGTGATAATAATGTTTTCGTTGTTAAACTAATCATAGCGTTGTAGTTGATATTTGCGTGCTTGTGATAAACGCATTCGTGGCATAGATTTTCGACAATGTTGTAGGCTAAATGAACACGTTCGGTTATATTATCGACTTTGACATTATGTTGTAATAGAATTTTTTCAATTGTACCACTAACCAGAATTTCAAAGTTTAAAAATTGTTTATGCACGTCTTTGTCGAGATGGCTAAGAGCAATTACTTCTTCGTGTAGGGTGTAATTATCTTGGTGTGATTTAATGGCAATTTGCAAAAACTGTTCGATAATTTTGTGGTCTAATTTAGTATTTTGTAAATTGAATAAAAATGATTGAATCGGTTGGAAAATATTTTGGAAATATAATTCGATTACTTGCAAAAGAATATCTTTCTTGTCATTAAAGTAACTATAAACAATACCTGTTGAAACTCCAGCAACTTTGGCGATTTCTGCAGTGTTAGTATTGTAATATCCTTTTTTGCCAAAAACTTTTAAACCAGCTTCAATGATCTTTTTTTTCTTTTCGATCGAAGTTACTTTTTGTGGTTCACGAACAATTCCCATATTTACCTCTCTTAATTATAACAATGTTTTTGCCTTTATGTCAAAATTTAATATGAAAAATCTTTCATATTAGTTGACAATAAATAACAAATAAAATATAATCGCCAATATGAAATAAATTTCATATTAAGGAGAGGTATGAATATAGTTGAATTAAAAAATGTATCCAAGGTTTATCAATCAGGTGAACACGAAGTAAAAGCTTTGAATGATGTCAATCTTGAAATCGAACAAGGAAAGTTCGTAGTTATCCTGGGACCAAGTGGTGCAGGTAAAAGTACTTTGTTAAATTTGCTTGGTGGTTTGGATAGTCCGAGCAGTGGAACAATCATTGTTGACGGCAAAGACATTGCCACTTATTCGGCAGATGAGTTGGCAGAATACCGTGCTGATAAAGTTGGTTTTGTCTTCCAGTTTTATAACCTGGTGCCAACTCTAACGGTTTATGAAAATGTTGCCTTGATTAAAGAAATTGCACCTGATGCTTTAGATGCAAAGGAATTGCTTAATAAAGTTGGCTTAGCAGATCATTACAACAAATTTCCGGTGCAACTTTCTGGCGGGGAACAACAAAGAGTTTCGATTGCCCGTGCATTGGCAAAGAATCCGGAAGTGATTTTATGTGATGAACCGACCGGTGCTTTGGATAGTGAAACTGGTGTAATGATTTTGAAGTTATTGCTTTCAATGGCAAGAGATTACAACAAAACAATTATCATTGTTACCCATAACCAAAACATTGCCAAAATGGCTGATGTCGTAGTGAAGGTTAAAAACGGACAAATCGTATCTGTCGATGAACAAAAGAAACCGTTAACGGTTGATGAGGTGGACTGGTAATGTTAACAAGAAAACTTTGGCGAACAATGTGGCAATACCGTGCACAATTCATTTCAATGGTGATTATGATTGCGTTGGGTGTTGGAGTCTTTGTTGGCTTCAATATGGAATGGTACAGTATTGAAAAAAATATTGACTATGCATTTACTCAAACAGGCTTTGCTGATTATCGCTTAGTTAATAAAGCTGGTTTTTCGCTTGACGATTACAATCAAATTGTTGGCATTGATGGTGTCGAAAAAGCTGCACGCTATTTATCGGTTAATACCGCGGTCAAGGACAGTTCTAATGTGATTACTTTAACGGTTACCACCAATCCGGAAGTGTCGGGTTTTATGGTAATTAACGGAAATACTTACAATCCGGACAGTACCAATGGTATTTGGTTATCTGACCAATATGCTGAACGCAATCATTTACATGTTGGTGATGATTATACTTTGGTTTATCAAACCATTGAAATTACTGGGAAAATTGAAGGGTTAATTAAATCTGGGGAATGCTTGATTTACATTCCCGACGAAAGTCAAGTCATGCCGGATTTTAAAACTTCTGGTTTTGCTTATGTTTCGCCAGTGATGCTGAAAAACGCACTTGGTTATGAATACTATCCGCAAATTAATGTGATTTCTAATTTGGATAAAAAAGAGTTTAGTGAAAAAGCAAATGCGGTTTTGGGTAAAACAACCTTGCTGTTGACAAAAGATGAAACCATTTCTTATAGCGAAGCCATGGGGGAAAGTAACGAAGGTAAAACGATGGGGGCAATTTTACCGGTGTTGTTTTTGGCAATTGCGATTTTAACCATGATTACCACGATGCATCGCATCACAACCAACGAGAAAACTCAAATTGGAACTTTGAAAGCATTGGGATTTAAGGACTGTACGATTAAGTTGCATTATACATCGTATGCTTTGATGATTGGTTTGATGGGGTCATTGCTGGGAATTGGTATTGGCTATGGATTAGCATATTACATTATGAATCCGCATGGCGCAATGGGAACGTACTTTGACATGCCACAGTGGAATTTATACATGCCGTGTTTTGGTTGGGTAGTGTTATTGCTGATTAATGCCGTGTTAGTGTTTGTTGGCTACTTGTCGGTGCGTAAAATGTTACGCGGGACACCTTGTGAAGTTTTGCGACCGTATGTGCCGACCAAAATCAAAAACCTGAAGATTGAAAAGACTAAATTGTGGAACCGCTTTAGTTTTGGTACTAAATGGAACTTGCGTGATATCTTCCGTCATAAATCACGCAGTTTAATGACATTGTTTGGTGTGTTGGGTTGCGTGTTGTTGACGGTGGCTTCTTTCGGAATGAAAGATACAATGGACGCTTTTATTGATGTTTTCTATAACCAAGCAATCAATTATGAAAATGCGATTAACATTGCTGAAACCACTACGAATGACCAAGCATTAGCGATTTGTGATTTATACCAAGGCGATTGGGCGGCTAAATCTAGTGTTCAAGTTAACGATAAAACCTTGTCGGTTGAGGTTTATTACGTCGAACATAACTATGTGCGTTTTGTCGATAGTCATTTAAAATTTATTGAATTATCCGATGATGGTGTCTTAATTTGTCAACGTATTGCTGATGATAATCATTTATGTGTCGGTGATGAAATTACTTTTAGTCCATACGGTATTAACCAAAGTTATACGGCTACAATTGTTGGTATCAATAATTCCATGTCGGAAAGTATTGTGATGACGCCAGCCTATGCTAACCGAATTGGTTATAATTACAAAATCAACACTATCTATACCAAAGCCAAAGACATCGCGCAAGATAGTGTGATTGCCAGCACCTTATCCAAAACGTCAATTTTGAAATCATTTGATACCTTTATGGACGTTATGAATAAAATGATTTATTTGTTAGTCATTGCTGCGGTCTTGCTTGGGTTAATTGTTTTATACAACCTCGGTGTAATGAGTTATGTTGAGCGTTATCGTGAACTCGCTACCTTGAAAGTTGTTGGTTTTAAGGATAAACAAATTGGCAAAATTTTGATTAGTCAAAATCTGTGGTTGACAGTCTTAGGAATTATCGTTGGCATTCCGGTTGGTGTTGGCGTTTTGAATATTTTAATTAAAGCCTTGGCGTCTGAATACGAAATGGTTTTGGTTTTGGGACCGGTAACTTTTATTGTTGGTATCGTGGCAACATTGGGTGTTTCGCTTTTAGTTAGTTTCTTAATCAGCCGCAAGAACCGTAAGATTGATATGGTTGAAGCATTGAAAGGTGTAGAATAGGACGTCACGATGAACTCAATTTGGCTGGCAATTATTGGTATTTCGTTTATCTTTTTCTGCACAGCAATTGGAGCGGCGTTTGTCTTTTTCTTTAAAGGAAAAGATATTTCACCCAAGGTAAATCAAATCTTTTTAGGCTTTGCTAGTGGGGTAATGTTATCAGCATCGATATTTTCTTTAATAATACCGGCAATTGAAAATTCAGGGATTACAGTTTTACCGATATGGTTGATTGTTGGAATAGCTATCATTTTAGGTGGATTATTTATTTGGGGAATTGATAAACTGATTCCACATTTACATAAAGAAGGTAAAGAGGAAGGAATTAAAACTAACAAGATTAATAAAACATTTAAAATGTTTTTAGCAGTTACAATTCACAATATACCAGAAGGTTTGTCAGTTGGAATTGCGTATGGTATTGCACTGGCAAGTTGGAACACAAATCCAACTACTGCAATTATGGGTGCATTAATGTTGGCTATTGGTATTGGAATTCAAAATATTCCTGAAGGCGCGGTAGTATCGTTAATGTATAAAAGTGAGAATGTAAATAATAAAAAATCATTTTTCTTGGGCGTTTTATCTGGTGCAGTTGAACCAATTGCTGCAGTAATAGGACTGTTTTTAGCAATGCAAATAAAAATGATTATGCCTTGGGCTTTGGCATTTGCAGCAGGTTGTATGCTATATGTGATTGCCGAAGAAATGATACCAGATATGAAAGGTGATTCAATTCATCATCACGGTGTTTGGTCATTTATTGTTAGTTTTGTGTTAATGATGACTTTGGACGTTGCATTAGGATAATTCTATAGAAATTGTATAAAAACATTTTTGGTCATAGTTTAGTCATAGTTTTGGTTATAGTATTTTGGGTATTTCTCTGTAAAATAACTTTATTATTCTAAAATATCGTGCATTATACGATGCGATATTCTTTATGTTAAAAAAATAACATCACAAACTGTCAATAAATATGTTATATTATTTTAATGCAAAAATTATCAATTCGCTTTTTTGATAATAAAGAAGTTCGTGCTGTGTGGGACGATTCGACTAACCAATGGTGGTTTGCAGCAGTTGATATCGTTGCGGTTTTAAGCGATAGTCAAGACCCTAAAAATTACTGGTATGTTTTGAAGAATCGTTTGAAAAAGATCAACAGTCAGGTCCTTACAAATTGTAAGGGACTGAAATTGACAGCCAAGGATAATAAACAATATATGACAGATTGTTTGGATAATCAGGGCATTATTACGTTAGCAAAGACTTTCCCCGGCACAAAAGCTAATCGTTTTATTGAATGGTTTACTTATGCGCCAGAGACGATTGATGGAAAGAGTAAAACCAAGGCGTATGCTTTGTTTGAAAGTAGATTGTTAAATAATTTAGAACCAGGCACAATTAAAAGTTTACAACAAATTCACGGATATCTATTTGGTGGACTTTATGATTTTGCAGGTCAAATTCGCACCAAAGATATTTCCAAAGGTGGTTTCAAATTTGCGCCGTGCCAATACTTTGACACAACTTTACCCAATGTAGAAAAGATGCCTGAAACAACTTTTGATAATATTTGTGATAAATATATTGAAATGAATATTGTTCATCCGTTTATGGAAGGCAATGGTCGTTCAACTCGTATTTGGCTGGATTTAATGTTAAAGCGTTCGTTAAAAAAATGTGTTGATTGGAGTCAAATTGATAAAAACGATTACCTCAATGCTATGCGTGAAAGTGTTAACGACGGAACGAGAATCAAAGCATTAATAAAAAATGCTCTAACGGATAAAATCAATGACCGTGAAATGTTTATGAAAGGTATTGATTATTCGTATTATTACGAAGAGGAATAACCTTAAAAGTTTTTAACAGATGTAGAAAATACATATTGTGTTAACTGGAATATAAAAATGAGTTTGACGAGGGTTCAGAAGAGTCTCCTGTTAGACGTAAAAGTACATCAAAAAACACATGATATAGTTTTTTCTGCTTACGTCGCAAGATTATTAAAGAAGGGCTCCTAAATGATGTTAGGAGTTTTTTATGAATTAGAATGTTTAGTGTTTGGGTAATACTTGCAAGTTGGAAGTAAAAAAGGTAGCATGCACACAAAAATATTGTTTTTGAATTTGGTTTGGAGAATTATAAAAACGTGTGTTATTGTATTGGTATTAAAGGGGGAGATATGCTGAAAGCAGTTTTGTTTGATTTAGATGGTACTTTATTGCCAATGAATGAAGATCAATTTACCAATGGGTATTTGGGAATGCTTTGTAAGAAATTGGCTCCATATGGATATAAAAGTGAAGAGTTAGTTAAGGTGATTTGGGCTGGCTTTAAGGCAATGATTAAGAATGATGGTTCGCAAACAAATGAACAAGCATTTTGGCATTGCTTTGTAGATATATATGGAAAAGACAAATTGAAAGATGCATCTTTATTTACTAATTTTTATCGTAACGAATTCAAGCAGGCAAAAGTGTTTTGTGGTGAAAACCCAAAGGCAAGGGGAGTGATTGATTTTGTTAAAGCACAAGAGTTAAAACTTATCTTAGCTTCAAATCCAGTTTTTCCCCGTTGTGCAATGATCAACCGTTTGAATTATATCAACTTAAACGAAGAAGATTTTGACTACATCACATCTTACGAAACTTCGCATTATTCCAAACCAAATCCGAAGTTCTATCAAGAAATTTTGGATCAAAATCATTTAATTGCTGATGAAGTAATTTTCTTTGGTAATAGTGAAACAGAAGATATTGCGCCTGCAACTGAAATTGGGATTAAATCATTTTTAGTAGGAGACAAAGGTATCAAATTTGAAGAAATAAACGAAGTCATTCAAACAATGCTAGAAAAGTAATCTTGTTGACAAAACAACTGATTTGTAACTACTCTAATAATGAGGATTTATGGAGAATCGGTTTAAAGAATTTACTTTATTAATTTCACAAGCGAATAGGGCAATTAACAAAATTAAAAATAATGAAATGAAAAAATATGGTCTTAAAGGTACTCAGGTTAATTGCTTGTTTTATATTTATGAAAGTAAAGATTCGCTTTCTGCCAAAGATATTTGTATCTTGTGTGATGAAGATAAAGCGGCAATTTCTCGCACATTAAAAGAGCTTGAATGTCAAGGGTACATTGTTTGCGAAAAAGATGACAACAAAAAGAAATACAATGCAATATTGCAATTAACTGCTCAGGGGGTTAAGATCGCTGAAATTATTAGCAAAAAAATTGAGTCAATTATTAATTATGATGAAAGCTATATTTCTCGTGAAGAATTAGTTGCCTTTTATAAAACCTTTAATAAAATTTATGCCAATCTAAAAACCATTAGCGAAAGTAAATAGCATTAAGCGAAAGATTTAATTTATGTTGTAAAATCTTGTTGACAAATCAACAAGCCGGGTTGTAAGGTAAAGTTGTTGAAAAATCAACAAGTAAAAAAGAGGTGCTAAATGATAAAAATATTGGTTGATTCGGCCAGTGATATTACAGAAACTGAAGCTAAAAAATTAGGTATTGAAATGATTCCAATGGAAATCATGATTGATGGGGTAACATACTTTGATGGTGCAAATTTATCGCACGAAGATTTTTTTAAAAAGTTAATTGAAACTTCGTCATTTCCACAAACAAGTCAAATCTCTGAATATCGATACAAAGAAAAACTCGAAATGATGACTAAAGATGGTGATAGCGTTATTGTCATTTGTTTATCATCAAAATTATCAAGTACATATCATCAAGCGTGCAAGGCTGCTAAGAATTTTGAAAATGTTTTTGTAATTGATAGTTTAAATGCTTGTGTCGGAGAAAGAATATTAACACAGTATGCTATCAATTTAGTAAAACAAAATTTAACTATTGAAAAGATTGTTGAAAAAATCGAACATAAGAAAAGTTTAATTAGAGTTTTAGGTTTGCTGCAGACACTTAAATTTTTGAAGAAGGGTGGTAGAATTTCGTCGTTAGTAGCTTTTGCTGGGGCTTTGCTTAATGTTAAGCCAGTAATTGCCGTTAAAGATGGAGAAATTAAATTAGTGGGTAAAGCATTAGGCTCTAAGAACGGTAACAATTTACTTAATACTTTGATTAAGAAATCACGTGGTATAGATTTTGACATGCCGTTCGTAACAGGATATGCTGATTTTGATACTGTTGTCTTGGATAAATATATCGAAGATAGTGGAACACTTTGGAAAGAAAAATGTAATGATGTTCCTGAGTACATCATTGGTAGTACGATTGGAACTCACATTGGACCAGGGGCAATAGCAGTAGCATTTTTTGAAAAGGAGGAAGAAAATGATTAAAAATAAACTTACACAAATTATTTTTAGAACAATTTACATAGTGTTAGGTGTAATTGGTATCATTGGCAGTTTAGGATATTTTAAGCAGAACTTTAATGAGAACTTTTATTTATATTATACTAACCTAAGTAATTACATTTGCTTTGGTGTGATATTTTATGCATTAATTAAAACAATTAAATCATTTAAAAGTAGTCCGGAGGGTTACTGCAATGTGTTGCCTAAATTTAAATTCATGAGTTTGATTATGATTTTAGTCACCTGCTTGGTATATAACATTTTACTCGCTAAGGATTACACAGTTGCTGATTATTTCTTATCGATCCAGAATTTAATTCTACATTTAATCTTGCCAATTATGTTTACATTGGATTGGGCTTTATTTACCGAACATTGTCAAACTAAATGGTACTATCCATTATTAGCAACAGTAATGCCATTAATCTATGTACTCTTGATTTTAATTCGAGCCGCTATTCTTGGCAGTAACTATAATGGTTTACTTTACCCATATTTTTTCTTAAATGTAGCAAAATTGGGTTTGGGTGGTGTAATCGGTTGGATTGCAATTTTAGTTTTAATTTTCGTCGCTCTCGGTTATGGATTGTTTGGATTAGACCATATAAAGAGAATGAATAAAAACAAAAATTATTAATAAAGTTTATAATTATTAAAAAAAAAGTTTTTACGGGTATTCGTAAAAACTTTTTTATTGATCGTAATTTGTTGAAAAACTTAATCTTGACATTGTGTTTGATGTGTGGTAATTTGCGAATTAATCGCAAATTGATTAGGAGTGAAAATGCAATACAATACTAAGCAGAGAGAAGTGTTAATGAGTTTTTTCGAAAGTCATCACGACCAAGCTTTTTCTGCGGAAGAGATTGCCGAACAATTAAAGAGTGAAAAGATCAGTATTAGTGCAGTGTATCGTAATTTGGCCGAATTGGAAAAAGACGGCAAGATTAGAAAAAACATCAAGAGTGGTAACCGCAAAATCTTTTATCAATTTGTTGATTGTGATGAATGTAAAGGTCATTTGCATTTGACTTGTACTAAATGTGGTAAGACTGAACATTTACCAGATGCTGATAGTAATAAGATTGTCAAAAGTGTTTTGCAGAATAGCAATTTCAATCTTGATAGTGATAGCACCATTTTATATGGTGTTTGCGAGAAGTGTCGTAAATAAAAATAAAAGGAGGATACAATGAAAAGAAAGAGTTTAGCCATTATTTTATCAATCGTGTTGATTGCTTTCTTTGTATGCTCAATTTTATTTATTGCCCACGAAGCCGACCATGATTGTTGTGGTGAAGATTGCCCAATTTGTGAAGAGATCACTGTATTAGAAAAAGCTATTGAAGAGTTAGGTACAGGTGTGATTGCCGTAATAATTACTTGTGCCATGATTTTTGGCTTTGTTGATAAATTATTTTTAAATAACAATAACCAAGAAAAAAACAAAAGTTTAGTTTCCTTAAAGATTGAAATATTGATCTGATTTTTTGCCTAAATAATTAGGACTTTTCAATATTAAAAAATTAAGGAGATAAAAATGAAAAACATAAAAAAACTATTTATGTTTGTTCTTGCTCTTGTTGTTAGTTTTGGTGCTTTGTGCACATTAACAGCTTGTGGTAATAACAACCATAACAATAAAATCAGTGTGGTTTGCACAATTTTTCCGGAATATGATTGGGTAAGTGAAGTGATTGGTGAACAAAAAGATAACTTTGATTTAATATTATTAATGAATAATGGAACCGATTTACACAGTTATCAACCAACTGTTAAAGATGTTGCAAAAATTGCAAAAGCCGATTTGTTTATTTATGTCGGTGGTGAATCTGATGAATGGGTTGATGAAGCTTTGAAAAATGCAACCAACAAAAACATGGTTGTGATTAATTTGATGGATGTGCTTGGTGATAAAGCCAAAGAAGAAGAGTTGAAAGAAGGTATGCAAGGCGAAGAAGAGCACGAACATGAAGGCGAAGATGAAGAAGAGGAAGAAACTGAATATGATGAACATGTTTGGTTGTCTTTGAAAAATGCTGAAATCTTCGTTACTGAATTTGCTAACCAAATTGCTAAAATTGATAGTGCAAACAAAGATACATATTTGAATAATGCAAAAACTTATAACAAAAAATTAGCCGCATTAGATGCTGAATATGAACAAGCGGTTGATAACGGTGCTGTTAAAACTTTAGTTTTCGGCGACCGTTTCCCATTCCGTTATTTAGTTGAAGATTACAATCTTGATTACTATGCAGCGTTTATTGGTTGTTCAGCTGAAACTGAAGCTAGGTTTAAAACCATTACATTCTTGGCTGGTAAAGTTGATGAACTTGGCTTGAAAGTTATTCTTAAGATTGAAAGTTCAGATGGTAACATTGCGAACACAATTAAACAAAATACCAATAACAAGAATCAACAAATTTTGACATTG